>Ga0316227_1000011_pt1 | contig 392686 bp, 348 predicted proteins | sample TBH18019metaG_FD_206012 | JGI IMG/M metagenome (GOLD analysis project Ga0316227, IMG submission 206012) | Freshwater microbial communities from Trout Bog Lake, Wisconsin, USA - TBH18019 | ecosystem: Environmental > Aquatic > Freshwater > Lake > Hypolimnion/Profundal zone | place: USA... | reverse complement strand
CAGTTAATAAAAAAAAGCTGATCATCAGTTTGCTGATCTTTTGCATGATGTTTGGGTTTGTTGTATGAATAAATAGGGGAGAGTTTTATCTCTACGAAAATATTATTTTTTTTAATAAAACAAAATTGCTGAGTTCAACTGATAAGTGCAATTTTTAGAAACAAATGACAAAATGCTTTTGAGGGCATTTTGCCATTTGACCGAGTAGTGCAATCTTTGGATTGCTTATGTCTAAAAAATACACTCACCTCAGTTTGGTACAAAGATATCAGATTGAAGCCTTTATTAAGGCTGGAATGAAACAAAAAAGGGTCGCCATTGAACTTGGCGTAGATGCTTCCACAATTAGTAGGGAACTGAGAAGGAATACCGCACAACGTGGAAGGACTGCTGGTTATTACTTGGCTGCCAATGCTCAGCGTAGAACTGATCAGCGACACCAGCTTAAACCTAAGTTTGTGAAATTCAATCTGGATATGAAGCAACAGGCTGTTAGATGGTTGTCTGTGGAAAAATGGAGTCCAGAACTGATTAGTGTGCAGGGAAAGAAAACGGGTAAATGCCCTGTGAGCATCGAATGGCTTTATCAATGGATTTGGCAATCGAAACATGGCAATAAAGTAGCTGATAAACCTTATAAAAGGATATACCAGCACCTTAAACACGGTAAACGGAGAAGAAAGCGGGGCAATAGAAAAGATACCCGTGGCATTATACATCACCGGGTTCCGATTGAAAAACGACCTAAAATCGTTCAAAAGCGAATTAGGCCTGGTGATATTGAAGTTGACTTTATGATGGGTAAAAATCATGTAGGTGCATTATTGGTTATGACGGATAGAGCAACTTTGCATACAAGCCTTCAAAAGCTTCGTAACAGGCGCTGTGAAACAGTTAGTAAAGCTATTATTAAAAAGCTTGAGCAAGCTGAATATCCGATGCATACTATAACTTTTGATAATGATTTGGGATTTGCCAACCATATAGCAGTAGCTGAAGCTTTGAATGTCGATACCTTTTTCACCAGACCATATACTAGTCAGGATAAAGGGACAGTTGAAAACAGAATTGGACAGATCAGAAGATTTTTCCCTAAAAAAACTGACCTTAGTATGGTAACAGATTATCAAATAAAACGAGTTGAACAATTGTTGAATGATAGACCAGTCAGAAAATTTAATTATCAAACACCTAACCAAGTGCTACAAGAAAAAATTGCACTTATTAATTGAACTTAGAAAATTCAAATCTATTAAATGAAGTAATAAATAATGTTTTACAGTTTGCTAATGGAGAAATTATTAATCCTGAAAATTGGATAGCAGGTCGCTACTCACCAACTCCAACAATAATTGAAGCAGCTATGGCTTTGTATAATGGGCATTCAGTTGCAGAGATTTCAAGAAGCGATGCTTCTGCTAAAAATTTAAGTGAAACAAGCAACGCTTTATCAGAAATAATTTTTAGCGCTAAAAAAAATAATGAAAAAGTAATTTGTCTTGTTACAGGTGTACCAGGCGCAGGGAAAACTTTAGTTGGTCTTGATGTAGCTACTAAAAATTTTAATAAAGAAGAACAATTAACAAGCGTTTTTCTTTCTGGAAATGGCCCTTTAGTTGCAATTTTAAGAGAGGCTTTAACTAGAGACAAGGTTAGAAGAGAAAAAGAACAGGGCAAAAAAGTAAAGAAAGGTGAAATAATGAGTGAGGTAAAATTATTTATTCAAAATGTTCATCATTTCCGTGATGATTGTCTTATAGATTCACTTTCGGCACCTTTCGATCACGTTGCAATATTTGATGAGGCACAACGTGCATGGGATCAGACTCAAACTGCTAATTTCATGCATCGAAAAAAGAATACTCCCAATTTCTCCTACTCAGAACCCGAATTTTTAATATCCTGTTTAGATAGACACAAAGATTGGGCTGCAATTATTTGCCTTGTTGGTGGTGGTCAAGAAATCAATACTGGAGAAGCAGGCATTAGTGAATGGATTAACTCTTTGAATCGTTCGTTTACTGAATGGAAAATTTTTGTTTCTAACAAATTAACTGATAGTGAATATGCAGCTGGCAATGCTTTACAAGTTCTAGAAAAACACAAACATGTTGTGTTTAAAGAAGAGCTTCATCTTTCAGTCTCATTACGTTCATTTCGTGCAGAAAACCTTTCTTTTTTAATAAAAAATTTATTAGATATAAATATACACGAAGCTAAAATCAATTATCAATTACTAAAAGATAAATATCCTATTGTTATTACAAGAGATTTGAGTTCAGCAAAAAAATGGTTAAAAGAAAAGGCTCAAGGAAGTGAACGCTTTGGAATTATGGTTTCATCACAAGCTCAAAGATTAAAACCATATGCAATTGATGTAAAATCACCCATGGATCCTATTCATTGGTTTCTTGATGGCAAAGAAGATGTTCGATCTTCATACTATTTAGAAGATGTTGCAACAGAATTTCATGTTCAAGGATTAGAATTAGATTACTGTTGTGTTACATGGGATGCAGATTTTCGTTATTCGCCAAATGGGTGGAAGTCTTTTTCATTTGTTGGTGATAAATGGAACAATATAAAAAAGGAAGAAAGAAAACAATATTTAAAAAATGCATATAGAGTTTTATTAACAAGAGCCCGACAAGGAATGGTAATAGTTGTTCCACCAGGAGATATTAATGATGCTACAAGAATTCCGAGTTTTTATGATAGCACTTTTGAATACTTAGTTGAAATAGGATTTGAAATAATTTAAAAATTATTTTTCTCCTCTCATTTCCTTCATTTCATTTTTCAAATTTCCATTTCCTTTTAAAATGCCTGCATATTTTTCAAAGTATTGTGCATTCATCGGTACTAATAAAACTCCTTCTGCTGTTTCTTCAAACACAACTCTTACGCCATCTGTAAAACCATATTTATTTCGCAAAAGTTCTGGTATCACTATTTCACCTTTCTTATTTACTTTACAAGTTTCCATACTATGAATTTAAGAAAGTATGATGAAAAATACTTTACGTTTTTGATCAGGTCACGCAATCTCGGCAAAGCAGAATCAATTATCATTCATTTGCCAGGCATTTCTTAATTTTTTTGCACAGGAAAAAGTGGTTTTTTATATCCATTTCTTCGTAATTCCTTCGTACCCTCCTGCTACCTTATTGCTATTTTATTGCAGGCCTTTCGAACAACTCCCGAAGAAAGCAGCCGAAAGATACGAACCGGATAATAAGAAGGTAGCTATGAGCAGATTGTTGGTCGGGTTGCGAAAACAGAATCAATTGCGGCAATTGCCCTCCCATTCCTTACTTTTGCCAACCGAAAAATGTGCTATGTTAGATAAGTTAGATGCCATAAAAGCAAGGTTTGAACAGGTAGGCGTAGCCCTCACCAATCCTGAGATCATCAATAACCAGAAAGAGTTCAGCAAATTCAGCAAAGAATACCGATCTCTCGAAAAGATCGTGCAGCCTTATGAAGCATATAAAAAAGTGCTGGCCGATTTTGATTTTGTAAAAGATAACCTGAACAGTACTGATGAGGAAATGAAAGAATTAGCAAAGATGGAATTGCCCGGTTTGGAAGAACGTAAAAACGAATTGGAAAAATATTTGACCAAATTATTAATTCCCAAAGATCCGCAGGATGATAAGAATGCCATCGTTGAAATTCGTGCCGGCACGGGCGGCGATGAAGCGAGTTTATTTGCGGGTGATCTGTTGGGAATGTATCTGCGCTACTGCAGCAAGAAGGGTTGGAAAACCTCTATCGTGAGTGAAAGTGAAGGAACAGTTGGCGGTTATAAAGAAGTGATCATTGAAGTAACGGGTGAAGATGTGTACGGTACTTTAAAATTTGAAAGCGGTGTGCATCGGGTACAACGTGTTCCGAATACGGAAACGCAGGGTCGAGTGCATACATCTGCAGCAACCGTTGCCGTAATGCCCGAAGCAGAAGAAGTGGATTTTGAATTGAAAGAAAGTGATGTGAAAATGGAAACGGCAAGAAGCGGTGGTGCAGGCGGACAAAATGTAAACAAAGTTGAAACAAAAGTTTTTTTAACGCACGTTCCTACAGGTGTTGTGGTGATGTGCCAAACAGAACGTTCGCAATTAGGTAATCGTGAAAAAGCGATGCAGATGTTGCGTACCAAATTGTATGAAGAACAGGTGCGCAAACAGGAAGATGAAATTTCACGTCAAAGAAAAACATTGGTAAGCACGGGCGACAGAAGTGCCAAGATAAGAACCTACAACTGGCCACAGGGAAGGGTTACAGACCATCGCATCGGATTAACATCTTATAATTTAGATGCAGTGATCAACGGCGAGATAGAAGAATTTATTGAAGCATTACAGATGGCTGAGAACAGTGAGAAGATGGCGAACCAGCAATAAAGAGTTAAACACATAGGAACATAGCAAAAAAGAAGGGCACATAGATTTTACTATGTGCCCTTTTCTTACACTATGTTCCTATGTGTTAAAAATCTTAATTCAGTTCCGCTTTTTGCGTCATCAATGCTTCTTCCTGTTTAATGCGGAGCTCCCATTTCCAGGCAGTGTCCATCATTTCTTTTAATCCGTATTTTATTTTCCAACCCAGTTCGGTTACTGCTAAATTGTTATTGGCATAAATAGCGATCACATCACCATCACGGCGCGGGCCTAATTCGTAATTTAATTTTACACCACTTACTTCTTCAAACATTTTAATGGCTTCGAGCACAGTAACACCATCACCTGTTCCTAAATTAAATACATCGCACTTGGTTTTATTTTTTTGATTGATGAGATATTCCAAAGCCAATGTATGTGCATGAGCAATATCGCAAACATGTATATAATCGCGGATGCAACTGCCGTCGCGGGTTGGATAATCATGTCCCCAAACAAACATCTTCGGTAATTTACCGATGGCAGTTTGTGTGATGGCAGGAACCAAATTCATCGGTTTACCCAATGGTAATTCTCCGATCAATGAAGAGGGATGTGCCCCAACGGGATTAAAATATCTTAATAAAATGGAAGAAACATTTTCAACTTTTGAAAAATCCTGCAGCATTACTTCACCCATCTGCTTTGTAGCACCATAAGGGCTTTCGGCTTTTTTAATAGCAGATGCTTCTGTTACAGGAATGGCATCCGGATTTCCGTACACCGTACAGGATGATGAGAAAACAAAATGTTTGATGCTGAATTCAGTAACACATTTCAACAAATTGATGAGCGAGAATAAATTATTTTCAAAATACATCAATGGAAACTGAACCGATTCGCCAACGGCTTTGTAAGCTGCAAAATGAATGACACCAACAATATCTGTGTTCTCCTGGAACACGGCTCTTGTTTCATCAAAATTTTTGAGATCAACTTTATAATTCTTTATTTTTTTCCCGGTGATCTTTTCAACACCGTTTAATCCGTAAACAGTAGAACGTGAATTATCATCAACGGAAACAACATCAAAACCATTTTCGATCAGATCAACAATGGTATGCGAACCGATGTACCCGCTGCCGCCTGTAACTAAAATCTTTTTCATAGAAATTATTATTACAGCAAAGTAAGTAATAAGCAGGCAGAATGTAATAAATTTTACATTTTACACTATCAGATAAAAAGCCTGATAATATAGTAGAACACCGCAGCTAAAACAGCAGAAATAGGAATGGTGAGAATCCAGGCCCAGAGCAGGTTTACGGTAACACCCCAACGTACTGCACTTAAACGCTTGGTGGCACCTACCCCAATAATAGAACCCGTGATGGTATGTGTGGTAGAAACAGGGATTTTAAAATGTTCAGTCAAAAATAATGTGATGGCACCGGCAGTTTCGGCAGCAACACCTTCCAAGGGTGTTACTTTGGTAATCTTTGTTCCCATGGTTTTTACAATTTTCCACCCTCCGCTCAAAGTTCCCAAACCGATGCAAAGGAAACTTGTAAACGGCACCCAGGCATACTCATTTGCGAATTGATTGAAAGAAAGAATATGACCTTTTGTTCCTTCATAATAAATAATGGCAGCACCAATCAATCCCATCACTTTTTGTGCATCATTGGCACCATGCCCCAAACTGAATGCAGCAGAAGAAACCAACTGCAAACGTTTAAACCATGTTTCTGCTTTATACGGATTGGATCGTTTGAATAAATGCACGATCAATATTGTGATAAAAAAAGCAATGAACATTCCTATCAATGGTGCAAGGAATATAAACAAGAAAGTCGGAACTACTTTGGCATAATTAATTACATCAGCATGTCCGTTACTTAATGCACCTGCATGAGCCAAAGCCGCACCCACAAAGCCTCCCATTAAAGTATGTGATGAGCTGGAAGGGATACCAAACCACCAGGTAATTAAGTTCCAAACTATTGCTGCCATAATACCTGCAAGTATTACATAAAGTGTAATGAATTCAGGATTTACCCATTTTGCAACTGTGTTACCGATACCGAATTCCTTAAAAATATATTTTGAAATAAAGAATGCAATGAAGTTGAACATGGCTGCCCACAAAACAGCCTGAAATGGCGTTAATACTTTAGTAGAAACAATTGTTGCAATAGAGTTGGCTGCATCGTGAAAACCATTAATGAAATCGAAGATAAAAGCCAGTATGATGATAACGATCAGAAGAGTAAGCATAAGTAAATCGTTTGTTCGTGAATCGTAAGTCGTGAATCGCAAGTTTGCCTTACGATTTCAGATATACCTGCTGATATTTAAGCGTATTTAATAATAATTGATTCGATCACATTGGCTGCATCTTCACATTTATCGGTAGCAATTTCCATTGCCTGATAGATTTCTCTTTTCTTGATCACTTCTTTAAAATCATTTTCAGTCTGGAACAATAATTCAATGCTCATATCAAATACATCATCTGCCTGATTTTCGATACTGTTCACTTTAACTAAGGCTTCTGTCATCTTGCGCAGGTCTTTCATATCTCTCAACCCGTAAACAGCAACTTTAATTTCGCTGCAACCCTGAGCAATCAATTCGGCCATTTTCTGAATGCCGCTGTCGTTGGGATTCACATGATAGAAATTCATTTTTTTTGAAGAAGCATAGATCAAATCGGCAATATCATCCAATGATGTGGCGAGATAATGTATGTCTTCGCGATCGAAAGGTGTTATAAAGTTTCTCCCCAGTTCGGTGAAGATTCTGTGCGTATGATCATCATTCTTATGTTCCATGTCTTCGATCTGCTTTGTAAGAGGCAGTCTTTTATCATGATCAGGTTCAGCCACGATCTTCTTCAAAATAAATCCCATTTCTTCTACTGTTTCGGCAACTTGCTCGAATAATTCGTAAAACACTTTATTCTTTGGCATGAATATCCTGCCGATGGTATTAATACCCATATTTAGTGATTTTGGACAAAAGTAAAGTTATGGTTTGTAAGGCTTCTAATTAAGTCAGAATTAATAATTAATTAATATTGACCCGCACGGCATTGATCCTCAATTAATAGTTTGATTGCACAGTATTCATGTTAGGGTAACATGAATGATTGATTTTTGTATTACAGTTTTCAGTCATAGCAAACGGTAAATCGTTAGTACAGTAGATTTTCTCATGCCGCGGCCCTTATTTTTATAGGGGCTTTTTTCTGCAATGAATTTTAATTAATCTTTCTTTGTCCGCAATGTAAAACCAACCGAAGTGCCTACATCCAATTTACTGCGCACATGAATGGTTTGGTTATGTGCTTCAATAATATGTTTACAAATAGCAAGGCCCAAACCCGTTCCGCCAACATTGCGGCTTCGTCCGGTATCGGTTCTGTAAAATCGTTCAAATATTCTGGAAAGATGTTCTTCAGCAATGCCGATACCATCATCACTTATTTCTATTAATACATGTTCTCCATCTGTTTTATAGATACTGGCAACAATGGTTCCGTTCATCTTGCCGTATTTATTGGCATTGACCACCAGATTATTCAATACCTGCCTTATCTTTTCTTTATCGGCAAAAACGATGATGGGTGCTTCGCAGCCTTTTTTGATGCTGCATTTAATCTGCCGCTTGGTTAATTTGATGGATAATGTTTCAAACACATCTTTGATCAGATCCTGGATCACAAAATTTTCTTTGTATAATGGCTGTTCGCCTCTTTCCAAACGTGATATTTCATCCAAATCCTCCACTAAACTTACCATTCTTTCAACGTTACGTGCGGCATTCTCCAGAAACTTTTTATTTACTTCCGGATTTTCCAATGCACCGTTCAATAAAGTATCTACATAACCCTGAATGGCAAATATGGGTGTTTTGAATTCATGGGCTAAATTTTGGAGAAATTCTTTCCGGTATTCTTCATTACGTTTCAGCAATTCAATTTCAGCACTTCTTTGTTCGGCCCATTTTTCAACATCTTCTCTTACTTCATCAATGCCTTTTTGCGGGAGAATATATTTATAATACGTTTCCTCTCTTTTATTGGCCTTTGTTTGATAAATGAATTTATAAATGAGTTTTATCTTACGATAGATGAATGATTCCAGCACAAAGCGTATTAAAAAATAACTGCCTGCGAAAGTTACCAACAATGCACCTGCACCAAACCACCATTTATCTTCAATGATAAAAAAAGCAAGGGCAATGGGTACCGACAAAAACAAAGCTGTTAATGCGGATAATTGTTGCGGCGAAAGATTTTTTGTTTTGAACATGGGTTAGGCGATGGCTAATAGGTAATAGTTAATGGAAGAAAGTTATGAACTATTTGCCATGAACAATGAACCTCATTAAATCTCAAATTTATATCCTACACCCTTAACGGTTGTAATGCAGTCCACGCCGAGCTTCTGCCGTATTTTACGAATATGTACATCGATCGTTCTGTCGCCAACAATTACATCCATTCCCCAAACCTGTGAAAGAATTTCATTACGTAAAAAAACACGTCCGGGTTTTGATGCTAATAAATATAAAAGTTCAAATTCCTTTTTTGCAAGTATTATTTCTTTACCCTCTATCTCCACAATAAACTTTACAGGATCAATACTGATATTACCGATCTTCAATGTTTTTCCATCATCTTTATTGATCCTTCTGAATAATGCATTCACCCGGCTTACCAATACTTTCGGGCTGATGGGTTTGCTTACATAATCATCTGCACCTGTTTCCAGCCCTTTGATATGTGAAGCCTCATCGCTTAATGCCGTTAAAAAAATGATCAACGTTTCCTGAAACAAAGCCTGCGAACGAAGTATGCTGCATACCTCCACCCCTGTTTTCTTCGGCATCATCACATCCAGAATAATTAAATCAGGATTTAATTGTTTTGCTCTTTCTATTGCTTCATTACCATCTTTGGCTGTGTACACTTCATATCCTTCTTTTCCGAGGTTATAACTCACTATTTCCAAAATGTCCGGTTCGTCATCTGCTATTAAAATCCTTTTGCCTTTTGTTTCCATGATAACATTAAGTTTACACAAAATTAACTTTCTGGGTCTACATTATCGATCATTACAAACATTATCTAATTGTTAACTGCCATGCAGGCCGCAAGCGAATTGGCTGTATTTTTGCCGCGATATGTTGCAGATGAATAAACTATACCTTTTGATTTTATATGCTCTTTCCTTTTTTGCAGCAAATGCGCAATCGGAAATTGCCATGCCGAAAATTCCGCTGAACAGGCAGTTATTCCATGATAATATTGATAACAGCCAGAAAACCATCCTGCATCTGAATTCCAAGACCGATACAATTTTTACTGCAACAGATGATTTTGATATCAATCTTCAGCTTACACAATTTCTGAGGGTAAGGATCGACAACATGGAAGCGCTTATTGAAAAAGATTCTTCTATTGACGAAAGCGCAAAATTCAAATGGTTACGGGGCATCAATGATATGCTGACTGATTTTATCAGTGATTATAAATTAAAAAAAATTAAGGGCATTTTATTGGGTGACCTGATAACTGCATATGAAGCTGCGATGATAAAGGAGATGCATCATCAACCTATCACTCCGGTTATTGAAGAGAATGAAATGGAAATTGGAAAGATCCTGGTTTCAAATTTTTCATTGAAAGATAATTCAGGCATCAATGATTCAAAAGATTTATTGGTGCTGAAAGCCTGCGAACGCAATCCTGATAATATCCTTACTATTTTAAGTCAGCACCCCGCTGTTCCTTTTGCAGACAGTTTACTCATCATCATGGCATACCGTAAACCGGAGGAATTTTATAATTATGCTTCCGCTCCTGATGCATTAAGTAAAAAAATTAAGACGGTCAATGATCCGTTGGTAAAGACCATCAGTCAAATGGCAGCCATGCCTGCAGGAAGATTTTTCTTTCCTTTTCTGGATGAAATTTATAAGAAAAAATTAAATATTGATTCGCTGCAAACCCTTGCCGGCAATGAAACAGCTTATTATCAACTATTGGTAAAAACAGAAATTAATTATGCAGCAAGAGCACAGAAAGGGGATACAGCTTTTGTGATGCATGTACTTACAGAAAAATTACGATCAAAAGCGATTGAAATATATATTGATGAGATCAATGCACTGCATGATGAAAAAAGTGATGCGGTCCGTTTTAAAAAAATAGACAGTCTTTCTGCACAGGATCTTTATTATTTATGCGTGCTGGGCGAAGAAGAGATTTACACGAGCAGTTATCTCGGTGTATATAAAAGAATTTGGCAAAGGATGACGGTAGAACGTGGAGATACCCTATTGAGACTTGTGAACAATGATTTTTACAAAAAATTCATCCGCATGGCTGCTGCGTATAATGTGTTGGGTGATTTTTTACAAAGGATGGATCAAAACGGAGCAGAGCGACTGATGAAAAATTTCGTGAATGATCTTGAAAAGAACAGCACATTGGAAGATGCGGTAGATGTGGCTGATTCTTATGCAAGTATCAGTGATACTGCTTTAAGAAAATTATTGCTCACACAAATAAAAAATAATCAGCAGCAAAATAAAAAATCGGGAAACCTGCGCGGACAAAAAATATATACATTACTGAATACCATTTTTACTTCAATGGACAGCAGTAAATCTGATGCACTTGCAGCATTGGGCATTCCGCCTATGTATTATATGCCACTTTCACTGTTAAAGGATTCCTCAGGAAAAGTGATCATTCAACAATTTTTTTATGGCGATAAAGATGGTGTGAATATTTTTAATTCATTTTTGAGAACCTATACAAATGCCAACTGGAAGATTACCCGAAAACCGGAATGGGCAGAGGTTCGCTCTGTAAGAGGAACACCGATCATTATTTATGCCAACAAACCTTTAGACACAGAAAAAGAATTAGATGCTGAAGCACAAAGGGATCTTGGTTTTTATTTAGATTCATTGAATGCGAATCCAACTGTTATTTTACACCGAGGTCACAGTTATTACGTAAAATCAACGATTCAGCAATTACCGTCATCTGCGAAATTAGTACTGCTGGGCAGTTGCGGCGGGTATCACAGCTTAAATCAGGTATTGACCATTTGTCCGGCTGCACAAATCATCGCCTCAAAACAGGTAGGTACCGGAGTTGTAAATATTACTTTGATCGAGGCTATTACTGAAACATTGCGACAAGGTAAAGATCTTAATTGGCCATTGATGTGGCAGAATTTACAAACAAGATTTGTAGGCGATACCAAAGAAAAATTTGATGATTATGTACCGCCGCATAAAAATCTCGGTGCCATTTTTATCATCGCTTATAATAATTCGATTAAAGAATAAATACTATTGCAGAAACGGGTTATGTTCTTTCTCATAACCGATCTTGGTGGGCATACCGTGTCCAGGATAAACAATAGTTTCATCAGGCAACACAAATAATTTTTCCCGGATATTTTTTATGAGTGCGGCATGATCGCCACCCGGCAAATCGGTTCGTCCGATACTTTCTCGGAACAACACATCTCCTCCGATCACAAAATTTTGTGCTTCACAATAAAAACAAATATGTCCCGGCGAATGACCCGGGGCAGCAATTACTTTTAAAACATCATCATCCAAATGAATCAGATCATTTTCGTGCAAAAAGTGTAAGGGACCATTATAATTTTCAAACGGCAATCCGTATTTGATACCCGATTCCGGAGCAAATGATAACATGACCTCTTCGTTGGGATGAAGATATAATTCCAATCCGTATTCTTTATGAATCCATTTATTCCCGAAAACATGGTCTAAGTGACAATGCGTATTTAATAACATGATGAGCTGCAAAGATTTTTGCGTAAAAAAGTTTTTTAACGTTTCCTGTTCAGCACTAAAGTAACATCCGGGATCAATAACTAAGGCATGGCCTTTATCGTTAAAAAGAACATAGGTATTTTCCTGAACTGGACTGAAAGTAAAAGACTTGACATGAATCATAAAACCTATTTTATTTGGTTAACAGTAATTACCTAATTTTAACAGACCTTGAAATGTTTGAAATGATTTCGAAGATAACTTCACTCTATCATTTTATTTGCCATTGTTTCAAACGTTTCAGTTTTCTAAATTATGACAGGATATGCAAATGAACCGAATCTGTAAATATTTATTACTTGTCGTGTCGCTACTGCCGTTATTTGCCATTTCGCAGGTAAATACTGTTGAATTCGGCAAGAACCGCGTTCAATTCAAAAAGTTCAAATGGAAATTCTATCAATCTCCCAACTTCAACACCTACGTTTCACAAGGCGGAACTGAATTGGGGAAATTTGCAGCACAGGTAGCAGAAGAAGAATTACCCTCGATTGAAAATTTTATTGAATACTCTTTACAACGCCGAAGCAATATTGTTGTGTATAACAGTTATGATGAATACAAACAAAGTAATATCGGCATTGGTATTGATTGGCAAAATGCAGGCGGATTGACCAAATTGGTAAATAACAAGATCGTAGTATTTTTTGACGGCAATCATGATCATTTGAAATTGCAGATCCGTCAGGGTATTGCAAAAGTATTAACTGATAATTTATTGTTTGGTGATGATATTGGCGAAGTGGCAAGCAACGGAGCTTTACTCGATCTTCCGAAATGGTTGACGGATGGTTATGTGTCTTATGTTGCACAAAACTGGAGTACAGAAAAAGATGATGAACTGAAAAGTGCCATTCTCAGCGGCGATTATAATTCATTCTACCAGCTTGCATTTGCAAAGCCGGTAATTGCAGGTCATGGCTTTTGGTATTATTTCGCCGAAAAATATAAAAAAGAAAACGTTACCTACTTTTTATACTTGGCTCGTATGTATAAAAATTTAAACAAAGCATCGGAAAAAATTTGTAAAAAGAAATTCAAAGAAGTACTGAATGATTTCATGCAGTTTGAGCAGGATAGATATTATAAAGACATTCGCCAACGACGCAATGCACCCAAAGGCGCATTAAGTATTACAGAAGATGTAAGCACACATGATTATTTCCGCTTTCAGGCAAATCCAAATCCTCGTAATAATAATTATGCTGTGGTTGAATTTAAAAAAGGCGTGTACAGAGTAAAATATGTAGAGAATTTTTGGGATACGAAAATACTTATTGATAAAGGTGTTCGAACCAATCAAGGCGACATCAATCCAAATTATCCAATCCTTGCATGGGATGTGAAAGGCACAAGATTACTTTGCATCTATTGGGAATCAGGTCATACAAAGATGTTTGTGTATGATGCTATTGCTAAATACAAAAGATTCAAACAAAACATTGACGGCTTCGATCAGATATTGGATGCATCTTTCATGCTTGATGCAAATACTTTGGTGATGAGTGCCGTAAAGAACGGTCATTCAGATATCTACACGTATAAGATCGAAGAACAAAAAACAGAACAGATCACCAATGATATCTATGATGACCTGAATCCTACATTTGTTTCTTTCCCCAATAGATTAGGAATAATATTTTCATCCAATCGCCCCGGACCAAATGCACCTGATAATGATACAGTGTTGCCAAGTAAATATCATTTCAATATTTTCTTAGTCGACATCCTTAATAAAAGCAAAGTGAAACAGATTGCACAATTGACCAATGTAAAAAATGGTAATGCAACTTATCCCATGCAATACAATACAAGTCATTTTACTTTTGTATCGGATGAAAATGGCATCGGCAACAGATGGGCAGGTTTCTTTTCAACACAACGCAATGGCTTAGATACTTTGTATTATATAGGTGATGAATTATTGCGCAACCCTGTTCCGAAAGAATTGGATTCAACCTTATCAGCATGGCAAAAACATGAGCCTGACAGCATCAGTTATTTCCAGGTGTACAAAGATTCTACATATACATTCCCCATCACCAATTACCAAAGTTCATTAATAGAAACAAGAATTGCGGGTAATAATGGTCAGGTGAGTGAAACAAGAAGAGAAGGCGATTATAAATTTTTATATAAGCTGAAAGTGAATGAAGATGCGTTGGCAAAACGTAATGTAAATCCGAAGCCAACCGAGTACATGCAAAAGATTATCAACGATAAAAAAGTTGTGGCCGGCAAAGCAACAGTTTATACCAAAACAAATACGACAGATACGGCGACCGTTAAAAAGAAGGTTGTTTTTCAATCAGAATTTGCCGATGAAAAACCGGATACTTCTTCAAAGAATTTGCATGAATCAGCCGTCATTCAGGAAACAAAGAAAACAATACTCAGTCAATCTAAACTGTTTAACTATCGTTTAAAATTCAGTGCCGATTATATTTTAAGCGGTATTACAAATAACGTTTTAGTAAACCGTTATCAACCTTATGCCGGCGGTCAGGGTCCTATTCAATTAAACAACGGAAGTGACCTGAACTGGAGTTTCAGAGTAGGAACAAGCGATCTTTTTGAAGACATTAAATTCATCGGCGGCTATCGTTTTGGAACCAATTTAAAAGATAAAGACGTATTTCTTACTTTTCAAAATCTGCGACGTCGGTTAGACTGGGGCTTCACTTATTACAGAAGTAACATTACAGATTATTATGGGTTCTTTACATCCGGACCTGCGAGTATTTACAATTCTTCTTTGGTGACAAACCTGTATCAATTCAATTTTAGTTATCCTTTTAATGAAGTGAAAAGCCTGCGATTAACAATTGGTGCAAGAAATGACAGAGGCACTGTACGGGCTTTTAATAACGGAACCGGATTACCGGATCCTTACGGGCTTTCTTATCCTGACAGCAATTCAACTTATACTGTTGCAAGATTGGAATATGTGCATGACAACACATTAAACCCTGCGCAAAATATTTGGGTGGGCACACGTTTTAAGGTTTATCAGGATGTCAATATGCCTACAACAGGTATTGGCAATACAACTTATAATTTGGGATACGATTACAGACATTACGTAAGAATCTATCGCAATTTTATTTGGGCAGGCAGGGCTGCAGGCGATTTCAGTTGGGGTAATAAAAAAATAATTTATTATCTCGGCGGTGTAGATGGATGGATCAATCCGCAGTTTAATAATTTAGCGCCGGCACCTGATCAAACGTATGCATTTCAGTCATTGACTTTGAATATGCGTGGTTACAATCAAAATGCTGCCAACGGAAATAATGCAATGGTGTTTAACAGTGAATTCCGTTTACCTGTTTTCACAACATTATTTAATAAGCCCATCAACAATGCATTCGTCAGGAACTTTCAACTGATCCAGTTCTTTGATCTCGGTACTGCATGGAACGGCAAATTCAACGGCATTCAACGTCCTTCTGTTTATTATGGCACTCAAAATGCAAGCAATCCGATTCAGGTGAATTTTGATTCCGGCGGCATTGGTCCTTTTGCTGCGGGTTATGGTTTCGGAGCACGCAGTACTTTATTAGGATACTTTTTAAAAATAGATGCAGGATGGCCGATGTTGGGTTTTTTTAAAGGAGCGCCGATCTGGTATTTTGCTTTAGGGTTGGATTTTTAACCTCACTGATAAAAGAAATAATAAATGCCTCACTTAACAGTGAGGCATTTTATTTTATACAATGAATGAATTGATCAGTGAACTAAACTCTTACAAATATTTTTTACAATCATCGGGCCTTCATAAATAAAACCTGTCCACACCTGAACCAAAGAAGCACCTGCATTTAATTTTTCTTTGGCATCTTCTCCCGTAAAAATACCGCCACTTGCCATAATAGGAATTTGGCTTTTTGTTTGCTGAGATAAATATTCTACAACTTCTGTGCTCTTTGCTGTTAAAGGTTTTCCGCTTAATCCGCCTTGTTGGTTTATCAGTTCTGCATTTTGGGTTGCAAGATTTTCTCTGCTTAAGGTTGTGTTTGTTGCAACCAGCCCGTTTAATTTTATTTCAAAAGAAAGATCGACGATATCATCCAATTGTTCTTTTGTAAGATCAGGTGCGATCTTTAATAATAATGGTTTTGGTTTTGGTTTTGACTGATTGATATTTTGAATATGCGATAATATTTTCCGCAATGATTCTTTTTCCTGCAATTCACGAAGACCGGGTGTATTCGGAGAACTAACATTCACCACAAAATAGTCTGCCACATCAAATAATTCAGAAAAACAAATTTCATAATCTTTCCATGCGTTTTCATTGGGAGTGATTTTATTTTTGCCGATGTTTCCGCCGATGATCATTGGACCGTGGACTGCGGACGATGGGCGGCTATTCCATTTTTCAAGTCTTTCGCGAACAGCAATTACTCCTTCGTTATTAAAACCCATGCGATTTATGAGTGCTTTATCTTTTTGCAAACGAAATACTCTCGGTTGTTCATTACCCGGTTGTGCTTTGGGTGTTACTGTTCCAATTTCAACAAATCCAAAACCCAATGCTTCCAATTCATTTAAGTACACAGCATTTTTATCGAAGCCTGCACCCAGACCAACAGGGTTTTTAAAATGCAATCCGAATAATTCCTTTTCAAGTGTTGGATGATCAAAAGAAAAATTTTTGCTGATACTATTTTTAATTGGAGGAATACTGCAAGCTTTGTGGAGCATGCTCATCGAAAAATAATGTACTTCTTCAGGCGGAAAATGAAATAAAAGATCGCGTAACAAATAATACATGGCGCAAAGATAATCTGAACAGAGATTGACTGTTTAAAAGGGTGAGAAAGAAAGTTTCATTGAAAGAAGAACCTTGAGGTGCGCGACGCAACGATCGACGCCATTCGCTTTAGAGCAGGTTAACAAAAACTTATTTTCAAATTTAGTTGCATAAACAACTTTTTATTACATTTGACTTTCAAAATTCGTTTGCCATGCAGGAAGCTTACATTGTTGCGGGTTACAGAACCGCAGTTGGAAAAAGTAAAAAAGGCGGATTCAGATTTTTTCGTCCCGATGATCTCGCCGTTGAAGTGATCAAAGGTTTGATGGCGGCCACTCCTCAATTAGATCCCAAAAGAATTGATGATGTGATCGTGGGTAATGCTGTTCCCGAAGCAGAACAGGGTTTACAATTCGGAAGAATTATCGCTGCCAAAGCATTAGGCATTGAAGTGCCGGGCATCACTATCAATCGTTATTGCGCCAGCGGGTTGGAAAGTATTGCTGTGGCTACTGCAAAAATTCGCACAGGTATGGCTGAATGTATTGTTGCCGGTGGAACAGAAAGTATGAGCCTCGTGCCAACAGCAGGATGGAAAACAGTTCCTTCTTATGCCATTGCAAAAGACGAACCTGATTATTATTTAAGCATGGGATTAACTGCCGAGGCAGTTGCGAAAGAATATCATGTGAGCAGAGAAGATCAGGATGTGTTTGCTTACCATTCTCACATGAAAGCAAAAACTGCAATTGAGAACGGTTATTTTAAAAGTGGCATCCTTCCCATCAATGTGGAAGATGTTTATCTGAATGAAAAAGGAAAAAAAGCTGTCAGGAATTATATTGTTGATACTGATGAAGGTTTAAGAGCTGATACAACTGTTGAAGGATTATCAAAATTAAAACCTGCATTTGCCATTGGCGGAAGCGTTACTGCAGGTAATAGTTCACAAACCAGTGATGGTGCGGCTTTCGTGATAGTTATGGGTGAAAAGATGATGAATGAATTAGGATTGAAACCCATTGGCCGATTGGTGAATTGCGCCAGCGCAGGTGTGCATCCGCGTATTATGGGCATTGGTCCTGTTGCTGCCATTCCAAAAGTGCTAAAGCAAGCAGGCATGAGTTTGAATGATATTGACCTGATTGAATTGAATGAAGCTTTTGCATCTCAATCATTAGCTGTTATTCGTGAATTGGGATTGGATACCGACAAAGTAAATATCAATGGCGGTGCCATTGCATTGGGCCATCCCTTGGGTTGTACAGGAGCTAAGTTGACGATTCAGGTTTTGAATGATATGAAACGATTGAACAAAAAATACGGAATGGTAACAGCTTGTGTTGGCGGCGGACAGGGTATTGCTGGCATCATCGAAAATTTGTAGCCTCTGTTTTTTGCATATATAACTTCTGTGAAGAAAGCTCTGCAGTCCTTGCGGGGCTTTTTTATTGCTGATGAATATCATAGTTTTTACATAATCGTATTTCTAACTTTAGTGAACAAAATCAGTAATATGAAAACGATATTAGTGCCAACCGATTTCTCAGCAACTGCAAAAAATGCGGCACGATTTGCCATTGAGTTAGCCAAACAGATTCAGGCGGAAAAAATTATTTTATATAATACATATCAAAGCGGTTTCAGTGTTGTTGCAGATCCGATGATTCCGGCTTTGGGTGCTTTGGATCTTGACGCTATTAAAGAGGGAAGTGAAGAAGCACTGGTTAATTTTAAAGCTGAATTGATAGATTATGCAAATAATAGCATCAGTTTGGAAACAATCAGTGAATTTGCCTTGTTGACAGATGGTATTATCGAATTATGCAAGATGCAGAAAGTAGACATGATCGTAATGGGAATTACAGGTGGCGGCGCTTTACAGGAAAATCTTTTTGGTAGTAATACCATTAGTGTTGCAAAAAACATCAATATCCCCGTATTGATCATTCCGCAAAAAGCTAAATTCACAAAATTTGATAAAGTATTATTTGCTTGTGATTTTCATAAAGTAGTGGAATCCACTCCTGTTAAGCCTATCAAACAATTATTGGATCTTACAAAAGCAAAATTATTTGTGCTGCATGTTGATAGTTTCAACAGAGAAAATATTCCTCAAGTAAAATTTGAAAGCTTAATGCTCGATACATTATTCGCAGGGTACCATCCGGAATACCATTTTGCTGATTTCGCAGATTTTACAGAATGCATCAATGAATTTGTTGTTGAAAAAGAAATCGATCTGGTTATCACCATTCCGAAAAAACATGGCTTCTTCGATAATATTTTTAAACGCAGTCATACAAAGATGTTGGCGTTTCACAGCCATGTTCCTTTGATGGTAATACATGATTAAATTAAAAAAGCTGAAGTAAAAACTTCAGCTTTTTTAATGTCGTCCTTAATAAAATTATTTTCCTATCACGGCATGTAATTGTTCTTCCAATTTATCACCACGCAAATTTTTTGCAATGATCTTTCCTTTCGGATCAATCAGTAAATTGGCAGGAATGGCTTGTACATCGTATTGTTTGGCCACTGCATTTGCCCAAAATTGCAGATCAGAAACATGTGTCCATGCAAGCCGATCATCATGAATTGCTTTCAGCCATCTTTCTTTTCCATCAGGTTGATCTAATGAGACACTTAGAATTGTAAAATTTTTGTCTTTGTATTTATTAAACACTTTTACGACATTGGGATTTTCTGCACGGCAGGGACCGCACCAGCTTGCCCAGAAATCAATCAACACATATTTTCCTCTGAATGAAGAAAGGCTGACAGGTTTGCCAATAGTATCATTTTGTGTAAAATCCAATGCCAATTGACCAATACTTGTTTTTTTGGCAACATCTATCTTCTTTTTAAATAAAATCCCCGCTGATGATCTTTGAACAGAGGCAGGCAATTTTTTAAATACAGGTTCTGTTTCAGCAACTTTAACTCCGTAAATATTATATCGTTGCAATGCATATAATGCTAATGGTGATGAAGGGTTTGTTTTTGCATAATGCAGATAAACTTCTTTACCCAATTTATCATCAATTGAATCTGATTGTGCATCGTATTTTGCTGCCAGATCTAAATCCCCCGCTTTTTTAGCCGCTGTATATTTTGTTCCGAATTCCTGAATCTGAGTATTGTATGGTTTACTTAATGTATTTAATTTTTCAAATTCTTCATGCACTTTAGAGCCTGTTACTTTTACATTCGAAAATGAATCAATGCTTGCTACAGTCACAATTCCGGGTTGAAGAAAAATTGTAGCAAAATCTTTTCTCGAAAGTCTTCTGGTTGCATTATAATCATTTTTTGCTCTCAATGAAACCTGCAGAGGATCTGTATGCTTCAGTTCAAAATGATAGGTATTGTCCTTAACCGTCGCGCTATCTGTTATTCGTTTTGAAGAAGCTTCATCGTAATAAGTTAAGTACACCCAGTTAACGGTATCTTTTACATTTTTAAGTACACCGTCAAGTTTAATGACCGGCGTTTTTGTTTGTGCCATTGCTGCGAAAGGAAATACGATCGCCAAAAGAATGATTGTTTTTTTCATTGATTTTATTTATCCTACAAAAATAATAGACTTTATGTTTCAGCTTAAATATTTTCCCACAATCGGAACTCTTCTTCCTACACCAAATGCTTTGGGGGAAATGCGGATGATCGGGCAAAATTGATTTCGTTTATATTCATTCATATTCACTAATTTCAAAACACGGTCAACCAATGCAGCATCAAAGCCCTGCGCTTTTATTTCTGCAGGACCATTTCTTCTTTCAATATATTGATATAATATTTTGTCAAGGATTAAATAATCGGGTAAGCTGTCGCTGTCTTTTTGATTCGGTCTTAATTCAGCACTCGGTGCTTTTGTAATAATATTTTCAGGGATGATCTCTTTGTTACGATTGATATATTTTGCCAGCGCATATACCTGCAGTTTGTAGCAATCACCCAAAACGCCCAATCCTCCTGCCATATCACCATACAGGGTTCCGTAACCAGTTGCCAATTCACTTTTATTGGAAGTATTCAATAAAATATATCCGAATTTATTGGCGATACTCATTAAAATATTCCCTCGGATACGGCTTTGCATATTTTCTTCTGCCAAACCAAAAGGCAGGTCATGGAACAAAGGTCTTACTGTTGATAATAAAGTTTCAAACACATCATTGATGCGAATGATCTCATACCCATTTTCCAAATTTTTACTTAACTGAACAGCATCATCAACAGAATGTTCAGTTGAATAAGGCGATGGCATCAACACCGCTTTTACATTTTCTTTTCCTAATGCTTCACAAGCCAATGCTACAGTAACAGCACTGTCAATGCCACCACTTGAGCCGATGATGGCTTTGGTGAATCCCATCTTTTCAAAATAATCTTTGATGCCGAGAATCAATGCTGTATAAATCTGTTCAATATTCAACTCCTCTTCCAAACCTTCAGGATTTAATTGTTTATCAGGAACACGGCTTGCAGGCTCAATCACAGGCGCAGCAATGGTTCCATCATCATTCAATACAACATATTCAACAGCTTCTTCAAACATGGGAAATGCTTTGCAGAGGTTTGCATCTTTATCGAAAATGAGTGATGCACCATCAAATACAATTTCTGTTTGACTGCCAACGGCATTGCAATAGAACATCGGTAACTTATATTTCAGCACATTGGCTTTGATCACAGATTTTCTGTCTTCATCATGCGTATAATCAAATGGTGAAGCACTGAGATTGATCATCACATCGGGCGATTGCAACATCAATTTATCCATCGGACAAATTCTGTACAACACATTGTCATTAATATTCCAGATGTCTTCACAAATAGTTACTGCTAATTTTTTCCCTTTAAAATCAATTACTTTCCAATCGTACGACGGTTCAAAATATCTGTATTCATCAAATACATCATAAGTGGGCAATAATGTTTTATGTACTTCCGCTTTTATTTGTTGTTCGTATAAAAAGAAAGCCGCATTAAATAAACTTTTCCCTTCTTTGATAGGATTATGTGCAGGAGAACCGATCAACACACCAACCGTATCGGCATGTTGTTTAATGATATCAATACTTGCATAACATTTATTGATAAAATCACTGAATTCCACAAAATCCCTTGCAGGATAACCGCATACGCACATCTCACTGAAAACGATCAGGTCGCCGCCCTGTTGTTTTGCAGATTCAATTGCTGAAATGATCTTTTGAGTATTGCTTTCAAAATTGCCGATATGGTAATTCTGCTGTGCAAGAAATATCTTCATTGCACAAATTTCACGAATTGTTCCGAATTTTACGAATCACAATTTTAGTAACCGAATAATCAGTGCAGTTTTAAGTATTAACAGAATCCTTTGCGCCAATTGATACAATTCGCTTTAATTCGTATAATGAAAAAATTATTACTACTCTTTCTTGTTGTTTCAGTCATTTCATGCAACAACAAGAAAAATATTCCTGATGTTTCATCTATCAAAATAGACATGAAACTAAAACGGTTTGAGAAAGATTTTTTTGTGATGGATACCAATGCTGTTGCTGCCTCGCTTGATTCATTGAATGAAAAATATCCATCCTTCCTCAAAGATTATCTATACAATATTCTGGGGGCATTGCCGCAACCTGACAGTGTTGTAAAATATGTCGGTATGTTTAAAAAGGAATATCAATATGTGTATGATGCTTCACAAAAAAAGATCCCTTCTTTCGATATCTATAAAAAACAAATTGAAAGCGGATTTCAATTTTTGAAATATTATTTTCCAAATTATAAAACTCCTGCGGTGATCATTACTTTCATCGGACCATTGGATGGAACAGCAAATGCAGTCACATCAAGCGGTGTGGCCATCGGACTACAATCTTATCTGGGTAAAGATTTTCCTGCCTATCAATCACAATATATCAGTGATGTGTATCCTGCTTATAAATCAAGAAGGTTTGAACCGGACTATATTCCGGTGAATTGTATGAAAGGAATTGTGGATGATATCTATCCATACAGAGGTACGGGCAGACCATTAATTGAGCAAATCGTTGAATTAGGAAAACGTTTATATGTGTTGGATGGCTTGTTACCTGAAATAGCCGACAGTTTAAAAACAGGATATACACAACAACAATTGGATGGTTGTTTTAAGAATGAAAAAAATATCTGGAGTTATTTTATAGAAAATAATTTATTGTATGAAACAGAATCAAATCTCATTGGTGTATATGTGAATGATGGACCAAATACTCCCGACTTGGGTCCCTCATCTCCAGGTTTCATAGGTCAATTCATCGGATGGCAGATCGTAAAAAAATGGATGGGAAAAAATAAAAACGTTTCTCTGACCGATTTAATGAAAAAAGATCCCAAAGAATTATTTGAAGAATCGAAATATAAAGCGAATTAAGGTTTTTGCTTTTTCATTTTAAATATGACAGCTCCATCTTTAGCTTTCTCACCATATTTAATGGTTGCTTCGACGGGACTTACTGTATAAATAGAGTCTACCATTTCAGGGCTTATATTTTCAAAAGTTGATTTTAATTTATCAGATTGGATGATTTTCTCATCAATAATAAATAAAACTTTTTTAGCAGAATCTCTCTTACAGTTTAAATACATTATACCGTTTGAAGATTTGATTGAAACTCCTGAAAGCAATTTAATCTTAAATGGTGCTGTTCTGATTGAATCAAAACTTGAGCTTTGTGCAGACAAAGAAAATACTGTAATCAAGAAAAATATCGAAAGAAAGATTTTCATCTTAATCAATTCATCTTGGCAGGAACGATCATTTCAAAAGAAGGAATATTAACGGTAAATGTTTCTTTATTATTTTGGTTTTCCATGGTATAATACCCGCTCATGGTTCCCATTTCAGTTTTTAAATTACAACCGCTCACATATTGAAATTGTTCAGCAGGTTTTAAAACAGGTTGAACACCTACTACACCTTCTCCATCCACTTCACGATGTTCTCCGTTACTGTCAAATATGAACCATTGCCTTTTCAACAATTTGACGGTGTAAGTATTGTGGTTTTCAATGGTGATACGATAGGCAAACATGAATTCATGATTAGCAGGATTACTGTAATCAAACTGGTAGAAAGTTTCTACGCTTATTTCAATGCCGTCTGAAATCTTAGATACCATTAAAAAATCGGTTTGAGTAAAGATAATAATTTGAATAAATGAAAAAACTATTTCTTGACTATTCTACCATAATTAACGCAAAACGACAAAATACCTATACTTTCTTTGCAACAATTCGGTTCTTTTTAAAAAGAAGTGTCTGTCTGGGGCTTATTTTTGCGTTACTTTCTCATCATTTGATCTAAAAATACTTACATGACAAAAATTGCTGTTGCAAAAGGAGATGGAATTGGTCCCGAAATAATGGATGCCGTTCTGCATATTTTCAATGCCGCAAAAGTGCCATTGGAATATGAATTTGTTGATATGGGCAAATGGGTATTTGATAAAGGCTTCAGCAACGGCATGACTCCAGAAGCACAGGAAGCCATTGAGCGTTTGGGCATTTTATTTAAAGGACCAATGGAAACCCCAAAAGGCAAAGGCGTAAAAAGTATAAACGTTACCGCCAGAAAAACCTGGAATACGTATGCCAATAAAAGAACCTTTCAAACTTTGCATGGCGTAGATACTGTTTTCAGTAAAGCAGGAATACCAATCGATCTTACCATTGTTCGTGAAAACATTGAAGATACTTACGGTGGTGTTGAACACATGCTTACACATGATGTTGCATTGAGCCGTCGTTTTATTACACGACCGGGGAGTTTGCAGTTAATTAAGTATGCTTTTGAAATGGCGAAGAAAAAAGGCACGAAAAGAATCACTTGCGGACATAAAGCCAACATCATGAAGATCACTGACGGATTATTTCTCGAAGTATTTTATGAAGTGGCAAAAGAATATCCCGAATTAAAAGCTGACGATGTGATTGTGGATGATCTCTGCATGAAATTGGTAACACGCCCTGATTTGTTTGATGTAGTTGTTCTTACCAATTTGCAAGGCGATATTGTAAGTGATCTTTGCGCCGGATTGGTTGGCGGGCTTGGGTTTGCGCCGAGTGCGAATATCGGTGATCATATTTCCATCTTCGAAGCAGTGCATGGAACCGCTCCGGATATTGCAGGAAAAAATATTGCCAATCCAACTTCATTATTATTAAGCGGTGTCGGCATGTTGCGCCATTTGGGTTTGATGGAAAGTGCTGCCATGCTCGAAAATGCGTTACTCTACACATTGGAAAAAGGTATTCATACAGGCGATTTCGGCGATAAAAATATTCCGGCCGTAAATACAACTGTTTTTGCTGATGCCATCATTGCAAATTTTGGAAAGCTGCCTTCCTTGAATGCAAAACCATATTTAAAAGATCAGAAACCAACGCCTACACTTTTTAAATTAAGCCAGAATGAAATGATGGTTTCAAAAGAAAGAGATGATGAAACCATTTGCGGCGTTGATATGTTTATTGCCAGTAATGAGCAACCCCTGGAAATTGCAACAAAATGTTTGCGTCACGCAGGTGTGAAATTTAAATTAGTCAGCATCAGCAATCGCGGCACACAGGTTTGGCCAACAGGAAGTGTGTACACCAATCTCGTAAATCAATTCAATGTTCGTTTCGAAACATTGGATGGTCTTCCGTTAAATCAACAAGACATCATTGGTTTGTATGTTAGTTTAAGCGGCAATTTTAAAATTTGTTCTTTAGAATTATTGAATCAATGGGGCGATAAAAAAGCATATTCGTTGGCACAAGGACAATAATTCTTTTGTTACAAGCTTTTGTATTTTATGGCATCAACTGTTGCGTCGCACACTTGTACTTTATATTTTCATGCAACAAAAATGATTCATAATAAAACTATCATGAAGAAAATATTTTCATCAATAATCATTTTTCTAATTGTATTTCAATTATCGGCACAAAATAAAATTGTTGTTTTTCAAACAGATTTTGGCATAAAAGACGGCGCCGTATCTGCCATGAAAGGCGTTGCCACAAGCGTTTCCGCGGATTTAAAATTATATGATCTTACGCATGAAATTCCTGCATACAATATTTGGGAAGCAGCCTATCGATTGGAACAAACCGTTCCTTATTGGCCTGCAGGAACTGTTTTTGTTTCAGTCGTTGATCCCGGTGTGGGTACAAATAGAAAATCAGTTGTATTAAAAACAAAGAGCGGTCATTTTATTGTTACGCCCGATAACGGCACACTGACATTGATTGCAGAATCATTAGGCATTGCAGAGATCCGTGAGATTGATGAAGCGGTGAACAGAAGAAAAAATTCTGAAGGCTCTTATACTTTTCATGGCAGAGATGTGTATGCTTATACTGCTGCAAGATTAGCATCAAGCACCATCAGTTTTGAAGAGGTTGGTCCATCACTTCCCAAAAGTGTTGTAAGTATTAATTATCAAAAAGCGGTTATTGATGGGAAAAAATTAAAAGGTAATATCTCCATTCTGGATGTTCAATACGGAAATATCTGGACCAATATTTCTGCCGATCTGGTTAAACAACTCAATCCAAATTATGGAGAAATATTGCATCTTATCATCTTTCATCATAATAAAAAAATTTATGAAGGAGATGCACCATACAGTCAAACTTTTGGCGCTGTTGCCAAAGGAAACCCATTATCTTATCTCAATAGTTTAATGCAACTCTCATTTGCATTAAATCAAGGCAACTTCGCCGATCAATATCATATTTCCAGCGGGAGTGATTGGAGTGTTGAAGTAACAATTCAGTCAAAAAAATAGTTTTACTGCTATCGAAACAAGTGAACTTGATAAAAACACAGCTTAACACTTGCCGCAAATCCAATTTACCTTAATTTCACGGCTCAATTTAAAGAGTAATTGATTTATGGCAGAAGTGATTTTAATGCCCCGATTAAGCGATACCATGACTGAAGGTGTGATCGCAGGCTGGCACAAAAAAGTTGGAGACACTGTAAAAAAAGGTGATCTCTTGGCCGAAATAGAAACAGACAAGGCCACTATGGAGCTGGAAAGTTACCAGGCAGGTGTATTATTGCATATCGGCACACCCAATGGTGGCAAATTACAAGTAAACGATTTATTGGCGGTATTGGGAAAAGCCGGAGAAGATATCAGTGCCATTCTCGCAGAACACAATGGCGGCAAGTCTCCTGCGCCAAAAGCTGCTCTAAAAGAAGAACCTGTTCCGCAAGCTAAAAAAGAAAGTAGTGTTTCTCCAAAAGTCGACATTGCGGCTATGGATGAAGTTGTTTTAATGCCTCGATTAAGTGATACAATGACTGAAGGTGTGATCGCAGCTTGGCAAAAAAATGTTGGTGATACTGTAAAAAAAGGTGAAGTGTTGGCTGATATTGAAACTGATAAGGCCACCATGGAATTAGAAAGTTATAAGGATGGTGTTTTATTATATCAAGGCGCGAAAGCTGGCGAAAAGATTCAAGTGAATGATCTGCTATGCATTATTGGCAAACAAGGTTTGGACATAAATGCAATCGTTGCTGCAGTTAAAGCAGGCGGAAATGCCGCTCCTGTAAAAACAGAAACAAAAATCGAAACAGTTGCTGCACCTGCTGCTCAAACAAGTCCTGCACCTCAGCCTGAAGTTGCGCAAGTTATTAATGAAGGAAGAATATTTGCTTCCCCATTGGCTAAAAAGATCGCATCAGAAAAAAATATCGATCTTAAATATGTAAAAGGAACCGGTGATAACGGAAGGATCACCAAAACAGATATTGATAATTATATTCCATCAACCGTTGACAGTAAACCTGCAACTCAAACAACTTCTGTGGCACCTGCAGTTTCAGTTTCGCAAGGTGTTGTTTCATTTGATGATGTTCCGGTTTCGCAGATGCGCAAGACCATTGCACGCAGATTAAGTGAAAGTTTATTTACTGCTCCTCATTTTTATTTGACGATGAGTATTAATATGGATGCTGCTGTTGCTGCCCGTGTTAAACTCAACGAAACAAGTAAAGTAAAGATCAGTTTCAACGATTTAGTATTAAAGGCTACAGCCGTTGCATTGAAACAGCATCCAAAAGTGAACAGCAGTTGGCTAGGCGATAAAATACGTTACAACCATCATATCAATATAGGTGTGGCGGTTGCTGTGGAAGAAGGCTTATTGGTGCCGGTTGTTCGTTTTGCGGATGGATTAAGTTTAAGCCAGATCGCTGTGCAGGTAAAAGATTATGCACAAAAAGCAAAAGACAAAAAATTACAACCTAGTGATTGGGAAGGAAGCACTTTTACCATTTCCAATTTAGGAATGTTTGGTATTGATCAGTTTACAGCTATCATTAATCCACCCGATGCTTGTATTCTCGCAGTTGGCGGAATATCACAGGAACCTATTGTGAAAGACGGACAGATCGTTGTTGGAAATATCATGAAAGTAACATTGAGTTGTGATCACAGAGTAGTAGATGGCGCAACAGGATCAGCATTCCTTCAAACGCTGAAAAGCTTGCTGGAAGAGCCTTTGAGAATGTTGGTTTAATTAATATTATTGAACTTAATAAAAAACCCTGCAAAATAAGTTGCAGGGTTTTTTATTTGTGACAAGCTCATTTATCTTAAATATAATATTCGCCTTTAGTTTCATCCTCAGAAACAAATGGAATACTCACTTCGATTTTAGTTCCTTTTCCCGTTGAAGATTCAATCAAAGAGTTTCCGTTCAATGCATAAACTCTTTCTCTGATTCCCAATAATCCATGAGACCGGGTCATATCTATTTTATCAGGATCAAATCCGATACCATCATCTTCAATGCTCATTGTAATGGATTGATCCGTTTTATGGATCGTTACTGAAAGATGTGTTGCTTTTGAATAACGCAATACATTGGTTATACATTCCTGAAAGATCCTGAATAAACCGAGTCTGATTTCTGCCGACAATTTTTCTTCTTCGACATTAGAATGTATCTCAGCTTGAATGCTTGAATATTTTAATAATATTTTTATTTGCCAGCGTATAGTTGCTTCCAAACCTATCTCATCAAGCATATTCGGATGAAGTGCATTATACAGGTTTCTGCTTGATTGGATTGCATCTTCAGCTATGCTGATCTGTTCGTTTAAAACCTCAGCTATTTTTTTGTTTTTCTCTGTTATGTTTGCCTTAAGCCAAGCCGCATTAATACTAAGTGCCGTAAGGTTTTGTCCGAATTGATCGTGTATCTCTTTTGCAATGTTTGTACGTTCTCTTTCAATTAAGTTCTGCAAATGGATCGATAATTCTCTCAGTTCATTATTCAATCGCCGCAATTCTTTCTCGGCATGTTTTTGTACCGTTAAATCAATAGCGGTGAAAGATATTCGCTCAGGTTGACCTTTATCATTTTTATGTAATACAAGCACTTCCAAAACAGGAATCTCTTTTCCGTTTCTTGCAAAAAAAGTATTGGTACCCATCCATTTTCCTTTGCTTAGGTTTTCTTCACTGCCGTTTTTAATAACCTCAACAGTAGCAGCGCCCCTAAAATTTGATACATTGAGCTTGGTAATGTCTTCATCATTTGCTATTCCAAAAGCTTCTCTGTAAGAAGCATTAGCATAAATATAATTCTTCTGCATATCTGCCATCGTGATAAAGGCCGGAGAATTTTCAATAATGCTCGTAAGATTTCTTAATTCTGTTTCTTTTTGTTTGAGGTCTGAAATATCAACCAATGTCAAAGCAATATATTGAACAACGTCTGATTCATCCTTATTTAATAAAGCAACTTCCATCACAGGAAATATTTCTCCTTTTCTGTTCATATATTTTACTTCGCCCATCCATCTTCCGTCTGCCAAGAGTTTTGGCTCTTCGATTTTCATCTTCGCCTTTGTTTCTTCCGGAATAAAATCCATGGCAGATAATCGGGTAATATCTTCATCTTCGCCGATCCCGAATTTTTCTTTAGCCGCTTTATTCAGATAAAGTATATTCAAATTTAAATCCACGATCAATATATATGCCTGAGTATTTTCTATAATTCCGGCAAGTTTCTTAACGGTTGCTTCTTTTTCTTTGAGTGCTGATAAATCAATGGCATTACTGGAAATAAAGGAAGGTTCTCCTTTTTCATTTTTATGTAGCTGGACATATTGTAATATCGGGATACGTTTTCCAGATACAGTTATCAGTTCATTTTCGCCCTGCCAATCCCCATTTGTTATTACTTCGTTTAAAATAGCTTCAGGTGGATTTGTTTCGCTTGCAAAGAAACCGAGAGCATCCATTTCTGAGACATCTGCATATTCATCAATTTCAATGGCTTTTCTTGCTGCTTTATTGATATAAGTTATTTTCATATCCAAGCTCATCGTACCAACTAATGCAGATGAGTTTTCGATGATGCTTGCCAACTTTTGAATCTCTTTTTCATTATTTTTCCGTTCGGTTATATCGCGGATGATCCCCATGTAAGTTCCGTCAGGCAATCTGCTTGATTTCATTTCACCATATATCTTGGTTCCGTCCTTTCGTTTATATCTGCCTTCACTAAGCAAAGATCCATTATGTGGTATTTTATCAAATTCAAAGGGGGCATGAATTAAATCCTCCGGAAATAAAAAATCATTAATGTTCATTTTCATCACTTCTGCATGTGTATAGCCGAACATGGTTTCTATAATGGAATTGACTTTTAAAATTTCTCCTTTATCATTTACAATACCAATCACGTCTTTTGCATTCTCAAATAAAGTGCTGTATTGATCGTCAATATGTTTTTTCAATTGATCATTGGCAGTTTGTAGCTCTTCGGAAATTGTTGATACCATTTTTGTTCTCTGCCATATTTTGTAAAACAAAAAGCCCATAATAGATAACGCTATCAATCCCATCAACCCAAAAAAATCAAATGTTTTTTCTGCATCTGCATCATGTTTTTCCTGAAATGATCTTAATAAATCCCTCCCTTTGTTTGACAGGATGTTGTATTGTTGGGTAAATGGTGTATCAAAATTTTTTTCATCATTTAATAATTTGGAAACTGCCAGCTGAATTTTATTATGACTGCTTAAGAAAATAATCTCTTCCGAAAAAGATATTTTCTTTTCTGCCAAGAATATCAGTTGCTGAATGTCACTCATCGGCAATGAAGTATATTTCAATAACCCTGTTAGCTCCGTTATTTCTTTCTTATAATTTATTTCAGCCAGCGCAAATGCCGTAACGATTTTTTTGTCTTTTTCTATGGATATAAGGAAAGGACGTTCAGTTGCTTCAATGGCAGAGAAACATAATTGCAGATTATCCAAATGCCGCATCATTTTTAAGACAAGCTGTTCATCTTTAGTTTGAGAAACGGTTGCTTTGAGGCTTGAATAGGTAACCAAATAAAAAATGAGCAATGTGATTGCCGTGATAATGAATCCTATGAAAATAAATGCTTTCGCTTTATTTTGTTTCATTCGACTAAGGGTTACGAGTGGGGGTGCTTGTCACGATTTTGTCATACAATGTATTATTATTTTTTAAAAAACCGTAAAAAATATTATTTTATGAAAAAAATATTTACTATATAGCTTTTGTTGTAGTAATAATAACTACAATTATTCATCCCAGTCACATCCAATAGGTGAGCCCGGCGGAATTTCTTTATGCGTTGGCAATTGTATGTCTTTGGGTTTATTGATCCGTTCAACTGCATAAGAATACTGAGGTTTTAAAGAAGGGTTTATTTTCATTTGTTCTTCACAGAATTTTTTGATGATTTCCAACCTGCTGAAGCAAATTGATTTTACTGCATAATTTGCCTGTTCGCTCTGGCCCAATCCCAATATCCATGTCAACACCATTTGCTGTGTTTGTAATTGTATTTCCTTTTTTAAACCGTTTTGCAAATTTGTTTTCCACGTTGTTTTGATGATGGCATCCAATACATCATCCCATCCTATTGTATTGGCTTCAGCTTTAAATTGCACCAATCGATTGGCTCTTTCGGGATTGAATAAAAATTCCAGTTCGTAATTAACCAATGCTTCTGCTGCTGACAAAGCATCGAAATTCATTCCCATTCTTTTTTGAAATAATTCACCCACATTATAATACATGGGCGGACGCGGCGGAATTAATCGCATAATCCTTTCAGGCAATGTTAAAACATCCGCATTCAAACAATTCAAAGCTGCCTGCAAAGCCTTATCCTGTGTGGATTTTGAGAGTATCTGTGGTTTTTGCTGATTGATATCGCCACGAACACTGTAACTGTAATTCATTCCTCCGATCAATTTACAAACCGCTTCTAACTGATAGCGATGATAATTATAAACGGGCACCAATACATCTTCCAATTTTGTTAACGGTGTATTGGGTGTGATATTATCTTCTGAAAAATGTTCCAATGCTTTTTCACGAACAGCCAATACATTTTTTAATTCATCCGCTGCATCATTTCCGTTATCCCATAAATGCGCATACGGATGAGAACCACCTGCAGCACGTGCATCAGCATCTGCAATAAATAAAATTCCCTCATTCGTATTTTTTATCAACAAATCATTCAACGCTTTTTCTTCATTGATGCCTGAAGCAAATTGCGCATAACCATAAGTGATAGCACGTTTATCCCATTCACCAATTTCATTGGTGTACACTTTTGTAAAATCGATCTCTCCTTTTGCATTGATAAAAATATTTGGATGCGGATAATCCATTACCGATGCACGGTTATTAAAACTGGATGCATAATTATGCTGCAAGCCCAAAGTATGCCCCACTTCATGTGCAGCCAACTGACGCAAACGCTGAATGGCAGCCTGTTTCATGGTTTCCGGAACAGGTTTGCCTGTTTCGTACGGTGCTAATAATCCGGTGAAGATGAGATAATCCTGACGCACTCTCAACGAACCCAAAGTAACCTGACCTTTAATGATTTCGCCTGTTCGCGGATCGGTAACAGATGCACCATAACTCCAGCCACGTGAAGAACGATGCACCCAATTGATCATGTTATAACGAATATCCATCGGATCGACATCATCAGGTAACACTTTTACAATGAATGCGTCTTTATAACCCGCTGCTTCAAACGCCTGATTCCACCAACGTGCACCATCCAATAAAGCGGAACGGATGGGTTCCGGAGTTCCATTATCCAAATAATAAACAATCGGTTTTATGGGTTCACTGATAGCAGCATTCGGATCTTTCTTTTCCAAACGATGGCGTGCAATGAACATTTGCTGTATCTGATCGGAGAAAGGGCTGCTATAATCAAAATAAGAAATACCGAAATAACCGCTGCGTATATCATAACGGCGCGGTTTATAATTATTATCCGGTAACTGAACAAAGGAATGATGCATTCTTACCGTGATTGCTTCGGCAGACGGCGTTACACTTGTTACAAATCTTCCTGCATCACTGCCGCCGGTAAATGTGATGCTTGCTTCAAACTCACTGTTCATAGGAAAGTTCTTTGTATTGGCAAGATAAATAGCAGAGCGGCTTTCAGAAAAAATGTAAGTGCCTTGTTTCATTTGGCGAATCCTGTCGGCAACGCCATGTGCATCGCGTAAAAAGAAAGAAGTAGCATCTACCAATACTTTATCACCTTCATCTTCTTCAATAGTAAACCCGGCAATGGTTGATTGTGCGAATGATTCTTTCACAGCTTTTCTTTCATTAGCATCATTACTAACTGCCCGATAACTGTAATTGGGCTGGATAAGTAATAATTTCTTGCCGACCTTGTTAAAGAAAACAATTCGTGAATTGCCGATCTGACCACGATCCAAACCAATATCGTTAGAACCCAATCCGGCAGGCAAAGAATTCACGTACAAAAATTCCTGATCCAGTTTATCTACCTGCAACCAGATCTTTCCGTTGACTGCATCCCACCAAAAAGTAAAATAACCATCATACCGTTTAAAATTTTTTGTTTTTTCGGCAATACGTGAAGTTATTTGTGCTGATGATAAAACCGTTGTTGCACAAAAAATGAATACAAATAATAAACGCATGGTGTTGATTTTATAAATTGATGAGATGAACTGTAAAATAAAAAACTCCTGCAACTATTTAAAATAAATAATGCAGGAGTGTATGTTATTTTTTATGGATGACGAAAAAATTCTTCTATCATCTGTTACAAATAAAAATTTATCCTTCAACTGTTGGAGGAGCAGGTGTTTCAACAACAGGAGCTACAACTTCAACTACAGGCGTCGGCGCAGGAGCCGCTACCGGTGCAGGTTTTGGCGCAACCTTTTTAGGGGCGGTTTTTTTAGCAACGACTTTTTTTACTACCACTTTTTTAGGAGTTGCTTTCTTAGCAACTTTTTTAGGAGCGGCTTTTTTTACTGCTTTCTTCACTGCCTTTTTGGGCGCAGCTTTTTTTGCAGGGGCTTTTTTCTTTGCAGCAGGTTTTTTAGCAACGGCTTTTTTTACTGCTTTCTTCACTGCAGTTTTTTTCTTAGGTGCAGCTTTCTTTACAACTTTTTTAGTTGATTTTTTTGCAGGTACTTTCTTTTTAGGAGCGGCTTTTTTTACTATTTTTTTAGCGGCTTTCTTTTTGCTTGCTTTTGCCATAATTGATATGTTTGAAGTAAGTGAATTGTTGATGAGGAAAGTTATAGATTATCTTTTGTATAAACAATGATTAGTAAAAAACTTTTTAAAATAATGAATGATGATGAACAGTTGATTTGTTATAAAAAACAAAACTACTTTTACAGCAAATATCGATATGAAGAAAACATTAGTGCTTGGCGCATCCGATAATCCTGCCCGTTATAGCTATTTGGCAGTTGAAAGATTGACCAAACAGCAACATCCTGTTGTTGCCATTGGCCGGAAAGCAGGAATGATTGGCAATACAGGTATTCTTACAGATCGTCCGACCATTGAAGACGTTGATACCATCACCCTTTATCTGAATGAACAGCACCAGAAAGATTACTACGATTATATTTTATCGCTTCACCCCAACCGCATCATTTTTAATCCCGGTGCCGAGAATGAAGAATTATTAAATCTCGCCAAAGTCAATGGTATTGAAGCTTTGGAAGCATGTACATTGGTAATGCTGAGTACAGGACAATATTGAAGAAGGCTTTGTATAGCGGGTTATGAGTTTTAAGCAATCACTCAAGGCTCGCAGCCAATAGCTCAAGGTTGTTATTAACGGTTGTTAATAATATATTATTCCAAACCTGTATTTTGAATAGGTTTTACTGCTTAATTTCAGAAAACCTTAATACTATGCGTTGGAGAAAGTTTAACGGTGAAACCATTAACCTGCCCATTAAAGATGCTGTAGAAGAGGCAATAAAAAAAGAAACGGCAAATAACACACGTCTCAAAGTCTGCATCGGTACTGACAGTCAGGTGAAAGGTGAAGACACCGAATTTGCAACGGTCATTGTTTTTTTGCGTGAACACAATGGCGGATTCATGTACATCCACAACGAAAAAACAAAAACACGTTATCACATCAAAGAAAGGATGCTGGTAGAAGTTTCTAAAAGCATTGATATCGCCTATGCTTTGTGCGATCTTTTTATCAAGTACCAGGTTGAAATGGAAGTACATGCCGACATTAATACCAATCCAAGCTTTAAAAGTAACGATGCATTAAAAGAAGCCATGGGTTATATTCTGGGAATGGGTTTTGCCTTCAAAGCCAAGCCGGAAGCTTTTGCCAGCAGTTGCTGCGCTGATAAAGCGGTGAATTAATGTTAGATGCTGAATGTTAAATGGAGTAACCACTCCGTTAGTAAAATTGTCTCCCGATTATTTTTTATTCAAGCTATAATTTTTCATGGCATCGATTGTTGTGTCACTCACTTGTACTTTCTGAACTATGCGGAACTTTTTTTCTCGCAACGACGCAGCGGCGTAAAGTTTCTGCTTCTTTATCTCTGCGTGAAACTGAATTTATCTTTTACCAATTCATTATTCTGCTGAATAAAATCCAGTATCTCATCTCTGCCTGTATTTTTTTCCGCACTGGTTACAAATGATTGCGGTAAAAACTGCCAGGTCTCTTTCAACTTATCTAAAAATGCTTTTACATTTCTTGCAACAACAGCAGGTTTTTCTTTATCGGCTTTTGTAAATACTAATGCAAAAGGAACTTCCCATTTATCGAGCTGATTCACAAATTCGATATCAATAGTCTGAGGTGAATGTCTTGCATCGATCAATACAAATACTTTCACTAAGTTTTCGCGTTTACGCAAATAACCATCGATCATCTGTTCCCATCTTCTTCTGTCGCTTTGTGAACGTTTGGCATAACCATAACCGGGCAGATCGACCAAGAACCACCTTTCTTTCGGTGCTTTTTCTTTGGCTGAACTTTCAATCTCGAAATGATTTAATAATTGTGTTTTTCCCGGAGTAGATGATGTTTTAGCCAGATTCTTTTGCTTCACCAGCATATTGATCAATGATGATTTGCCCACATTGCTTCTGCCGATGAAAGCATATTCGGGGATTGTTGGTTTAGGGCACTTATCGAAGGTTGGTGATGAGATAACGTAATTGGCTGACTTGATTTGCATGTTGCAAAGATAGCTTGGGTTTGCAGAAAAAAAGAAGCCAACCTTTTTGGGTTGACTTCCTGATAATACTTAAATTAATTCAAAGGGCTTTACTTAGAAGCTTCAGGTTTCTTCTTCGGCATCACCAAACTATCAGCAGGATATTTTGCTTTGATAGAATCTCTTACTGTATTGCACCAATTGTATAAAGTCTGTTTCTCTGTTTCAGTCAGTATCGCATCTTTATGGATCCATGTATAAGAATCTAAAGGCATTCCGCCTTCCTTTACTTCTTCAATACAATCATTTAATCTTTTGTATTGACGAGCAACACGCATTGAAGTAAAATCATTGAAATTCAAATGGCGTTTACCATCATTCACATGATTATTCAACCACCAGGCAATGGGTTGAAAATTATTGTACCATGGATACTTTGTGTTATTACTGTGACAATCATTACACGCTTTTACCAAAATATTATTTACATCTGAGGGCACCATGTATGTTTTACTGATGTCTGATGCCAACACTTCAGTTGATTCGTTTTTCTTCGGACGAATAAATTGAATGATGATGAATACAGCTAACAAAACCCAGAGAATTTTTTTGATGATCTTCATATTATTTATTTATGGGTTGACTAATACATCACCTGTCATTTCTTTAGGTATCGTTAATCCCATCACGTGCAAAATAGAAGGGGCCAAATCTCCTAATTTTCCGGGCTTTACTGTACCGTGCCATTCTTTATCGATCACAAAAAGCGGAACAAGATTTAATGAATGTTGTGTGTTAGGTGTTCCATCTTCATTGATCATATAATCTGCATTACCGTGATCTGCAGTTAAGAAAATAGTATAATCCTGCGCTAATGCAGCAGTAACAACCTTCTCCACGCATTTATCAACTGTTTCTACTGCTTTTTCAACTGCAGTAAAAACACCTGTATGTCCCACCATGTCTGCATTTGCAAAGTTCAAACAAATAAAATCTGCATAATTCTTTTCAATTTCCGGTACTAATTTATCAGCTAATTCATACGCACTCATTTCAGGCTGCAGGTCGTATGTTGCAACTTTTGGTGATTGCGCCATGATCCTTGTTTCGCCTTCAAATATTTTTTCACGACCGCCGCTGAAAAAGAAAGTAACGTGCGGATATTTTTCTGTTTCTGCAATCCTTATTTGTTTTTTTCCATTTGCTTCCAATACTTCTCCCAAGGTATTATTCAAATTATCATTCTCGAAAATCACATGTACATTTTGAAAAGTCTTATCATAATCCGTCATCGTGGTATAATGCAGATCCAGTTTATGCATGTTTTGTTCAGGATGATCTTCCTGCGTTAATACATGTGTAATTTCTCTGCAACGATCTGTACGGAAATTAAAACAGATGGCAACATCCCCATCTTTGATTTTTGCATTTACTTGTCCGTTAATGATTGGTTTAATAAATTCATCTGTAACATCAGCAGCATACGATGTTTCAATGGATTTCAGTATATCGTTTGATTGTTCGCCAATACCGTTTACCAATGCGTCATAGGCCAACTTCACTCTTTCCCAACGTTTATCTCTGTCCATTGCATAATATCTTCCGGTAACGGTTGCAATCTTTCCAACAGAACTATCCAAATGAGTTTGCAAATCTTTTATAAAACCCAATCCGCTTTTCGGATCGCAATCACGTCCGTCAGTGAATGCATGAACATATACTTCAGTCAATCCCTCTTGTTTACAAACATCTGCAATGGCTTTTACATGATTGATATGCGAATGCACACCTCCATCACTCACCAATCCCAATAGATGCAATGGCTTACTATTTTGTTTTGCAAAACGGATGGATGCAAGCAGATGTTCGTTCTTCGCGAATTCGCCGTTACGGATAGCAACATTGATTCGCTGCAATTCCTGATAAACAATGCGGCCAGCTCCTAAATTCAAATGACCTACTTCACTATTGCCCATTTGCCCGTCGGGCAAACCAACTGCTTCACCGCAGGTAACTAAAGTTGTGTTGGGATATTTCTTGTACAATGATGTTACAAAAGGCGTGTTTGCATTCTGAATGGCATCGGCAGATTTTTTCTTGCCTAATCCCCAGCCATCCATAATGATTAATATTACTTTCTTGCTCATGCTGCAAAACTACGTCATTTGCCAATTCATCATAAGGCATTAACTTTAACAACAGACAATTATGCTGTTGGCATGTTTTTAGCATCAGTATAACTGTTTAAATTTTTATTATGAAAAAATCATTTTTATTGGCTGGCTTGGGATTGTTGCTGCTGTCATTCACATATCAAAAGGATACGGAAGAGATCATTAATGCGTTAAAAGCGGGCAATGCCGAATCTGTATCAGCTTATTTTGACAGTTATATCGACCTTACCCTGCCCGGGAAAGACGAGATCAAGAATATCGGAAAAAATCAGGCGGGTATCACACTAAAATCATTTTTCGAAGAGAATGGAGTAAAAGGTTTTGATCTCACTTCTCAACGTGAATCCGGCACCACCATGTACATTGCAGGAAAATTACAGACCAAGAGTAAAGGTTATAATATCACTATTTTATTGAAGAATAAAGAAGGGAAACATCAGATCATTTCTGTACGTATCAATTAATTATTTTTCATTTGCCATCAAGGATTCCTGTTTGGAATCTTTTTGTTTTTATAAACTGATTATCTTGCCTTCATGAAATCTTTTGATGAACAATTACAGCATTTAGTTGAAGAAGCGCTGGCAGAAGATGTAGGTAATGGTGATCACTCCACTTTAAGTTGTATTCCCTTGCATCAAAAAGGTAAAGCCCTTTTAAAAATAAAACAGGATGGGATTTTAGCCGGAATTGCAGTTGCTGAAAAAATATTTCGTTTCGTTGAGCCTTCCGCTCATTTTATTCAATTCATGAATGATGGCGATCCGATGCTTTCAGGCGAAAATGCTTTTGAAGTATTTGCAAACATTCATGCCATTTTAAAATGTGAAAGATTAGTATTGAATTGCATGCAGAGAATGAGCGGCATTGCAATACTCACACATCAATACATTAAAAAGTTAGACGGATATCATACTCGATTATTAGACACTCGGAAAACAACGCCCAATTTTCGTTTGTTAGAAAAAGAAGCAGTAAGAATCGGCGGTGGCATCAATCATCGTTTTGGTTTGTATGATATGATCATGTTGAAAGACAATCACATTGATTATGCAGGAGGGATTGAAAAAGCAATTGATAAAGCGTATCAATATGTACAGTCAAATCAGCTTGATTTAAAAATAGAAGTGGAAACAAGATCAATAGATGATGTAAAAAAAGTTTGTGCAACCGCAAAAGGGAAAGTTTTCAGGATAATGTTAGATAATTTTTCTCCTGAAAAAATTATGGAAGCATTGAAAGTAATTAATGGTGCTTTCGAAACCGAAGCCAGCGGCGGCATTAATTTAGATACGATCGAGTCTTATGCTGCAACCGGTGTGGATTATGTAAGTGTGGGTGGATTGATTCATCAAGCGCAAAGTGTTGACCTGAGTTTGAAAGCGGTGATGGTTTAGTTGTTTATCGTTAATGAATTCAATTATGTCAAAAAAAAATAAACCCGATACTAAAGGATTTGTATTCAGCACCGATCCGAATTTTCGTTTTGAAGAAGAAGAAAATTTTCTTCAGGAAACATTGATTCCTTCCAAACAAAAATTAAGGATACGATTAGACACCAAACACCGTGCAGGCAAAGCTGTTACACTAATAACAGATTTTATAGGAATAGAAAATGATTTGGAAGAACTTGGTAAAAAATTAAAAAATTATTGCGGCACCGGTGGCAGTGTAAAAGATGGTGAGATCATCATTCAGGGTGATCAACGCGATAAGATCTTGCAATGGTTATTGAAAAATGATTACAGTAACTCTAAGAAAATATAAAATCATTTTTCATTTTTCTCAAAACTCAATGCCCCGCTCGGGCATTTATTAATCTGTTCTATGATTCTTTCCGTAGTGGCGCCATCCATCTTTATCCAGGGCTTTACAAAAGGATCGAATACTTCGCGAAGATGCGTCCAGCATAGCTTTGAATGAATACAAACATTCGGTTTCCAGATCACCGTAATCTCATCATTACTGTATTTAAAAGTTTCTTTGGGCATAGATATTGATTTTAGTAGTCCAACTCTAATTTCAATCTATCTTTTAATTCTTTTATTAATGGATATTGTTCTGCAATCCTTTCAAACTTTTGTTTACTGTTCATCGTCATGTGCTGCGGAACTTCTTCTTTGATTCCTTCTTCCACCAAAACAGAAAAAGTGATACTTCTGTTATTGAATTGATGATGGATATAATCTGTCAATCCCATTTTTTCTTGTTCAATAAAACGTTGTGCAGTTAATGCTGACACAGTTGCTGTAAATCGGTTCTCAGATTCGATCTGCAATTTTGCAATTTTAAAAGTTGCTGCTGAAGAATGTTTTTGTTGTTGTTCTAATTGAGTTGTATAAATATCCCAACATGACCGTAATTTTTCTATTGATAATTCCTCAGCTTCTTTTACTTCTTCAATGCTGTATTTATCGCCGTATTTATCGCGTAACGCATCCAATAGATTTTTTTTACTGCCGGACGGTGGACGATTAACAGTGGACGGTTGATGCTTTGCTGAAGTTGGCTGTGGATTTTCGGCAACTAACTCGCGACTAAAGACTCTTGACTCCCGACTTTCAATAACTTCTTGTTGGATCATCAGTTTAGCCTCAGGAACCACAGCAGCCTTCACTTGTAGCTGTTCCAGTGGTTTTAATTGGAACGCTATTCCGGAATCAATTCGTTTTTTTTTAACAACAGCTCCGTCGCTTAGTGAAAGATCAATGGCTTGTTGCAAAAAATTTAATTTGATCAATGTTAACTCAACATGCAATCTTTTATTGCGTGCCATTTTAAAATTGATCTCTGCTTCATTCAGAATGTTCAATGCACTAACGAGGTACGCAGTGTTCGCTTTTTTTGATGCTGCAACATATTTTTCCTGCATGCCTTCCACTACATCCAATAAAGATGCTGCCTTTTCATCTTTGCATACCAAAATATTTCTGATGAATTCGGCAAAACCATTCAACACCATATCACCTTCGAAACCTTTACGATTAATCTCATCATACAATAACATCGCTGCTGCCAAATCCTGCTGCAATAAAGAATCTATGAGTTTAAAATAATAGTCTTCATCAAGAATATTTAGATTATCAATAGTATTTTGATACGTCACTTCCCCATTGGTAAAACTTACGATCTTATCCAGAATACTCAATGCATCACGCATACAACCTTCGCTCTTTTGAGCAATTACCTGCAGCGAAGCTTTGTCTGCTTTCAATTCTTCTTTATCAACAATTTCCTGCAAATGTTCAACTGTGTCATTTGTAGTGATTCGTTTAAAATCGAATATCTGACAACGCGATAGAATTGTTGGGAGTATCTTATGTTTCTCTGTTGTAGCTAAAATAAAAATGGCATAAGATGGCGGTTCTTCCAACGTTTTCAGAAATGCATTGAAAGCACTGGCACTTAACATGTGTACCTCATCAACAATATATACTTTGTATTTCCCTGCCTGCGGTGCAAAGCGAACCTGCTCCACCAATGAACGAATATCATCTACCGAATTATTGCTCGCAGCATCTAATTCATGAATATTGAGTGATGTTCCAGCATCAAAAGAAACACAACTGTTACAGGTATTGCATGCCTCACCATCTGCAGTTGGATTAGTGCAATTGATGGTCTTTGCTAAAATCCTTGCACATGTTGTCTTACCTACACCACGTGGGCCGCAAAACAAAAATGCATGTGCCAGTTGATTATTCTTGATCGCATTTTTTAATGTGGTTGTTATATGCGATTGCCCTACCACAGTATTAAAATTCTGCGGTCTGTATTTTCTTGCCGATACGATAAATTTATCCATAATGAGTTCGAAGAAATTCAAATGTAAGCAATCGAAAAGTTTTGGGGAACGATAAGTTTGGCACGACTTATTCCAATCATATTAACAAATGCTGGTAACCTTTTATATTGACATGCCATTTAGTTAAATTTAATTGTGATTTAAACTATTTTGAACAGAAACCATCTTATTTCAAACGTTTGAAAATGAATTTCAGGAGAATGAGTAAATGTTTTACAGTGGGTATTGCCCTTTTCGCATTATCAGGCTTTGTACAGAAAGCAGCCATTGATAGAAATAGATTACGGTTTCCTTATAAAAAAGCAGGTTTGACTGAAAAGCAAGCTGCTGCACATTTGTTAAATCGATTTACATTTGGCCCTACTCCCGGTCAGATTGATGAAGTAGTGAATATGGGTTTGGAAAAATGGTTTGCGCAGCAATTAAATGAAAGCCTCGATGATACCGACATGCTGAAGCGCTTGATCAGTTATGACGCTTTGAATTTATCGAGTGAAGAAATTGTAAATACTTATCCTAATCCTGGTCAGATAATAGCATTAGCCAAGAAAAATAATATTATCCTTAAAAATAATGATACGTCTGCAGCCGGTAAACAGGAATACAAAGAACAATTGAAGCAGGTAATGCAACAATATGGTTATAAGCCGCCGGCCGAATTGGAAAGACAACTCATCAATCAAAAAATAATCCGTGCGGCATACAGCAATAATCAATTGCAGGAAGTGATGACTGATTTTTGGTTCAATCATTTCAATGTTTCGCTTACAAAAAATCAATGCTTACAATTTGTTTTGCCTTATGAACGTGATGCCATCCGCATCAATGCTTTGGGCAGTTTCGATAACATGCTTTTGGCAACGGCAAAACATACAGCGATGCTGGAATATTTAGATAATGCAACAAGTGTAAGCAATAATAATCCTTTCGGTCAAAAACAATTGAATAACCTTCTTGCCAAACGCGTGAATGATAAAGTGGAAGAAATGGTCAATGATACTTCCAATAAAAATGCAGCTGCATTAAAGCAATTATTAAATGCCAGAAAAACACAGGGACTGAATGAAAATTATGCACGTGAGATCATGGAACTGCACACATTAGGTGTTGACGGCGGTTATACGCAAAACGATGTAACCCAATTGGCAAGGGCATTAACAGGCTGGGGCATCATGCCATTATTGAAAGATGGTGTAGGGAAGAATTTGATTGATAAAGCAGGCGGCATCGATAAAATGAAAGAGAAAGGTTTTGTGATTGATGGTGATTTTTTATATCGACCCGATAAACATGATGAAGGTGAAAAAATAATCCTCAATCAAAAATTACCTGCTAACGGCGGTTATGAAGAAGGTGTAAAGATGATCGAATTTTTAGCCAATCATCCATCCACTGCTAAATTCATTTCGAAAAAATTAGCCGTACGTTTTGTAAGTGATACACCTTCTGATGCATTGATCAGTAAAATGGCTGATGCATTTTTAAAATCAAAAGGCAATATTAAAACAGTGCTGACGGTGATGGTAAACAGCCCTGAATTCTGGAACGCAGATGCATTGCGTGAAAAAATAAGATCGCCTTTTGAATTGGCCATCAGTGCAGTTCGTGCTACAAAAGCCGATGTACAACAACCATTTCAATTGTTTTTGTGGTGTACGAGAATGGGGCAAAAATTTTATTATTATCAAGCTCCTACAGGATTTCCTGATAAAGCTTCTTACTGGATAAATACAGGCTCTTTATTGAACAGGATGAATTTCGGATTGGCATTTGCAACTGAAAAAATTCCGGGTATAAAATTAAATCTTTCATCACTTAATAATAATCATGAACCGGAAAGCATAGAAGCTGCATTAAATACTTATAGTAATTTATTATTACCTGAAAGAGACAATGCAGCGAATATTAAAAGATTAATTCCTTTGATCACTGATAACGATCTGGAAAAGAAATTAAAAGACGCCGCTGCAAAAAATACAAATGCTGAAATTATTCCAACTGCTGATGAATCTGATAATAATATGATGACGAATGAAAGAAAAAATAACCATGCCCTTAGGAAAGCTGAGAAAGCTGCCTTGAATAAAAATAATGCAAAACCTGTAACATTGGCCTATGCAGCCGGAAACAATACAATGATAGCACAAGTAACAGGAGTCATTATCGGTTCACCGGAGTTTCAAAGAAAATAGCTGAATAAAGGGCAAAGCGCACAAGAGTGCGACGCAACGATGCTGAACGAAGATATAAAGTTGACAAAAAAATAAATACTCAATCTTATTTTATGGAAAGAAGAATTTTTATGCGTAACAGTGCATTGGCCTTATTTGCCGCGGGTTTTGGCGGCGTGCCTACTTTTATTGCAAATGCAGCAAGCAATAAAAAAATAATAGCACCGTATAAAAAAAATAAAGTGATGGTCTGCATTTTTCAACGCGGTGCGATGGATGGATTGATGGCGGTTAGTCCGTATGCAGATCCTGCATTGAAAGCCTTGCGACCAACATTATACATGAGCCCTGCTGAAACAGAAGGAAAGATGTTCGACCTGGATGGACATTTTGGATTGCATCCTGCAATGGCATCATTGACACCATTATTTTCTGAAAAAAGAATGGCAATTGTTCATGGTGTGGGAAGTCCGAATAACACTCGCAGTCACTTTGATGCACAGGATTATATGGAAAGCGGAACACCATTCAATAAAGGAACTGCAAGCGGTTGGCTGAACAGAGCGGTTGGTTTAATGGGGCATGAAGCAACGCCGTTTCGTGCCGTAAGTTTAACAAGTGCAATGCCCAGAAGCTTGTACGGCGATAATGAAGCATTGGCCATTAATAATCTGCAGGATTTTGCGATTCAAATGAAAGGAAGCCCAATGGCAGCAAATATTGCAGCGAAATCATTTGAAGAATTGTATGATGCAACTTCATCAGACATCTTAAACAAAACAGGCAAAGAAAGTTTTGATGCTATGAAGATGTTGAATGTAAATAATATTAAGAATTATCAGCCTGCTGCCGGAGTTGTATATCCGAATTCCCCATTGGGAAATTCATTAAAACAAATTGCCATCTTAATTAAAATGGATGTTGGTTTGGAAGTTGCCTTTGCAGAAAGCGGTGGATGGGATACGCATTTTAATCAGGGAACAACAAATGGTTTATTGGCGAGAAACTTAAAAGACTTTGCAGACAGTATTGCAGCCTTTTGGAAAGACATGAGCGGTTATGAAGATGAAGTGACCTTAATGACGATGACTGAATTCGGAAGGACCGCACATCAAAACGGAACAGGCGGAACCGATCATGGCAGAGCAAGTTGTTTGTTTGTTTTAGGTAATGATGTACAAGGTGGAAAAGTATATCACAATATAAAAAGTCTGGCGAAAGAAGATCTCGAAGACGGCAGAGACTTGCCTGTTTCAACAGATTTCAGATCTGTATTCAGTGCCGTTGCAAATAGACATCTCAATATTCACGATAATAAAAAATTATTTCCTGAATGGGATGGCAATAGCTTGAATTTGATGAAAGCGTGATAAAGCTGAAGGCTAAACGCAGAAAGCTTTATTCATTGTGCGTTTAGCCTTCAGCATTTTATTTGTATTGCATCACCGGATGTCTTTCAAAAGGATTTTTATTTTCATCAAAGATGTAACGATAAGTTACCATGAGCCTGCTTTGTGTAGCGCCCAAAGTTTTATAGATATTGATCATCTTCGGATTCCAATCACCTGCCCAGCCCATTTCGTACGTTTTATACCAACCTTTGTTTTGAATGAACAATGCTGCTGAATGAATGATGAAGCTATCAATACCCAATGCCTGAAATTTAGGAACAACACCAAATGCCAAACCGGTGGCTTGTTTATTTTGTCCGGTGTATTTCATCCACAACAAATGCAATTTTTGCAGCAGCCCCATTTTACCATTGAAATGTTTAAAGTATTGATTCACATCAGGAATATTAATGAACATAGCGATCGGTTCTTCCTTATAATAAGCAAACCATACCAAACGCTTGTCCATGATGGGTTTCATGGTGTTGAACAATTTTAATATTTGTTCAGCAGTTGTTTCTTTTGCTTCGCCATGCTGTGCCCATGCTGCATTATAAACCGTTGCAAAATCGGCAGCATATTTTTCCAATTGATCCATGTCAACATGTTTTGCAACATAATCTTTCTTTGCTGCAAACTTTGCATGACGCTCAGCAATCTTTGGATGAAAAGGATCATCCACATTAATGGAATAATAATATTGATTGTAATAATTTTTGAAACCGTAATTTTCAAACAATGATTGATAATAATAAGGATTGAATGCCATGCCGTACATCGGCTCTCTGTCAAAACCTTCCACCATTAAACCCCATCCTTTATCGCGATCTCCAAAATTAATGGGACCATCCATTGCTTCCATTCCTTTTTCAGCGAGCCATTGTTTAGCAATGTCAAATAAAGTATTGGCAGCATGCTGGTCATTGATGCAATCAAAAAAACAAACACCGCCTGTTGAAAATTCTGTGCCTTTATTGATATATTTTTTATTGGTGAAAGCTGCAATGCGACCGATCAATTCGCCTGCATCATTTTTTAATATCCATCGACTGACTTCACCGTATTTGAATAATTTATTTTTCGCAGGATCAAATACATCATTCACTTCATTATCCAAAGGGCGGATATAAGCAGGATTGGATCTGTTCATCAACACATTAACTTGTATAAAATCCTTTGCAGTTGTCTTATCTGTAACTTCTATCAATTGCATAAACCAAATTATTTTTAAACTAAGCGAATGTAAGAATTATGGGGCAAGCTTCAGTACAGATGGCATCGATTGTTGCGTCGCACACTTGTGCTTAAAAACAATGTTGAACATTATTTTTTAATAATTTTAAATTCAACTCTTCGATTTGTCTCGGCATCAATTGCATTTAATTCTGGTGAAATTAATTTACGCTTCGCACCAAATCCTTTGTATGATATCCTTACAGCTTGTATTCCACATGATATCAAGTATTGGTAAACAGCTTTAGCTCTGTTTACGGACAATGCTTTTTCCTGAGTGTCTATATCAATTCCATCTATTTCAGCAGAATCAAGGCAGCAAATATGCCCCTGTATTTCAATTTCCAAATTGGGATTGTTTTTCATAGCAACCAATACTTCATGTAAAACCGAAGAAGAGCTTGGAAGTAACACATGCCTCCCTTTTTCAAAATTCAAATTGTTTAAAATAATTGTTGAGGCTCCTGAATCCAATTGATTTTGAAAATCTTTTGGCGCAATTGCATTCTTTAGCTCTATTTGCTCTGCGACAATAATTTTTCTTTTTATTGTGTCTTTAATAAAACTATTCGAAACATTTTTACTCGACCAGAAGACCGTAACTACTCTGTTCAATTGATTAAATAGGCTAATGCTTTCCTGATTTATTAATTTCCTTTTTCCATATCCTGTTACTTCAGAAATTTGATTTGAGTCCAATCCATTTTTTATTAAAAACTTTGAAACAATATTTGCTCTTTGAATTGAAAGTTTATCATTGTACTCATCAGAACCAAAATGATCTGTTCTGCCATAAATCTTAATTGCTTTTATATTAGGTTTTATTATTTTAATCAGGGTTTCTTTTGCAGAATCATTTAATTCATACTTATCAAAAGAAAAATAGATGTTGACTAAACAACTATCATTTTGTGAAAAAGTAGAAGAACTGAAAAACAGGAAAATAAAAAGAAGAAAATATTTTACTCGTGACATAGTTTAGAAATTGTGATGCAAACAAGAGATAAAAGTACAAGTGTGCGACGCAACAACCGATGCCATGAAAATAAAAGCCCACTTCAAAAAAATTATTTTGTTACAAATAATTTCTCGCTCATTTTTTCATCATGGCCATAAATATCTTTTCTGAAATTAAGCAACCCATTCTTATCAACCCATGCAGTAAAATAAACAATGAAAACAGGGACTGTTTTTTTTAATGTTACCCAACGTTCTTTTGGCAAATGCATGGAACTGTCTATCACATTGCTTTTCCAGGTGGTGGCAGTATCGCTGCGCAATAAATATTGTGCGAATTTTTTTGGTTCGGCAATACGGATGCAACCATGACTGAAACTACGGCTCGACACATTGAACAATTCATGATTTGGTGTATCATGCAGATAAATATCGTAGTTGTTGGGAAATAAAAATTTTACCAATCCCAAAGAATTATTAGGGCCGGGCTTTTGACGAACAAGCGGCAATCCATTACTTGTTCCCGTTATTTCCATATTATTTCTCTGGATATAATTTTTATCTCTTTTCATGCCGGGAACAATTTCTTTCTGCACAATACTTGTTGGCACATTCCAATAAGGACTGAAGACAATGTATTTGAGATTGCCATTAAAAATAACGGTACTGTTAGATGCTTTGCCAACGATCACATTCATATCGAATATTTGTTTACCGCTATCATATACATGCATTTTGTACTCCGGGATATTCACCATGATATAATTAGTATCTTTTTCAGGCGGCATCCATCGAACACGTTCCATGTTCACCAACAATTGCTGTATGCGTTGTTTAACGGGAACATTCAATTCCTGTATCATTTTCGCGCCTATCACTCCATCAATACTCAATCCCATTCTTCTCTGAAACCTTTTGGCAGCAACGAATAATACGGAATCATATTTTGGTGAAGAATCTGCAACCACCATATCACCCAATAAGAATAAGCGATTTTTTATTTGCGCGATGATCGCTGATGAATCTCCTTTCTTTAATAATAATTTTGCAGTGGCAGGAATGGAATCCCAAGTGTTTGCTGTTTTTTTATCTAAATCAAAATACTTAACGAGATTTTCCTGCAGCAATTTATATTGTGTGTTCAATGGTTTGTATTGATCGGTTGCAGTGAGTTTTGATTTTAAAGATGAGTCGAGCAATGCTGTAAGATCAACTTTTTTTCGCGGAATGAACCATCCTAATTCTTCAGCATCAATATCACTTCCCTTGTACACTTTTGCAGCATACTTGAAGAACTGACCTGTAAATAACAATTCTGTTTGCTCAATATCAATTTTCTTTTTGTGATCCTGTGCATCCTTTTCCAATGCTTCATACAAACCAAATAAGGGTGCATTGTACAAACTGCTATCCTGCAGATCGCTGATGGTATTGTTTAATAAGTTGATGAAATTATGCGATTGTTCAACCAATCCGCTGCTGTCGAACCAGGCATATTCATAATTACGTTGTTTGTAAAAATCAAGATATTGATCTTCGAATATTTTAAATTCAGAATGGCCTGCTAAAAAATTTTCAACCTGCACGCTGTCAACAAATAAATTATTGAAAGAGGTTTTTCCATTGATAGTTGTATCTCTTTCAATTCTCTTTTTCTGTTTATTGTTACAAGAAATTAAAAAAAGAATCAGTGAAATAAAAATGAAAGTGTGTTTATGTTTCATGGAATATGGTCTTACGTGAATATAGCTATAAATTTATTAATAAGGCAGCAGCCGTAATTCCGGCTGTTTCCGTACGCAAACGTGTATTGCCCAATGATACAGGCAAATAATTTTTTTGAATGGCTGATTTAATTTCATCCCAAGTGAAATCGCCTTCAGGGCCGATGAGCATTTGTACATTGTTTTCAATTTTCAGTTGACCGAGTGTTTTTTTCTCATTCTCTTCGCAATGTGCGATGAGTTTTTGTATGTATGAAGATTGATCAATAACTATTTGTAATGAAGTAGGCATCTGCAATACCGGCAACCATGTTTGTTGACTTTGCAACATGGCAGCAATTAAGATATTGTTCATTCGGTCAAAACGAAAATGCTGGCGTTCAGTTCTGCTGCATAATAAAGGAATGATCTCAGTTACGCCCATCTCTGTTGCTTTCTCCAAAAACCATTCAAAACGGTTTGCATTTTTTATTAATGAAACAGCGATGCAAATTTTTTTTGCTTTTTCTTTTGTAAAATTTGATGATTCGATTTTTACAGCGCAGTTTTTCTTATCGGCTTCAGCGATGGATGCAGTGAATAAATTCCCTTTTCCATCGGTTAAATGCAGCTTTTCGCCGATTTTCATCCGCAAGACCTGAATACAATGCCTGCTTGTTTCTTCACTCAGGATAAAATGAGAGGCAGTATTCAAAATATTTTTCTCGTAGAAGTAAGGAATCGTCATAAAACAAAAGTATTCTATTGAAGCTAAAGGTTAAAAAACAGAGTTAACATTTATTTACGCTTTATTCCGCAGCTTTTGATTTTAATTTGCACTCTGTAATAAAAATTTTTGCTATGAAAAAGTGTTTGATTATCATTTTCTGTTTTATTTCTGTTTCTTCTTTTTCTCAATTCAGTCTTGGTGTTAAAGGCAGCTTTCAAATGGCAAAATTGTTCGATAAAGGCAGCAACCAGCAATATTATGACCTATCGAATATCAATACCATTCAGGCCGGCATAGTTCTAGAAAAAGACTTGAGCAAATATTTTTTCATTCAATCAGGAATTTTATATACCCAAAAAGGCGGGTTTAAACAATTTACAGGCTTAGCAGTTGGAGGTACTACCTCAACATTGAAAGTAAACTATATCCAAGTTCCATTAAATATTGCTTATAAAGAGAATATTAATAAACACATTAAATTGTTGTTAGCTGCAGGGTTTTATGGCGCAGTAGGCATTTCAGGTACAGAAAAGGGATATGATCAAACTCCATCAGGCACAACAACCGTTGACAGAAAAGTACAATTCACCAACAGCGCCGTTTATGTAAATAATGAGACTTTGGTGAAGCCGGTTGATTTTGGATATGATGTATCAGGAGGAATTGAATGGAAAAAGTTCCAGTTTACTATAGATTTCAGCCGCGGATTCCAAAGCATTTTTCCGGTAGGATCAACCAATTTTGCCGTTCAAACATTAGGAGTTTCCGCTGTTTATTTATTGCCTTGGAAATAAAATTATTATTTCTTTATAAATAAAAAAGGTTCACAAAAATGTGAACCTTTTTTATTTTATTTACTGTTTTAATTTTTTTAATTAAAACGGAACATCACCTTCAAAGCCTTCGTCAAAATCGCCGCCATTCATTTTACTTCCTTTTTGAATAAAGAATTTCGCTCCTTCGCCGCCGCCTGGATTAGGAACTGGTGATGGGCCAACGGGTTTCCAACTACCTCCGGGCAAACCAGGCTCATTTAATTCTTCAAATTTTTGTATATGCAGCAAGGCTTTCAGCTTAATGGTATCTAATGCACCATTACGATGCTTTGCAATTTTAATATGCGTTTCACCACGTGTATCTTCTCCCATTTCGTTGGTGAAATTTTCATAATATTCAGGACGATAAATGAACATTACCATATCGGCATCCTGTTCAATCGCACCTGATTCACGCAGATCACTTAACTGCGGCATCTTACTTTCTTTTCTTGTTTCAACCGCACGACTTAACTGTGATAATGCAATAATGGGAATATTCAATTCCTTCGCCAATGCTTTTAAGTTACGTGAGATATTGCTGATCTCCTGTTCACGGTTACTGCCTCTGTCACCTGTTCCACTCATCAATTGCAAATAATCGATGATGATCAATTTTACATGATGCTTGTTCACCATCCTTCTTGCCTTTGCACGAAACTCGAAAATATTCAGTGCTGCAGTATCATCAATAAACAAAGGAGCTGTTTCTAATCTTTTAATTCCTTTTGTGTGGAGTTGCTGGTATTCGTGATCTTCTAATTTACCGCGTGAAATTTTTTCCATGTGAATTTCGCTTTCAGCACTTAAGATACGTTGCACCAATTGCGAAGCACTCATTTCCAAACTGAAGAAACCAACTGCAGTAGGCTTAACAGGATGCAATGCAGCATTACGTGCCAGATTCAATGCGAATGCGGTTTTACCAACTGATGGACGTGCCGCTAAAATAATTAGATCCGTTGGTTGCCATCCGTAAGTAATCCTGTCCAATGATGCAAATCCGCTTGTTACTCCTGATATATCATCTTCCTGTGTTCTTAACTGATCTATTCTTGTAATTGCCTTAGCTAAAACATTACCAATGTCTTCAAAATTTTTCTTGAGATAATTATTGGTGATGTTGAACATTTTTGTTTCACTGTCATCTAACAGATCAAAAACATCGGTACTGTCTTCATATGCATCGCCGATAATTTCCCCACTGATGCGTATCAATTCTCTCTGAATAAATTTTTGAAGGATGATTCTGGCGTGGGCTTCAATATTGGCAGTACTTACAACAGCATTGGTCAATTTGGTAACATAATACGGACCGCCAACTACATCTAATTGTTCTTGTCGTTTTAATTCTTCAACAACGGTTAAGATATCAATGGGCACACCGCGTTGCTGCATATCCATCATCGCTTTGAAAATAGTTTGATGTGCTTCTACATAAAAACATTCAGGCTTCAGATTCGTATCAACCAAACTATCAAATGCACTCTTCTCCAACATGATGGCACCCAACACAGCTTCTTCCAATTCTTTTGCCTGCGGAGGCACTTTGCCGTACACCATTGTACTCAGGTCAATACTTCCTTTTCTTCTTTTTTTATCGCGATTTGTATTGGTGATTTCCATCCTGGTTCAAAACATTAAAGGGTTAGTAAACTTGTAACAATTCTTATTTTTTCTTCCACTTTTTCTATATTAAGAAATTGTTACCGAAACAAATAAGGAGAACGAATATAGTCTCTTGATCATTCTAAAAAGCGCTTTTTTTTCTTAAATTTTGTTCTTCGATAATGCACATAATTTCTTTGTATCAACATTCCATTCACGGCAAATCAGGGCTTATTAACAGCTTATTCATCCAATACAGTAGCTTTTACACAATTTATAAAATTATCCTGATGTTCTCAACAAGTATCTGTGCGGAAAGAAAATCAACCAAATATTTCAGTTTAACGGCTTTATTCCGTAAATAGTTTATACTTTTTTTTGAACTTTTTATGGTGGCAAGCTGCAAAATCAAGCGCAGCAATGGTTGCGTCGCACTCTTATACTTTCTGAAAAATATTGGGCAGAGGAAAAATATAATCAGTAAAAAAATTATTTTGTAGAATAATATTTACAAATCTCTTTCAAACCACAAACATCGCATTTGGGATTGCGTGCCACACAAACATATCTGCCATGCAGGATCAGCCAGTGATGTGCTTTATGAATTAATTCCTGCGGAATATTTTTTATTAATTGTTGTTCAGTTGCCAATGGCGTTTTTGCATGGGTCGTTAAACCAATTCTTGCACTTACACGAAATACATGCGTGTCAACAGCCATGTTCGGTTGCTGATCAATCACACTGGTAATTACATTCGCAGTTTTTCTTCCAACACCGGGCAATTGTACTAATTCATCAACGGTCATCGGTACAATGCCATTGAATTTTTCCAATAACATATTGGCCATGCCGATAAGGTGTTTTGTTTTGTTATTGGGGTAAGAAATACTTTTTATGAGCGGAAACAGATCATCAAATTCAGCTTTCGCCATTTTTTGAGCTGTAGGGAATTTTTGAAAAATTTTCGGTGTGGTCATATTCACGCGAACATCCGTGCATTGCGCAGAAAGAATAACTGCAACGAGTAATTGAAAAGGATCATCATAAATCAATTCTGTTTCAGCATCGGGCGCATGTTGCTGAAAATAATTGATTACAAATTCGTAGCGTTCTTTCTTTGTCATGTAAAACAGGTGGAGACAATAGCAATAAAATTAAACTGTATTCAGCAGATTTGAGAAAGTAAAATAAAACTGGTCATTGTTTTTTTTTGCCTGCATATTTTAAAATGGCATCAATGGATTTTTGACTCGGAGAAACACCTTTTTTCTTCAGTTCATCCATTTGCTTTTTTGTACGCTTTAACGTATTCATTTCTTTTTGAAGTTCTGAATCGTCTTTCAGCGCTTTATCAATCGCCAGTTTTAAAATAGGTGACGCTTCCCCATAGAGGTACAGCATCAGTTGTTCCTGATTAAATTTCTCCATAAAATATTTGAAAGTGCAATAGTAAATATACTGCTTTCGGAGGGTAATGACGGAGGTCCTAATAGAAACGGTTGAGCTGCAATTTTATTGTTATACTATTGTTTTTTTGTATCCGCAAGCGGTTGTTCAATGACAAAAATATCTTCGCCGTCTTTTTTCATCATATAGTGTTCACGGGCAAACTTTTCAAGTGCGGCGGGGTTATTTTGGAGATCGGCAAGGTCTTTCCTTGCTTTTTCTATTTCCAGTTGATAATAATGTTTTTTAGTTTCTAATTCTTTCAATTTTTGCTTTTGTTCACGCACATTAAAAAAATCTCGCTGATCGAAGAATAGCATCCACACAATAAAAAAGCAGGTGGCCAATAAATATTTATTGGTAAGTATGGAAAATGTCTTCTTCATGGCTCAAAAATAAAGTTCATGGTTCAAAGTGCATAGCAATTGGTTTACACAGGTGTTAGTAACCTGCCTCCAAAAACTATAATCTTCGACCCATGAACTATAAACGATAACTCAGTAATTAAATTACTTCGTGAATTTTAATTTTTTGCCCGGAAATATACCTGTGCTTCCCAATGCTTCTTCAATACGGATCAACTGATTGTATTTTGCAATACGGTCTGTACGTGAAGCAGAACCAGTTTTGATTTGGCCGCAATTTAATGCCACAGCCAGATCAGCAATGGTTGTATCTTCTGTTTCACCGCTTCTGTGACTCATGATAGTATTGTAACCATTATTCTGCGCAAGGCTAACTGCATTGATGGTTTCAGTGATAGAACCGATCTGATTCACTTTCACTAATAAAGCATTCCCCACACCGGTATCAATACCTTGCTGTAAACGTTTAACATTGGTTACAAACAGATCATCACCCACTAACTGAATTTTTTTACCTAAAGTATCAGTTAATAATTTCCATCCTTTCCAATCATCTTCGGCCATACCATCTTCAATAGAAACGATCGGATAATTCTTTACCCAATTAGCCCAATAATCAACCATCTTTTCGCTGCTTAATTTCTTACCGTCAGATTTATGGAAATGATACACTTTTTTAACACTGTCGTACATTTCACTAACTGCAGGGTCCATTGCAATCGCAACCTGTGTTCCTGTTTTAAATCCGGCAACACCAATAGCAGTCAATACTGTATCGATCGCTTCTTCATTACTTTGAATATTTGGGGCAAAACCACCTTCATCACCTACATTGGTACTGAATCCTTTTTTCTTTAAAACAGATTTCAGTGCATGGAATATTTCAACACCCCAACGCAAACCTTCACTGAAAGAAGTTGCACCAACAGGCATCACCATGAATTCCTGAAAATCTATTTTATTATCTGCGTGTGCACCACCATTTAAAATGTTCATCATCGGAACAGGCAATGTTTTTGCATTGGTTCCGCCAACATAACGATACAAAGGTAAACCTGCTTCTTCAGCTCCTGCTTTTGCAACTGCCATACTAACTGCTAAAATTGCATTGGCACCTAATTTTCCTTTATTGGGTGTTCCATCCAGATCAATCATTGCCTGATCGATCGCCGCTTGCTGTGAAACATCATAACCAATAATACCATCCGCAATAATATCATTCACATTTTTTACTGCTTTCAAAACACCCTTGCCGCCATATTTCTTTTTATCATTATCACGTAATTCAACTGCTTCGTGAATACCGGTGCTTGCACCGCTTGGCACTGCTGCGCGACCGAGTGCACCATCGTCTGTTATTACATCTACTTCAACAGTAGGGTTACCGCGACTGTCTAAAATTTGTCTGGCATGTACTTCAATAATGTAACTCATGATTGCTTGTTTTTAATGAATAGATTGAATATGTATGAATGATTTTCTCATCGAATATATCTGCTGCAAAATTAATGCAGCTCTGTTTTTAACAAGATGACGATTATCATTGTTTGGAAGTTAGTTCTCGGAACACATCTTCCAGACTTTGTGTTTCGGTTTGCAAAGAAACGATATTCAGGTTGTGTTGCAAAGAAAGCTCCAAGACTTGTTTACGAACCAACTCAGGATTTGTGTTTTGAATACTGAATCTGAATGGTTGTATCTCTGTTACATTTTGCACGGAATCCAGTGACTGCAACCATTTTGGCTCAATTGCAGCATCAAATTGTATTGTCACGATCTGTGATTGTTTGTTAGCGTTTTGCAGATGAGCAACCGTATCATCTGCCACGATCTTCCCTTTATTGATGATGATCACTCTGTCACAAACAGCCTGCACCTCCTGCAAAATATGGGATGAAAATAAAACGGTTTTATGCTGACCCTGATTTTTAATTACATTTCTTATCTCAATGATTTGATTGGGATCCAACCCACTCGTAGGTTCATCTAAAATTAAAACTTCGGGATCGTGGATTAATGCAGCAGCCAAGCCAACTCGTTGTTTATATCCTTTTGATAATTGTGCTATTTTTTTCTTTTGTTCGATCTGCAATCCGGTTAATTCGATCACTCTTGCGATTGCCGAATCACGATTAACAATTGAATGAACTCCTGCTACGAATTGCAAGTATTCCTTCACATACATATCGGAATACAAAGGATTTGATTCGGGGAGATAACCTATTTTCTTTTTTATTTCGATGGGACTTTCTTGTACATCAATACCGCAAACTTTTACTGTTCCTGCATCCTGTGCCAAATAACCGGTAATGATCTTCATCGTTGTGCTTTTACCTGCACCATTGGGACCGAGAAAGCCAACAATCTCTCCTTTATTAATGGTGAATGAAATAGCATTCACTGCTTTTTGTTCGCCGTATTGTTTCAATAAATGATTAACCTCAATCGACATTAAGTTTCCTTTTGATTGCCGAAATTAATGCAATAAACAAAAAGGCTTTGGATTACTTTGATAAAGAAAATCCAAAACCTTTTTATATATTAATCTGTCTATTTAAACTTAAATTCAAAAGAGATCACATCCGAAACAAGATCGGTTGTTTGAGAGTAATGCCCATAACGCATTTCAAGAGAATTCAGGTTCTGCCAACCGAATACTCCTTTAGGTGGTGCAACTCTGAAGCCAACCCCAAAGAAATTACTTTGAAATGCCGACAAGGAATAATTGCTCGTGTAATATTGTTCGTTCGGATTGTGTTGTCCATAAGGTGCAAAATAAGTTGATGCAGTTTGCGTATAATATCGGTAAAACGGCGATATAGAAAAGAAAGCTGTTATTTTAACCGGTATCTCAATGCTTGCAGTGTGGGATATGATTCCCCAATCATCCGTATAATATCGGTAATAGGTTCTGAAAATAATATTATCACCCATAAAATAATTCAATCGAAAACCGATAGGAAGTTTAAATCTTGTTGACGGAAGATTTTCAATAGTATCCTTTCCGCTTGCAAAATATACGCGATGAAAAGGCAATCCAAGATATCCGTTCTGTCCAACAACATCCATTGTAAACAATAGCTGCAAACGTTTATTTACTATCTGCGAATAAGATAATGTTCCGGTAAAAGTATTACGAGGACTGGTTGGAAGATGTTTTTCACCTCCGGTAGTGGTGGTGGTTCCGCCCGTTGTTAAAACAGTTGTTTTACCACTGGCTGTTGTTACTATAATTGTTCCGGTGGGTGTAGTTGTTATTGTAGGAGCGGGAATAAATTCTGATGGATAGATCATCGTTACTTTATCAAAATAAGCCTGTGCCTTTGCACTGAATTCTCCATTTCTGTTTTTTGTTTTTTGTGAGAAATGAATATCTGCGCCAACAGATTTGTAATTATACTCTGTTGAATAATAAGAACCGATTCCGAAACTGCTTCCCTTATTTTCATTCTCAACCGTCCAGTCTAAAGATGGATAGATCCTTGTGCCATCTGTTTTTGAAGCGCCTGTTTTAGAAACAAATGCAGCTGATGCTGAAGTGTGATGATCCAATCCCAAGCCTGCCGTCAAAGTATGTTTACGTTCACTCTTATCCCATGAAACAAATTTTAATTCTATTCCATTGGATAAGTCGGTCACTTTTTCAGTACCAATACCACCGGTAACCGATGAATGATTTCCATCCTGCGTATAATAACTGGAAACAATATCCACTTCATCCAAATGCAATGGTTTTGATTTGTATGCACTGCTGTCTTTTGTTGCCTGCGAGAAAGCACTCAGGAATAAAATGTATAAGCCTATAACTGTTAAACAGATTTTTTTCATGTTGCTCTGATTCTGAAAATTGAATAAATTAATTACAACCGCATCCGCCACCGGTTTTACCGCCATTGGCACCCGATGCGCCTTCACGGTATGACTGGAAATTCAATTCATTTTTTTCGACCTTTCTGTTTGATAAGGCCATTTCAGAATCATTCAATTTGTTCTTCTGATACTCTTTTACATTTACACAAGAAGTTAGTGAAGCAATAAATAATATTGCTGCCAACATTTTTACTAAGGGTTGCTTTTTCATGGTAGTTCTATTTTGTAATACGAATGTTTTTTGAAGTGAACATTTTATTATCATCATCAATTATGATGGCTTCAATATCTTTTATCTGATTGATCATATCCAATCCTGCCTGCACGCCCATTATTGTAACCGGTGTTGCCATCGCATCTGCAATCTCTGCATTTTTAGTAATGATGGTCACACTTTTGATTCCTGTTACCGGCAATCCAGTTTTGGGATTGATGGTGTGTGAATATTTTTTCCCGTCAATCAAAATAAACTTTTCATAGTTACCTGATGTTGCAACTGCCAATCCTGTTATTTTCATAAAAGAAAATACTTCGTCTTTTATATTAGGATTGGCGATACCAATGGTCCATTCTTCTCCGTTCGGCTGAAGCCCCCATGCAGTAAGGTCTCCGGATGCATTCACGATTCCACTTTCAACGTCCATTTGCTGCATTATTTTTTTTGCCATTTCTGCTGCATAACCCTTTCCGATACCTCCAAAACCAATCCGCATTCCTTTTTCTTTTAGAAAAACAGTTTTATTTTCTTTATCCAAAATGATATTCCTGTAATTAATCAAACGCACCATTTCTTTCGCAGTTTCTTTATCAGGTAAAGCCTTCATACTCGTATCGAAATTCCAAAGACTTTTATCGATCGAGCCATAAGTAATATCAAAAGCACCCTGCGTAATATTTGAAATCCTTATTGATCTTTCAATCAACTGAAAAGTTTCATCGCAAACCTCAACCGCTTCAATACCTGCATTACGATTGATCAGATTTGTTTCACTATTATCGTCGAATGTCGTTAGAAGTTTTTCAATTCTTTTTATTTCATTAATGGCTGCGTTAATTTTTGTGTTAGCCCAATCTTTATCATCTGCTACAACACTGATCTCAAAATGATTGCCCATTAATTTTGTACCGATCTTAAACACCTGTTTTGGCTTCATGCAAATCATTTATCGGCATCAATGATAGTTCTAACATCATCCACAAACTCATCAGGTGTCATTTTGGGAAAGCCCTCCCATTGTTTCAAGACCTTTCCATTTTCATTTAATAAAACAGTAAATGGAAAACTGCCTTTTGAATTATATCGATCTGCAATAGCATCATTTATTTTTTGCTGAGAAACTGATAATTGATTTTTTTTCAGTCGCGGGAAATCTGCGTTGACTAAAACAAGATTTGTTTCTGCAAATTGTTGAAACGCCTCACTATCAAAAATTTCTTTGTGTAATCTGATACAGGGTCCGCACCAATCAGAACCCGAAAAATTCAACAAAATATGTTTGTGTTCTTTTTGTGCGAGCATTTTTGCTTCATCCATGCTTTTATGCCAGTTGGTGAAGGACATACAGAATATCGCTACGCAGATTAAAAGGGTTACTCTCATCATTCAGAGGTTTTGATAACAATACAAGTTTAAACATTAATGAGTAGAATTAAGCCAAACTTGCTGCCTGAAAGGGTTCGATTAACAACTAATTAACGGAGAAAGCATTTGTATAATAAAAATAACATAAGTGTTTAACACGATACTCATTTTTTTGCGTTGTACTGCTGCATCATTTAATACAGCACAAGTGAGTGACACAACAAAGTATCATCTTTGAGTATACGCCGGTCAAAAAATAAAATTGATACTTTACTTTGATCTATTGAAATGCGATTCCCACTTTTCGTTCGATAAATCTATCTTTTATTTCATCCAAAATAGCGGGATCATCAATGGTTGATGGAACAGTAAAAGGTGCACCATCAGCCATCATACGCATTGTTTTTCTTAAAATTTTTCCGCTTCTTGTTTTCGGCAATCGCTTTACCAACAAGGCATTTCGGAAGAATGCAACAGCACCTATCTGATCTCTTACCAATTGTATCAATTCATTTTCTAGTTCTGCTTCTTCGTTGTGATGATTGTCTTTCATCACTAATAAACCAATGGGCCTTTGTCCGCGTAACTCATCTGCAATGCCGATCACTGCGCATTCAGCAACTGCAGGATGGCGTGCAATAATTTCTTCCATCTCACCCGTACTTAAGCGGTGTCCTGCAACATTGATCACATCATCAATTCTACCCATGATATAGTAATACCCTTCTTTATCTAAATGTCCGCCATCACCTGTTAAATAATATCCGGGAAAATGATAGAGATAAGATTCCTTGAACCATTCATCGTTCTTCCACAAAGTTGGCAAACATCCGGGAGGCAATGGTAATTTAACAGCCACGAAACCTTCTTCATTATCTAAGGTGATAACCGATCCGTCATCTTCCAAAATTCTAACATCAAATCCGCAAATGGGTTTACCCGCACTTCCTGCTTTTGCAGGTATTTGTTCGATGCCCATCATGATGCCTAACATTGGCCAGCCGCTTTCTGTTTGCCACCAATGATCGATAACAGGGATCTGCAACAAATCATTCACCCAATGATACGTTGCAGGATCGCATCTTTCGCCTGCAAGAAATAATGTTTTAAGGTTAGAGAGATCTTTATTCTTCATCAACAATCCATCTGCATCTTCTTTTTTGATCGCACGAATAGCGGTTGGTGCAGTGAACATGGATTTAACTTTATGCTCCGCAGCTACACGCCAGAACTCCCCTGCATCGGGCGTTCTAACAGGTTTGCCTTCAAATAAAATAGTGGTGCATCCATGAATCAAAGGAGCATACACAATATAACTGTGACCAACAACCCAACCCACATCACTTGCAGCCCAGAATACATCACCCGCATTTACATTATAAATATTTTTCATGCTATATTTTAATGCAACGGCATAACCGCCCGTATCTCTTACAATACCTTTTGGTTTACCGGTTGTACCGGAAGTATATAAAACATACAAAGGATCGGTTGCTAATAAAGAAACATTATCTGAAGGAGTTGCGCTTTGCAGGAGTTCCTGCATATCAATATCTCTTTCGTCACTCATCTCGGCCGAAAGTCCTTCACGTTGATAAATGATAACATGCTGCGGTTTATGAAATGCTTCCATGATGGCATGATCCACCAATGGTTTGTATGCGATGCGTTTATCAAATTCAATTCCGTAAGAGGCTGTGATGATGGCTTTCGGTTCTGCATCATCAATGCGGATGGATAATTCATGTGGTGCAAATCCGCCAAACACAACGGAATGAATGGCACCGATTCTTGCGCATGCCAACATTGAAATAACAGCCTGCGGAATCATCGGCATATAAATCACAACTGTATCACCTTTGCTGACACCCAATTGCCGCAAGCCCCCTGCAAGTTTTGCCACTTCATCACGCAGTTCAATAAAATTATATTTCCGGATGGTTTTGGTAACGGGTGAATCATAGATCAATGCCGTTTGTTGGCCTCTGCCTTCTTCAATATGGTAATCCAAACACAAATAAGAAATATTCAATTTGCCATCTTCATACCATCTGTATAATCCATGATCAGTTTTATTTAAGATCGTTTTTGGAAATTCAAACCATTTAATATGTCTTGCTTGTTCTGTCCAGAATTCAATCGGTTTCGCAATACTTTTTTTATACTCTGTTTCATACGCCAATCTTGCAACAAATGAGGATTTATTGAGCAGATCATTTACCTGCTGCATTAAATTTTTTGTGCTGAATGGTTTGCTGATATACAATTCCGCACCGAGATCATACCCCTTTTTAATATCAGCTTCTTTTGTTTTGGCAGAAAGGAAAACAACTTTACAATGTTCTAAATCGGGTGTGCGTTTGATGTATTCGCAAATGGCATATCCATCTACATCAGGCATCATGATATCTAACAATATCAGGTCAGGCATATATTGATTCACTGCACTAAGTGCTTCAGATCCGTTGCGCGCAATCATCACCTGATAACCACTTTTCTTCATTAAAAATTCGAGCGACATTAAAATATATGGATCATCGTCAACCACTAAAACTTTGTGTTGTGCGTTCATAGTTCTATGCTTTAAGAGTTTGGATATGTTGTTTGATGCGGTATTTCTACAATAAAATTGGCGCCTTTACTTTCTGTACTTTCCACCCATATTTTTCCCTGATGCATTTCTACAATTCTTTTGCAGATAGCTAATCCCAGGCCACTTCCTTCAGGTTTTTTCAATGTTTGATTTTTGGCCTGAAAGAATTTATCGAAGATCAGTTCATGTAATTCAGGCGGAATACCCATGCCATCATCTTTCACAGAAATGCGATAGATATTATTATGATAAGATGCATCTATTTCAATATTTCTCTTCGCATGTTTGATAGCGTTGGATGTTAGATTATAAAACACCTGAGTGATGAGATCAATATCACCTTCCATTAAAGGCATCAGCGTTTGCAGATTAAAATGCAGATGCAGTTTTTTCTCTTTCAATAACTGCTTGGCACTATCTTCAATTTCGTATAAGACTTCCGCAATATCAATGGCAGTTAGATTTAATTTTGACCTGCCACTTTCGTATCGCTCCAGATTTAATACTTGTGTAATTAAATGGCTTAATCTTTCTGTTTCTTTAATGATCGCTCCTAAGTATTCATTTTTTTGTTCATCAGGGATATCGGGATTATCATGAACAATTTCGCTTAATGCACGTATAGAAGTGAGCGGCGTTCTCAGTTCATGTGTAACAGTGTACAAAAATTCATCCTTCATTTCATCGATCTGTTTCAATTGCTGATTGGCGATGCGCAATTCTTCTGTGGCTTTACTTAATTCAATTGATTTTCTTCGCAGCTCTTTATTTGTTTCTTTCATGATCTGGCTCTCTCGCAGAATATTCAGCACTTCATCAATGCTTAATTCTTCTTCTTTCACCACGCTTTTTACCATGATGCGTGCAGATGCAGATCCGATGGCACCTGCCAGCATTCGTTCTGCAAAATTTACCAATGCGGGTTCTGCTTTTCCGGATTCATTCAAATTAATATTATGCCTTCTTGCATAACCCTGTAATAATTGATTCGTTCTTTCAGTACCAATGAAATTATAGAGCAATGTTTTCAGATCAGGGATATATGCCGTCCCTTTCCAAATAACAGAACCTTCAGATGCTTGTGTAGAATGTTTATAGACATCAACAAACATTTCTGCCTGATAGATTTCCTGCGATCTTCTTTCAGTGAATAAAGAAATGCCCACAAAAAAAACAGTATTGAAAAAAAGGCTCCAGAAAAATCCATGTGTTACCGGATCAAAACCGCTCATGCCAAACAGTGCTAATGGTTTCAAAAAAGAACAATGAAACAATCCTTCATTTAAAATGGCATCATTAATAATTCCTGCACCAACAATATATGGCACTACCAAAGTATAAAACCAAATAACAAAACCAAGGATGATGGCAGCAAGAGCCGCATTTTTATTTGCCTGTTTCCAATAAATACCGCCGATGATGGCAGGTGCAAATTGCGCCACTGCCGTAAACGATACTAACCCTATAGATACCAATGAATATTTTTCGGCTATTGTCCTGTCATACACATACGCTAATAAAATGATGACGATGATACTCAGCCTTCTGCTGTTAATAATAAAACTGCGAATATTTTTATCAAGATTTTGTTTGAATGACGATGAGAAAGATAATAAAACAGGCATTACAATATTATTGCTGATCATGGTACTCAATGCGATTGTTTCAACAATGATCATACTGCTTGCTGCAGAAAATCCGCCGATATAAACCATTACGGTGAGCCATGTTTTATGTGCCTGCAACGGCAATGCCAAAACATAAGTATCGGCATTTACATGCTGACCGCTGAAAATAATGGAGCCGCCGAATGCAATAGGAATCACGAAAATATTGATCACAAATAGATACAAAGGGAACAGCCACATTGCTTTGTTCAAATGTTGTTCCTGCACATTCTCTACAACAGATATTTGAAATTGCCGGGGAAGAAATAATACTGCCAGCATGGAAAGCAACATCATCGCAAACATCTGCACATACATATTACTATCATGTACTGTAAACAATTTTTGTAATGGTGGCAATTGTGCAGCCTTGTTCATCACATCTCCAAAACCATTGAATAAAAAATAAGTAACAAAAATGCCTGCAACAATAAATGCAACTAATTTAATGATGGATTCAAATGCAATGGCAGCAACCATTCCTTCATGTTTTTCTGTAGCATCCACACTTCTTGTTCCGAAAAATATTACAAATACAGAAAGGCCTATGGCAATATAAAGTGTATTATCTTTTAAAATATTCGCACCGGTTTGCAAAGCACGGGGATTGCCCGTAACAATTTCAATACTGCTGCTGATGGCTTTTAATTGAATGGCGATATATGGAATGATCCCGATCACACAAAGTAATGTCACCAATATGCCGAGAGAAATGTTTTTGCCATAACGGGTAGAAATAAAATCGGCAATGCTGGTGATACGCTGCATTTTAGAAATGCGAATGATCTTTCTCAACAAAAGCCAAAATAGCGGTGCCATCAAAGTGGGACCGAGATAGATATATAAAAATTCAATTCCGGTAGCAGTTGCTCTTCCCACACTGCCGAAAAAAGTCCATGCAGTGCAATACACGGCCAGCGATAATGCATAGATGTATGGATTATTGATGATGCTTTTTTTCCGGGTTGATCTGAATTCAGCATAATATCCTACTCCAAAAAGAAGCAGGAGATATAATACTGAAAATATAATCACCAGATAATTACTCATCTTTATTTGTCTTTGTTTTTTTTGTGTGGGTATCAGCAATAAGCCATGTCAAAAAAATTGCTGCCAACCAAAAGATGAAAATGTAAAAATAGAATTGAGGGATTCCTGCAATAAAGTCGGGCTTATTGACCATCTTTAAAAACGGGAAACTGAACAGCAACATAAAAAGTATGCTGATGAAAAGGAGTTTTTGTTCTTTCATTTTTTCTTTCATCTCATCTTTTTATTGCTTCAATTAAGAGTGCATGTAACATCTATATTATTTGAAATCCCGAGATAGATTCCTGATGCATTTCACACAAAAAAGATAATACTGATCAGGACCAACATCAATGACAATTATCATCTTTGTCGGTCCCGATCAGTATTACCGGCTGTTCTAAGGGTTACAATGGTTTTGCATCATAATCATCTAACTCTTCGCTTGCTTCAGGAAGATGATCATAATTTCCTTCCAGTGCATATAAGCCAAAAAGTATAAATCCAATAGCGATCGGATAGAATACACCGATAAAAACACCCCATTGGATCTGTGTATCAATGCCGGGTTTCTTTACAATTTCACTGCTGGCAGTTTGTAAAAGATAGTGAATGGATAATGGCCCTAAAATAACCCAAACCAATCCCATATATTTTTTTAAAGCATTCATGTTTTTATTTTTTATGGTAAAAAATTATTTATCGGTTTACTTCAGGATCAATTTTGTTGTTGATATAAATGGCTCCTATTATCATACAGATCGTTCCAATAATAATCGGATACATTAATCCTACGATTTTATTATCAACATAGATCGTAGTAAGTAATGTTGCAATGAAAGGAGTTAATCCTCCAAATACACCGTTACCGATATGATAAGGCAATGACATGGAAGTATAACGGATCTTTGTTGGGAATAATTCCACAAGGAAAGCCGCAATTGGTCCATATACCATGGTTACATAAAGGATCAGAATAAATACAATACCCACCATTTTCCAGTAATCACTGCTTGAAATTGTTTTCGAAGTAGCAACAATTGGTTTCTTCGTTGTTTTTCCCGGCGTTGAATAAGCTGTATCTGTTTTTGTTTGCACCTGACTCATGCCATCCGTATAAAATGTTTTCGTAACAACTTTGCGAATAGAGTCGGTTGTTGATGCAATTAACGTAACAGTTGTTTTTACTTCTTTCTTTTCAACGATCTCTGTTTTATTTTTTACATCAACAGTATCATACAAATTAGTGAAGAGATAATTATAAGACAGTACTGCGAGCAACATACCAACAATCATGATCCATTTACGGCCGATCTTATCACTTAATGATGCAAACACAACAAAGAACGGTGTGGCAAATAAAATGGCCCATATAATAACGGTACGCGATTGATCAAATTCAACTTTACAAACATTTTCAATAAATGATTGCGCATAGAATTGACCTGTGTACCAAACAACTCCTTGTCCCATAGTTGCACCAAACAATGCCAATAAAACCATTTTCAGATTTGCTTTATGCCCAAAACTTTCTTTCAAAGGATTGACAGAAGTTTTTCCTTCAGATTTTAGTTTTGAATATAAAGGAGATTCCTTCATCTTCAATCTGATATAAATTGAAACGATCACTAGGATAATTGAAATCAAAAATGGAATTCTCCATCCCCAATCATTGAATTTGGCGATTGATTTTGCAGCATCTGCATCAAGCATATGTCGTGTTAATAATATCACACCTAAAGAAATAAATAAACCCAATGTTGCAGTAGTTTGAATCCATGAAGTAAAATAACCTCTTCTGTGTGCAGGCGAATGTTCTGCAACATAAGTGGCAGCACCACCATATTCTCCGCCTAAAGCCAACCCTTGTATTAAACGAAGTATTAATACAAGTATGGGTGCTAAGAATCCGATATGATCATAATTTGGGATACAGCCAATCGCAAAAGTTGAACCACCCATTAATATAAGTGTTAAAAGAAAAGTGTATTTACGTCCCACTAAATCTCCTAATCGTCCAAATACCAAAGCACCAAACGGACGCACGATGAATCCTGCAGCGAAAGTTGCTAAGGTTGACAGCAAAGCCGCCGTAGGATTGGTTTTTGGAAAAAATTGATTTGCAATTACAACGGCAAGACTACCAAAAATATAAAAGTCGTACCATTCGATTAAGGTTCCTAAGGATGATGCGCCGATCACCTTCCAGATACCTTTTGTTTCATTGTTGTTATCCATGTGGCAAGTTTTGGTTTTGAATGATTAAGTTACGGTTTTAGAACGAGTAAACTGTTATGAACAAAAATCTTGTATTGGTTACAGAAGTTGTAGTGCCGGTAACTTTTCCATCAGTTCCTGCCGTACCATAAGCAGCATTAGTGATTTCTATTTCTGTACCGAATCTGAATTTGCCTGAAACAAAATCCATTCTCGGAGATACGCGCAATACATTATCAATTGATGCTCCACCAGCAGCAACTGATCTTGCATACGATGCAACAGCACCTGTAGCAGATGCCCCGTTATTTTTTGCATAACCAAAGAATAGCCCCGGAATTACTTTTTTACCGGTTCCTGCTATTTCAAACCAATATGAAGTAACACCCATTGGCTTATATGTAATATTAGTTCCTGTACCATAAGCCAGATAACCGCCAAACATTAATTGATCATACAAGTTTTGTCCGGCAACAAATTCAGCTTTTACGATCACATCTTTTGTTGACAATTTTGCATAAGCTTCAAAAGTTGTACTGTTTACTTTTTCATCTGTAGAAACAGTTGTTGTACCTGATGTCGCTTTTAAAGCTGGTCGTAATGATTTATAATCAAAAGCTGCTCCTGCTAAAAAAGATTTGCTCTTATATTGCAATTGTGCATGAAGGTTTGGAATCACTGCATCATTGATAAAAGTTTGTGAAGCCGCTGCTGCACCTAATGCAACACCTGTGCTTGAACCCGGACTTGTGAATGCTTCAATTTGTGAAACAGCAGCCAGGATCAAATTAATTTCTTTTCCTAATTTTTGTGTTAAACGGATTTGTGGATTACGTGCAAATGGCTGAAAAGGCATCCCAGTATTAAAACTTACTGTACCAGGAAAACAATCCGTTACAAATAAAGGATGCCAGTATTGACCGAAACCCAATTGAGTTGTTGCCCAATCTAATTTAGCATAAGCATGGCGTAAGCGAAATGTATTTTCGTTGCCGTTTGCATTACCAAAAAATTCGGCTTCGAATAAGCCTGAAGTTTTTGCTCCGAATGCATCAGGCCCGGTAATTGTACCTGTTAAACGGGTACAAATGGAACTCATGGTGAATGACGGTGCAGCATTAATATCCTTACCATTGGCATCGTTAGAAACATTAGTGGGATATAAAAGCAATTCGCCCTGATTGGCAGGTCTTGCTGAAGTCACCTGACGGGTATCATAAAATGCATCATTGCGCAAGAAGCCTGATAATTTAATTCCCCATGTTGAAGAAGCATCAGCTTTTTTTTCTGTTGGCTTAGTATCCGAAGTTGCAACAGTTTGTGCATTTGCAAATCCTGCAATTAATAATGCGAGTACAGTGAATAAAAGCGAAAATTTTTTCATGGCAAGCGTTTTAAATTTTATTAAGGGTTAAGAAATCGTTCACCGAACCTAAAGAGATTGTGGATGACAATTTGCTTGCCAGGTATAGATACGGTAATTGTATACTAAAATGAGGAGTTAAATAAGATAAATATCAAACGCTTTTTAATCTTTCCCATTTAATCATCATGTATTTATCCCCGAGTTCGGTAATCATCATTCCTGAATTTTTCAAATTGAGCGGATTAGCCATAAACGTTGATAGTTCTGTAAGCGTAAGAACTTTATATGTTGGATGATAATCGTAATTTTCCGGAGCTTTGATTTTGTACTTTTTTACCCAGTTCATCACACTAACATGACTTACCCCTAAAATCCTTTCAATTTCACGGTAAGTCACTCCTTCAATATGTAACTGCAATGCTTTAATCACATAATAAGGATCGATACTTTTACCTTCTTTTTCAACTGAAAAATGATAGCTGCATTTCTTGCAGTGATAGCGCTGTCGCTCTTTAACAATACCACTTTTGGTGATTTCATCACTTTTGCATCGGGGGCAAAAACGCATTTTCATGATAGTGCTGTTTTAAGGTGTATATACTAAATTAGCAAGAATATATCAATTTAGCAAAATATAGTTTTTAAATAATTGTAGTAATAATTTTTCTGCTTTACTTCGGGTGTCCATAAAAATGATTGCCATGTCATACCCTTATCAAATCAAAAACATTGAACAATATCATCGTGATTATACACGAAGTATTGATGATCCATCAGAATTCTGGTCATCTGTCGCTGAACATTTTACTTGGAAAAAAAAGTGGGATGAAGTATTAAACTGGAATTTTAAAGAACCAAAAATCGAATGGTTCAAAGGTGCTAAACTGAATATCACAGAAAATTGCCTGGATCGTCATTTGGAAAAATTGGGTGATACTCCCGCTTTAATTTGGGAGCCCAATGATCCGGATGAACATCACCGCATTCTCACTTACAAAAAATTGTATGAAAAAGTTTGTCAGTTCTCGCATGTTCTGAAAAACAATGGTGTAAAAAAAGGTGATCGTGTTTGTATCTATATGGGAATGATTCCTGAATTGGCCATTGCAGTCTTAGCATGTGCAAGAGTTGGTGCTATTCATTCTGTTGTATTCGGCGGTTTCTCTGCGCAAAGCATTGCAGACCGTTTATATGATGCACAGGCGGAATTTATTGTGACTTGTGATGGAGCTTATCGCGGACAAAAAGATATTCCTTTAAAAAGTGTGATCGATGATGCTTTGATTGGAAACAGGATTGTAAAAAAAGTAATCGTTACAACAAGAACAAGAACGCCGGTATCAATGATCAAAGGAAGGGATGTTTGGTGGGAAGATGAAATCAAAAAAGTAGAAACATTAGGATTAACAGATTTTCCTGCAGAAGAAATGGATGCAGAAGATCCATTATTTATTTTATATACTTCTGGTTCTACAGGTAAACCAAAAGGTGTTGTTCATTCTTGTGCAGGCTACATGCTGTTTACTACTTACACTTTCGTAAACGTATTTCAATATCAACAAGGCGATATTCATTTTTGTACCGCTGATATCGGTTGGATAACCGGTCATAGTTATATTTTATACGGACCATTAAGTGCGGGTGCAACAACATTAATGTTTGAAGGTGTTCCTACATGGCCTGATGCAGGAAGATTCTGGAACATCATTGATAAGTTCAAAGTAAATATTTTATATACAGCGCCAACAGCCATCAGAAGCTTGATGGGCTTTGGTTTGGGACCGGTGCACGGACATGATCTCAGTAGTTTAAAAGTATTAGGAACAGTTGGCGAGCCCATCAATGAAGAGGCTTGGCATTGGTATGATGAACATATCGGCAAGAAAAAATGCCCGATCGTTGATACTTGGTGGCAAACAGAAACGGGCGGTATCTTAATTTCAAATCTTGCAGGTATCACACCTTCAAAACCATCTTATGCAACACTTCCATTGCCGGGAGTTCATCCGATTTTAGTGGATGAAAACGGTAAAGAAGTGGAAGGAAATAATGTTAGCGGAAATTTATGTATCAAATCTCCTTGGCCATCAACTATCCGAACAACTTATGGCGATCATGAAAGATGCAGAACGAATTATTTTGCAACTTATCCTGAATTATATTTTACCGGTGATGGTGCATTAAGAGATGAAAATGGTTTTTACAGAATAACCGGTCGTGTTGATGATGTATTAAATGTAAGTGGTCACCGTATTGGAACTGCTGAAGTTGAAAACGCCATTAATATGCATGCCAATGTTGTTGAAAGCGCTGTTGTAGGTTATCCGCATGATATCAAAGGACAGGGCATTTATGCATTTGTTATTTATCAGGGATCACATGCACAAAACACGCATGGCACAGCTGAGATGATCAGAAAAGATATTCATCAAACCGTTACAAGAATTATTGGTGCTATTGCAAAACCTGATAAAATTCAATTCGTAAGCGGCTTACCAAAGACAAGAAGCGGAAAGATCATGCGAAGAATTTTAAGAAAGATCGCAGAAGGTGAAACGGAAAATTTAGGTGACACTTCTACTTTATTAGATCCGGGTGTGGTAGAAGAAATAAAAAATGGAAAATTATAACTGATAAAAAAAAGGCGATGAAAAATTTCATCGCCTTTTTAATGCTATAATTATTATTATTTTTTCAATGCCACTCTGTATAAAGTTGATCCCATCAATGCAAAAAATGCAACACCCAAAATAAAGAAACCTGTTTCACCTAAAGCTGCTTTCATTCCGTGTTCAACACTTAATTTTTCGACTACTGCACTCACAGCAGGAACTGCAAATAAAATAGCAACGATCACACCGCCCACTGCACCACCTGCTACCAATCCTGTTGCAAATAAATTTCCTTTGCCAAGGTCTTCTTCTTCCTCAACAATACCTTTCTTTTTCTTTCTTGCTTCAGCAATTCCGCGAATGGCTCCTCCTGCAAAAATTGGTAATGTTGTACTTAATGGTAAATAAATTCCGATTGCAAAACTCAATGCTTTAATACCGCATAATTCCATCACAAATGCAATAGCAACTCCTACTAAAACAAATTGCCAATCAAGATTGAAAGATAAAATTCCTTTTATCAATGTTGCCATCAAAGTGCCTTGTGGTGCAGGATACAGGTCAGTACCAATGGCATGATGAATACCTTGAGCCAACATCGCCTGTGTTGGTGTATCTAAAATTTTTACGGTGCCTCCAATTGCAAATGCAGAAACGATGACACCAATAAATAACGCGATCTGCTGATATTTCGGCGTAGCACCAACAATATATCCTGTTTTCAAATCCTGTGATGTTGCACCCGCATTCGCAGCAGCAATGCAGATCATTCCGCCCACAACCAATGCCATAGGTTCATAAACTTTTCCTGTCCAACCAACAGCAATAAAAACCAAACAGGTACCCATTAAAGTTGCAATGGTCATTCCGCTGATCGGGTTATTTGAGCTACCGATCAATCCAACAATGCGTGAAGAAACGGTTACAAAAAATGCACCGAATACAATTACTAAAATGCCGAGTAATAATTTACTGAAAATACTATCCCCCGGTACTTGCGGTAAGATCGTCATCAATAAGATCAATACAACAGATCCGATACCAACAATTTTTATGGAAAGATCTCTTTCTGTTCTTAAAACTTCTGTTACAGCATCGCCTTCTTTTTTTAATGACCCGATACTTCCTTTGAAAGAAGAAATGATAGTTGGAATAGTTTTAAACAAAGTAATGAAACCTCCTGCTGTAACGGCTCCTGCGCCAATTTGACGGATGTACGCACGATAGATGGCAATACTGTAATCATTGAATGTATGCGTTAATGCATTCCATCCACCGGGGCCGCCATTTTTATCTAAACCACCTAAATAACCAAGCTTAACTAATTGTAATGCGATCACATCAGAAGGAACCAATGTTGCTAATAGAGGTGTGAATACAAACCAACTTAATACACCACCTGCTACTAACACACCTGCTATTTTCGGACCGATGATATAACCAACACCCATGTATTCCGGAGTGATCTCACCGCTGATCTTTGCAGAAGGATAAAATCGATTTGCCTGCTTGGTCATGAATGCCGGTGTTTCAGCAATGATGTTAAACACTTTTTGCAGCAATGCATACGCAAGCGCAAAACCAACACCCTGTAATGCAGTAAGAGCAAGGCTTCCCCCCTTTTCGCCTGCTTTCAAAACACTGGCACAAGCTGTTCCTTCGGGATAAGGTAAAGTATCATGTTCTTTTACGATCAATGATTTACGCAATGGGATCATCATCAATGTTCCTAATATTCCACCGAATATTGCCAATGTTAAGATCGTCATGTAATTAAAAAAATTCGCGCTGGATGGTTCTGTCAAAAATAAAAATCCGGGCAATGTAAAAACAACACCTGCTGCAATACTTTCACTTGCAGAACCTGTTGTTTGAATGATATTATTTTCAAGAATAGTTGTCTTCAAAAAAAGCTTCCCTAATAAAATGGACATTACGGCAATGGGTATAGATGCTGAAACAGTAAGCCCTGCCTTCAATGCGAGATAAACTGTTGCAGCGCCGAAGATGATGCCGAATATACATCCTGTAATAATTGCCTTTACTGTAAACTCTTTCATGTTTGTTTCAGGAGCTACAAAAGGTTTGAATATTTTTTTTTCAGGCATAGCAAGAAGTTTTTATGAAGAATAAAAATAAACAAAAAGCGATGCCAAAACATCGCTTTAGTTATTATAAAATATTTTAGAATAATTATTGCATCATTTTTTTCAATTTACTTGATAACAAAAACAATATTAAAGAGGCAATACCTGCCATAAAAACAAATAACATAAAGAAGTCGTGCAAATTATTCATGTGATAACCCAAAAAAGTCGTTGTTTTTCCATTTTCAGGGTACAAGGCACTCAATACGCCGGCTAATTTATTTCCAAATGCATTGGCTGTAAACCAAACGGCCATTAATAAAGAAGAATATTTTAATGGCGACAATTGATTAACCAATGATAATCCGATTGGAGATAAACATAATTCACCTACTGTATGTAAAAAGTACATGCCAGTTAACCAAATGATACTAACTTTTATCCCGGATTGAACATCTTTAACTCCATAAGCAATCCATAAATATCCCAATGCCAATCCTAATAAACCCATTGCCATTTTAAAAGGAGAAGCAGGCTCTCTCTTCCCTAATTTTATCCAGAACCATGCAAGTAATGGTGCTAAAACAATTATGAATATTGAATTAAGTGATTGAAACCAACTGGCAGGAACCGTAAAAAATCCCAAATCTCTTTTTGTTTGTTCCGATGCAAAAAATGTTAATGATGCACCTGCTTGCTCATAGGCTCCCCAAAAGAAGATCACGAAAAAGCAGACTAAAATTATTACTGCAACCTTTTGTTTTTCATTTTTATTTAATTTTTTATCTGTTAAAACAATTGCAGGAATACCAACAAAACAAGCGGTTAGCAAATAAAACAGATAATTATATTTTGCATCAAGATAAAACAGCCCAATAAAAACAACCGAAAGAAACGCCATTCCTAAAATAACTATTACAGGAGATAACATTTTTCTAGGGCTGCTAGCAGGAACCAAACCCAAAAGATTATTATCCGGATCGCGAACATATTTTTGTTGAAACACTTTTTGAACAATCACACTAATAATCATTCCAATTCCGCCCACTAAAAAAGCCCATCTGAAATCTGCAGGATTTCCCGTATCACCAACAAGCCCGCAAATAAAGGGGCCTAACGCACCACCAACATTTATCCCCATATAAAAAATCGTATACGCAGCATCTTTTCTTTTATCTCCACGTGGGTACAATTGTCCAACCAATGATGAAATATTTGGTTTAAAAAATCCATTCCCTGTAATCATTAATCCTAATCCGGAAAAAAACAAAAAAGAAGACAATTGGGGTGACGTATGATAAACAGTACCACAAGTAAATAAAACCAATTCTCCAATAGCCATAACAATACCTCCGGTTATAATGGAGCGATTGTTACCCCAGTATTTATCTGCCATAAACCCACCAATCAATGGCGACAAATAAACCAAACTTAAATAACTGCCATATAAATTTGATGCAAATGCATGATCGAACAACAATGCTTTAGTCATAAACAAAACCAAAATAGCACGCATGCCATAAAAATTAAATCGCTCCCACATTTCAGTTGCAAATAAAACGTACAAACCTTTTGGATGGCCCTTTTGCGTATTTTGATTCATATAGGTTATTTCGGGTTAAAAAATTGTAGCCGCCAATGTAATAATTAATTACTAAAACAAACTTCTTAAAATCAACTATCAATTAATTTCAGTATTGTTTTACTTTCGCTGCAATTAATCAGAAAATGAATATACTTCTTTTAGGCTCGGGTGGAAGAGAACACGCTTTGGCATGGAAAATGGTAAAAAGCCATCATTGCGATCAACTGTTCATTGCGCCGGGAAATGCAGGCACAGCAAAGTTTGGCACTAATGTTTCCATCGGTATCAATGATTTTGAAGCACAGAAAAAATTCTGTATCGAAAATAAAATAAACATGCTCGTGGTGGGACCCGAAGAACCATTGGTGAATGGTGTGTATGATTTTTTTAAGAATGATGAAACATTAAAAAATATTATTGTTGTAGGCCCTTCAAAAGAAGCTGCCCAATTGGAAGGAAGTAAATCTTTCTCAAAAAAATTTATGCAGCGGCATAATATTCCAACAGCGGGTTATGCCGAATTCACCAAAGAAAATTTTGAAGAAGGGAAAAAATATTTATTACAACATAGTTTGCCAATTGTTTTAAAAGCGGATGGATTAGCAGCAGGAAAAGGTGTCGTTATTTGTAATGATCATAATAAAGCATTGCAGGTATTTGAAGAAATGATCATCAACAAACAATTCGGTGATGCATCAAGCAAAGTTGTAGTAGAAGAATTTTTAGAGGGCATTGAAGTGAGTGTGTTTATTTTGACTGATGGAAAAGATTATCAGATCATTGGTCATGCGAAAGATTACAAAAGGATCGGTGAAGGCGATACTGGTCCAAACACAGGCGGAATGGGCTGTGTAAGCCCTGTGCCTTTTGTGAGTGATATATTCATGCAAAAAGTTGAAGAGAGAATTATTAAACCAACTGTTGCAGGTTTACAAAAAGAAAATTTAATCTACAATGGTTTTATTTTTCTCGGTTTGATAAAAATAAATGATGACCCATTTGTGATCGAATACAATTGCAGAATGGGTGATCCTGAAACAGAAGTAGTAATACCAAGATTGCAAACAGATCTGGTTGCCATGTTTGCCGCAATGGATAACGGAACATTGATCGATGTGAATATTTATACTGATGAAAAAAAATATGCAACAGTAGTTGCAGTGAGTGGTGGATATCCCGGTGACTATAAAAAGAATGTGCAGATCAATGGATTTGCAGATGTGCAAGTGAATAATAGTTCAATTGTTTTTCATGCAGGAACAAAGATAAATGAAGAAGGAAATTTAGTAACAAACGGGGGTAGAGTTTTAACCGTTACTTCAGTTGCTGAAACAATAACTGATGCCGCAAAAAAATCAATGAAAATTTTAGAACAGATTCATTTTGACGGTATGTATTATCGGAAAGATATCGGCTATGAATTTGAAGAAGAATCGTAAATCGTTAGTCGTGAACCGCCGGTTGTAAGAATGTTCCTATACTTGCGATTTGCGATTCTCGATTCACATTGTTCGGCAGCATTCAGAACCTTCAAGAGTGCGATTCTTCTACTGGAAGAATAGAAGGCAACTTCAGCTAAATAAAGAATTATTTGCCGGCTACCAAATAAAATTATTCTTCATATAACCACATTCCTTGTTAAATCGGCCTGAATCCACGAAAAATCGACTTTTTAAACCTTGTTATTTCCATTATTTTCGTTCACCTTTGCACACATCTATTAACGAACTGAGATTATTTAAAATACATGTCACTTTTTAATTTTTTTACACAGGAAATTGCCATCGATTTGGGTACCGCCAACACCCTCATTATTCATAACGATGAAATAGTGGTGAACGAGCCAAGCATTATTGCATTAAATCGTAATAATCCGAAAGAAGTTCTGGCCGTTGGCAAGAAGGCATTATTGATGCATGAGAAAACACATGAAAGTATCAGAACAGTGCGCCCCTTGAAAGACGGTGTAATTGCAGATTTTAATGCTGCTGAGCTGATGATACGTGAGCTTATCAAATTAGTGTACCCTAAAAAACCTTTGTTCCCGCCAAGTTGGAGAATGGTGATTTGTATTCCATCTTCCATTACCGAAGTTGAAAAACGTGCTGTACGTGACAGTGCCGAACAGGCAGGTGCGAAAGAAGTGTACATGATCCATGAACCGATGGCTGCTGCATTAGGTATTGGTATTGATGTGGAAGAACCTGTTGGAAATATGATCATCGATATTGGTGGCGGTACAACCGGTATTACTGTTATTGCATTGGCAGGAATTGTCTGCGATCAATCTATTCGTATCGCCGGTGATGAATTTACTGCTGATATCATGGAAGCATTGCGTCGCTATCATAGTTTATTGATTGGTGAACGTACTGCTGAACAAATAAAAATTAATGTTGGTGCTGCCATGAAAGATCTGGATAATCCGCCGGATGATCTTCCTGTAAATGGTCGTGACTTAGTAACCGGTATCCCAAAACAGATCATGGTGAGCTATCAGGAAATTGCCGAAGCTTTAGATAAAAGTATTTTCAAAATTGAAGAAGCTATTTTAAAAGCATTGGAAACAACACCTCCTGAATTGGCATCCGATATTTACAGAAGAGGTTTGTATTTAACAGGCGGCGGTGCCTTACTTCGCGGATTAGACAAACGTTTGAGTGCTAAAATAAAATTACCCGTGCATGTTGCAGATGATCCTTTAAAGAGTGTGGTAAGAGGCACAGGCCTTGCATTGAAGAACTATCAGCATTTTCCTTTCATCATGAGATAAAAAAATGAAAAGCAGAAAAACTAAAAACTAAAACAGAAAATCACTCGTTTAGTTTTTAGTTTTTTTTATTTTAGTTTTTAATGAAGAATATCTTTCTTTTCATACGCAATTACATCAATCTCCTCTGCTTCCTTGCGTTGCAGATAACATGTATTGTGATGTTAAGCCGAAGCAGTCAAACACATGAGGCATTCTTTGCTGCTGCTTCAAACGAGATAACCGGAAAAATAAATACGCAGTTCGATAATTTTTATTCTTATTTCCGTTTACAAGAGATCAACCGCCAGTTAACTGCAGAGAATGTGAAGTTGAGAAATCAGTTGCAATCCGATTTCATTGTACCCGACAGCAGCAGAAAAATCGTAATTGACTCATTAAACAAAGATTCATTAAACCGTTATCGTAAATTTTATTATTTGCCTGCAAAAGTTGTGGGCAGTACGGTTACCCTGCAAACAAATTTTCTCACTTTGGAAAGGGGAAGTTTACAAGGCGTAAAAAAAGGAATGAGTGTGATAAACCCTGAAGGCATTGTGGGAGTAGTAACTGAAGTGAGTGATAATTATTGTCGCGTGATGAGTTTACTGCACCGCAACAGTAAAGTAAGCGCCATGCTGAAGAAGGATAATAATGCCGGAAGTATTGAATGGGATGGTACCGATCCGACTTATCTCACCTTAAAAAATATTTCGAAAGGTGCACAGGTGAAAAAAGGCGACTCTGTTGTTACGAGTAATTATTCCGCCAATTTCCCATCGAATATCATGATCGGAACAGTGGCAGATTTTACAGTAGATCCAACCATTAATTTTTATACTCTAAAAGTGAAAACAGCTGCTAATTTTTTCACATTACAATATGTATATATCGTAGAAAATGTGCGTTATGCCGAACAGACAAAATTAGAAAGCACGAAGCCAAAAGGAAATGAGTAATATTCTTAAAAATATTATCCGGTTTATTCTCTTCATCATCATACAGGTGTTTGTGCTGAATAATGTGCCGCCCTTACATCAGTTCATTGTTCCTTATTTGTACTTCTTATATATTTTATGGCTGCCGTTCAATATCAACCGTTTCTTTTTATTGATAGTTGCTTTTGCGTTTGGATTAACACTCGATTATTTTACCGGAACACCCGGTTTACATGCAGCACCTTGTGTATTGATTGCATTTATACGCCCATTCCTATTAAACTTATTGATACCACAGGAAACCACAGAGCAGAGTTATATTGAACCTTCCATCAAAAGCATGGGGTGGGCGCCTTACAGTCTGTATGCATTCCTCCTTACTTTTTTTCATCACTTCTATTTGGTTTTGATCGAATGGCTGCAGTTCGGCAATTTCCTTTATTTCATCGGAAAGGTACTCGGAACAACTGCGATCAGTTTATTGCTCATCTTCATTTCAGAAATGCTTTTCTTCCGCAAAGCAAGGTTCAGGACAAATGCCTGAGAAGATTAAAATTTTATGAAACAGGCAATATCACATTATTCATCGTTCCTTGCCACGCTCGGTTCAAAGTTCCCTTTTCATGGCAGCAAGTTTTCGTTGATGACGTATGTATGCACATTGTTGAATAACTTTTTTTAAAAACTCTGTTGCAATATCAGTTTGTAATCAGCAACTTTGTGCAACTTCATCTCATGTTAATTCTCTAAACTTTATATGTCGGTATTCAATCAAAGCAGAAGCAGAGTTATACAGATCATTTTTGCGGCTGTATTTATTGTTATTGTAGCACAGCTGATCAACCTGCAGGCTTTTTCGCCCAAATACAGACTGGCTGCGGAAAACAATGCGATCTACAGAAAGGTAATTTACCCTGACAGAGGAATTATTTTCGACAGAAAAAAAAGAAGTCTTTTAGAAAATACCATCATGTTCGATCTGGTCGTTACACCTGCTGAATCTAAAGGAACGGATACTTTGACATTATGCAATCTATTAAACATAGACACTGCTGATTACAAAAAAAGGATGAGGGAAATTATTTTCAAGAACACATCTGTCCGCCCCAGCGTTTTTGAGCCATTGCTTACCCCCGAATTATATGCTAAGTTGAACGAGAACATGTATAAATTTCCGGGCTTTATTTTGAGCGAACGTTCTGCCAGGACTTATCCCTATAACACTGCCGGAAACGTATTGGGTTATATTGCCGAAGTAGATACAAGTTTTTTAAGAAGGCATTCAGATGAACAGTATGAAATGGGCGATTATGCAGGTATGACGGGTCTTGAAAGAGTATATGAGAAAGTATTAATGGGTCAGCGCGGTATTAAAAGATTGATACGCGATAATAAAAGCAGGTTGCAGGGTTCTTATCAAAACGGATTATTCGATACCGCACAGATCGCGGGAAAGAATCTGTATTTAAGTCTCGATGTAGAGTTACAGCAAATGGGTGAAAAATTAATGACCAATAAAGTGGGAAGCATTGTTGCCATTGATCCCAGAACCGGTGGTATTCTTTGTATGATCAGTGCCCCAACTTACAATCCCAACTACTTAACGGGTAATCAAAGAAGAAAACATTTTGCAGAATTATTGCTCGATCCCAGAAAGCCTTTCAATAATCGTGCGATGGGTAATATGTATTCACCGGGCTCTACATTCAAAACTGTTTCAGGGATCATCGGTTTAACTGAAGGCGTTATCAATGAACATACAACTGTAACATGCAATGGTGCTTTTCAGGGTTGCGGTACTGGTAAACCAAAATGTTTGGATAAAGGCACATTCAATTTTAAAGAGGCCATTGCGCATAGTGATAATACTTATTTCTCCACCGTTTATAAAAGAATATTGGATCAACCCAGATATGGCGGTGCAGATAGTGCATTAAAAGTATTCAACAAATATGCATATACTTTCGGATTAGGTCACAAGCTCGGTGTTGATCTTCCTACAGAACAAAAAGGGAATCTTCCTGTTTCATCTTATTACAGAAAATTATTCGGCCCGAAATGGTATTCATGCAATATCATTTCAAATGCCATCGGCCAAGGTGAAGTGCAAACAACATTGATACAGTTGGCGAATGTTATGGCGATCATCGCCAATAAAGGATGGTATTATACGCCTCATATTGTTGATTCGATCGAAGGTGGCGATGAATATAAAATGCTTGAGTCATTTAAAATAAAACATTACACAGACACAAACATTCCCGACAGCATTTATGATGCGGTACAGGATGGAATGCAGGCAGTTGTAGATTACGGAACTGCTGCTGCATCTTCAATTCCGGGCATTGTGATGTGCGGTAAAACAGGAACAGTGGAGAACTATGCAAAAGTAAATGGCAAGATGGTACAACAAAAAGACCATTCATTCTTTGGCGCTTTTGCACCAAGAGATAATCCGAGAATTGCCATTGCGGTTATTTGTGAAAATGCAGGACAAGGTGCATGGGCCGCTGCTCCAATCGCCAGTTTATTAGTTGAAAAATATTTAAGAGATTCTATCAAAGGAAAAGAAAGGCAAGATAAACTGGAAGAATTCACAAAGAAAAACCTCATTCCTTATTTAATGCGTTTGGAAATGAATAAAAGAGATTCCTTACGTCAAATCAAAGAAGCACAGTTATTGATGCAGCAAAGAATGAGCAAGGAAGCCGGCGATACATTAGAAAATGAAGACGGCACTGATCAGGAAATAATAAAACCTGTGGCACCCAAACCCGTAAAAGATGCCGTACCAAAAACTAAAAACACTTCTGCGGCGATTTTAGTGAATGATGAAAAGAAACATAAAAAAATATCAAGAACCCTATAATTAATGAATAATAAAAATACTTCTGCATCACAGGGAATTGATTGGTTTGTAGTATGGCTCTATGCTGTTTTAGTAGCCATCGGTATACTTTGCATTTTTATGGTTGAATATAAACCCGGCACTGACTGGATGCAGACTTTTGTAAGCGGCAAAACCAATTACAGTAAGCAGCTCATATTTACAGGACTATGTATTGTTGTGGCTATATTTATTCTTCTGGCAGATAGTAAATTGTTTACAGCATTTGCCAACTTATTATATGCTTTCGGTATCCTGCTCATGTTTGCTACATTTTTCATCGGCAAAAGTATCAATGGTTCTAAAAGCTGGATTCCATTGGGTGGCGGATTTAATTTACAGCCGGCAGAATTATGTAAAATTTTTACGGCATTAGCGCTGGCAAAATTTTTTTCACGACAGGAAACAGATTTTTCCAAATTAAAATCACAGATCATAGGCGTGAGCATTGCTTTGGCACCTGCAGTGCTTTCTCACTTTCAGCATGAAGACGGATTGGCTTTGGCGTATCTTTCTTTTTTTCTGGTTTTATATCGTGAAGGATTACCTCCGCAAATTTTAATCATCGGTACAACTTTCGGTGTGTTAGTTGTAGCCACATTAATTCTGGAACCCAATACACTTGCAATTATTCTTACTGCAATTGCGTTTGTAACCATTTATTTTTTGCGTAAGCAAATCAAACGCAAAAAAAATATTTTATTGATCATCCTTTCTGTATGGGTTCTTGCTGTCGGCATACAAAGATTCGCAGTGCCTTATATTTTTAATAATGTTTTTGAATGTTATCAGAGTACGCGTATTTACAGCATGGTGGGCAAGGATTATGATTGCAGCATGAATCGCCATAAAAGTAAAGGCAATGAAAAACCTGCCAGAAAACCGGATGATTACAATGTTCGGCAAAGTAAAATTGCGATCGGTTCGGGTGAATTATTCGGCAAAGGTTTTTTAAAAGGTACACAAACAAGAGGTAAATATGTTCCTGAGCAACATACGGATTTTATTTTTACATCTCTTGCTGAAGCATTTGGCTTATTTGGCTGCATTTGTTTTCTGAGCATTTATTTGATTCTTTTAAACCGCATCATCCGCATCGCTGAAAGGCAGAGAAGTACTTTCAGCAGAGTGTATGGTTATAGTGTTGCCAGCATTATCTTTTTTCATATCACCGTTAATGTTTGCATGACGATAGGATTGTTTCCTATCATTGGAATACCATTGCCGTTAATCAGTTATGGTGGTTCATCCTTACTTACTTTTTCAATTCTTATTTTCATTTTGATTCGACTGGATGCCGACAGACAAATGGTATTAAGATAAATTTTCAAATCCTGCTAAAGGATTTTAAATAAAAATTATTTATGATTGAAAATCATTTTACAATCATCCCTCTTTCAGAAGGAAGTTTTACGGTTGATAAAACAAAATTGTTTGTTCCTTTCGAAACAGATAAAGATGTGCTCCAAGATAGACCTGCAGGCAGTTTGTTGGTGGAAGTACAGCCATTTGTCATCATCACTTCAAAAGATATTTTATTGATCGATACCGGTTTGGGCTTCAGCAAAAACGGTGAATTACAAATTCATCAAAATTTAAAAGCCAATAACATTCAGCCGGCACAAATCACTAAAGTGCTGATGAGTCATTTGCATAAAGATCATTCAGGCGGTATCAGCAAAATGGATCAATTGGGCAATTATCATCTCGCATTTCCAAATGCAACCTATTTTGTTCAGCAAAAAGAATTTGAATTTGCGATGGAAAAAGGATTTCCTTCTTTTATGACTGAAGAGATTTCAGTACTGCAAAATCATCCGAAAGTTGAATGGTTACATGGTGATGGCCTGATCGACAACTACATTCAATATCATGTAACATCTGCGCACAGCCCGTTTCATCAGGTATTCTGGATCATTGATGGAGACAGAAAAATATTTTTTGGCGGAGATGATGCACCGCAATTACAACAGATGAAAAATAAATTTATTGCCAAATACGATTACAATGGAAAGAAATGTATGGAACTGAGGCAGCAATGGTGGGAGGAAGGGCGGGAAGAAGGATGGAATTTTTTATTTTATCACGATACAAAACATCCGAGCTTTTGCTCAATAATATAAAAGCCCAGATATATTATATACTGTATAAATTAGAATTAAATGTTTACTGCTTTGCAGCTTTCATCTTCTGCCTGTTCTCAAGTTCTTTTTTGATAAAATTCCCGAATTCCCTTTCTGCAACAAATACTTTATTGGCTCTGACCTCTGTTCCTAAAATGTTCTTGAATTCACTGGCATATCTTTTCCTGATGGTCAATGATCTCTCATCAAATAAAATAACGTCGTCTTTAGTATCTTTTCTGCAGGCAGCTATCTCATCTATGTATGAGTAATAAGCAGGCCAAAATTTCTGCGCATCCTCTGAACTGAGGTTGAGCTCTTTGGTCATATACGCAATTTTAAGTCCCTGCAAATTAGGGCTCGGGCTATTATTTGGTTGTTGCTGTGCATAAGTGGACATACTTATTACAAGAAACAATATGAATACATTTTTTTTCATTCTTACACTTTTTTAAGGTTTCATCACTCTGAATCCTTCAAATATTGCTGCAAATCCTCATCGCTCACCACTTTAAGGTTTTGTTTTATATAAATATCTTTATCCAAAGTATTGTTTTCTTCATTCAATTCCACTCCGCTGTTGTCAACATATGAATTCAATTCTTTATCACTCACTTTATTTAGTTCTTTTGAAACATCTAAAGAAGTTCGTTGCATCTCATATAAAAATCCTCCTGTGAGTAATACACCTGCAATGACGGCAGCAGCAGCATAGCTGATCCATTTGCGCGTACTGCTGAACGATATAATTGTTGCAGTTTTTCTTTTCGCTTTAGCAACGGAAAAATTTTCGAAATAACCGGAAGGTACTTGATAAACATCCTTTCTGCTGATGGCGTTCAATGAAGGAGCAATCTGGTCGAGCTCGGATACAACATCAGATTGTTGAAATTTTACTTTTGAGAGAATGGCATCAGGAAGTGTTTCAAAATATTTTTCAGGTATTTTAAAAATATTTGATTGGGGTTGTGAAAACAATGATTCCTTATTGATGCGTGCTGTAATCTCGCCAGCCAAATGTTCAAAATAACCGTTTGGAACGGTATAAACCTCTAACTGACGAAGCGTTGCAAAAACGGGGGCAATTGCTTTTAATTCTTCCACTATTGACTCTTCATTTTTCATTTCGGTGTCTCTAAGACTGTGTGAATGCCTATTTGTTTAATTATTCAGGATAAAATCTTCTATTTTTTTCGCCGCATGATGATAACTTGCCTTTAAAGCACCTTCGCTGGTATCTAATACACGGCTCATTTCTTCATACGGCATCTCATCATAATACCGAAGGTTAAACACCAATCTCTGCTTTTCAGGCAATTTTTGAATCGCCAACTGCAATTTCCATTCTAATTTATTGGCATCAAAACCTTCATCGGCTTTAATCGTATTGCTCAATCCGCTTTCATCATCATCCAAACCAACAGATGTCCTTTTTTTACGTTGCTCCAGAAAAGTAAGGCATTCGTTGGTGGCAATACGGTATAACCAAGTAAATAACTGACTGTCTTCTCTGAAATTTTCTAACCCCTTCCATACTTTAATGAACATATTCTGCAAAACATCATTGGTATCATCATGATCCACCAGCATTCGCCTGATATGCCAATATAGTTTTTCCTGATATTTTTTGATGATCGCAGTAAATGCCTTTTCCTTTAACAGCGGTTGGCTGAATTCATACAACAATTCTTTGTCATCCATATGCATGCAGGGAAATTAAAAAAATAAACTGATATCCGCTCAAAGACTTTGTTTTTGCTAAAAAGTTTAATATATAAAATGATGCCCTGAAATACTTCTGCCGGTATTAACATACAATTTGCAGAAAGAGTAGCTTTGCAATTCTTAAAACACGAAAAAATATGAAAAAAATTCTTCTATCGATTGCTTTATTTCTTTTCATGTTCCGCACTTATGCCGATGAGGGCATGTGGATTCCCCTTTTATTGGGCGAACAAGTTTATAAAGACATGGTTAAAAAAGGTTTGAAATTAAAACCTGAACAATTGTACAGCATCAATCAATCTTCTATTAAAGATGCTATCATCATTTTCGGTGGCGGATGTACCGGTGAAATTGTAAGCGATAAAGGTTTGATATTTACCAACCATCATTGTGGATACGATGCTATTGCCAATGCATCCACTGTTGAACACAATTATTTACGAGATGGTTTTTTTGCCGCTGATATGAGTAAAGAAATTCAGTCGAAAATATCTGTTCGTTTCTTGAACAGGATTGAAGATGTAACAGACAGAGTGATGAAAGAGTTAGGCAACACGAATGGGATGGAACGTGCACAAAAATTAATTGCTGCACAAGCATCTATTGTGAAAGAAGTTGTTGGCGGTGATGAATTCAAAGCTGCGGTTGTTGTTAGTTTATTTAAAGGCAACCAATACTTTTTATATGTGTATGATGTTTTTAAGGATGTTCGGTTAGTTGGAAATCCTCCTGAAAGCATTGGCAAATTTGGTGGCGATACGGATAATTGGGAATGGCCCAGACATACAGGAGATTTTTCTGTTTTCCGTGTGTACATGAGCAAAGACGGAAAGCCTGCAAATTACAGTGCAGAAAATGTTCCATTGAAACCAAAACATTTTTTACCGGTTAGCATCAAAGGTTTTAAAGATGGCGATTACAGCATGATATTTGGATATCCCGGCAGCACCAATCGTTACGAAACTTCTTACGGTGTTAAATTGAGCACAGATATCAATAACCCCGTTTTAGTGAAATTACGCGATATGCGTTTGAAATATATGTTCTCAGAAATGATGAAAGATCCTGCCATTAAATTACAATTGGCTTCTTCGTATGCTTCCATTGCTAACTATTGGAAATTTTATGATGGCGAAACAAAGCAATTATTGAAGTATGATATTTTCGGACAAAAACAAAAGACAGAAACCGATTTTATTGCATGGGCAAAAGGAAAAGCGGAATACGAAAATATTTTTTCTGATTATCAAAAAAATTATGAAGCATGGCGTCCTTATGCAACACAAGCTGTTTATATGAGAGAAGGTATCATGGGTTCTCCTTTATTGGCTTATGCTGCAAGTTGGAGCGGCTTAGAACAAGTGCTTAGTAAAAAAGACGCCAGCAAAGATGATATTTCAAAAGCCATCAATAATGCAAAAGTGGCAAGAGAAAATTTTCTGAAAGATGAAAATAAAAAAAGCGATCAGAATATTTTAGCATCTGTATTGATGATGTATAATACCGATATTCCTAAAGAACAGCAGCCCGCAGGATTTTATGAAGACCTCTTCAAAAGATTCAACAGCATTGATGAAAGTCCTTATAAAAGATATGCTGCCGATGTATTTGAAAATACGATGGCATTCGACGGCAACAAATGGAACGATTTTATTGCAAACCCTACTACTGCAGCATTACAGGCCGATCCGGCTTATAAAACATCAATGGCATTCGTGAAAAATTGGAACCTAAATTATATGTCCAAGAATCAGGCATTTGTAAATAAGAATAATGATCTCGGCAGGGAATACATGAAAGGTTTATTCGAAAAAGAACCTGCAAAAATGAAAGGCACTTATCCCGATGCTAATTTTACAATGCGTGTTTCTTACGGCAATGTGAAAAGCTATCAACCGAAAGATGCTGTGAAATACGATTTTGTTTGTACACTTAGCGGCGTTGCAGCAAAATATGTTCCCGGCGATTATGAATTTGATTTGCCTGCAAAATTCTTAGACTTATATAAAGCAAAAGATTTTGGTGAGTATGCGGATGCAAAATATAAAGACATCATTGTTACTTTCATCACCACTAACGATATCACAGGTGGTAATTCGGGCTCTCCTGTCTTAAATGCAAACGGAGAACTGATTGGTTTGGCTTTCGATGGTAATTATGAAGCATTAAGTCATAAGCTTGCATTCGATAAAGATTTGAATCGTACCATTTGTGTGGATGTTCGTTATGTGTTGTGGTGCATCGATAAATTGGGCGGCGCCAAACATATTGTAGATGAATTGAAATTAGTAAAATAAAAAATCTTCTTCCTAATAAAATAGCGTAATAAAATTATTACGCTATTTTATTTTGTACTGGCTGAATCTTTTCATAGCATCATCGTTGCGTCGCACACTTCAACTGCAAACACTGATCAACAAAAATGTCATTTCAAAATCCACCTTTAGGGGTTAGGAGTATCCTTCCATCCCCACAAATGCAGACAGGCATAGGTTTTAAATGGACTCCACTTTTCAGAAATTCTCAACATTTGTTCTTTCAATTTCTTTTTATCATCAACAGGTAGTTTATAAATTTTGATCATCGCCTGTTGAATGCCCAGATCATCCACTGCAAAAACATCTTCTCTTCCCAAGCTGAACATTAATAACATCTCAACGGTCCATTTGCCGACACCTTTTATTTGAGTTAGCAGTTCAATGATCTCTTCATTCTGCATCTTCAATAATTTTTTATCAGTTATTTTATGTTCGATACAGAACGCTGCTACATTTTTTACATAACTCACTTTCGCATTCGATAAACCAACGGCACGCAGTTTTTCAAACGGCATATCCAATACCTGCTGCGGCTTGGGTTCTTTGCCATTATATAATTCAAGAAAGCGATGAAAAATAACTTTTGCGACTTTGGTACTTAATTGCTGACTCATGATACTTGCCATTAATCGAAGCGGAATATTTTGATGCAGTTTTAATTCATGCAGCTCATCACCAATGATCTTTGCGAACTTTTTATCTTTCTGCAAATGTTCTATATAATTCATGGCAATCATTTTAAATTTGAGGATTAAAGATAGCTGATGAAAAGAGAAATCATCACAACAAAAGACGGGAGCAAATCCATTTCAATCCCTGAACAAAATGTTACTTATCATAGCATTCACGGTGCTTTGCAGGAAAGTAATCATGTTTTTATTGAAGCCGGATTGCGGCCGTTATTGAATCAACTTGAGACCATTCATATTTTTGAAATGGGTTTCGGAACTGGATTAAATGCACTGCTGAGTTTACAAATCGCAATTACGCATCAACAAAAAATAAATTATACCGCCGTTGAATTATTTCCTTTGACGATAGAGGAAGCATCCGCATTAAATTATACTCATGAAAGTTTTATGCAGTTGCATCAATGCGATTGGGAAAAAGATAATGAATTGAATCGATATTTCACTTTACATAAAACAAATGGTTCACTGATAAACTACTCAACCAATAAAACAATAAACCTGATCTACTTCGATGCATTCGCACCCGCCACTCAACCGGAATTATGGACAAAGGACATCTTTGATAAATTATATTCCATACTTGCAGTTAATGGCGTCCTTGTTACTTATTGCAGCAAAGGCTCTGTCAAGCGAGCTATGCTGGAAGCGGGCTTTAGTGTAGAAAAAATTCCCGGTGCATTGCATAAAAGAGAAATGATTCGTGCAAAAAAGATGACAGAAAACAGATGACTGTTGATAGCAGCTCTCTTCTATGATCATCTGCCATGAACCATTATCCGTATTTTTCTTAGCTTCATTACAAAATCATCAATATGAAATATTTTCTCTTCATCATTTGTATTTGTAGTTTCAACTTATCAATTTTTGCACAGGATAAAAATGAAACAACCATCAGGAAAATATTAGACAGTCAGATCGCAGAATGGAATAACGGCAACCTTGATCAATTCATGAAAGGATATTGGGAGAATGACAGCCTTGTTTTTATCGGAAAAAATGGTCCCGTTTACGGATATAACAATGCATTGAATAATTATAAAAAAAATTACCGAGATACAGTGATCATGGGAAAATTGAGTTTTGAACTCATCAGCATCAAAAAACTTTCTGAAGAATATTATTTTGTAACTGGTAAATTCTTTCTGAAAAGAACCATTGGCGATGCAAAAGGCGTTTACACTTTGCTTTTCCGCAAAATCAACGGGGAATGGAAGATCGTTGTGGACCACAGTTCATAATTAGTGAATACCGTAATATTTCTTTGAACTATTTTAACTTACTCTACCTTTGTTTTTAAACTTTTAAACTATGGTACTTATCCTTCTCGGCATCATTATTTTTATTGCAGCGTTTTCAGTAAAAAATTTGGCTGCTCCTTTAAATCAATATGCAGGTACGGTTCGAACTATCGGCCTGGTTGTAATTTTACTTGGCTTCCTCACATCATGCATCAAACAGATTGATGCCGGACAGATAGGCGTGAAATCTTTATTCGGTAAAGTACAGGATGATGTTCTGACAAGCGGTTTGAATATTGTGAATCCTTTGGTCGATGTGAAAGTGATCGATGTAAGAACGCAGAATTATACCATGAGCGGTGTACACAATGAAGGTGATGTTGCGGGTGATGATGCCATTCGTGTGTTAACCGCAGATGGTTTGGAAGTGGTAATAGACCTCACTGTTTTATATCGTGTGCAGTCTTCACAAGCGCCGAATATTGTAAAAGAAATAGGAATGGATTTTAAAAATGTGATCGTTCGCCCGATCACCAGAACTAAAATAAGAGATAACGCTGTATACTATACTGCCGTTGATTTGTACTCAGTTAAGCGTGATGAATTTCAAACAAGGATATTCAAAACGATCGAAGAAAATTTTAAACAACGCGGATTTGTTTTAGAACAATTATTAGTTCGTAACATAACACTTCCTGCAACCGTGAAAGCTTCCATCGAAGAAAAAATAAAAGCCGAACAGGAAGCGCAAAAAATGGAATTTGTTTTGCAGAAAGAAAAACAGGAAGCAGAACGTAAAAGAGTGGAAGCACAGGGTATTGCGGATTATCAGAAGATCATCAGTGCAGGTTTAGGCGATAAACAATTGCAGTACGAAAACTTACAGGTGATGAAAGGACTGATCACTTCACCCAATGCAAAAGTGATCATCATTGGTGGCAGCAAAACACCTGTAATATTAGACAGTAAAGCGAATTAAAAAGTATTGATTCTGTTTTCGAATAAAAAAAGGAAAAATCGCCTTCGAGAGCCTTAAGCTGACAATATTCTGTCACGTTGAGGCTCTCGAGACATAGACAGAATAATAAGTTCATCAAAAATTTATTCAGGAATATTCAAAGGTTTACTCCACAGACGGATAAGATAGCGGATATAAAAAACAAAACTTACCACAAACCAGATATAAAAAATAATATTGCCGGTACTTATTGTTTCATGAATGAAAGCATAATCAAACTGTATCCCTGCAGTTGTATTAATCAACAGCCACAATACCGAAACTGAAATAGTGTTCAGTATTCTTACTAAATATGCTCTTACTTCAGGTTCCAAAATAAAATATTTATTAATCCAGACTCTGATTGGCTGTTGCGGCTAATTTTAGCATCCTGTCAAATTGAGCAGGTGAAAGGTCATTGTAGAAATAATAGATGGGATCAACCGGTGTTCCGTTTCTGTGTACTTCATAATGACAATGCGGGCCCGTACTCTTTCCGGTGCTTCCCACATAACCGATCACTTCGCCACGTTTCACTGATTGTCCCACTCTTGCTTTTACACGGTACATGTGACCATACACTGTTTGATAACCATATCCATGATTGATCACCACATCATTTCCAAAACCACCGCTGCTGAATCCCGCCTCTTTAACCGTGCCGTCAGCAGTTGCATAAATGGGCGTACCCATCGGTGCTGTAAAATCAAGTCCTGCATGAAACCGTCGAACTTTATAAACAGGATCGATACGGTTACCGAAACCACTCGCAATACGTGTCAGATCTTTGTTACTTACCGGTTGAATGGCAGGAATGGCTAATAATAATTTTTCTTTATGTTTCACCATATCACCGATCGCATCAAAACTCTTTGCCTGATAAGCTGCACGCAGCGATAAATTATTTAGTTGGTCACCCATACTTTGTACCAATTCATTTTCGCTCATGCTTTGTACCAGCTTCACTTCTTTTTTTACTTCACTGTCTTTAACACGGGCACTGTCGGGCACAGGCGCTGCTTCAAAAATGGAACGATACACAGAATTATCTCTGTTCTCCAATTCATCCATCTGCAGTTCCAATTGTTTTATCCTTTCCTGAAAAATGGCATAATCTTCTTTCATCGCATCATTTTCCTGACGCAGTAATTTTTCTTTCGGGCTGTCGATATATTTAAAGACAACCAACACAATGATCAATCCTGTAACAATAGAAGCAGCAATAAATCCAAAGAATTGCAGTAATCGAACACGCAACGGTGTTTCTAACTTTTCGTAGCGAAGAGAGTGGGTATTATAATAATATTTAATCTTTTTCATTGCCATGGCAATCCTTATTATTTAGTCGGCTTCATAACTTATTTCAACTGTTGTTGCGTCGCACTCTTGTACTTTTTGTTCCTTATTCACCAAGTGAAAAGTCAACAGCATTCACTTTTCACAATTCACCTCTCACCGCTTACCTTTGAAGCCTTAATTTAGCTTGCAAATATAATCGTAATCGTTGCTAACAAACAGTAAAATTTGGATTTAATATGATGAGCAGTTCAGAAATTCGTCAGCAGTTTTTAGATTTCTTCCAATCAAAAGGGCATCAGATCGTTCCTTCTGCCCCCATCGTCATAAAAAATGACCCCACTTTATTGTTCACCAATGCGGGCATGAATCAGTTCAAAGATTTTTTTCTGGGCAACAGAAAACCCGAGTCTACACGCATTGCCGATACTCAAAAATGTTTGCGCGTTAGCGGTAAACACAATGATCTGGAAGAAGTGGGCGTGGATACCTATCATCATACCATGTTTGAAATGCTGGGTAACTGGAGCTTTGGCGACTATTTTAAAAAAGAAGCCATTGCATGGAGTTGGGAATTATTGACTGAAGTGTATAAGTTGGATAAAGACCGTTTATACGTTACCATTTTTGAAGGTGATGCAAAAGAAAATTTACCAAAAGATGAAGAAGCTTTTAATGAATGGAAAAAAGTAATTAGTGAAGACAGAATTTTACTCGGCAACAAAAAAGATAATTTCTGGGAAATGGGCGATACCGGCCCATGCGGACCATGCACCGAAATTCATGTGGATTGCAGAAGCGATGAAGAAAGAAAACAGGTGAATGGAAAAACATTGGTGAATAACGATCATCCGCAGGTAATTGAAATATGGAATAATGTATTCATTCAATTCAATCGCTTAAAAGATGGAAGTCTGGAGCCATTGACTGCAAAACATGTTGATACAGGAATGGGTTTTGAAAGATTGGTTCGTGTGATTCAAAATAAGACATCGAATTATGATACCGATGTTTTTACAGGAACGATTGCTGTTATTGAAAAAATAGTAAATAAAAAATACGATTATAGCCACAGCAAACAAGCCATCGCATTTCGCGTGATTGCCGATCATATTCGTGCCATCAGTTTCACCATTGCAGATGGACAATTACCCAGCAACACCGGTGCAGGTTATGTGATACGCAGAATCTTAAGAAGAGCCGTTCGTTATTATTATTCTTATCTCGATTATAAACAGCCTTTGTTACATCAGTTATTGCCAACACTAGCAAAACAATTTGAACATGTATTTCCTGAATTGCAATCGCAGCTTGAGTTTGTACGAAAAGTAGTGAAAGAAGAAGAAGATGCTTTTTTGAGAACATTGGATAAAGGAATTATAAATTTCAACGAAAGAATAAGATTAAATGAAGAAATGATTTTTCCAACTCAAAAAATATTTGACGGGGTGTCTGCGTTTATTTTATATGATACTTTCGGTTTTCCAATTGATTTAACTCAACTGATGGCAAAAGAAATTGGTTGGGAAGTTGATATGGAAAAATTTCAACAAGAATTACAAAAACAAAAAACTCGATCTCGCTCATCAAGTCTTGTTGATACAGAAGATTGGATTAACGTAAGCGAAGAAACAGGAAAAGGTTTTGTAGGTTACGATGATATTCTCGTTTATACCAAAGTAAATAAATACAGAAAAGTAAAAGCAAAAGGCAAAGAACAATTTCAAATTGTGTTGGCTGAAACACCTTTCTACGCTGAAAGCGGCGGTCAGGTGGGCGATACAGGCATTTTAGAATTTGGTGATGAAAGCATTCCTGTTACTGATACCAAAAAAGAAAATAATCTCATCATTCATTTTACAGAAACGCTTCCTGCAAATATTGCCGCTGATGTTACTGCAAAGATCAATGTAGAAAAAAGATTGTTCACAACCTACAATCATACTGCCACACATTTACTGCATGCGGCATTACGAAATGTGTTGGGCACACATGTGGCACAAAAAGGAAGTCTGGTCAATGAAAATGAATTGCGCTTTGATTTTTCTCACTTCGCGAAATTGAGTGAAGAAGAAATTCGCAGCATTGAAAAAATGGTGAATGATAAGATCAGAGAAAATATTCCTGTAATCATCAAAGAATTACCAAAAGAAGAAGCATTGAAACTCGGAGCGATGGCATTGTTTGGTGAAAAATATGGCGACAAAGTTAGAGTGGTCATCATCGATCCCAATTATTCCATCGAATTATGCGGCGGTACGCACGTGATGAGCACCGGCATGATCGGCGTATTTAAATTGACTCAGGAAACCGCTGTGGCTGCGGGTGTTCGCCGTATAGAAGCCATCACAGGCAGTGCTGCATTTAATTATTTATACGATCAGTTGATGGGGTTGAAAGAAGTGGCTAACTTATTAAAAACAAAAGATCCGGTAAAAGCTGTTGAGAAAATATTGTTGGAAAAACAAGAATTGGAAAAAAGATTAGAAAGCATCGAAGCCAAACAATTGATCATCCTAAAAAATTCTTTAGTAAGCGAACATGTTCCGTTTCCATTGAATAATGCAACAGCAAAATTTGTCGGCAAAGTAGTGGATGTAAGCAATGCAGATCATTTGAAAAAATTATGTTTCGATCTGAAGAATGATTTGGGAAATGATTATGCCGTCGTTTTAGCTGCCAACATCAATGGTAAAGCAAATATTGCCATCATGTTATCGGATAGTGTGGCAAATGAAAAAGGATTAGAAGCACCGAAGATCATTAAAGAACATATCACTCCCATTATCAAAGGTGGTGGCGGCGGACAAAAAACATTGGCAACTGCCGGCGGACAAGATGCAAGTAATCTGCAACAGGTGATCGAAAAAGTAAGATCGCTTTTATAAATAAGCGAAATGAAATATTATTTTATTTTCATTTTCGCCACAGCTTTTACTTTTGTCAGTTCAGCACAAGCCGATAAATATTTTAACGCATCCATCAATCCCGCAATTGCAAAAAAATATGTCAGTGCATTGGCTGATGACAGCATGATGGGAAGATTTACAGACTCAAAAGGGAATATTGCAGCAGCAAAATATATTGCTAATGAACTGGAATTAATAGGTGTTCCCCCGCTTTTCGATAAAAATTATTTAGTTCCTTTCAAGTTCAATTATAATGCTGAAAAAAATCTTAGTGCTAACAATGTGATAGGTGTATTAGCCGGAAAAACCAAACCCGATGAACTATTTATTTTTTCAGCACATTATGATCATGTTGGCACAACAAATACCAATCCTTATCCAAAGTTGAATGAAATAAAAGATAAAACTGACAGCATTTACAATGGCGCAAATGATGATGCTTCGGGTGTTAGTTCTGTATTGATGTTGGCAAATTATTTCAAAGCACAGGATAATAATGAACGCAGTCTGGTCTTTATATTTTTTTCAGGCGAAGAGTTGGATTTGAAAGGATCGGAAGCACTTACTGCAAATGTAGACCCTAAAAAAATTATTGCTGATATTAATATTGAGATGATAGGCAGAGAATCCGAACATAGTTCGCATCCTTATATTACCGGTGCAAATTTTTCAAACCTGCAATCTGTTTTAAATAAAACATTAACTGCAACTGATAAAAAATTTTGGGGATATTCATTCTTTGAATCAGATCTTTATACGACAGAATCACTTTTCACAAGATCAGATAATTATTCATTTGCCCAAAAAGGTATCATTGCACATTCCATCATGGCCACATCACCTCAAGATAAATTCTATCATTCTGCAAAAGATGAAACTGCAACTTTGAATTATAATCTATTGGCAAAAATTACTGCCGCAATAGCATTGGGTTGCAAAAACATCATCAACGGATCAGCAAAACTCAGATAAAAAGAACTGATTAATAATGCATCTCTCATTTCCTACCGCTCATCATTCATTAACCTAATTTAACATTTCCGAAATGTTTCGTATATCGAATACTTTATTATATTTGATCTACTAAATATTTCGTACAACATAAAATTTACACAGCATGAATACAAAATTAATTGCCGCATCATTGATCGGCTTTGCATTTGCAGCTAACAGTTTTGCGCAGGACAAAGAAGCACCGAAAGCGAGAAATGAAGAAAGGATCATCATTCGAAAAAAAGGCGACAGCACGGAGAAAATGACTGTTGTTATTGATGGTGATAAAGTTACCGTAAACGGAAAGCCGGTGGAAGATTTTAAAGACGGAGACATTAAAATCCTTAAATCTAAAATTGAAAGAGATGGAATGATAAGCCCTCATGCAAAAGTTTTATTTACACCCGGTTACCCGAGATCATACAGCGGAGATTTAGTCATTTCAGGTAACAAAGCATTCCTGGGCGTGCAAACAGAAAAAGATGAAAAAGGTGCAAAAATAAGTTCTGTAACAAAAGGTTCTTCAGCAGAAAAAGCGGGATTACTGAAAGATGATATCATTACAAAAGTGGGTGATACAAAAATCACCAGCAGTGATGATCTCTATAAAGCAATCGGCAAATACAAACCTGAAGATAAAGTGGCCATTACTTATTTACGTAATGGAAAAGAAAATTCAGCTACTGCCGCATTGGGTAAGAATAATATAGAAAGATCATTCACATGGAGTGGTGATAATAATTTCAAATTCGAAATGCCTGAAATACAGGAAGCTCCCGGAGGAATGCATTTTAATTTTTCACACAACAGCAAACCCAGACTGGGCGTGCAGATCCAGGATGTAGAAGAAGGAACAGGCGTAAAAATAATTGGTGTAGATGATGAAAGTGTTGCAGCCAAAGCGGGACTGAAAGAAAAAGATGTGATTATTGGTGTTGACGGCAAAGAAATCAAAAATGTTGATGACCTGAGAACAAAGATCAATGAAGCGAAAGAAGGCGATTTATTCAAGATCAAATATAAAAGAGACGGAAAAACACAAACTGCTGATGTAAAATTCCCTAAAAAATTAAAAACAGCGAATCTGTAACTATTTCGTTTTTTCTCATGTTGCACAGCCATCCTGATTCTTCAGGATGGCTTTCGTTTTACCACCAATTCAGAATAATTCATTAAAAATACTTTTATCACACAGCAATAGTCAGAGATGGCTATTTTTGCAACCATGCTTTTGAATAATAAATACGAAGCCGTTATTGGATTAGAAGTACATGCACAGTTACAAACTGCCAGCAAATTATTCTGCGGCGACAGTATTGCTTTTGGTGCAGAGCCCAATACACATGTAAGCCCTGTTACTTTAGGTCATCCCGGCACATTACCCAAGACCAACAAAAAAGCCGTTGAATATGCGGTTAAATTAGGCTTGGCATGTAATTGCGAAATAGAGTCATACAATTATTTTGCACGCAAGAATTATTTCTATCCTGATCTGCCGAAAGGTTATCAGATATCACAGCATACCACTCCTATTTGTCTCGGTGGTTTTGTAAAAATCAAAACGGGCGAAGGCGAAAGAAATGTGCAGTTGAACCGCATTCACATGGAAGAAGATGCAGGTAAAAGTATTCATGACCGTGATGATGATTATACTTGTGTTGATTTGAATCGTGCTGGTACACCATTGGTTGAAATAGTTACCGAGCCTGATCTGCACAGCAGTGAAGAGGCTTATCAATACATCACCGAATTAAGAAGATTGGTGAGATGGATCGGCATTTGCGATGGCAATATGGAAGAAGGAAGCTTGCGTTGCGATGCCAATGTTTCTGTAAGATTGAAAGGTGAAAAAAAATTAGGTGTGAAAGTGGAAGTAAAGAATTTGAACTCTATCCGTAATGTGAAAAAAGCAATAGATCATGAGATCGATCGCATGATTACTATCATTGAGAACGGCGGAACCATCACACAACAAACCAGAAGTTTTAATGCCGATGATGATACCACTTTTTCATTGCGCGATAAAGAAGAAGCGAATGATTATCGCTATTTTCCCGATCCCGATCTGGCACCGTTTCATTTAACACAGGAATATATTCAGAAAATAAAATCATCACTGCCGGCATTGCCGAATCAGCTGATTCATCAATATCAAACTGAATTTGGATTGAGCGAATACGATGCCATGCAATTATGTGATGAAAAACATACTGCGGATTTTTTTCAATCAACCATTCAGTTCACAAAACATTATAAAGCAGTTGCCAATTGGATCACAGGACCCGTGAGGCAATATTTACATGAACATCATCAATCATTTGAAACAATTATATTATTGCCGCAAACTTTAGCTGCACTGATAAAAATCGTAGATGATGGTAAGGTAAATTTCTCTGTTGCGTCTTCACGTTTGTTGCCATTACTCATGCAAGAAAACAAGGATCCTTTGCAATTGGCAGAAGAATTAAATCTCGTACAGATCAGTGACAGCAATGAATTGGAAACATGGGTAAATGAAGCCATTAGCAGGATGCCTGATAAAGTGTCCGAATATAAAAAAGGTAAAAAAGGTTTGATCGGTTTATTTGTGGGGGAAGTAAAAAAATTAAGCAAGGGCAAGGCTGACCCTAAAGTAGTGACGGCATTATTACAGGAAAAATTAAGTCAATAATAAAATTGATTATACAGATTAAATAAAAAATATGAAGAAAATTTTCATTGGTGTAATTGCATTGGTAGCCATCAGTTCCTGCAAAGAGAAAAGATTTGGTGCCTTTATTGTGGCAGGAAAGATCGAGAACATAGGCGCAGAAAAGATTTATCTCGAAGAACTTCCTTTCGGTGGTGAAGCTCCTGTAGTATTGGATTCCGGAACATTGGATAAAAAGGGAACTTTCGAATTAAGAGCATTGGGAAAAGAAGAGGGGCTTTATCTGATTGCCGTTCAAAATGGTCCTGAAGTTTTGATCATTAATGACAGCAAGAGTATCAAATTAAGATTAGATGCAAACAATTATAAAGCCTATACAACTGAAGGGTCTGATGCTTCTGCTGCATTACATCAGTTCTTGGAAAAATACAGTACAGAATTCAAACTCGCTGCCAATGCTTTCATGCTGGCCGATTCACTACAAAATACAAAAGCAACAGACAGTGCCCGTACTGTTGCTAATTTGGAGAGAGACATTCAACTGAAAAAGTTCAATGCATTTTTATCCGATTTCATTAATCATGCAGAAAGTCCGGCATTAAGATATTACGCTTTAGGCAAATCATTTAAAACAATGGAACCTTCAGAAATAAAACTGCTTGCTGATGCTTCTGCTGAAAAATTTAAAGATCATGCAGGGCTTGCCAAAATGAAAGGCATCATTGATACGCAGATAGAATCAGATCCGAAATTTGCATTACTGAATAAGACAGCTCCTGAGATAAGTCTGGCAGATACCAGTGGCAAAATGATTTCTTTGAGCAGTTACAAAGGAAAATATGTATTAGTTGATTTTTGGGCAAGTTGGTGCGGACCCTGCAGGCAGGAAAACCCAAATGTTGTTGCAGCTTATAGTAAATTCAAGGATAAAAATTTTACAGTCCTTGGTGTTTCTTTAGATAATGATAAAGCAGCATGGAAAGATGCCATTCAGCAGGATAATTTAACTTGGAATCATATCAGTGACCTGAAACAATGGGAAAGTTCAGTAGTAGCTCCTTATAAAATAAAAGGTATTCCTTTTAATGTTTTAGTGAATCCCGACGGTAAGATAATTGCGGTTGAATTAAGAGGAAAAGCATTGGAAGCTAAGTTGAGTGAAGTATTGAAATAAGGTAGCATTGAATTAGAAAATAAACATACTTAATTAATAGCGTTACAATAAAAAAACTCCGACAAAATTGTCGGAGTTTTTTTAATTTCTATTACTTGTATACTCTAATGATTATTTTTTTGGATTCACAACAGGTGCACTATTGGCAGATGGAGGATTTAAAGATATCTCATCATCCGGAACATCCCAATAATCCAAGAAATGATAATTGATTGTTGCATTCACATTCACTGTACCGGTTGTAGAAACAACAACACAATTTTTTCTTCCTGTACCGCCTTGAGCTATATCAGTGATCACTCCCCATCTTCTTGCATCATAAAAAGAAAGACCTCTGAACAACAATCCTACTCTTCTTTCTTTTCTTAATTCTTCGTAAGCCAAAGCAGGATCAGTAATTACACCGGAAGTAGCAGCTAAGCCAGATCCTTGGTAAGTTCTAACATTATCAACACTGGTTAACCCTGTAGCAATATTACTCAACATAATATTTGCTTCTGCTTTCATTAATTCATTCTCTTCATAAGAGCCTGCGATGAATAATTCGTAATTACCAACTACTTTACTTGCAACACCGCCTAATGTACCTGCAGTACTGGAAGATGCAACATCTAACAAAGTATATCTCGTACTGTAAGTGATACCGCCTTTTTGATTCAGATATAAATTTGCATTACTGAAGTTCGTAGCGAACCTCTTATCGCCTGTTTTATAATCCTGAATTAATCTTTCAGATATTTTATAAGTAGTACTTGACGGATTACCTACAGTTAAAGCAGCAACAGAACCACTGGTGGCGCTTAACCAACTGTTAGTTGCAGATGAACGACCAGTAAATACCAGATCTGTACTTGTTATTCCACTATTAGCCAAAGTAAGCACATTGTTCCAATCTGTACTTGTCATAGTAGCAACAGTTTTATTTACCAACAAGTTACGTGCCTTCATAGTATTGATATTATGAATCCACATGGTTGGTGTTAAAAGTCCGCCTTTACCAACCTGACAAGGAGTTGGAATCAAATAAGCAAGAACTTTATTATAATCAGCAGTGGTTGGCACAGCACCTAATGCGGCGATAGCCAAATCAAAATTTGCGTTAGCTGCAGTGATCATAGCCGCGCTGGAAACGAAATTATTGTTGGTAGTTACGTAGTTATCTTTAATCAATCCTGCATAGTACAGAGATCCGATATGAGAATATGCATAACCTTTCCAGAAATATGCCCATGCTTTTAAAGTATTCTTCTTGGTAGTGGCATCTCCTGAGAATGTTGTTCCATCAACGATAGCCAAAATACCATTACAGGCATTATTCAAATAATACATCCAAGCCCATTCGTAAAAATACATGTTTGAGCCTGCTTTTGTACGACTGTTATTTAATCTGGCAACACCTAAAGCAGGAGCTGTATTAGATACTGTGTTACCTTTATCATCAATGTAATAATCGGGAACACCGATCTGGTTGGTGATATTATTGGCAGCTTCAGCGCTGATCACATCTCCCAACAGATCCATATAAGCCGGACCTAAAAAGAAGTAATCACTTCCTAACCAAGAACCTGTATATCTTGAATCGGAAATGCCGTTAAATCCGTTTTGATACACTGCACCCAACCCTAATGCTTCAATCCCGGATTCAGTTTGTGCACTTGCCGGAGTAGGGCTATTGGGGTTTTGAACATTCAGTTCATCCTTACTGCAGCTTTGTCCGAGCAGGATGACTGTTGCCGTGATGATATATAATATTTTATTTTTCATATTTAAAAAAGTTTTATTTGTTTAGAATCCTATATTCAAACCAACTTGATAAGTTCTGTTATTAGGGGTTGTAGCATAATCCACACCTCTGTCAAAACCTGAGTTAGTAGTACCAGAACTGGTTTCAGGATCCATACCGGTATATTTTGTAAGTGTCCACAAATTTCTGCCTGTAAGTACAAACTGAAGTTTCTTGAAATACTTGATCTTGGTATAACGCAAAACATCAAAACCAATTGATAAGTTTCTTAATCTCAGGAAAGAAGCGTCTTCAAAGAAATAATCCTTAATAGAGTTTCTTGCTCCGTTGATACTTCCGAACATATCAGCATAAGCGCTGGTATAAAAAGCAGAAAATGCAGCAGTTTGTCCGTTGATTGTAATCTTATTGCCATAATCGCCATGGATACCATCACGATACATCCACTCTTTCATTTGGTTATACAAATGGCTTCCATGTACCCAATCTAATTGGAAAGACAATGAAATTCCTTTATAACTGAAATTATTAATGAAAGCCATATTGAATTTAGGATTAGGATCACCATAAGAATAGTTCTGATTGGTGAATTGAATACCTCTTGTAGCGGTATCAACCAATATTCCGTTCACTACCTGATATTTTCCAACATTGGCTTGGCTGATATATAAACTACCATCCTGTTTTGTTTGATTAACATCATGGAAAGTTTTCAAACCATATAACTGACCAATTTTTGATCCTGCCTGTAATACATAGTTACCATAACCTGCACCACTGGTAACAACAATAGGTTGGCCGGTACTGATCGCATCAATTTGTGAACTTTGATGATTGAAGTTAGCTGTGAAATCCCAATTGAAATCTCTTGTTTTCACAACATTCAAATTCAAAATGAAAGTAACGCCGTTTGAAGAAAGAGAGAATGAGTTGGTTAAATAACCGGCACCACCTGTTGATGGAGGTGCATCCACTTGGTAAATTACATCTTTACTTGTTCTCTTCCAGTAAGTACCACTGAAAGTGGCATTGCTGAACCATTTGCCTTTGCTCAAATTAACAGTCAAATCTGTACCGATTTCACTTTCTCTTGAAACCTCAACATTAAGGTTAGGGTTAGATTGAACTGATGGTGTATAAAAAGCCAAGTTAGTTCCGATTGTTCTTGTGCTCAATGTTACATATCTGTCAAAAGCACCCGGCTGAATACCTGCTTCACCGTAACCGCCGCGTAATTTGAATTCCGGAATCACGCTTGCTAATTTATCCCAGAAACCTAATTGAGAAATTCTGAAATATGCATTTCCATTATAGAATGTTTGCGGAGTAGATCCTGAACCGAAAGCAGAAGAATAGTCACTTCTGAATCCACCTCTAATACCTGCAACATTACCCCAATCCAAGCTTTCACTTAAATAAGTACCAAATGTAACAAATGGTCTAACATAATCACTTGAGATTGTTTGAGTGCTTGTTTGTTGCATATTATAGATAGGATATAAACCTAAACCATCACCATATGTATAGTATTGTTTGTATACATTTTTACGATAATCGTAACCAACCTGAGTATTAGATACGATAGGCACTTTAACATGAAAATCTTTTGCCAGATCTAAATGCAATGTGGCAGTAGTCAAAGCATTCTGGAAAGTAGTGTTGTATTCAAAGTTTCCAATACTACCTTCTTTACCATTAAAGTATCCGATACCTGCAGAGCTCAAACTGATCAAATTGATATTTTGTGTTTGATTTTTGTAGGTCACATTTTGTTGCTCGTTTTCGTAGTTGATACCATATTTCGCTTCCAAATCCAAAAAGTGATTTACTTTATAAGAAGCCTGAATGTTTTGGATCACATCGATCGTTTGGTCATATCCGAAAACATATTCTTTATAATAATTAGGATTGTATCCGTTCACACTTACAGGAGTTGCCACTAAAGAATAAGGGTAATCTCCGTTAGCATCCTTCCAGTTAAAGTCAAAGAAAGGAGAAGTATTTAATGCTCTGAAGAAAGTACCGCTTACACCGGCAGTAAAGTATGGATTAAAATTGTTCTTAGAATACACCAACTGAGTGATTGAACGGAGTTTAAAACCTTTAAACAATTCAGTACCCACATTGGCAGAGAAATTCGTACGGTCTAATGCTCCGTTATCACGAATAACACTTTCCTGATGATTATGCGTTAAGGTCATCGCAAAATCATTTTTTCCGGCAGCGCCTGAAATAGACAAGCTGTTATTAATGGTTGCAGCTGATTGAAATAACTGAGCAAGGTGATCATAATATTTCAGGTTATGATCGTATAATTTACTTCCATCGGTATTAGGATTGGTGCTTGCCCAAACCAAACCGGCTTGGGTTTGTCCATTGATATTAACACCTGAAGTTAATGTTCCGTCAGGTTTAATAGCCAGAATAACGCCGTTCTTATCAACAACATTATTATTGGCATCAGTTAAAAATCCGTGAGTAGTTGCCTGATGAAGGTTACCGGAGTTTATAAAACTGCTGCTGGCATAACTTGTAGAGAAATCGATCTTTGTTTGACCTTCTTTACCTCTTTTGGTAAATACCTGAATTACACCATTTGCACCCTGTGCACCATAGATAGTAGAAGATGCAGCACCTTCTACCACTTCAATTCTGTCAACATTGTTTAAATCCAGAGTTCCTAAATCAGTAGCGCGAACTTCAACGCCGTCCACCAATATCATCGGATAAGTACCACCTCTTAAAGAGTTGATACCGCGTAATAAGATATTGAGCGGAGCACCCGGAGTTCCTTCTTTACTGGTAATCTGTGCACCTGCAACTTTACCAACTAAAGCCTGTGCAACAGAAGTAGTAGAGGTAGCAGCTAATTTATCTCCGCCGATTGTTTCTACAGAAATAGGTAGTTTCTTTTTGCTGGTCGCATAACCAACCCCTGTTACAACTACATCGCTTAACACTTTCACATCAGTCGCTAACTGAACGTTAACTACTGTAGCAGCAGCAACTTCTCTGGTTTCAAATCCAAGGGAACTGATCACAAGGGTAGCACCCTGTTTTACTTTAAGGGTAAATGAGCCATCTGAGCTTGTAGCGGCACCATTCTTTGTCCCTTTTTCAGTTACGGTAGCTCCGGAAACGGCAGCTCCTTTGTCGTCTGTTACCTTTCCGGTAGCAGTTTGGCTCTGTGCATTCAGTTGAGCTATGCCCAATACAATACACATAAGCAGAGTTAAAATTTTTCTCATAATCTGTGTTTAGGTTTATAAAGAATTCGCAAAATAGTTAAGAAATGGTTAACTATTGCAATTAATGACATATAATTATTGCAAATAGCTGCACTTTTTTGGGAGAAAAATGACAAGCGGCAGCTTAATAGCCGAATTTATTGAGCAAATATTTGAAATATTTTTATATTGAGAATTATACATATCTATAAATAATAATTATTCGTTTTGCTTTGATGTGCTGATTATCAGTACAGGAAGTAATATTAAATTAGTTAATGTTCCTACCACCAATGTTAATGAGGTAAGCCACCCCAATGAATTAATACCGCCAAACCCGCTAAAACAAAAGATTACGAATCCCGAAATTAATACCAATGAAGTATAAATGATACTGATACCGGTATGCCTGATGGTTTGAATCAACGTTGGCTTAAGTTTATTATTAAAATGCGGTAGCTCTTGTTTATAATTCACCAAAAAACGGATGGTAACATCAATTACAATTCCCAATGCAACACTGAAAACAATAACTGTTGATGGTTTTAAAGTAATACCTACCCAACCCATTACACCTGCTGTGATAATTAACGGAATTAAATTAGGTATCAGTGAACAGATCAATATCCTGAATGAACGGAACAAGAACAGCATGCACAACGCAATCAGCAGGAAGGCCCAAAATATACTGTCTTTTAATCCTGTGATGATGAATGCAGAGCCTTCTAAAAAAGTTACACTGCTTCCGGTAAATGTTACTTTATAAGATGCGGTATCAAAGATTTCTTTTGTCTTATTTTCAAAATCATTCAGCAAGAAAGGTAATCGTACACTACCAATGTCTTTCATGTTTACACTGATGCGAATATATCTTTGAGAACTGTCAATAAAACTTGTTGCCAATTTTGTGACCATCGATTTATTGTCGTTCACTTTTTTCCGTAATGCGACAGATAAAGCAGCAGGTATTTCAATCGGCAATGCATAACTGCTGCTGTCACCATTATAAAATCCCTGATTGGCAAATTTTAATGCTTCAATAATACTTAAGGGTCTCGCAGTTTCATCTTTTGTGGCAATATAATTACTCAAAGTTTCTGCATTCTGCAATGCTTCCATTTTCAAAGCACCCCGATTCTTTTTTGTATCCACTACAATTTCCAAAGGCATTACGCCTTTAAAATTTGTTTCAAACCATTTCAGGTCAGTGTATATTTTATCCTGATGCGGAAGATCATCCACAATAAACCCCTCACTTCTTAATTTAAAAATGCCTATCACAGCAAATACAGTCACAGCAAGCGTTACAGCATACACCCATTTTGCATGATGAAAAGCCCATTGCTCAATGTTCAGTAAGATCTTTTCCAGAAATTGATTGTCCAAATAACGAACATGTTTTGGCTCAGGTGCCGGCAGATAACTTAGTACTATAGGGATAAAGATCAACGAGATTAAAAACAATGCCATGATATTGATTCCGGATACCACCCCAAACTCTTTCAATAACTGACTTTGTGTAAATGCAAAAACGGCGAACCCAATTGCCGCAGCAATATTACAGAACAAAGTTACAATGCCCATTCTCCCCACCATGTTCACCAATGCTTTATGCTTATCGCCCGTTTCTTTAAATGATGTATGAAATTTATTCAAAAAATAAATGCAATTGGGTATACCAATCACTACTATTAACGGTGGTATCAACGCGGTTAACAAAGTTATTTTGTAACCGCAAAGCACCATTGTTCCTAAACTCCAGGTTACGCCCATTCCTACCACCAATAAACTCATGATGGTTGCACTGATGGAACGAAAGAAAACAAATAAAGTAATGGCAGATAATAAAAATGATCCGAATAAAAACCAGTTCATCTCATCTTTGATTTTATTGCCTATAGTTGTTCTGATGAATGGCAAACCGCTGATATGTGTTTTTATATTTGTTTCTTTTTCAAATTGATCAACAGCAGTAACGATACTATTGATCAACTTTGTTCTGCTCTTACTGTTGATGGTGTCTTTATTGAGCGTAACTAATACCAAATAAGATCTTACCGTATCTCTGTTTGCGGCAACATTGTATAATATCCCTTTATAAAAAGGAAGGTTTTCAAAAACAGCTTTATCACTATCTAACAATGACTGGCTATTATATGGATAATGAAAGATTTTGGGCGATAATAATTTACCTGTTGCTGAATCTTTGTTTAAGGTAAGTGCTTCGGGGATACTTAAAACCGCTTCTACTGAACCGATCTCTTTCAGATGCTGATGAAATCTACTCACCGCATTAAATACCTTGGGTGTATAAAATTCCTTGCTTTCAATTCCAACTGCAAGAATATTTCCGTCACCGCCAAACTTTTTCAGGAAATCCTGATATTCCACATACTTGGGATTATCGATGGGAACGGCACGACTGAAATCATAACTCAATTTTACCTGCGAAGCAAAATATCCCATCACGGCTGTTGCAGCGAGTAATATCAACAAAAGAGGCAACCGGAATTTTAAAATGAACTTTCCTAATGAATACCACATTTCCTATGAATTTTACAGACTAAATTATTTTATCGTAAGACAAAGAAAAGGATAATTCGATTTATGCAGCCGAAACCAGCCATATTGTTTTCATTTACGGCAGCTTACACAAGTTTTCTTAACTTGCTGTTATGGTGAATCAAAAAAGTGAAAACATAAGGCAATTGAGTTTTTATGCCTTACTTATTTTTTTAAGTATCTTTTTATTTCTTCAGTTGGCTTCTTTCTTACCGGCTTTGTTAGGCGCAGTTACTTTTTATGTGTTGCTGAGAAAGGCTATGAATTTTTTGGTAGTAAAGAAACATTGGAACAAAAGTTTAGCCGCAACAATGCTGATGCTTGTTTCTTTTATTGTTGTACTGCTGCCGGTAAGTTTATTAGTGAATGTTTTATATTCCAAAATCGATTATGCCATTCAAAACAGCAATCAGGTTATTGATGCAATAAAAGTTTATATCCATCATCTTGAAACAGATTATCATGTAGAAATAATCAGCGACAAAAATTTACAACAGGCCGGAACAGCAGTTGCAGAAACCGTACCGCAAATTGCAGGCGCCACTTTTAATTCTTTAGTGATCGTTGTTATACTTTATTTCATTTTGTATTTTTTATTGGTGAATGCAAAAGAAATGGAAGATTGGCTAACAGAAAAAGTTCCGTTGAAAAATGATAATGTAAAATTAATAGGCAAAGAATTAAATACATTGATCCTCTCCAATGCATTAGGTATACCGATTACCGCATTGTTACAGGGCATTCTCGGTGCTATTGGTTTTTGGTTATTGGGTGTGAATGATATTCCTTTCTGGTTTGTTGTTACCTGTATCACGGCAGTAGTGCCGATGGTGGGTTCTTCATTGGCCATTATTCCTGTAGCCATTTTATTATACGCCGAAGGCCATGCACTGAAAGGGACATTGATGCTTCTATATGGTTTTGGATTGATGTATACATTGGACAGTGTTTTTCGCATCGCCATTCAAAAAAGAATGGGAAATACACATCCGTTGATTACCACCTTTGGAGTGATATTAGGATTGCGATTATTTGGATTTATCGGCTTGGTATTCGGACCGATACTTTTATCCATGTTCATTCTGCTGGTTAGAATATATATCAATGAATTCAGTGAAGGAAAAAGTTAATCCATATTTGTAAGATATAAGTAATTTTTTACCTTCATACTGTGAAAGGTACATTTTTTATAGTAGGTTTTTTGGTAATAACGCTAAGTTATTCTTGTAATAAAACAAGTATTGATACTTCAACAGTATCCAATCAAATCGTCGATTCAGCGCAAATGTATTATGATACTTTGCTTTTTTTTACAAAACAAGGAAATGCATGGCAGTGTACCCGATATGATAACATTACGGCATTGCCTTTTTTTAATGTATCTTTTTATAATACTTATTCAACTAACTGGGAGCCGCTATTACCACTGCAAATTTCCAATCAAACTCATGACACTACAATTGAAAAATATTTAGTTGCCGATCATATTACTCTTGGGAAAATTCGTAAAATCTTTAATGATCTTTCTATTCTGAATAAAAATAGCCATAGCCCTAATACAAGTTATTCCTACGATGTGGTTACATCTGTTGGACTAAATTTTTTAAATAATTACAATATTAGTGATACCGCTTTATGCTCAATTATTACTATTACCAATTTAAATAGAAATTTAGTAGACACTGAATTTGTATACTTATCGAAACAATTTTTTGCAATTTTTCCAGGACCGAAATTTATTCCAAATACAGCATCTTCATTTTATATAAAAGATTGGTCAATTCCTGATTACTTTTTTTTACTTTCAGTTAGTGGGGGATATAAGAATTCGTATAATATACCAAGCAACATTTCTTATACCGGAGATATTGCATTTTCTTCAAGTTATGGTATTCGTTCAGGAAATGGCGCTGAATCTGATTCAAAAACCACAGCTTTGGTAATCAGCCAACAAAAAGGAATTATATATAACGAGATTGATACTATCCATACTGAAATAGGTGCAAGTTTCTATGGATTTACAAAAAGGATTCAATAAATAAAGTCAAATCGATTTAAATCGCAAACCAATAACCGATCAACTGGCAAATAATGCCAACGATCAATCCGATATATATTTCTGCATTCGTATGATCGCTTACTAATAATCGGCTCGTACAAACAATCCCTGTTAATAATAAAGTAATGCTGATAGCCAATGTTATTTGTGTGTGATAGAAGAATGCAAACAGTATCATCGCCGCCAAAGCACCACCCATCGCCATTCCGTGCAGACTGATCTTGATATAATTATTGATGATGACACCGAATGAAGTTGAAATGAAAATACCGAAATAAAAGAATTTCAATACTTCCGGTTGATCGGTAAAATTGCGACTGAGATAGTACATCCACCAATAAAAGAACATACTCACTAAAAAAGGAATGATCCTGTCCTTTTGTGTGCGCAAAAAAATACTCTCACTGAATTTTAAACGCCACAATAAAAAAACAGCGAATGCAGGAAAGAAAGCAGTAAACCAAAATACACCGAACAAACGCATCTTCAGCTTCCATAAAGTAATTCCTGAAAATTCATATGGAAATTGAAAAACTAAAAAAATAAAAATATAGGTTGGGATGAACAAAGGATGAAACACATAAGAAATGATCTTCGCAGGAATACGAAGCAAAATGGATGGTTTATATATTTCTGTTTCTTGTTGCATACTATTCCCCTTCAGGGGTTAGGGGTTTATAATTCTTTTCTCAATCTTGCTACAGGAATATTCAACATCTCTCTGTATTTGGCAACCGTCCTTCTTGCAATATTATAACCTTTATCGTTCAGCATATCAGTTAATTCTTCATCACTTAACGGTTTGCGTTTATCTTCCGCTTCGATCATATTGCTTAATATTTTTTTCACTTCACGGGTACTTACTTCTTCGCCGCTGTCGGTACTCAAACTTTCACTGAAGAAAAATTTCAACCGAAATGTTCCAAATTCTGTTTGCACGAATTTACTGTTGGCAACACGGCTGACGGTTGAAATATCCAGACCTGTTTTTTCTGCAATATCTTTTAAGATCATGGGCCGCATTTCTGTTTCATCGCCCGTTAAAAAGAATTCATATTGATGCTTCATGATGGTGTCCATCGTAACCAATAAAGTATGCTGCCTCTGTTTGATCATATCAATGAACCATTTCGCAGAATCAATCTTTTGTTTGATGAATAATACCGCTTCTTTTTGCCGCTTATCTTTTTTAGCGCCTTTTTCATATTCCTTCATCATATCTCTGTAACCTTCACTCACACGCAGATCAGGAGCATTACGTGAATTCAGGGTCAGCTCTAATACCCCGCCGTTGTTGAAAATATAAAAGTCGGGAACAATATAACTTTCCGCTTTGTTGATCTCACCCACATTACCGCCCGGTCTGGGATTGAGTTTGATGATCTGATTGATCACCTCTTTTATCTGGTCATCATTCAAATTCAATCCGCGCTGAATCTTTTCATAATGCTTCTTCGTAAATTCTTCAAAATATTTCTTAAGAATCTGAATAGCTAACTCAACCGCTTTTCCTTCATGCAATTTTCTTTCCAACTGCAGCAATAAACATTCTTGTAAATTTCTTGCCCCCACGCCGGCAGGATCAAATTGCTGTATCTGTTTAATGATACTTTCCACTTCCTTTTCATCCGTCATCACATTTTGCCTGAATGCAAGGTCATCCACAATGCTGCTTAATTCTCTTCGCAAATAACCATCATCATCCAAACTGCCCACGATCTGTTCAGCTATTTTAAATCGGCGTTCATCCAATTCCAATAAACCGAGTTGGTTTATGACCATATCAAAAAAGCTGTTCTCATTTTTCATGGGCATCACTTTCTTGTCGTCAATCTCAGGATAATTATCATCTTTCATTTTATAGTCGGCTATTTCGCCGTCATCATCTGCCACGTATTCGCTGATGTCTAAATTCTCGTACTCGTCTTCACTGCCATCCAATTCATATTCTTCTTCTGTACTTTCAAATTCGTCTTTCATTTCTTCTCCATCGTCATTGTTGGCATCCTCATCCATTTCTAATGCGGGATTTTCTTCCAGCTCTTCTTTGATGCGTTCTTCGAGATTGGCAGTAGGCACCTGCAGCAATTTCATCAACTGAATTTGCTGTGGTGATAATTTTTGCAACAAGCGCTGCTGTAATGATTGACCTAATGACATTTTCTTCTTCCTGAATTTTAAAATCGATAGAACCGCGAAGCCGCAATGACGCAGAGGGATACAAAAATATTTTTATTTAACGCTGCGTCTTTGTGTCTCTGCGGTTCATAAAAAATAACAATGTAAATTTACATACAAATGAAAGCAACAATATTGTGAAAAGAATTTGTTTGTTTGTAAATTTATTGCTAATACTTGCAACAGCTGCTAAAGCGCAGTTATTGCAACAGCCTGCTATGCCAAAAACAAAAATTGATAGTTTGAAAATGTACCCACTGCATCCTTTAGCCGGCAATTATTACAACAGCACACTCGGGTTTTTCTGTATCAAAGAATTACAAATGGAAAAAGCTACCAAGATCCCGTTGCGCATTCGATTGGGAAGTTTGGATTATGTAAATAAAATGGAAGGAAAGAAAAATTAGATCAATAAAAAAGCCGTAACAAATATTACGGCTTTTACTTTTTTAAATTCCTACGGTTGATTGTTGTAATGCTTTTTTAATGGCACCCACCATCTTCTCTCCTTTTTCTTTTATCTGTTCTTCAGTCCATAATAAACTGATCGCTGTAGAAACACAACGACTGATAATGGCATCGCTTGCTGACAGATCTTTGGTCTGCAATGCTATCAACGCATCATATTGATCTTTGTTCAGATTATTTAATGCAGCGGCATTTTTTAAATGCCCCCATTTGCGGATATAATGCCAGTTATTATCGAACCAATAAAAATTGCCGGGTAATATTCCTGCTGCTTTCATTTCTGCAACTGCAGCTCTGGTAATTTCTTCTGTTGGCAAAAACCAACTTAAGAAAGTGCAACTGTCACCATTTTCATCCGGTATCACTCTGAAGGAAATCTCAGGAATTTGTTGCAACATATTTTTTAATGCGGTGTGATTTTTTTTCTGAATGGTTAAGAATGTATTTAATTTTCTTATCTGCGCTAATCCTACTGCAGCATGTAATTCGCTGATGCGGAAATTATATCCGATGAATGGATGCAGGTCTGCGCCACGGTCAACACCTTGATGATCATGCCCGTGATCCGTGTAACCATCACACTTAATATAAACATCTTCATTGTTGGTCATTACAACTCCACCCTCGGCACATGTAATTGTTTTTACAAAATCGAAAGAGAATGTTCCTGCATGACCGATCGTTCCCAATGCTCTTCCTTTATACGTGCCGCCGATACTCTGACAAGCATCTTCCAATAAGATCAAATGATGTTCTTTGCAGATATACACCAATGCATCGAGATCAGCCATGCTTCCGCACATATGCACCGGCATCACACATTTTGTTTTTCGTGTGATGGCATTCAAAACTGCCTGAGGATTTAATGTGAGTGTTTCATCCACATCCACCAAAACAGGCACAGCACCCACACTTAACACAGCTTCGAAACTTGCCACAAAAGTGAAAGATGGCATGATCACTTCATCACCGGCGCCAATACCCAATGCAGCTAATGCGGTGGTTAATGCTGCAGTACCGCTTGAAGTAAGTTGTGCATATTTACTGCCGAAAGTTTTACATATTTCTTTTTCTAATTCAACAGATTTCCAAATGCCTTTACGCGGACCATCAAATCCGTAACGCATCATGATTCCTGTTTCCAGTACATCATTTACTTCTTTTCTTTCTTCATCACCAAAAAATTCAAAACCTGGCATATTGATAAGTTTAAAAGGTTTAACGTTCGAGGTTTAACGTTGCAAAAGTAGAGAATTATCGATTGTAGTAAATTTTTGTTGATGAGTGAACTGTTAAAATGTGTCAGCCACTTCACAAGTGCCTGACACATTTTGTTATTAGTTAAATTTTAACTATATTGTTTTGATGCAATTTACGGAAGGAAATATCTATCACATTTACAACCGGGGGAATTACAAACAGCAGGTTTTCTTTAGTGATGAGAATTATTTTCATTTTTTACACCTATGCAATAAATACATATCACCTGGTGCAGATATATTAGCCTGGTGTTTAATGCCCAATCATTTCCATTTTTTAATCCATGCCAATGAAAAGAGTATCGTAGCAGCTCAAAATACTCCTTTGCCGGTTTCAAAACTTTCTTTCGGTTTTAGAATGTTGTTGAGTTCTTACACAAAAGCAATTAACAAGACTTATGACAGGCATGGAAATCTTTTCCAACAAAGAACAAAATCAAAATGGGTAAATATCCCGGAAAGCAATTATGCCGAAACAACTTTTCATTATATCCATCAAAATCCATTAAAAGCAGGTCTATCAGATACTATGGAAGATTGGCAATTTTCTTCCTTTCGGGATTATTGCAACCTAAGAAATGGAAAATTGTGTAATAAACTGATAGCAAAACAAAAATTAAATATCAACTGGAATGATTTCTTAAAAGAAAGTTATGCTGTAATTGATGAAGAAACTATAAAAGATATTTTTTAAAGTGTCAGCCACTTAACAAGTGCCTGATACTTTGAAATTTTTAATATCTGCTTTAGCAATACCCATTTAACAGCTGCAAAGATAGGTGTCAGCCACTTGTGAAGTGCCTGACACTTTAATGTTTTCAATAACGTGGCCGTAAATATACTTTTGACGATTGTAAAGATAGGTGTCAGGCAACTGTAAGTTGGCTGACTTAAGTATCAGCCACTTAACAAGTGCCTGATACTTTGAAATTTTTAATATCTACTTTAGCAATACCCATTCAACAGCTGCAAAGATAGGTGTCAGGCAACTGTAAGTTGGCTGACACCTATCTTTGCAGCATGAAACCTGTACTCTTTTATTGTTATGATGCCTATTGCGGATGGTGTTATGGATTTAGTCCGGTAATCAAAAGAATTGCAGCTGAATATCAATCTCAATTTGAAACGGAAGTTTTATCCGGAGGTATGATCATCAACGAAAAAAAAGAGCCTATTGGCATCATGGCGCCGTATATTCAAAAAGCATATACCACTGTTGAAGAACGCACCGGTATTCAATTTGGCAAAGATTTCCTCTGGCATATTTTTAATCCTGAGTTGAGCGACTGGTATCTGGATTCAGAAAAAGCTGCCATTGCATTATGTGTGTTCAAGGAATATTATCCGCATCGTCAGGTTGAATTTGCAAGTGATCTGCAATATGCACTAAATTATGAGGGAAGAGACCTATGTGATGATGAGGCGTATCGTCATCTGCTTGAAAAATACAGTATCCAACCTGAAGCATTTTACAGCAAATTAAAAAGTGAAGAATACAAAGAGAAAGCGCATTACGAATTTCAATTGTGCAAACAATTGCAGGTTACAGGTTTTCCCTGTGTACTGATGCAAACAGCAGAAACCAAATTTCATTTATTAGCAAGAGGGTTTACAGATTATGAAACATTGAAAGCAAGAATTGAGAACCTCTTGAAAGAATTACATAAAATTTAAGTCTCTCACTACCGCTGATACAAAAAACAGCTTCCGTTAAAAAGGTATTTATTACTTTTCGAAAAACTTAATAAACATCAATATGAGAAAAACAATTCTTATTCTTACAATTTGCTTGCTGGCATTAAGCACTGTATATGCACAAACAGCGGCTCCTGCTGTGCCTGATACTTCAGCAAATACCAAAGCAGAAAGGTCTGTGACAAAACACAGCATCAAGATCGATGGCAAGATCGTTAACTACACTGCAACTGCAGGAACATTAATATTAAAGAATGATAAAGATGAGCCGGTTGCAACATTCGGTTTTATTGCTTACACAAAAGACGGCGAAGCTGATTTACAAAAACGTCCTGTGATGTTTGCCTATAATGGCGGCCCCGGTTCTTCATCTTTATGGTTACACATGGGTGCTTTGGGACCGCGTAGAGTTGCAGTAAATGACCTGGCACCCACCACTCCTGCTCCTTATAAATTAGAAGACAATATCAACTCTGTTTTGGATGTAACAGATATTGTTATGATCGATCCTATTGGAACAGGATTAAGTCATGCAATAGGTAAAGCAAAGAATAAAGATTTCTGGGGCGTTGATCAGGATATCAAATCCATCAGCGGTTTTGTAAAAAGTTATATCACTGAATTTGACAGATGGAATTCTCCCAAATACTTACTGGGAGAAAGTTACGGCACCATGCGTTCTGCAGGTGTGGTAGATTTTTTACAGGAAAGATTGGGTATTGCGGTCAATGGTGTTGTATTGGTTTCAGTGGTACTTGATCTGCGTCAGTTAACATTTGCACCGGGTGATGATATTTCTTATATCATGTATCTGCCCACTTATGCAGCTACTTCTTTGTTTCATAATAAGATCGCAAAGCCTGCGAATTTTAATAGCTTCATTAAAGAAGTAACAGATTTTGCAAAAGGTGAATACACACTGGCATTGACAAAAGGTGATAAGTTAGATGCTGCTGAAAAGGATCAGATCGCAACAAAACTTTCTGCCTATACCGGATTAAGCAAAGATTATATTCTCAAAGCAAATCTTCGAGTGAGTGAACCTCAATACACACAAGAATTATTGCGTAATGAACATTTAACAGTGGGCCGTTTGGATTCACGTTTTAAGGGCATCAATCAGTCATTGAACAGTGAGTTCTCTGATTTTGATCCACAGAGTTCTGCTATCAGCCCTGCATACACAGCCACTTTCTTAAATTATTTATACAATGAACTGAAAGTAAATAAAACAAGCAACTATCATATTTCTGCCTATGATGCGGAAGGTTTTGACTGGGACTGGAAACATACACATGGTCAATGGGGCGGGGGTGTTTACGCACCCAATACAGGCGTTGACCTTGCAGATGCGATGAGTAAAAATCCCAACTTGAAAATATTAGTATTGAACGGCTATTATGATCTGGCAACCCCTTTCTTTGGAACAGAATTTACCATGGATCACCTGGGATTGGAAAAAAATATTCAGTCTAATATTACCATGAAATATTATGAAGCAGGTCACATGATGTATGTAAATCCAACATCTTTATCTGCATTCAAAAAAGATATAGCAGGTTTTATCATCGACAGCAGTAAATAATCCAAGTTCATTTCAAAATAAAAAGTCAGGCACATTGAGATGCCTGACTTTTTATTTTTGTTTTTCCCTTTTGTGATTTTTTAGGAGTATTGATAACGTTAATTCTGAAAATTTGCTTTAAGTAAGTTGTTTTACCTTTACTTTGCAGCCTCTAAAAAAATTATATGGAATACAGTAAACTGATATCAATTACGGGCATGAGCGGTTTGTTTGAAGTAGTGGGAAGCAAAACAGACGGCGCCATTGTTCGTTCGTTGGAAGACAAGACCACCAAATTTGTAAGCAGCCGTGTACATAACTTTTCTCATCTGGAAAGCATTGAAATATTTACGATCCGTGAGAATGTAAACTTGGTAGAGATATTTCAAGCGATGGATAAAAGCACTGAAAAATTACCTTCTGAAAAAGATGCCAAAGCCATCACCGCTTATTTTAAGAAAGTGTATAAGGATATGGACTTTGACAGGGTGTATGCCAGCGATATGAAAAAGATGGTGAAATGGTTCAGTATTTTGAAAGAACACAAAATAGAGTTCAAATTAACCGAAACAGAAGAAGAGGGAATCGAGGAAGAAAAAGCTTAATTAAGATTTTATACAAAGAAAGGTCAGGCATCTGTTAGATGGCTGACCTTTTTTAATTCACCCTTCGAGAAACCTGTCCGAAGGAGTCCTTTGGACAGGGTGACAGCGCGTTTCAAAACATAACGGAAATCAATGTCATGCTGAGGTACTCGAAGCCTGCCCGACTTCGCCATTCAGGAGTGCATGATAAACGAAATATTTTTTATTATTAAATAATTTACTAAAGCTCCTTTTTCTCTCTTGGTGCTTCTCTGCTTCCTTTGTACAATTCATATTCGAGTAAGCGACAATCAATGGTACTGGTATAAAATTCAATTCTTCTTTTTGCTTTCAACCCTATTTTTTTGGCAAGGTCTAAGTTGCCCGTAAACACATAACCAAAATAACCGCCGCATTTCTGTTTCATAAAATCGCCGATCTTGGCATAAGTGATTTCCAATGCTGCTACTTCACCCAAACGTTCCCCATATTCAGGATTTACAATCATGATCCCGTTCACATCCTGTGGAATTTCAGTTGCTGCAAAATCACAAACCTTAAATTCTATCAAGTTGGCAACACCGGCAGCTTCAGCGTTTTTCTTTGCATTCTCAACAGCCCTGTCGCTGTAATCAGTAGCAATGATCCTTAGACCCGGCACTTTACTAATTTTTTTTTCCAACAATTCTTTTTCTTTCAGATAAATATTCTGATCATATCCTTTCAAGTGCATGAATGCATAATTCGCCCTAAATAATCCCGGCCTTCTGTCGGTAGCAATTAACGCCGCCTCAATGGCTACTGTACCTGAACCGCACATGGGATTTACAAATGGCGAAACCCTGTCCCATCTCGTTGCATAAATAGTTGCAGCAGCCAATGATTCGAGCATCGGAGCAAGTCCCGGAATTTTTCTGTATCCATGCCTTGCCAATGAATCACCTGATGTATCAATAAAAATTTCTGCTGATTCATTCTTCCAGAATAAATGAATAACGGCTCCGGTCAATTCCGAACCGGTTGAAGGACGATTGCCTCTTTTTTCGCGAAGCCTGTCAACGATCGCATCTTTCACACGAAGATTGGCAAACATGCTGTTATTGATGGTCTCATTATTTACATTGCTTGTTACAGAAAAATAACCCGGATCAGGCAAAATATTTTCCCATGCATATCCAACAAGATTGCGATAAATATCATCTGCATGATTGGCATCGAATGATTTCAAGCTGTATAAAACCTGACTGGCGCAACGTAAATTGAGATTGAGTTTGATGCAATCATTTACAGTGGCAAACAATCTTACACCTGTAACAAAACTTTCTTCAATATCAAATCCAAGTTCTTTTACTTCCTGTTCTAAATAAGGTACAATGCGTTTATGACAGGTAATGATGACAGTTGATCGGGTTGTATAAACATTCATATTGATGATAAAGGTAAAAGCTAAATGAATGATAGGCAGAGAAATAAAATTTCAGTCCGGCAAAGCAATTGTAATTGAAGATAGACAGGATTGTTTTTAACTTGCAGTATCAAAGTTCTTTCAAACCAGCTGATCAAAAAAACCTTACAATGAAAAAGTTTATACAATTCGGAGAAGAGGTAGAAGGATATAATATCCCTGTTTTAAATGAAAGAGAAATAAGGGCTGCTGCAGGGATATTGTTTTTACTCATGTACACATCATTAATGTTCATCTTATTCAAAGCTGATTTTTTACTGATCAAGTATGGTATCACGATTTTCGTTACAGATTTTATCATCCGTGTTTTTATCAATCCAAAATTTTCCCCTACTTTAATCATTGCACGTTTGATCGTGCGGAACCAGACACCGGAATATGTTGGCGCGCAGCAAAAAAAAATCGCATGGATTATTGGCTTTGTATTGGGAGCCATCATGTTCGTCTTTTTTATTATTGTAAATGCATACAGCCCGATAACCGGCATCATTTGTTTGATCTGTTTGATCTTTCTTTTCTTTGAATCAGTATTCGGTATCTGTTTGGGGTGTAAGTTTTATACTCTTTTCTATAAGGAAAAAGCGCAATATTGCCCCGGAGAAATTTGTGATGCAAAATCAAGACAGGCCATTCAAAAAACATCTAAGACTCAGTTACTGATCGTTTTGGGGTTTATTGTTTATATCGTAATGATTGCCTGCTTATGTAATGATCATTTCAGTAAAACCCCGTATGACTTGTTTGGAATTAATAGTTCTGCAAAGTCTACATAAATGATAATGCTATACACAGAGCCCTTGGCTAAGTATGTTGATAGCGGAGTAACCCTGCAGCAGGTCAACCATTAGCCTTATACATTCACGGCCTTCACAAGGAATTTGATAGGAGAGAGTACGCTTTATATAAGGCGTATATAGGAAGTATATAAGGAGTATGCGCCAAGTTGACTGCTAGGTCTTGTAACAGAAGCAGACCTCTTTAGAAGATAGGGTATCCTTTTCTTCGTATTTCCTTCGTAATCTCCTGTTACCCGCTTGCTGTTTTGCTCGGGTGCTCCCGAACAACTCCCGAAGAAACTTGCTAAATGGCACAAAGCAAATAATACTCAGGTAACAATAAATACACTCTTTTGTTAGCAGATTCTGCCTTACCTGCTTCTGGTCTTCTTTTGTACAAGTCCACTAAACAAAGAAGGATGGGTGAAGCAGGCCAAAAGAAGTATCGAATAAAAATTGTTTGTAATCAGCTACCACTCTTACAATAAACCGCAAAATCATTCACTCTCTTGCGGGTTTTTGCTAACTTGGCTTTTCAATTTTTTTTATGCGAAAAATAGTTTTATCCCTCTGCATTTTCTTCCTCGCATTTCAATTGAATGCACAGAACTTTTATAAAGAAACCAAAGCATCCAAACATTGGGTGGACAGTGTTTTTAAAAAACTGAGCAAGAATGAACGTATCGGTCAGCTCATGATCATCCGTGCGCATAGTAACTTAACTCAGGAACATGTGGACGGAGTGGTGAAGCTCATCAACGATTATAATATCGGCGGGCTATGTTTTTTTCAGGGCGGACCGGTTAGACAAGCTAATCTGACCAACTATTATCAAAGTATTGCAAAGACTCCGTTGATGATCTGCATTGACGGCGAATGGGGACTGGGCATGCGTTTGGACAGTGTGATCAATTTTCCACGCCAGTTAATGATGGGCGCTGTTCCAGATGCACAACTCATTCATCAATTCGGCACGGCGGTGGGTGAACAATGCAAACGCATGGGCATTCATATAAACTTTGCGCCGGATGTGGATGTAAATAATAATCCCGATAACCCTGTTATCAACGACAGAAGTTTTGGTGAAGACAAAAACAAAGTGGCATTATTTGGTATCGAATACATGAAAGGAATGCAGGAAGTGAATGTGATGGCAAGTGCCAAACATTTTCCGGGCCATGGTGATGTGGCAGTTGATTCGCATAAAGATCTTCCCATCATCAATAAAACAAGAGCGCAATTAGATTCTTTGGAATTAGCACCCTTCAGAGAAATGATCAATGCGGGTGTGGGAAGTATCATGGTGGCACATTTATCTGTTCCTGCCATTGATACCATCAGCAATCAACCCACCTCCTTATCAGAAAAAACGATAAAAGGTTTATTGTACGGCGAATTAGGATTTAAAGGACTCACATTTACTGATGCCTTGGGAATGAAAGGTGTAACCAAATACTATCCTGCCGGTGCAGCTTCATTACAATCTTTAATTGCAGGAAATGATATGTTGTGCTTGCCCGAAGATATTCCCAACAGCATTGCAACGATCCGCAAAGCGATCCGTCATCATCAATTAAAATGGAAGGACATCAATGCAAGAGTGAAGAAAGTATTGCTCGTGAAATACAATCTGGGATTGAATTCCATCAAACCCATCGAAACAGAAAATTTGGTGGCTGACCTGAATATTCAAACAAAAAAGATCGATGAGTTAGTATCGAAGAATGCATTGACCTTATTGCATCAAAATAATGCATCACTTATTCCTTTACAAAAACAAAAGAAGATAGCTTATATTTCTATCGGTGCTGCAAAAGAAACTGCCATTGCTGCAAGATTAAGAACAGAGAATAATGCTGATGTTTATTTATTCGGCAGTAAAGCATCTATCGGTAATCAGGTGATGGATGATGTGCATAAAATTATTCCAACAGATAAAAGTGATAGCGGTGGTGCTGATAAATTAATTCGATCCATCAAAGAAAAAAATTACGATGTTATAATTATCGGTTTGCATAATTACAGCAGAAGGCCTGCGAATAATTTCGGTTTAAGCAATGCATCTGTTTATCTGATCAATCAATTACAACAACTCAATCAAAGTGTCACATTAGTTTTCGGAAATCCTTATGCCATCAAGAATTTCTGCAATGCTCCGAATCTATTAGCTTGTTATGAGGATGATGATATCACACAGTCAGCCGCAGCAGATTGGTTGCAGGGAAAAATTCAAGCGAAAGGAAAATTAACTGTAACAGTTTGCGAACATTTAAAATTCGGCGACGGTATTTTATACAATAATTATTTTCCTACAGCAAGTCCTGAATCTGTTGGCATGAGTGCAGAAAAATTAGCGATCATCGATTCCATTGCAAATGACGGTGTATTAAAAACTGCTTATCCGGGCTGTGTTGTATTGGCAGCCAAAGACGGTAAGATCGTTTACCAGAAAGCATTTGGGTATAAGAATTATGATAAGAAAGAAGCGATGAACATCGATATGGTTTTTGATCTTGCATCGGTAACAAAAGTTTCTGCCACCACAGTTTCAGTAATGAAATTGTATGAAGAAGGTAAATTGGATATCAATAAAACGATTGGTGATTATTTAAGCTGGACGAAAGGAACAAACAAAGCTGATCTGAAATTGAAAGACATTTTATTGCATCAGGCGGGACTAAAAGAGTTCATTCCTTTTTATCGCGAAGCGATCGATACAGTAACCGGCGAACCTAACTGGACCATTTTTTCAAAAGCAAAAGATGAACAACATCAATTTCGTGTTGCAGAAAATTTATATGTACGCAATGATTGGGAAGATACTTTACACAAAAGGATCTTACAAAGTAAATTATCGGCACCGGGCCGTTATGTCTACAGCGATATGGATTTTATTTTATTAGGAAAGATCGTACAGGCCATCAGCGGCAAACCTTTGAATGAGTATGTCAGAGAAAATTTCTATCTACCATTACAAATGAAAAGCACAGGCTTTCTTCCGAGAGAAAGAATGCCTTTGGAAAATATAGTTCCCACCGAATTAGAGAAACATTTCCGTCAGCAATTATTGCATGGCGATGTACATGATGAAGGTGCAGCCATGTTTGGCGGAGTTGCAGGACATGCAGGATTATTCAGTAATGCTTATGATCTGGCACAATTGTATCAAATGTTATTGAACGGCGGCGAATTGAATGGTATTCGGCTATTGAAAAAAGAAACCATTGATCAGTTCACGGCCTACAACAGTGATGTAAGCCGCAGAGGTTTGGGTTTTGATAAGCCGGAAAAAGACAATGCAACCAGAAGAGTGGCATATCCGTCAAAATCAGTTTCGCCTGAAACCTTTGGCCATACGGGATTTACAGGAACCTGTGTTTGGGTGGATCCAAAATATAATTTGGTGTATATTTTCCTGTCAAATCATGTGAATCCGACAAGAGATAATAACAAATTAGGACAGTTGAATATCCGTCCAAAGATTCAGGAAGCCATTTATAATGCTATTACGAAGTAGCCGTATAATGCATGCAAACAGCAGGATGAAAGCTATATCTTCGTATCAGTTCAAAATAATAATAAAAATGAGAAAGTTTCTTCTATCTGCAATATCCTTGTTTCTGATCGCAGCAGTCATCACATCCTGTTCATCCAAAGGCCCGAAGGAAGCAGCATTGATCCCGAAAGATGCAATTTTTGTTTCTGCACTGGATGCAGGTTCTTTACATGGCAAGCTTCAATCATTGAATATCAATATCGACAGCATGATTGACAAAGTATTTGAGAATGATTCTGCCAAAACAAAACACAAAGAATTGTTGAAAGATTTTCAGCAGTGCGGTATCGAATGGAATGAGAAATTTTTTGTTTTTGTCACCAATAAAAAAATATCCGATAATATGCAGGGCATGAGTATTAACCTCATCGCACCGATCAAAGATTCTGCAAAACTGTTGGCATTCGTACGCAAAGCCGATGAACTGAAAGGCAGAAAAGTGATCAGTGAAAAAAAATACAGTTACCTGCAACTGAACAGCAGCAGCATTATCAGCTGGACGGATAAAAATATTATTGCCACTTATTATCATTTCACTGAAACAAAAAACTGGAAATTGGATTCTGTAATGCATACAGATCAACCTTCTTTTGATAAAGTGGATGAACTGAAAAGACAAGTGAATACTTTTTATACGCAACCGGAATCCGAATCATTGGCTTCACTTCAAATATTCACTGACCTGTTCAAAGAGAAAGCCGATGCTTATGCGTTCAGTACTACCAACAGCAGTTTGAGTTCTTTAAGTGCAATGCCTTTTCAAATACCGAAGCTGACTGAATTATTGCAGGACAATTATTCAACTTCCACTTTCAGTTTTGATGAAGGTAAGATCACTGCAAAAGGAAATTTCTATCCGAATAAAACCTTAAGTGCCATCTTTAAGAAATATACCGGATCAACAGTGAACACATCGATGATCGAAAATTATCCTTCACAAAATATCAATGGCTTAATGTTGATGTCTTTTAATCCGCAAATATTTGACGCCATTCTGAAGGAACTTGATATCGATGCTTTGATAAACGGATATTTGGATAAAGTAAATATAACCAGTGCTGATCTGTACAAATGTTTGAAAGGGGATATTGCAGTTGCGGTATCAGATCTCAACTTGAACAGTTTTAAAGATAATACTACTGCTCCCAAAACACCTTATGTAAAAATGGTGTTTAATGCTGCTATCGGCGACAGGGTTAGTTTTAATAAGATCATGGATAAAGCTGCGGAAAGCGGTTTTGTTTTAAAAGAGAACAATACGTATAAATCAAGTTCGTTATTGCAGGTTTTCGGGGTTTATTTGCATGTAGATGATAAAAATTTAATTGTTGCAAGCGATTCTATGACTTATGCGCAATACGTTTCCAAGTCAAGCAAAGCCAATATCAGTAAGGATGTGATGGATCAGATCAAAGGTAAGTCAGGAGCGATTTACGTAAATATCGAAAACATCATTGAAAGTTTCAGGACCAATAAAATGTCGGCAAACGACAGTACTACTTTCACTACTGCGAAAAATACTTTCAAAGATATTATTGCAACAAGCAGTAATTATGACGGAAGCAAGATCGCAAGCGAATTCAGCCTGCGGTTAAAAAATGAAAAACAAAACAGCTTGGTTACTTTGATGAGTTTGTTCACCAATATCGGTAACCGCATTGTAAAGAATCATCAAAAAGATGATGCGATTGATCATTTTCTCTTTTTAGATCCTTCTATGGGTTCTTTCTGAGTTTGAATAAATTTTAAAGAGCTGCAAAAATGCAGCTCTTTCTTTTTCTTATTTGTATTTTCGATACCATGCAAATTGAACTGAAACAGATCGTTCCTATTCCATTAAAAGATAAATTCTCGCAGCGCAATTCTGATGTGTGGAATCAAACAGTTTTGTTTCAGCATGGCGAATGGATAAAAATAAAAGCCCCCAGCGGAACCGGTAAAACAACATTCATCCATACTTTATATAAACTTCGTCATGATTATTCAGGGCAGGTTTTTTATGACGACCAAGAAATTAAGAATATTTCAGGTGATGCATTGGCACAGATCCGTCAGCAGAAAATAAGTGTGGTATTTCAGGACCTTCGTTTGTTTCCCAATTTGACAGCCAGAGAAAATATTGAATTGAAACGTGTATTGCAATCTCCTTTTTATGATGCTGCAATCATTGATGAAATGGCAGCAAAGCTTGGTGTAGCTAACATTTTAAATCAACGTGCCGGATTGTGCAGTTACGGAGAGCAGCAAAGGATAGCCATCATCCGTGCATTGATACAACCTTTTGAATGGTTGTTTTTGGATGAGCCTTTCAGTCATTTGGATCATGAAAATATTTCAAAGGCATCGGCTTTGATAGCAGAGGAATGCAGCAAAAGAAAAGCGGGATTTATTTTAACTGATCTGGATGAAGATGCGCATTTTAATTACAGCAAGTATTTACAATTATAAATGTTGAATAGCCTTTTAAAGAAATTAATCAAAACAGCATCAGGCCGAACAAGATTTGTGATGGCCATCATTGGTATGTCCGTTGCTTTGCTATTGATCTTATCTGCTGTGCAGATTCAAATTGATTATGATGATCTCCTGTACAGCAAGACCAATCAGGATAGCATCGCCAATTTTCTGGTAGTCAATAAAATATTAAACAATAAAACTTACGGTACTGCTACTTTCAAAGAAGAAGATCTTAATAAATTAAAACAGCAAAATTTTATTGAAGATGTTGGCATCCTTACGCCGAGCAGGTTTAAAGCATCCATACAAAGCTATAGTGATCGTTTCCCTTTTTATACAGATATTTCATTTGAAAGTGTTCCTGCTGCATTCATTGATGTGAACAGCAAGGACTGGAAATGGAAAGAAGGCGATAATTTTATTCCGATGATCGCTCCCAACATGTTCTTGGATATTTACAATTTTCAATTTTCGTTATCGCAAAATTTACCGCAGCTTACACAGGATATCGTGAAGATGATCGTATTCAAAGTAAACATCAATACAGATAAGGGGTCTGTTAGCTTTAATGGAAAGATCGTTGGTTTCAGTGATCGCATCAGCTCTTTATTAGTGCCGCAGGAATTCAATGATTGGGCCAATCAACATTTCAGCAACACGCAAAATGCAAAACCATCAAGGGTTGTGATCAGAACAAAAGACCCCGGCAATCCTGCGCTGGTGCAGTATTTAAAAGATAATGGTTTAACAACTGATGCTGATAAAACACGTTTTTCCAAATACCGTCAAATTGTAAATGCTATCGTGAATGTGAGTTGGATAACCGGTGCTGTGATGTTATTGTTTGCATTATTGGTCTTTACTTTATTCATTCAGTTAACTATTGCATCCTGCAAAGAAGAGATTCAGTTGCTCATCACGCTCGGCGCATCTCCCAAACAATTGCAGCGTTTCTTAATGAAACAATTTTTCCCTTCCAATATCATCATCATTATTATTTCATTGATCGCTATCACTGTATTACAGTTTGAAGCGCATCAGTTGTTGCAGGAACAAAATATCTTCGTCAGTACATTCACTTCTTATTACACTTTCGCAACTGCATTCGTTATTTTATTAGTCTTATGGTTTGTTAATTATCGAACCATCCGAAAATACATTGCCGTGCAGGATAAATAGATTCCTGTAATTTTAGTTTATGATCAAGGCAGAAGGCAAAAGGCAAAAGGCAGAAGGCGAAAGGCAGAAAGCGAAAGGCAGAAAGCTTTCCGTCATCTTCCTCCTGTCATTTATCATCTATACTCTGTCATCTTACGCACAGAATCCCATTACTCCTATCGGCTACTGGCGTGAATTTCTAAATTATCAAAATACTATACAGGTTTTAAAGGGAGATAAAATTTATTGTGCCACTCAAACAAATCTTTTCAGTGTTGATGCAACAAATGAAATTGAACGATACAGCAAAATAACAGGCTTGAATGATATGGGTGTGAGCTGCATTGGCTGGGATGACCTTACGCAACAATTGGTGATCGCTTACAATAACAGTGATTTGGATCTGCTGAAAGGAAGTATTGTACAAAATATCAGCGATATACAAAGAAGCACTATCAGCGGCAATAAAACTATTTATAACATTTTTTGCAAAAATGGTTTTGCATATTTATCTACCGGTTTAGGAATCATCGTTACTGATCTTACAAAATTCGAGATCAAAGACACTTGGTTTATCGGTAGTAACGGATCGCAGATAAAAGTGAATGCATTCACAACCGATGGCGTTTATTTTTATGCTGCAACTGATGAGGGTTTAAAAAGAGGAGCGATCAATGCAAACAATTTGGCTGATTACAATAATTGGATCAACATCAGTGGCAGCAATGGTTTGAGCATTGGCAGTGTAAAAAATGTAATGTTTACAAATAACAAAATCATCACACACAAAAATGATTCCTTATTTGTATTGAATACTAACAATTGGAATTTGATATATGCAGATACTTCATGGCCAATTGTAAATACGAACGCATCTTCAAATAATATCACTGTTTGTCAAAGAACAAATGCAGGTGCCAGCAGAGTGATCGAATTAGATGTTACCGGAAAAATTTTCAAAATAATTGCACAGGCAGGTGTTATTTCATCTCCCCAAAATGCATGGATAGATAACAACACAATTTGGATTGCTGATTTGTATGGAGGCTTATCTAATTTTTCAACTTCAGTTCAACAATTCATTCCAAATGGTCCACCGGGAACGGCAAGTGGTGATATGATCATTCAACACAATGTTTTATACGCTGCAGCCGGAACAGTGGATGATGCATGGAATTATACGTACAATCGAAATGGTGTTTATTCATTCACTAATGATCAATGGAATTATAAAGGCTATTATAACACACCTGTTTTAGATTCTGTATTAGACTTTATTGCAATGGCTGCAGATCCACGTGATGCAAGCATTTGGGCGGGAAGCTATGGCGGCGGTTTGGTAAACTTTAATGATAATCAAATAAAAATTTACAAACAGAATTATTTGCAGCCTGCTATTGGTGATGCAACAAGTTATCGTGTCAGTGGATTGGCATTCGATCAGAACAATAATTTGTGGATCGGCAATTATGGTGCACCTCAAAATTTAAAAGTGATCAAAACTGATGGTACTTGGAAATCATTCGGAATACCATTTACCTTAACCGAAAATGCGATCGGTCAAATTGTAGTGGATGATGCGAATCAATTATGGATGGTGAGTCCGAAAGGCAATGGTGTTATTTGTTACAATTATGGCAGCAGTATTGATGCAATAAACGATGATCAATGGAAATATTTACGAACCGGGATCGGCACCGGAAATTTACCCAGTAACAATGTGTATAGTTTAGCAAAAGATAAAAATAGTTTTATCTGGATCGGGACTGATAATGGTATTGCCATTGTGCAATGTACCACTTCTATTTTTCAACAAACCTGCGATGCAATTTTACCCATCATTCAGCAAGATCAGTTTGCCGGATATTTGATGCAGGGACAAACGGTTCAATCGATTGCTGTTGATGGCGCCAATAGAAAATGGATCGGTACAAAAAATGGTGCATGGTTGGTTTCTGCCGAAGGCGATAAGATCATTTATAATTTTACAGTTGATAATTCTCCGCTCTTACATAACGATGTACAAAAAATAACCATCGATCCGCAAACAGGTGAAGTGTTCTTTGCAACATTTTCCGGCATTTGCAGTTTCAGAAGTACCGCCACCGAAGGCAGCGAAACCAATAATGTGTTGGTGTTTCCCAATCCTGTTCCGCCGAATTATAACGGCACGATTGCCATTCGTGGATTGGCTGATAACAGTCTCGTAAAAATTTCAGAGTTGAATGGAAGATTGGTGTATCAAACAAGAGCCTTGGGCGGACAAGCCATTTGGAACGGCACCAATTACAATGGCTCAAAAGCCTTACCCGGTGTGTATTTGGTGATTGTTAGAAATGATGACGGTACAGAAAGAACAGTTAGTAAAATTGTTTTTGTAGGAAGGTAATTTTGTAGCCAGCTTTTGAATTTCTTATCAACTTTTGTTGCGTCGCACACTTGTACACTATTGCTTTCTGCAACGATGTTATTGAATCAGCGAACATATTTTGATTTTTTGTGGCTAAGCCATTTAGATGTCATTTGCTTTGCCCCGCCATTAATGGCGGGGCAATTGAAAAATAATTATTTGGCTTTAGCCACAATATTTGTTGAATAAAATTCCTACTTGTAAAAGTGTGCGACTCTTTCACTGAAAGAGTCGAAGGCAACGGCAGCTTAATAGAATTGTTGTAGTTAAGTACAAGATTATCTTTCCAATTTAAAACCCGGATCTATTTTAGGACGCTGTGCCATGTTTGCAACCTGCCATCCTGTTAAATACATCCAATCAGTCATGCGTTTAAGTTTTGGATAATTGATGTGATTCGCTTTATCCATGGGTGTATGATATTCATCGTGCAAAACAGTCGTATAAAAAATGGCAGGAATATTTAAACGTGCATAAGGCAAATGATCGCTGCGAAAATAAAAGCCTTCCACATGTGTTGTTTTATCCCATAAAGTATCCAGCAAAAATTTGGGGCCTTGTTTATTGGCTGCCATCGCAATATTCACCAGATCAGTTGAATTACGATGCGGTGGTTGTGAACCCAATAAGGCGGCACTATCTGGATCATTTCTTCCGATCATATCACCATTCAAAACAGCAACAATAGATTCTTTGGGAACTGTTGGATGGGATGAATACCATTTAGAACCGAGCAAGCCTCTTTCTTCTGCCCCATGCCATACAAACAATGCAGAACGTTTACCGGGTTGATGATGAAATGCTCTTGCGATGGCCAGCAATGCAACGCTGGTGCTTGCATTATCATCGGCACCATTGTAAATAGAATCTGTTCCATACAATTGACGAATGCCATCATGATCCTGATGTCCGCTGAATAAAACGTATTCCTTTTTTAATATAGGATCAGTTCCTTCAATAACACCAATAATATTTACAGAGGGATATTCAAAATGCTCTAGGTTAATTAAAGCATTCAATTGCAAACCCTGTTGTTGAACAAAATTCAGTTCACTGTTGTGCAACCAAATTACAGGAGCTTTTGCAGTTACTTTTTCGTTTGGCCCGCCTGCAATATCATACAATCCTCTTGTTACCTGTGGTAAAACATGCCGCCAACTTTTTTCTGCAAGATCATCGGCAATAAAAATAACAGCGACGGCACCTTTAGCAGTTAAGTCTGCATAAAATTTTCTCAGTACTGCTACCGGATATCTTCTTTCTGCCAATGATACATTCAAATTAATCCCTTCAGATGAAGCCAAGATGGCCACTGCTTTTCCTTTAATATCTGCTTTTTCTATTTCAGCCTTCGTTCCTTTTCCTAAAAAGACAATGGGCGCTGAAACCTGAGCAGGAGCTGTTTGTGCAATTAAAACATCTTTCCATAATTCAAAAGATCGATCTCCTATTTTGATGCTGCTGTTAGCTGCAACCCTATTTCTCCACATGGAATAAAATTGAAAATACGTTCCATCATCACCGGCTGGTTTTAATCCGACTGCTCTTAATTTATTTTCCAACCACATGGATACTTTTAATTCATCTAAAGTGCCTGCCTCTCTTCCTTTAAAATGATCGTCTGCCATTTCATACAGATCTTTTTTCAGGTCTGCTTCTTTGATGGCAGATAATGCATTGCTTTTATTCTGAGAGAAACCTGAATTAATAATTATTGTTGAAACAAACAAAACTAAAATGCTTTTATACAGTTTCATGTTGAGGGTTTTGGGTGTGAATAGCTAAAATACAAAACTCTGCTTTGCAGCAGAGCTTTATTTATGAATTCATTTTGCGGAATATTTTAAGCTAATAACTTTTCAATAGCAGTATGCACTTTCTCAAAATCAAATGCAGTAAGATTTTGCTGCATCATGGCTTCTATTTTATCATTGCATAAATTGCCGATACTTCCTTCATGCGTATGGTTCACTTCTGTTGAGTAAGTGAATTTTCCGTTTTCAATATCGCTTCCTATTTTTTTATATGCATCTCTGAAAGGCATACCCTGCAACACCAATTTATTTACTTCTTCCACACTGAAAATGTATTTATACTTTTCATCCGCAACAATATTTTCTTTTACCGAAATATTGCTAAGCATCAATGCTGCCATCTGAAGACAATCTTTCAAAGTTGTAAATGCAGGAAACAAATGTTCTTTCAATAATTGCAGATCGCGATGATAACCTGATGGCAGATTAGTTGTCATCATGGTGATCTCATTCGGCAATGCTTTTATACTGTTGCATTTGGAACGGATCAATTCAAACACATCAGGGTTTTTTTTGTGCGGCATGATGCTGCTTCCTGTCGTGAGTTCTGTCGGGAAAGAAACAAAATCAAAATTTTGATTTAAGTACAAACACATGTCCATACTTAATCTTGCCAAAGTATCGGCAACATTTGCCAATGCCTGTGCAGTAATTTTTTCCGCTTTACCGCGACCCATTTGTGCATACACCACATTATAATTGAGATCAGCAAAACCTAATAATTGCGTGGTTAATGTTCTGTTGATAGGAAACGAAGAACCATAACCCGCGGCACTTCCCAATGGATTTTTATTGACAACTTTATATGCCGATTGCAACACGGTAACATCATCCACCAGACTTTCTGCATACGCACCAAACCATAAACCGAATGATGATGGCATGGCAATTTGCAAATGCGTATAGCCGGGCAATAAATGATCTTTATATTTTTCGCTTTGCTGAATCAACAATTGAAAAAATGGCTGAATCGCATTGACCAATTCTTCAATCTCATGCCGCAAAAATAATTTTACATCCACCAAGACCTGATCGTTTCTACTTCTTGCAGAGTGAATCTTTTTTCCAATATCACCTAATTTCTCTGTCAATAAAAATTCAACTTGGGAATGAACATCCTCAACATTGGGCTGAATGCAGAATGTTGAATGCTGAATGCTTTGATAAATATTTTTTAATTCGTTTATTAATGAAACAGTTTCTTCATTTGTCAATAGTCCAACGCCGGCAAGCATTTTAGCGTGTGCAATATTTCCGAGCACATCAAAAGGGGCTAATAACAGATCGAACTCACGGTCGTTTCCAACAGTAAAATTTTCTACTGCTTTGTTTACATCAATATCTTTTTGCCAGAGTTTCATGATATTATTTTTATGAATCTTCTTTTTTAAAAAGATTAAATAAGTCGTTTTTAATTATTGTTTTCTCACCAGATTGCAATTTTATTTTTTGTGTTCTTGGTGCTATAATCGCAGTTAATAAAGTAGTTATGAACCCTATTACTCCAGCAGTAAGTGGCCCTGTTTCTTTTGAAATAAAAAATAGAATCGAAGCTATTACAGTATAAATTAAAGTAAAAAAAACAAACCAGATTACTTTTACTTTTATTCCCGGTTTCATATTTCAAAATTTATTGAACAACATTATCGAGTAACTGAATATACAAATCAATTCCGTTCTTTATTTCATCCACATAAATAAATTCATCTGCAGTGTGGCTTCTGGCACTATCACCGGGGCCCATTTTCAAAGTTGGGAAACTCATCAATGCCTTATCACTTGTTGTAGGTGAACCGTAATACGTTCTTCCCAATTTTATTCCTGATTGAATGATGGTATGTTGCACCGGAATAGAAGTGGAACGCAAACGGCAACTTCTCGGAATCACATCACTTACCACATTTGCTTTGATGGTATCCAATACTTCCTCGAAAGAATACAATTCATTCACACGAACATCCACCGTGAACTTACATTCGCTTGGTACCACATTGTGTTGCGATCCTGCATTGATGATCGTAACACTCATCTTCATCGGACCTAACAGCTCACTTACTCTGTCAAATTTATAATTCATGAACCATTCAATATCTTTTACTGCTTTGTATAAAGCATTCTCACCTTCTTCCCTTGCTGCATGACCCGGAATACCATGTGCGATACAATCCAATACCAACAAGCCTTTTTCAGCCAATGCCATATTCATCATGGTGGGTTCACCCACAATGCCAAAATCAATTTTTGGCAGACGAGGCAATAATATTTCAACACCATTCGGTCCGCTTATTTCTTCCTCGGCAGTCGCTGCAATGATGATATTATATTTTAAATTTTCCTGTTTGTGAAAATGCAAAAAAGTTGCGATCAGTGAAACCAAACATCCGCCGGCATCATTACTTCCCAAACCATATAGTTTTCCATCTTTCTCGATCGGTTCAAATGGATTTAAAGTATAAGCTTTGTTTGGTTTTACCGTATCATGATGGGAGTTAAGAAGAATAGTAGGTTTACTTTCATCAAAGTATTTATTTTTTGCCCAGATATTGTTCAGGTATTGATGAGTGACCACTCCTCTTGACTCTAAGAAAGCCTGAATGATTTCAGCAGTCTCTTCTTCTTCTTTGCTTAATGAAGCTGTAGTGATCAACTTTTTTAAAAGAATGACCGCGTCTGTATATAATATATTTAATTCCTGCTCACTCATTGAACGATGCTTGTTCCGGAACTGCCGGAAATTAATTGATTCAATTCCTCCGCTTTACCAATGATCACTCTTTTTACGCCGCTTTGCAATGCAGCGAAAGCATTATCCAGCTTGGGTATCATTCCTTCAAATATTTTCTTTTCTTCTTTTAATTTTTTGAATGATGATGGATCGATTGTTGCAATAACACTTGCTTCATTATTTACATCCAATAACACTCCACTTTTTTCAAAAGAATAAATCAATTCAACATTATATAAACTGCTTAATGCTTTGGCTGTTTCCTGTGCGATGGTATCAGCATTTGTATTTAATAATTGTCCTTTTGTATCAACAGTTATTGGTGCAAGAACAACACTAATATTTTGATCTAATAAACTTTTCAATAAACCTGAATTTACTTGATCAACATCGCCAACAAAACCATAATCAATACCCCCAACCCCTAAAGGAGAGTTAGAACCACGTTTATGAGAAACAATACAATTTCCATCTGCTCCGCTTAATCCGATCGCATTACATTGATATGATTGCAATTTCGCTACAATATTTTTATTGATCGATCCGGCATACACCATCGTAACGATCTTCAATGTTTCGGCATCAGTGATCCTTCTTCCATCGATCATTTGTTGTTCAACGCCTAATTGCTTTGCTAATTTGGTTGCTAATTTTCCACCACCGTGAACTAATATTTTTTTCCCTCCCACCAATGCGAATGATTGCAAGAATGAAGAAAGTTTTGTTTCATCATCGATAATGTTACCGCCAATCTTTATGACATATAACTTCTCCATAATCTTCTACTTTGTTCCTCCCTTTAGGGAGGTTAGGAGGGTTGCCAATACTGCTTGTGCCGCCCACACTCTGTTTCCTGCTTCTTGTGTAATGATGCTGTTTGGGCCATCTAATATTTCATCACTCAACTCTACATTTCTTCTTACCGGTAAACAATGCATCACTTTGGCATTATTTGTTATTGCTAATTTTTCATTCGTCAACATCCATTCCGGATCGTTCTCATACACTTTTCCATAATCAGTATAAGTGCTCCAGTTCTTTACATACACATAATCTGCATCTTTCAATGCTAAATCCTGATCATTTGTAATGAATGCGCCTTTTGTAAATTGTTCATCCAATTCATAATCTACCGGATGCGTTATTACAAAATCTACTTCACCCCAAGCATTGATCCATTGGGCAAAACTGTTTGCAACACATTGCGGCAATGGTTTGATATGCGGCGCCCAGGTGAGTACAATCTTGAGTCTTTTGTTGCGAGTTCTGAGTCGTGAATCTTCCTGGATAGTTATAATATCAGTCAATGATTGTAACGGATGTAATGTTGCGCTTTCCAGGCTCACTACCGGAACACCTGCATATTTGATGAATTGATTCACGAACATTTCGCTGTAATCATCTTCTTTATTTTTTAAAGATGGAAAAGTTCTGATGGCGAGTACATCAAAATAATTCCCGAGTATCGGCGCTGCATCTTTAATATGCTCAACAGTATTGCCGCTCATGATAGCGCCTTCTTCAAATTCCAAAGCCCAACCTTCTTTATCAACATTAAAAACAATGGCTTCCATTCCCAGATTACTTGCAGCGATCTGAGTACTTAAACGAGTACGCAAACTTGGATTCAAGAATAATAATCCAATACGCTTGCCTCCTCCCAAAGTCTTATCAGCAAAGGGATTTGCCTTATACACCAATGCCTTTTTTACCAAAGCATTGATATCGGGCACATCGTTTACAGAAATGAATTGTTTCACTGTTAATATTATTTATGTACTTAGCTTTTGAATAAATATTTAACTGTAGTTGCGTCGCACACTTGTACATTTTATTTTTATTCAGCAACCTTTTCCAGCTCTCCTTTAGAGGTTGTCGCTTTTAGCTCTTCTATCGTTTCATTCAACGCTTCTAAAAATTCATCTACTTGTTTTCTACTAACTGCCAATGAAGGTAACAAACGAATTACGTTTGGTTTTGCTTCGCCTGTAAAAATAAAATGATCGAACAATAATTTTTTCTTTAAATCCTTTAATTCTTCGGGAACATCAAAGCCGATCATCAACCCGCGACCGCGAACGTTTTTTATGGCATCAATAGATTTTAACTTGTTGATTAAATACATGCCTCTTTGTTTCGCCATGCTGATCAAATTCTCTTCTTCGATCACTTCCAGCACAGCCAATGCAGCAGCACATGCCAAATGATTTCCTCCAAATGTTGTTCCCAACATTCCATGTTTTGGTTTAATATGCGGTGCAATTAAAATACCACCAACCGGGAATCCATTGCCCATTCCTTTTGCCATGGTATAAACATCTGCATTCACGCCTGCATAATCATGTGAAAAAAATTGCCCGCTTCTTCCGTAACCGCATTGAACACTATCAGCAATATAAACAGCATTGTGTTGATCACACAATGTCCTGATCAATTGTAAGAATGATTCATTCGCAATATTAATTCCTCCAACACCCTGAATTCCTTCAACAATAACGGAAGAAATTTGTTTGCCCTGTTTTTCGAAACATTCCTGCAAAGCTGTTTCATCATTGAACGGAAGAAAAATAATATTATCAGTTTCATTAACCGGAGCAACGATATTTTTATTATCCGTTGCGGCAACAGCTAATGAAGTTCTTCCATGAAAAGATTTTGAAAATGCTATGATTTTTTTCTTCCCATTATGAAAGGATGCAAGCTTTAATGCATTTTCATTTGCTTCGGCACCACTGTTACAAAGAAATAATTGATAGTCTTCTTTACCGCTAACTTTTCCTAATTTTTCGGCTAATTCCACTTGCAAGGGAATATTAATTGAGTTAGAATAGAAAGCAATTTTTTCTAATTGGTCTTCAATCCTTTTCACCCAATGCGGATGAGTATGACCAATACTGATAACAGCATGACCACCATACATGTCTAAATACTGTACTCCATTTTCGTCCCATACGTAAGAACCTTGTGCTTTTGTAATAGTGATGTTGTTAAGCGGATAAACGTCGAATAATTTCATTGTTGCTTTCTTTAAAAATAATTTGCTTTTAGTTTTAGACCTGTTGTTTCTTCTATGTTGAAAATTAAATTCATATTCTGCAAAGCTTGTCCTGATGCACCTTTCAGCAAATTGTCGATTGCTGAATGAATGGCAATTTTATTTCCCTGCTTTTCAATGTGGATCAAACATTTGTTTGTATTCACCACTTGTTTCAGATCGATCATTGTATCACTAAAAAAAGTGAATGCCGCATCTTTATAATATTCTTTGAAAATTTGTTTTACTTCTTCCAAAGGCAATGATGTATCAACAACTGAAGTAACATAAATACCTCTTGTGAAATCGCCGCGCCAAGGAACAAAATGTACATACACACCATCATTCTCCTGCAACTGTATCAAGCTTTGATGAATCTCATTAATGTGCTGATGCTGTAAAGTCTTATATGCCGAAATATTATTTGCCCTCCAACTGAAATGTGATGTGTTACTTAAACTTTGCCCTGCACCCGTACTGCCTGTAATGCCTGTAGTATATATATCTCCTAATATACCAGCATTAGCTAAGGGCAATAATCCCAATTGAATGGCTGTTGCAAAACAACCCGGATTGGCAATGTTATTTGCTGATTGAATTGCTGATTTATTTAATTCAGGAAGTCCGTAAACAAACTTGCGATTGCCAATTATTGATTTATCGTTTAATCTGAAATCCTGAGACAGATCAATGATTTTTATTTTTTCATCAATCGAATTTGCTTCTAAGAATTTCTTTGCATCACCATGCCCAACACATAAAAACAAAACATCAACACCCCCATTACCTAAAGGGGTAAGATCATTTGAAAATTTTAATTCAGTTTCACCAACTAAATCTGCATGCACTTTGCTTACCAGATTTCCTGCATTGCTTGAACTATTGATAAAACTAATTTCGGCCTGCGGATGATTGATCAATAAACGAATCAATTCTCCACCGGTATAACCTGCGCCACCTATGATTCCAATTTTAATCTTCATGTTATTTGCTTAAAGCGAAAAGCTTAATGCTTAACGCAATTATTAAATAAATGCTTGCTTTTGGCTTTCAACATTTAGCCCTCTGCTTCTTTTACTTTGTGATAGATAGAAGTTTGATTACCGAATATCTTACTGAAGCCTCTCACATCTTCTCCGGTAAAGCCTGTGTGCATTTCTCCATATTTTCCAAACTTACTGCTCATCAGATCATATTTACTTTCAATGCCGATGATCTGAAAACGATAGGGCTGCAATAAAACAAATGCATCGCCTGTTACCTGTTGTTGTGAACTGATAAAGTAAGCTTCAATATCTCTCATCACCGGATCTAATATTTGTCCTTCATGTAACCAGTTGCCATAAAATAATGCCAACTGATCTTTCCAATTCAATTGCCATTTTGTTAGCACATGTTTTTCTAAAGCATGGTGTGCTTTTAAAATAACCATGGGTGCTGCGGCTTCAAAAGCAACGCGGCCTTTGATTCCAATGATCGTATCGCCCACATGAATATCTCTGCCGATGCCGTAAGGACCGGCAATAGTTTGCAAATATTGAATGGCTTCTGTTGGATGAGAAAATTTTTTATCATCCACTTCAAACAATTCGCCTTTTATAAAATGCAAACGGACTTCCCGACTTCCTGACTCACTGACTTGTGTTGGCCAAGCTTCTTCCGGTAAAATTCCTTTGCTGTTTAATGTTTCTTTACCGCCAACACTGGTACCCCATAATCCTTTATTGATAGAATAACCTGCTTTCGCAAAATTCATATCAACACCCTTACTTTTTAAATAAGTAATTTCTTCTTCACGGCTTAATTTCAGATCACGTATCGGCGTAATAATTTCAATTCCCGGAATCATGATATGAAAGATCATATCAAAACGCACCTGATCATTTCCTGCACCGGTGCTGCCATGTGCCACTGCATCGGCATTTAATTTCTTGGCATGTTCTGCGATATGCAAAGCCTGACTTAATCTTTCAGCACTCACGCTTAACGGATACGTATTATTCTTCAATACATTTCCGAATATCAAATATTTGATGATGGTATCGTAATAACCTTTTACAGCATTAATAGTTGTATGTGTTTTTACGCCGAGTTTGTAAGCATGTTGTTCAATATTATTTAATTCATCTTCGTTGAATCCTCCTGTGTTTACAATAATGCTGTGCACTTCGTATCCCTTTTCTTCAAAATGCTTTACGCAGAAAGTGGTATCCAATCCGCCGCTGAATCCGAGAACTACTTTTTTTGCCATGACTGAAAATTATTTTGATCAAAAAATTATTTTGTTGATGAATTGCCGTTGTCTTTCTTCAAAAACGGTTTTAATAATTTCCACTGTTTAAAACGAACCAACCTTTCAAATCCTTTTTTATTTTCTTCAAAGAATTGTTTTGTCTCTTTTGGTTCGTAATGATCTTTCGGATCAAACAACATGGCCGTACACATACAATTTTTTCTGTCCTTACTCATTAAAATATCATAATTCACACAGCTCTTGCATCCTGACCAGAAAACTTCATCATCTGTCAATTCAGAATAAGTTACGGGTTCATAACCGAGTTCGCTGTTTATTTTCATCACAGCCAATCCTGTTGTGAGTCCGAATATTTTTGAATCAGGATATTTCTCACGAGATAAATTGAATATTTTTTGTTTAATCTGTTTGGCCACACCGCTTTTTCTGAATTCAGGCGCAACGATCAATCCACTGTTGGCCACAAATTTTCCGTGGCTCCATTCTTCAATATAACAAAAGCCCACCCATTGACCGGTATGTGTAACAGCAATCACCGCTTTGCCTTCGAGCATTTTTCCTGCAACATACTCAGGTGTACGTTTTGCAATACCTGTACCGCGTGCCATTGCAGATGATTCCATTTCATCGGTAATGCGTTTGGCATAATGTGCATCCAGATGATCTGCTACGCGAATGACGATTTGTTGTTGATTCTCCACTTTTATTAAAACTGTTTGGAATGATAAATTTGAGTAAATACACGACGGGCTTTATTTGATAAATGATTGCCCTTTGCCGGAAGTAACGGCAATGAATATTAGATACGAGGTCGTCGTAATAAGTACAGAAAATTAGAAGTACACAAACCAATGTCCACGCCCGTTAATGCAGGATGGTTAGCCGATAATGGTGTATGTGGTGTTATCTGTTTCAATGATTGTTCAAATGAAAAGGTGAACAGGGATTTTTAAGGCTGTAAAAGTATAACAGTTTACAATAAATAGGGCATTTTTTTTGTGAAACTTAGCCAATCACCCAAAACGGTCATAAACTGCTCGTTTGAAAGTTGTGTTCAAATAAAAACATGACGATTTTATTGCAGATGTAAAAACTCTTTATTAAATTTATTTGCCAATTGTAAAATCCATGTTGAAACCTTCTTTTATTTTCTTTTATAAAGCGATGCTGTTTACTTTTTTCCTTCTTGCAGTCGGAAAGAAGGCAGATGCGCAAGTTGATTTGGGAGAATTAAAAAAAGTAACATTAATTCCATATATCCCCGTTAGGATAGAAATTAAAGGTGATACGTTGGTGGAAGAAATAGAAAAAAGGGTAACTGCTTATTTAAAGCAAAAAAAATATAAAATCATTTCCGAAAGCGAATGGGAGGAAAAAATAAAACAATTTTTTTTAGAAACTAATGAAAGGCTGATGACTCATGATCAAAATGTTTCTACAGATATTCTAGTTGACAAATACATAAATAGCCCGACAGTTGTACAAGGAATAAAAATAAATTATCAAAATGTACATATTGTTGGGAATAAAATTTATGCAGGGTTTCTGAAATGGCATGTTGGCCGTTTTCCAATAGGGAAAGATAAAAACCCGGCAAAAATAGTAGATGAAAGTTTTCTTGCAGAAAATACTTTAGAAGAGGTAATCGAAAAAATCTTAAACATCATAACCTTAAAATAAATAGCAATGAAAAACCTATTCCTGTTTTTTATTTTACTCTGCATGAGTTATACAACAAATGCACAAAGCATTTCAATGGATTCTTTAAAAGCGAGGTATAATAATGAGACCATTCATTTATTAAACAAACATTATGTAAAAGGAGATAAAATAATTACTCACGCAGAATTAGTACATGAATTCTCGTTAAGCCCCGATGCAACTGCATCTTATCAATCTTATAAATCTAACAGAACCACAGCAATGATATTTGCTGATTTAGGGTTAGTGACTTTATTAGGCGGCTCCATTATTTCTTTGAATAATAAAGATCTGGCTCCGCTTGTTTTTGCTGGATTTATAACATTCAGCGATCTTTCCATCATATTCTCAACCATAGCGCATAAACATTTTGACCATGCTGTATGGATCAGGAACAGAGATATATTAATTCGATAAATTAATTTCTTCTTCCACCACCGCCGAATCCGCCACCAAAATTTCCGCCGCCAAATCCGTCAGGTGGGCGCATACCTCGGAACATGCCCGGCATTTTTTGTTGCTGTCCTGCAAAATTTCTGAGATTGTAAGTAAACGTAAGCATGAAATATTGTTTCAGCACATTTGTTTTACTGTCAACAATCGTGTTGCCGCTCACTGTTCTTGAAACAGCCTGATTTTGATTGAGCAGATCGAATACACTGAAACGCAATTCGCCTGCTTTGTTTTTCAAAAATTGTTTGGCAATGGAAGGGCTCATCAAAGGCACGCTGGCGTTATATCCTGCAGGTCTGTTGCCGCTGTAAGTGTATGTAAAATCAGATGCCAATATCCATCCTGTTTTTGTATAGATCGTAAAATCTGCAGTTATAGTATGCACAAAATAGTTTGAATTCAGTGTTGGGTTTAAACTGTTGTTTGCAATAACATAACTTGTACCTGCAGCAAGATTCATGTCGAAATTATCTTTCAGATTGGTGGTCCATTTTACGGTTTCACCAATCGTTGTATTTCTGGTGAAATTACTTTGCGGAGTTTTCAATGTTGAATCAGTCGACACTAATGTCTGACTTTGCGTATAACCCAAATTGGTAGTGAGATTCAAATTTGATTTTGGTTTCTTTAATGCAAAACCGTAATTGAAATAACCGTTTACATTATACGTTCCGCTTAAATTGGTGTAAGTGGTTGTTTTGGTACCATTGGAATGCTGAATAACATAATTCTGAATGTCATTCGTAATGGCACTTGCATTGATGGTTGCAAACATGATATGCTGTGTAACCGGATCGAATGATGTATATAAAAAGCGGATTGAGTTTGTAAATTGAGGTTTCAAATTAGGATTACCGATAGACGTATCCAATCCGCTGATCGTTTTTAAAGGCTGCAAATTGGAAACACTGGGCTGACCGGTTCTGCCTGAATAAAAAATACGCAGGCTTTCTGTCTTTTTAAAATTATAAGAGAAGTTGGCGGTCGGTATAAAGTTTACATAATTGTGTGCAACTATGATATTCTTTACGGTGTTATTGCTCGTATAATCAGTGTACTGAATACCTGTACCAATATTAAAATTGTATTTAGTTTGTTGCAAACGATAGCTTACTGTTAAAGTGTTGGATGTTGAATTGTACTTATAGGTATTGCTGTATAAACTGTCGAATTTGTCATACAATTTGGATGTATTATTATATTCGTATGTATTATTGGCTGAATAACTTTTATTGTAATTATAACTATATCGAAACTCCAATATTTGATTTTTTGCCAATGGTTCAGTATAGGATAAAGTAGGACTGAATGTAAATGAATGTGCTGAATCAATATAGTATTGATTTAAGGTATCTAAACTCACAAAAGGTTTATAGAATGAATTGACTGCATAATTGGTTCCATATCCATTATTGGCACTTCCGGAAAAACCAAGATCTAAAGAAATAGTCCTGAATTTTTTTGCGAACTTATGACGCAATTGAACATTCGCGCCATTTATATTGAAACCGCTGTTATAACTGTTAGCTTTTGTTACAGAGCTATTGATCAAGGAGCCTGTTGTTCCTGTAGTGGTTGTTGCGGAAGAAGAATTAGGTGTAGATGTTTGAAAAGTTATATTGGGTCTTGCTACCAATGAATTGGATGAATCAAAATTCTCTTCTAAGTTTAAATTGATGCGATGATTGGGTGTTTTTGATTCTGCTGTACTTACCGAATTTTTAAAAGTTGATGAATCGGCTGAAATAATGGTTTGAGTCTGACTTTGCTGGTTTATATCAACTTTAAGATTATTATAAAAATAACTTCCGTAAAAATTACTGTTCATCTTTCCCCATGAATCTTTAAAGTTCAATCCACCAGCCAAAGTAGTAGTGATGCCTGAGCCGCTTCCGCTGGAAGATGCAGTGAAACCACCGCCACCGCGTCCACCACCGCTGCCTAAAATATCCTGTTGCGTGAAATTCTGTTTATTGATATCATTCGCTTGTCCTAAGACTGATAACTGACTATTGCCATCAAAGCGATGTATATTGAGACTGGCATCATACTTTGAAGTATTATCAGCATCGGTTCCTATACCACCCACCACTTTACCAAAATAACCTTTAGCTGTATTTTTCTTAGTTGTGATATTAATTGTCTTTACTCTGTTGCCGTCATCAAATCCGGTAAACTTGCTTTGATCACTCAGATCATCAAACACCTGAATCTTGTCAATAACATCGGGAGGTAAATTTTTGGTTGCCATCTTAGGATCATCACCAAAAAATCTTTTCCCGTTCACCAAAACTCGTTGTACGGTTTCGCCCTGCGATTTGATACCACCGTTCTTATCTACATCAATGCCGGGTATTTTTTTCAATAGGTCTTCAGCAAGAGCATTGGGTTTAGTTTTAAATTGTGATGCGACAAATTCAACTGTATCTTTTTTGATCTGAACAGAAGATTGTGTAACCACTACATCGGGTAATCTGTCTGCAATCGCTGCCAGATAAACCGTTCCGATGTTTAATTCCTGATTTGCTTTTGAGATCTTTATTTTTTTATACTGCGTAGCATAACTTGAAAAGGAGATGCGTACTATATAATTCCCGAAAGGAATATTACGAATGCCAAAACTGCCGTCCTGAGCAGCTAAACCGAGTAATATTTTGGATGAATCAGTTGCTTTTAAAATTTCAACAGAAGCATCTTTCAGCGATTGCTTGCCAACACTATCGACTATTTTCCCTTTTAATGTACCGCCGGATTGAGCCAATAACAATCCTGAGAAAAGAACCAGAAATACAGTTAGAATATTTTTTTTCATGAATGAATAGAATGATTAAATCATTAGACCGCAAACTACGTTACAGATCAAAACAATTTTTCAAAATATCGGTGGACGGTTTGGATGAATAGGCATGAGGTAACCTATTCGGTAAATAGCAGTATTAATCGGGCAATCACAGCTTTTTTCCCTTTTGGTCTTATTTGAAAGATAAAATACATTATTGCCAATTTCCGGTACTCAAATAACATAAAAAAGAGAAACTGCCTTCGCTGTTCTATTTTTGAAGAAAGATTCGCTCTATGAGATCGCTTTCAAAAATGAACGTGTTACTGTTATTACTTTTCCCTTTAACAGCAATGGCACAAAGTTCTTCCGTTAAACAAATTCAACTCAAACAGTTTTTATTGCAATCATCTGAAATTGTAACAAATAACGGAGCTGATTTATCAACCGCCAATTATCAGCCAAAAGAAAAATGGTTTACTGTTACCGTTCCTTCAACAGTTTTAACAGGATTAGTTGCTAATAAAGTTTATCCGAATCCTTATGAAGGATTGAACAATATGCTGATTCCGGATGCGTCAGACAGTTTCAACAATCAATATCATTTAGCGCAATACTCACATATTTCCAATGTTCCCAATCCCTGGAAAAAAGCGTATTGGTATAAAACAAGTTTTACAATTCCTGAAAATGATAAAGGGAAATTGTTTCAACTTATTTTTAAAGGAATTAATTATCGTGCTGATGTTTGGTTGAATGGCAAATTAATTGCAGATTCTTCTCAACTCGTTGGCATGTTTGCTGAATTTAATTTGAATGTAAGCAAAGCGATTAAAGCAGGTGAAGAAAATTTTTTAGCAGTAAAAATTTATCCGCTTGATTTTCCCGGATTACCTGCGCATCCGCAATTGAATGCATTGGGTGATTTTTATGAGAACGGAGGACCAACAGGCGACATTGGAAAAAATGTAACCATGCTTTGTTCTGTTGGCTGGGATTGGATGCCTGAAATAAGAGATAGGAATATGGGTATCTGGCAACCGGTATATTTAAGAACATCAGGAAATGTGGTGGTTCAACAACCAAAGATCTCAACAACATTTGTTTCCGGTAATGATACAACTGCAGCAAAACTAAATATCCAATTAACGTTGACTAATTACGGCAAACAAAATCAACAGGGAAAATTACAAATAACCATCTCGCCGGAAACCTTTAGCGGCAATAGTTTCAGCGTATCACAAAACATTTCGCTGAAAGTGGACGAACAACGAAAAATAAAATTCACATCAGATCAGTTCAAACAATTGATCATTTCGCATCCACATATTTGGTGGCCGAATGGTTATGGAAATGCTGATCTATACAAAATACGTTTACAATATTTTTCAGGCAATGAAATTTCTGATGATACCAGTTTTGTATTCGGCATCAGAACGGTTGGTTCAAAATATTCAACAGTAAACGGATGGAGCAAAAGAGATTTTTATGTGAACGGGAAACGTATTCATTTAGTGGGTGGCGCATGGGTTCCTGATATGATGTTGCAGGAAGATTCATTACGTTTTGCGCAAGAATTAATGTTGTGCAAAAATGCAAATACAAATTTGGTAAGAATATGGGGAGGCGGTGTTGCACCTCCTGATGCATTCTTTGAAACAACTGACAGATTGGGATTATTAGTATGGGAAGATTTTTGGATCACCGGCGATACACATGGAGAATTTAAAGGCTCATCGACTTATCCATTTCAAGGAAATATTTATGTAAATAATACTATCAGCACCATTTATCGATTGCGTAATCATCCTTCTTTATTGGTTTGGACAGGAGGTAATGAAGGTCATGCCAGAAAAGAATTATACGATGCGATGCGTGATAATGTTGCATTGATTGATGGAACAAGACCTTTCATTCCATGCTCATCAGGCTTTGCGCATTTGCCGAAAGGTTGGAACATGTCATGGCCCGATAACCAACCAGGAGGCGTTTACAGCGGCGGCTCTTATAAATGGGAGGATCCGAATTATTATTATACAAAAGTGAATGAAGGAAAAGATTGGTTATTCAAAGATGAAACCGGCATTCCATCGCAAGTACCTTATGAAACTTTGCAAAAAAATATTATTGATCTGAAACATGATACAACACTGCCTTATCCATTCAATAATTCTTGGGGTTATCATGATGCATGTACAGGCAATGGTCATTATGATCTCTATTATGATGAAATGATAAAAAGATTGGGAACGCCAAGTTCTTTAAAAGATTTTTCTGATAAGATGCAGATCATGAATGCAGATGGTTACAGGGCAATATTTGAAGCAGCGGCTCATAAACTAAATGATAATGGCGGTGTGTTGTTATGGAAACTGAATCCTGCATTCCCCAGTATGATGTGGCAGATCTTCGATTATTATTTAGCGCCTAATGCCGGATATTATTTTATGCAATCAGCCAATGAAAGACTACATGTGCAATTGAATTTAGACGATTCTGTTGTGGCTGTTGTAAACAGAACTTATCATGCAGAAAATAACCTGACAGCTGATGCTGCAGTTTATGATATCAACGGGAAACAATTATTTACACAACAAACAAAATTAAATATTGGTGAATCACAAGTCAAAAAAACAATTTCATTGAGTTCCATTCTTTCAAAATATACAAGTCTGAGTTTTGTGGTTTTGAATGTAAAAGATGTAACCGGAAAATTAGTTTCACATAATGTGTATTGGTTTGCAAAAGATCATCAATATCAATCTTTGAAAAATATTGCTGCAACTACATTAGATGTGAAGATCATCAAGAAAGAAACAGAAGCAACTAACACCAAATGGGCCATTCAATTTACAAACACAAACAAACAAATGGCATTTTTTGTGCACCCTAAATTAACAGACAGCAATGAGGAAATATTTCCGGGATATTGGAGCGGCAACTATTTTACATTGGCACCGGGCGAAACAATTACATTAAATGCAACTTATCCAAACGCAAGCATTGCCAATAAAAAATTACAATTAAAATTAAGCGGCTGGAACAGGAATGATGAGTTGATTACGGATATTGAATAGAAGCTTATTTTCTAACCGCAGAGTTAAAGAGTTACAGAGCTACGCAGAGTTCTTTGTGCAAACTCTTTTAACCCTTTAACTCTGTGGTAAAACACAAATACTGCTACAAAAAATTAACTGAATAAATATTCAACATCGGCTCTTGTCAAGCTCTTAACAAAACCTTCATCGTCGGTAATCAAATCTCTTGCAAGGTTTCGTTTGCGTTCCTGCAGTTTTAAAATTTTATCTTCAACCGTATCAGTGCAGATCATACGATATGCAAAAATATTTTTTGTTTGACCAATGCGATGTGTTCTGTCAATGGCCTGTTGTTCCACCGCAGGATTCCACCAAGGATCAACGATATAAACATAATCGGCAGCAGTTAAATTCAAACCCACACCACCGGCTTTCAATGAAATTAAAAACACACGACACTCATCATCATTCTGAAAATGATTGATGGCTTTTTCTCTGTCGGCAGCAGAAGTGCTTCCGTCAAAATATTCGTACACCACTCCCAACTCTTTTAATTTTTCTTTGATCAATGCCAGCATTCCTAAAAATTGCGAGAAGATCAAAGCCTTGTGGTTACTGATATTTTCAGTGATCTCTCTTCCTATCTCTTCGAGCTTAACAGAAACATTCGGAAATCTTTCCTGTTCATTTACAATGGCAGGACTATCACATATCTGTCGCAATTTCATCAAGCCTTGCAAAATAGTTAACTGCGATTTTTGTACACCTTGCGTATCAACAACACCGAGAATTTTATCGCGATAATCATTTCGGTATGCATCATAAATTTTGCGTTGCTCATCACCCATTTCGCAGAATAAGATCATCTCTTGTTTTTCAGGAAGGTCTTTGGCAACCTGTTCTTTTGTTCTGCGTAAAATGAATGGGTATAATAATTTTCTTAAATGATCTTTCTGTTCTTTCTCTCCAAACTTATCAATCGGTACAGAGAATTCTTGTTTAAAGAATTCAACACTTCCCAACATGCCGGGATTTAAAAAATTCATCTGTGCAAAAATATCGAAGGTATTGTTTTGTAAAGGCGTACCGCTCAAACACAGTCTGTTCTTAGCTTTCAGCAAACAGGCCGCTTTGGTCACTTTGCTTCCCGGGTTTTTGATAGCCTGACTTTCATCTAATATAACGTAATCAAAATCAACATCCACGAATTGTTTTATATCGCTTCGCAATGTCCCGTATGTGGTGATGATCACATCAATATGATCCTGCGATAAACTTTCTCTGATCCTTCCACCACCATGATGAATATAAAATGTAAGTGATGGCGTGAATTTTCTGATTTCATTCTGCCAGTTAAACATCAATGTTGTCGGGCAAACAACCAATGCTTTTAATGAACCTTGTTCTTCTTTTAAATGATGAATGAAAGATAATGCCTGCACTGTTTTACCTAAACCCATGTCATCTGCCAATATACCTCCCCACTGCACTTCACGCAGGTAATTCAGCCATTGAAAACCGCTTTCCTGATAAGGCCTCAACACATCTTTTAAATGTACAGGTGCATCAATAGTTTTAATGGAATGATTGGATTTTAATTTTTCATATTTTTCTTCGAGCTGAATAAATAATTCTTCTTCATTTCTTTCGAGATACAATTCTTCGATCACACTGAAATGATATTTACTCAATTTCATGTTCGATGATTTGCCTTCACCCACCCTGAACAATAAAGAATATTTTTTGATCCATTCTTCCGGCAAAATTCCCAATGTGCCGTCAGACAATGGCACGAATTGTTGTTTGTTCGACAATGCTTTTTTTACATCTGCAACGGTAACTTTCTGTTCGCCGAATAAAATTTCAATTTTTGCATCGAACCAATCTGTATGCGAGCTGATGAAAATTTTAGTGGATGGTTTTGCAGTATTGAAGCGGAAATTTTTCAGTGCCTCAAAACCAAAAACTGGCAATTGCATTTCCTTCATCGCATCCACAAACAAAAAGAACCAGTTGTTCTTTAAAACATCAGCGCCTTTTAATGCCAATGAATCTGTTTCGATGGGATGAATGAAATTGGAATGCAAAGATTCAATCTTCTGCACAAATTCTTTTTCGGCTTCCAGATTTCTTTGTATCACCAATAATTTATCTGCCTGAGGTAAAATTATTTTTTCTTTATCGCCTGCTTTTACATCGTATCCTTTATAAGTAAACACCGGTTGAAAAACTAGATAATCTCCTTTCTCTTTTAAAATGATTTTTGCTTCCGGCTTGATATCTTTTACTTCTTCTTTCTTTAGATTTCCGAAATGAACATTATATTCTTTCGATAAAGGCAAGATGAAATCGTGCAGATGCGTACCCCATGTTGCTGCATCAAGCATTAATTTACCTGACGGAAGAAATTTTTCTATCACCATCAGATCTTCTGTTTTTTGCCAGGTGAAGAACTGATTATGGTACTGAAAAAACAAAGGCGCTTCACATTCATTCTCCGAAATATTCAGATCTGCCAACGGCAATTTTATTCTGCACTCCACTTCATACTGCTTATTCTCCTTATTAAAATTCACTATGAATTCCGGCGAAATGAAATGGGCTGAAAACTCAGCCTGTAACAGATTAGCTGTTGTAAAAGTTTTTTTGGAAGGAAGATAAAATGCAAAATTACTTTCAGCTAATTCAGTAAATAATTTCTTGAATTTGGCAAGTAAATATTCATTGATAAGATGCCTCGTCTCTTCAGGTAATTCATCATCATGCTGCTGAATGATATTTTCCCAAATACCACTGAATGGTGAATTACGATTTAAATATCGGTTCACTTCAGCGGGTAATAATTTACGAATCTGTTGCAGTAATATTTTATCTTCTTCACTGAAAACTTCTGTATTAATGAAACGGCTCAGATCTAATTTTTCAACCTTGCCTGTATATTTTGCAAAATCATCATCCGCTTCACCTTGAATGGCTTCAATCTGAACATAAGGATACTGTACCTGATGTGTGGTGATTACCACGCCCAATTTCATGGCTGACTTTCTCGATGCTTCAATTTCTTCCAACACCAACTGTGCTTCTGCTTCGGCAGGTGTTTCCATGTATGAAGATTTTGGGCGAAGGTCGTTGGATGTTGAACTTGCAACCACTCTTTTAATGCTTGTATCCAATAATTTTAAAAATGGTTTACCATTCTGATAGGTAAATTCAAATTTGTTTTTAAGATCATCTTCTAAAGAATATCCATATAGAGATAACAATTTGTTTTTTTCTTTGTCCCAGTTGCGTATGCTGTCAAAATAATTAGGGCCGTGACTTTGTAGCAATTGCAGCAGCACTGCATCTTTATGCATACATAAAGGATGTGCATTGTCGCTGTTACAATTGCAACTTGTATCAAAATTGCGTTCTTCGTTTTTCTGGATCAATAATTTGAATTGTTGCCCGTCAACTTCCATCTCTGCCAAAACCCTCTCATCTTTCGCTTCGATGATATTGGCTTTATTGCTGCGCAGATATTCTTCTGCAGCTTCTAAATTTTCGGGAGATGACAACATCCTGACCATCTTCAACTCCAACATCTTCATTTTTACAACAGTGTGTTTCTGATCGTACACCATGTGTTTATCACCCAGCATATTCCTGTCCAGCATTTCCTGCAACTGAAATAATGCACCTGCTTTATGCCGGCATACTTCACTTAAATTGTACGGACAAGTACAGCGCAATGAAATAGTTTGCGGATCCTTGAATTTATGGATATGCACTTTATAATAAGTGGCATAGCTGTCATCTTTCACACGAAACACAACAGCGTTCATCAATTCATCGTATTCGATCAATTCCACATTTCCCAATGCATGAATTTTTTTTCCGCGACGAATCACTTCTTCTGATCCATTGTTGTAGATATGCTTAACGAGATAGGGTAAAGCCATAGTTTAGATGACGGTTTACAGATTGACAGATGACAGAAGTTTGAGACAGTCATCTGTCATCTTTTTCTGTCATCCTTTCTTTAAAGGGCAATTTGCAAAAGTAAAGGAATGAAGATGATACTTTTGGTCAAAAAGAAGCTTTTGTGAATGAAATGTTTGTTAAGAAAAAAGTTGCTGAAGAAATGTAGTTTGTATAAATTTTTATCCCGATATTTATAAGTTTGTTTTTACATAACCACTAATGCCTCATTTTTATATACAGGCAGGATATTCGCTACATCTTTAGTTACGCAATATTCAAGGTCTTTCTCCAAACCAAATGCTGCCAAGCGGTGCCAGTGTGTAGTACGACGGATAAAATCTTTCATTTCATTTTTATGCAACTGATACATGTCTTCCGCCATTAATGAAGAATCGCAATGGATCGTGAATTGTTCTTTGATACGACTGATCACAGCACCTGCAAACAAAGTATCTTCTAAGTTGAATTTATCTTTCCATGCCGAACAACCCAGTATCACATTTTTTTGTTCTGCAGCTAAATGATCGCATACAGCAGACAGATTAGTAAATGAACCTGTGATCACTTCATCAGCACCATTCTTTAATGCCATGTGCAATAATTTGGTACCGTTGGTTGTGGTCAATACCAATGTTTTTCCTTCAATAAAACTGCGGGGATATTCGGCCGGAGAATTACCATGATCCAATCCTTCAATTATTTTTCCATCGCGTTCACCCGCTGTAATGCTGTTGGGCGTTGCATTTCCGAGCTCAATACATTTTGCAACATTGTCAACCGGAATCACTTTTGCAGCTCCGTTGAACAATGCTGTTGCAATAGTTGATGTTGCCCTGAACACATCAATGATCACAACAATGCTGTTGCTTACATCATAAATATCCAATAAACGTGGAGAGAGAATGGTATGCAGAACGGGTTTATTGCTCATAAGTTGAGCAAATATAATTTAGATTTTTTTGTGGCGAGCAAGAGAATAAGAATGATACTGTAGTTGCGTCGCACTCTTGTACTTTGGTTAATTCTATTCAACAACTTTAAACTTATTAAACTTCTTGAACTTTTTAAACTAAGGTTTCCTATATTCAATTCGCACTTTTGCAACTCCTGCATCAATCATATCAATTTGCTTGGCAGCTGTTTTACTTAAGTCAATGATTCTTCCGCTTACAAAGGGTCCGCGGTCATTGATACGAACGATCACAGATTTATTGTTCGACAAATTCGTCACTTTTACATTCGTGCCAAATGTGATCTTCTTATGCGCTGCCGTTAATTTATTTTGACGGAATATTTCTCCGTTTGAAGTTGGTTTGCCATCAAAACTATCTGAATAAAAAGAAGCATAGCCGGTTTCTGTAACGATATTCCCTTCACCGGAAGGAATAGATTTACGATGACAGGCAAATAATAAAAAACTAAAAGAAAGAAAAACTAAAAATTTAATTTTCATTATACGAATGGAAATTTAACCACTTTCGCTTTCACCAAAGTATTGCGGATGTCAATAAAAATATCGCTGTCTAATGTGGCATTTTCAACGGCTACATAGCCTATCCCTACTGCTTTTCCGAGCGAAGGTGCTTGTGTACCGCTCGTTACTTTACCAATTGTATTTCCTGTTGCATCTTTAATGATATAATCATGGCGAGGTATACCGCGATCGATCATTTCAAAGCCAACTAATTTTCTTTTTACACCTTCCGCTTTTTGTTTTTCAAAGATGGCTTTACTCGTAAAATCTTTGGTGAATTTGGTGATCCATCCCAAACCTGCTTCCATTGGTGATGTGCTGTCATCAATATCATTGCCGTATAAACAGAAACCCATTTCCAAACGAAGTGTATCTCTTGCACCGAGACCGATTGGCTTTAATCCCTGTGGTGCTCCTATTTCAAAAATGGCATTCCATATTTTTTCTGCATCATCATTCTTATCTTCGAAATATATCTCAACACCACCGGCTCCGGTATAACCCGTTGCACTGATCAACACATTATCTACTCCTGCAAATTCTCCCTTTGCAAAAGTGTAATACTTCATGTTTAAAATGTCTATATCAGTTAATGGTTGTAAGATCTTTGTTGCATTAGGGCCCTGAATTGCCAGCAAACAAGTTTTATCACTGATATTATGCATTTCAACATTTTCAGAATTGAATGATGAGATCCATTTCCAGTCTTTTTCGATATTGCTTGCATTCACAACCAACATATATGTTTTATTTTCTTCAATGCAATACACTAATAAGTCATCAACAATGCCACCTTCTTTATTCGGTAAACAACTGTATTGTGCTTTGCCTGCTGTTAATTTGGAAGCATCATTAGTCGTAACACGCTGAATAAGATCCAAAGCCTTTTCTCCTTTCAAAATAAATTCACCCATGTGGCTCACATCAAAAATTCCTGCATTATTTCTAACCGTTGCATGTTCATCATTGATGCCGCTGTAACTGATGGGCATATTGTAACCCGCGAACTCAGCCATTTTTGCGCCTAATGCAATATGTTTTTGTGTGAAAGCTGTATTTTTCATTTTCGGTGTTTGTTTTATCGGTACAACAAAAATAGGCATTACACTATGGCTGAAAAAATAAAAGCAGCAAGTTGTTATACTTACTGCTTTTTCACCAAAACCAACTCTTGCAACAGAGAAAAAATGAATTCTATTTTTATTTAATTGAATGGATCAATGATCATAACTGACCACTCTCGAAATTTTCCATGCCCCATCTTTGTTTTGCCAGATCATTAGAAATTTAAAAGTGCCGATCTCTTCTTTGCCTTTTTCCATATGCCTGAATTGATGCGTTCCTATTTCAATAGCTCCATAATTTTTAAGCGGATGAACTTCCAGGCTTTCTTTTACCAGTTCTCTTGTTAATCTATTTTCATTGCCGAATGCATTTCCGAAATTCTCGAAAACCTTTTGATAGGGCACCAATCCGTCATTATCCTGAAACCATTCAAGATCTTCAGTAAATAAATTTTTAAAAGCTTCAAAGTGTTTAGCATTGAACTCGGCAAATAGGATACTGTCCATTTTTGCAATCTCGGCATACAAACTTTGTGATGTGGGGGCGACTTTCTTTTCCTGCGCATGCAGGTCAATGAAAAAAAGAAACAGAAAGGACAGGATAATTATTTGCTTACATGAGAAACTGAATTTCATATTTTTTATTTTAAAACATCTTTCAACCCTTCACAAATATGTTTTACTCTTTCGTAAGAAGCTTCTGTGTTATCTCTTTTATCTAATTTTATTTTGATCCTACCCGGAGATGATTTGATATACAGCCTTGTATCGTCATGCAAAACCGTTGTTACATTGTAGTAATTATCATCGGAAAAATAAATTTCACTATCGTCTAATTTTGCATTCAAATAATGCCATACATTTTTTGTTTTCCTTTCATTATACGTTGCATAAAACTGATAGGAATCTCTTTTTTCCTGAATGGAAATATTGGTGTTATGTCTGTAATGACAAGAAGTAAAAGCGACCACAACAAATACAGAGAAAGCGATCAGGAATTTTTTTCTTATTACACTTTTCATACAAATTAGTTTTGATTTTTCAAAAGGGAAGTACCTCCTCCCGAGATCAGCAAGAGGTACTTTTACTCCCAACTTCAACCGAGTTTATATAAAGAATCGCATCATTAATAGGTCGTTGCTGATTGAAGGGAACTCAGAGTTCCGCAATTTTAAGTTTGCTGATTGTACAGCTTTCTTAGTTTCGGTTTTTTTAGGTGCATCGGGTTGATAATGATACTTTGAACTATCTGCCGGAGTATCCAATTGCTTATCTATTTCTTTCAGTTCTCTCAGCTTTTGTTCTTTCTCTCTTAATATTTGTTCTTTACTTTTTTTGAACTCATCTAAAGTTTTATTGCTGTTGTCATTGTCCTCATCATCTTTTTGTCTGTCTACTCTTTCCAAACCCTTTTCAGTTTGAATGTATTCCACATTGCTTCTCCATTTTTCTTCATTCTGATCGCTGTAATAATTCCAACCCCAGTCTTCATCATCCCAACCGATAGAAACATGCTGATAATTATTCCAGCCAATGCTTTCATTCACTTTTATTCTTTTGCCTACAGGAACTGCGATAGTTAAGATCACTTGCTGGTTACGGAATTTTTCTGTTTGCGTTAAAGCAATTCCTTTATCGAGCATCAACACACTGTCTTTCTGATTGATATTATAGCTGATCTTTGATGCAGTTGCATCGGCATCGTTTTTCGATCTTCCGTTAGCCATTTTCGTCATCACTACCTGAAAGCTGTCTGCTGTTGATTTCACGATTCTTACTCTGATATTCTGAACAAATACGGTGTCTTCATCAAAAGTTGAAAAAGGTGCAATCTTAAACCACCTCCTGTTATTATAATATTTATTTGATGGAGGAATCGTTATTTCAAGACTATTGACTTTCGGATTCGCGATAGAGACATTTTGTTCTATCACATGATTATTGTAACGGAAATCGTTTCTTAAGGATGCGATCAAACCAATGAAGCAGAACAGACCTACCAACCATAATGCCAGGAATGAATAGCGGATCAAATTACTGTTACCTCTCAATTTTGCAATACGGCGGATGATAAATGTTACGATACCAATTACCGGTACCCAAACAAATAACAGCAACGTACCCCAGGCAAAAATATCCTGCCATCCATCGGCTATTAGGAATTCTTTAGCAGGTAATAAACTTGTGAATACTACTCCAACTGCAAATAATGAAACAACCACTGAAAATAATACCACACCCAAGATAAAATATGCAAAGATCTTAAACAACAACACGATGATATCGCCTAAGCCTCTGCTATTCTTGCGCGCAACAGTAGATGCTTCTGCCGTAAATTGTTTGCTTTTATCACCAACGGTTTGCGTAAATTCTTTACTCCATTCCTGCGCTTTTTCTTTTACTTCTGTCCCAAACTTTTCTGCACGTTCTTTTATTCCTTCCATATCACCCTGAATGGTATTCTTGATATTGTTCAGGTCCACTTTTTCTCCTTTCATTTCCAATTTGTCGGCGGTGCTTTTTGCTTCGGGGATGACCAACCAGAAAATGATATAGATGAACAATGATCCCGGACTGAATGATAAACTTAAAAAGTGCGGAAAGCCCCACCAATCCCAATGTGTAGAACGAAACACGAATGAAATGAACGGGATCAGGAATAATAATCTTGGTATCCACGCACTGATATTAAAGTATTGTGCCAAACCGCTGCACACACCTGCTACGATCTTTTCTTCCGGGTCACGGAATAAACGTTTACGTTGTGATCCGATCACTTTGGATGCGCTGCTGGGAGCGGCGATCCAAAGAATCAGGTATGCAAGAAATCCAAATCCTGCTCCAAATGTGGTGACTAAGAATATGACTCTTACGATTACCGGATCAATTCCGAAATAATTGGCAATACCGGAACATACACCACCTAATACTTTATGATTTTCATCGCGGTAAAAACGGCGTGGTTCTCCTGTATTACTTGCTGATGAAGATTGTTGCTGATAAGAAGATTTTTGTTCTTCTTTTTCTCCGGCCAATTGTGATTTCACATTGTTTTCTTCACCTTCGAAGTCTTCGGGTCTTCCCATACTTTCGATGATCCTGTTTACATCATCATCGGTAACACAGGTACTTCCTTTCTTTAATGCTTCACCAAATAATTCTGCAATGCGACCTTCAATATCATTGATGATCTCTTCGCTTCCTTCTTCATTGGCAAAGAATTTAGTTAAACTGTCCACATACTTTCTGAGTATGTCGTAGGCGGATTCCTCGATGGGAACTACCCTGCCCTGAAAGTTTATATTGATTACTTTTTTCATTGTCAGTTCGATTTTTTGGTTAAAGTTGGTTTTGATTTTCTTGAGATGAAGATTGTTGCAGTGGCTGCGTTAATGCATGAACCGCATCGGCCAATTCTTTCCAGGTTCTTTCTAATTCCCCGTAAAAATCTAAGCCTTTATCAGTCATCACAAAATATTTTCGGGGAGGACCGCTATTACTTTCCACCCAACGGTAAGTGAGCAGCCCCGCATTTTTTAATCTTGTCAGCAAAGGATATAACGTGCCTTCCAAAATATGCAGGTTGGCAGTTTTCATTTGCTCAACAATATCACTTGGATAAACTTCGCCCTGACGGATTATGGATAAAATACAAAATTCCAATACTCCTTTTCGCATCTGGCTTTGTGTGTTCTGGATGTCCATGTTGTGCTTTTTAAATCCGGCCTGCCGTCTTATGCTGCCATTGGTGAGTGTAAGATGGCAGGCCTGTGATAAATAATTTTAGCTATTCAGCTTTGGTTGTTTGCCGGTTACTATTAAAGAATATATCTTCTTTGAATTCTTGGTCTTGTCATTCGCTGAATGTTCCAGAAATCTGCAGTGCTTAACATGCTTTTGTGATTGGCAGTTTCATTGTTTACTGCTATTCTTTCTTTTGTTTCCTGCATTAAGTCACTCATTTCACTTGCATCGAGTTGAGTAAGGAAATTGTTTGATTGCGTTTTCATGATCTTTATTTTTTAGTTTTTTAAAATGATTGTTTGTTTTTGTCTTGTAGCTTTTGTTTTTCTATTTCTACTTTGACAACACAAAGATAAGGAGTTATTTGGTACTATGCAACACATAGTACAATGTTTATTTTAGTAATTGGCTATTAGAAGAAGTATAATTGTTTGTATTTATTTGATTATTAATACTTTATATACTATCTGTATTTTTGGGTGATTTGACAAGCGGCTTTTTTATTAGGATGAACGGTAACTCATAAAAGAAACAAGCTTACAACAGTTACCTGTGTACAGTATAAAGTGTACGTATTTAATTAATACTTAAAGGCAGGATAAGCCTTATATAAGCCTTGTATAAGCTATCTATAAGCCTTGTATAAGCCATGTCTTTAAAGACAAGGCTTATCTAAGGGTCAAGTGTATTTTTGGAGTAGTTCAAATTTGTTTTATTTATTCTTCTATCTGCCTTTATTCCTCTATCAACCACCGCTTTTGGGTTATAGTGATAAGGATCAATCGCTGATATTGCAGTTTCAGGAGAGGATATTTGTTCAAGGGATCAGCATCCAACCACAATCAGGTAAGGGGTACTGACTAAGGGCACCAATACGGCTCAAGTTAACCTGATACATTGAGCCGAATTCCTGCGAGATAAGTTCAATTACGCAACACTTGCCGATTATTGAGGGAACTACTGAATCCAAAAAAATATTCATCGTAAAAATACGATAAATAAAAAGTTATCCTTTACTTTGTTATATCGTATAAATACGATTAATAAAATGGCCGAGCACAAAAAAGAAGAATTCAGTAAGAAAGAACAGGACCTTGCCTCATTTGCAAAAGCGATGGCGCATCCTGCACGTATTGCCATCTTAAAAGTATTGGCACAACATAATGAATGTATTTGCGGTGAGATCGTTGAAGTATTACCGTTGGCACAATCAACTGTGTCGCAACATTTAAAAGAATTAAAAGATGCAGGGTTGATCAATGGCACGGTTGATGGCCCGCGCAGTTGTTATTGCATCAACTGGAAAGTGTTTGAAAAATTCAATGCAGAATTTGGTTTATTATTTTCTAAACTAAAACAACAAAATAATAAATCTTGTTGCTGAGCCCCAAACTTTAATAACAGTTACAAAAAAATCTTTCCACTAAAAAATAATCAATATGAAAACTGAAACAGAATTAAAAGAAATAGTAAGACAGAAATACAGTGAGATCGCAGAACAGGATAAAACAACCAATCAATCATCCTGCTGCGGTGCAGGAGGTTGCAGCACCGAAGTATATACCATCATGAATGATGAATACAAAGACATGAAGGGTTATAACCCTGATGCTGACCTTGGTTTGGGCTGCGGTTTACCAACAGAGTTCGCTAAAATAAAAAAAGGGGATACAGTGATCGATCTTGGAAGCGGTGCAGGCAACGATTGTTTTGTTGCGAGAGCATTAACAGGAGAATCCGGCAAAGTGATTGGTATTGATTTTACTGAAAAGATGATCGAAAAAGCCAGAGCCAATGCAGAGAAATTAGGATACAATAATGTTGAGTTTCGTTTTGGTGATATTGAACAGATCCCTGTTACCGCCAATGTTGCGGATGTGATTGTCAGCAATTGTGTATTGAATCTTGTTCCCAATAAATACAATGTATTAAAAGAAGTATATCGTGTTTTAAAACCCGGCGGACATTTCAGTATTTCTGATATTGTTCTGCAGGGACAAATACCTGCCGAATTAAAACAAGCTGCCGAAATGTATGCAGGATGCGTGGCCGGTGCCATTCAAAAGGAAGTCTATCTCGAAACCATCACTGCAACAGGTTTTAAAAATATTCAACTGCAAAAAGAAAAAGAGATCATTATTCCCGATGATATTTTAAAAAATTATCTGAATGAAGAACAGATCGCTGCTTACAAAAAAAGTAATACTGCGATTTATTCAATAACCGTTTATGCTGAAAAATCTTTATCAGAGGAAGCTTGTTGTGCGCCGGGTTGTTGCAGTTAATAATATCAATGTAAAGTTTAAAGGAATGAAAAAATATTTCGCTGAATTCATCGGCACTTTTGCTTTAGTGTTTTGCGGCACCGGCGCTGTTACGATTAATGAAGTAACAAATGGTTCAGTTACACATGTTGGCATAGCAATTACTTTCGGTTTAATTGTAATGGCAATGATTTATTCTATTGGTGACATATCGGGCGCACACATGAATCCTGCTGTTACAATTGCATTTGCAGTTAATAAAAGTTTTAACTGGAAAGAAGTGATCCCTTATATTATCAGTCAGGCAGCAGGTGCATTTGCAGCAAGCTATTTGCTTAAATTTTTATTCCCTGCCTCCGCATTTTTAGGATCAACAATACCTTTAGGCGAAGCAGGTCAATCTTTTATTCTTGAAACGGTCCTTACTTTCTTTTTAATGTTTGTGATCTTACAAGTAGCTACAGGTTCAAAAGAACAAGGCATGTTTGCTGGATTGGCAATCGGCAGTGTTGTTTTATTAGAAGCAATGTTTGCAGGACCAATTTCTGGTGCTTCTATGAATCCGATTCGTTCTTTAGCACCTGCAATTGCAAGTAATCATATTGAAAATATATGGATTTATCTAACTGCACCATTTACAGGTGCTGTATTAGCTGTTATTGTTTATAGAATTTTAAAAAGAAAATAATGGAAAAGAAAAAATTACTTTTTGTTTGTATCGAAAATTCCAATCGTTCGCAAATGAGTCAGGCATTTGCAAAAATACTCGGCGGCGATGCCGTTGAAGCGTATAGTGCCGGAAGTAAACCCAGCGGTATCGTAAATCCCAAAGCCATTGCAGCAATGAAAGAATTAGGATATGATTTAAGTACACACGACAGTAAATCATTAGATGAAGTAAAAACCTTCGCGCCCTTTGATGCAGTGGTGACCATGGGTTGCGGTGATGCCTGTCCTTGGATGCCCTCCAAGAAATTCATTGATTGGCAGATCCCGGATCCTAAACATATGGAACCTGCAGCATTCAATCAGGTTCGGGATTTTATTGGCGAAAAAGTAAAAGAGCTGCTTAAAGAACTGAAAGTACAAGAGTGCGACGCAACAAAAGCCTGATAGTATTCCCTCCGTTTGTCCACATATTCTTTTTATTAATTTTTTATTAATTCATTTATTTTCCAAAAAAAGCTAACTTTAAGATTATCTATCAGACTGATGAACTAAAAACTTCGAGTATGAGAGGTGTAAACAGAGTTATGCTGATCGGCAATTTGGGTAAAGACCCGGATGTGCAGTATCTGGAAGGCAATATCGGCGTTGCAAAATTTCCGCTGGCAACAACAGAAACGTATAAAGACCGGAGCGGAAAATTAATTTCCCAAACGGAATGGCATACAGTTGTACTGTGGCGCGGATTGGCTGAATTAGCCCAGAAATATTTGCACAAAGGAAGTTTAATTTATATAGAAGGCCGTTTGCGTACACGCAGCTGGGAAGATAAAGAAGGCAATAAAAAATTTGCAACTGAAGTGGTAGGTGATAATCTGATCATGCTGGATAAACGTGGTGACGGGCATGGGGGGCATGGCGGAACGGATCCAATTGAAGGTTTTGGAGATGATGTTCCACCCATCGGCGATCCCGGAGAAAGTTTACCTTTCTGATAAGTTGTATAAAAAGGATATTTTCGCAGAGCATTTTAAAGACCGACAATCAATCGGTCTTTTTATAATAGCATCATTGTTCACTAAAATTTTTTGTTTTGGATTATCACCCGGGTTTAGCGAATCATTTTTTATTGTTGGCAATAAACACGCAAGCTACCACTGTTTTGATTGTTTTACTGCTGTGTTTATTTATCATCTCTTTTATTGTGAGCGGTTCTGAAGTTGCTTTCTTTTCATTAACCTATAAAGACATCAATCTTCTCAAGACCAAACAGAGCTTCTCTTATAAACGTATTGTTGATCTGCTCGAAGACCCCAAAACATTATTGGCATCACTGTTAATTGCCAACAGTTTTATCAATATCGCCATCATCATCATCTCCAATATTTTGATGGATGATCTCTTTGTCTTCAATTATAATTATGAATGGCTTGAATTTGTGATCAAAGTGGTATCGGTAACTTTTATGCTGATCCTTTTTGGTGAAGTAATGCCCAAGGTGATGGCAACACAAAACAATATCCGTTTTGCCAAAGAAATGGGGCCGATCGTGGAATTGATACACTATATTTTTAAAAGTGTGAGCAAGTGGATGGTGAAATACAGCGATATCATTGAAAAGCGATTATCTAACAAAGCAAGTGGCACCATCACCAATGAAGAATTATACCATGCCATTGATATTACAGACACGGGTACCAATGAAAATGAACGGAATATTTTAAAAGGCATTTTAAAATTCGGCAACATTACCGTTAAACAGATCATGCGTGCCAGATTGGAAGTGCATGGCATTGATCATGAAATGAATTTTGATGAATTGATGAAACAGGTAGCTGATCTGCATTACAGCCGTATCCCTGTTTATAAAGACGATTTGGATGAAGTGATAGGTATGATACATACCAAAGACCTGATTCCGCATTTGAGTGATAAATCAGATTTTAACTGGCATACATTAATGCGTCCGCCTTATTTTGTTCACGAACAAAAACTGATCGAAGATCTATTACGTGAATTTCAAAGTAAACGCATTCACTTTGCGGTAGTGGTGGATGAATTCGGCGGCACCAGCGGTATTGTAACATTAGAAGATATCATGGAAGAGATCATCGGCGACATTAATGATGAGTTTGATGAAGAAGATGCACCTTATAAAAAATTAGACGATTATAATTATGTGTTTGAAGGAAGAACGATGATCAATGATGTTTGTAAAGTAATGGAATTGCCTGTTGATACTTTTGATACTGTAAAAGGCGAAAGTGATTCTTTAGCAGGATTGGTTCTTGAATTGGCCGGTGAAATTCCTTCAGTGAACAGTGTGGTGCCCTGCGGAGAATTTGAATTTATTGTGTTGGAAGTATTAAAGAACCGCATCAATAAAATTAAAATAACTATCAAGCCGCAGTTAAGTGAAGAAAGTTAAAGAAAGCCGTGAGTCAGAAATCGCGAGTCAGGAGTTGAAGAATTTTTTTTCGCCTTTTGCCTTTTGTCTTCGGCCTTTTGCGTTCCGCCTTTTGCCCTTTGTCTTTTGCCTTTTGCCTTTTGCCTTCTCCTGTAACAGCACTTACACGCCTAAACCAAAAGGTTATTTTAAAATAGATTTTCCCGAAAAAAAATATCAGGTATTTGATCAGCCCGGTTATCCTTATACATTCGAATATCCCGTGTATGCCAATGTGGTAAAGGATTCTACTTTTTTTGGTGAAGCAACTGAAAACCCCTGGTGGATCAATATTAACTTCCCGCAATTCAACGGAAGGATCTATGTGAGCTATAAAGAGATCGGTACAAATAAATTCGATAAGCTGATCAATGATGCATTCAAGCTCACCAATAAACACAATGCAAAAGCCAATTCCATTGATGAATCGATCATAACAACACCGAACAATATTCACGGCATGTTCTTTAATGTGGGTGGTGATGTGGCAACTGCGAATCAGTTTTTCCTGACGGATTCCACCAAACATTTTCTTCGCGGTGCTTTGTATTTTGATGCTGCACCCAATGCAGATTCATTGGCGATCGTAAATACTTTTTTATTGGAAGATATGAAGCACCTGATCAATACTTTTCACTGGAAATGATCTTCACCAAAAAGCCACCCCGAATAATCAGGATGGCGAAAGCAAACACTGATGCATGCTGTTTGCACCGTGAATAAATGATACGCTTGTCTTTAATTTTTGTTACTGTATTAACTGTTAATATTTTCTTCTCTGCGGCTGCATCTGATTCTGCAATTGCTCAATCTTTCAAATTATCTTCGTATAAATTCTTTCAAGACATTTATGATAGCAATCGATAATAAACTGATAAGTGATGATATCATTGAAGAACAATTTGTTTGCGATCTTTCGAAATGCAAGGGTGCATGTTGCGAAGATGGTGATGCAGGTGCTCCGTTATTAAAAGAAGAATTGGATCATTTGGTTGAATACTTCGATATCATTAAAGAATATTTAAGCGAAGAAGGACTTGCTGCCATTCAAAAGATCGGCAAGTATGAATACGACAGAGAGTTTGGTTGGGTTACACCAACGGTTAACAGTGGGATCTGTGCTTATGGTTTCAGAGATAAGAACGGTGTGATTTTATGCGGCATTGAACAAGCTTATATTGATGGAAAAATTGGATGGAAGAAACCGATCAGTTGTCATTTGTACCCGATCAGAATTACCAAAAGTAAATTGGACCCTGATATTGAATATTTGAATTATGAACCCAGAACTGATCTGTGCAAAGCCGCTTGCAGCTTGGGAAAAAAATTAAAAGTTCCCGTGTATTTATTTTTAAAAGATTCATTGATCAGAAAATATGGTGAGGAATTTTATTTAGCATTAGAAGAGACGGCAAAACATTTTAATGATCGTGAGTCGTAAATCGTAAGTCGCCAGTTTGAACTCTAATTACTTGCGATTCCCGATTTACGGTTTATGTTACTGAAAAATAAAAATCATGAGTAATAACGCAGCTTCATTTATTGCAAAGAGTACCATTAAGGCGGCTGACTTAGATCATCGCCGAAAAATTAATTTCAATATCGGCAAATACAATGCAGTAGTGCCGAAAGGCAAAGAACAATTTACCGATGTAATGACTGCACGTGAACGTGCTAAGAATACCAAGTGGCGCGCCATTGAACACTTAGATCAATACTTAGAAAATTTCGAAAAACAAATTTCTGCACGTGGCGCAAAAGTGTTGTGGGCAGAGAATGCAGAGCAGGCCTTGGATGAAATAGGAAAAATTTGTAAAGAAAAAAATTGCAAAACATTAGTGAAGAGTAAGAGCATGGTTACAGAAGAAATTCACTTAAATAAATTTTTAGAAAAGAACGGAATTGAAAGTGTTGAAACAGATCTGGGAGAATATATTCAGCAATTGGATGGGGAAGCACCATATCATATTGTCACACCTGCCATGCACAAAAGCAAAGAAGATGTTGCTAAATTATTTGCGAATAAATTAGGAGTGCCCGGTGGCTTATCGCCCGAAGAATTAACACAGGTTGCAAGAATTAAACTGCGTGAAAAATATGTGCAGGCCGAAGTAGGTGTTACCGGTGCTAATTTTATTATTGCAGATATCGGCGGCATAGCCGTTACAGAAAATGAAGGTAATGCAAGATTAAGTTGCGCCTTTCCCAAAACACATATTGTTGTTGTTGGCATTGAAAAGATGTTACCCTCCATTAATGATCTCGGTTTGTTTTGGCCATTACTATCAACATTCGGTACGGGACAAAAAGTTACAGTATATAATACCATTGTTACCGGTCCACGACAAGCCAATGAAACCGATGGACCTGAAGAAATGTATGTGATCTTATTGGACAATGGCAGAACAAATTTATTGAACAATCCGATCACCCGTGAAGCATTGTATTGCATTCGCTGCGGGGCCTGCTTGAATGCTTGTCCGGTTTATAAAAACATTGGTGGTCATGCATACGGAACAACTTACAGCGGCCCTATCGGAAGCGTGATCACGCCACATTTAAGCGGCATGAACGAATTCAAACATTTAAGTTATGCTTCTTCTTTGTGCAGTAATTGTACACAGGTTTGTCCGTTAAGAATTAATCTGCACGAATTATTATTAGAGAATCGTCATGAATCTGTTGTTGAAGGCGACAGTGCATTAGGAGAACGCATTGCATGGAAGGTTTGGAAAACAGCCAGCCTCAGCAGAAAGATGTACAATATGAGCAATGGCAAGTTAAAGAACTGGTTGGTGAATAAAGTGGCCGGTGCATGGACAGCACATCGAAGTGATCTTGATTTCAGCGAAAAAACTTTTAATGAAATGTGGGTTGAGAAAAATAAAAATTAATTTCTTTGTTGCAAGCTTTTGAATAAAAATTTGGCTGTGGTTGCGCCTGCCTGCCGATAGGCAGGTCGCACTCTTTAACGTTCTATTCATTCTTCAACTTTTCTAAGTTTGATCCTTTATTCCCAACATATCACTCCCCGTCTTCAATATATCGCCAAAACATTGTTGGGCGATGCAATTGAATTAACCAACAACAAAGAGCATTTCATCCAACATTCAGGAGCAAAAATTAATTATTCCTCTGAAACTATTGACAGCAAAGCATTTCAAGTAATTCCGTATGGTTTATTATTTGAAATAGAAATAAAAGAACAATCCATAGATTGCTTTGAATGGAATGGATTAAAAGCATTCTTTAAAACCGATGGTGATATTCCGTTTGATATTTTTGCTGCATCCTTTTATTTACTAAGCCGCTACGAGGAATATTTACCGCATCAAAAAGATGAATACGGGAGATACGATTATAAGAACAGCATTGCGTACAAAGAAAATTTTTTACAACTGCCGTTGATTAATTTATGGCTGAAAAGGGTTGAAGGTAAAAGGCTTAAGGTAGAAGCTGAATCCGACCTTACACCTTACACCTTAAACCCTACACCGTTTACCTTACGCCCTACACCTTTCACCTTCATCCCTACTTACGATATTGATATTGCATTTGCATATTTGCATCAACCATTTTTTATAAACCTGTTTGGATTTTACCGAGATCTCTTGACAGGTAACTTTGAAAATTTTGCAGAACGGAGTAATGTGTACAGCGGCTGGAAAAAAGATCCATTCGATGTATATGATTGGTTAGATCAATTACATGAACAACATAAACTAAAGCCATTATACTTTTTTCTATTGGCAGAAAAAAGAAAAGGCGTTGATAAAAATATTTCACCGCGCAAAAAAGCAATGCTGGGTTTAATAAAACAAATAGCTGCGAAAAATAAAATCGGGATTCATCCAAGTTGGCAATCGGGAGACGAGAAGCAAAAGGCAGAAGGCGAAAGGCAGAAGGCAGAAGAAAGCAGTGCGTTAAAAAATGAAATTTCTATTTTAGAAAAAGTAACTCAACGTGCCATCACAAAAAGTCGGCAGCATTATTTACGATTTACTATTCCGCAAACATTCAGAAGATTAATTGCAGCAGGCATTACCGATGAGTACTCACTGGGATACGGTACCATCAATGGTTTCAGGGCTTCTTATACTTTGCCTTTTTTTTGGTTTGATCTGGAAAAAAATGAAATAACGAATTTATTGTTGCATTCTTTTTGTTTTATGGATGCAACTTCCATTTTTGAACAAAAATATTCTGTTGAACAAACGGCTGAAGAATTACAATATTATTTTGATCTGGTGAAATCAGTAAACGGAGAATTCATCAGTTTATTTCACAATCATTTTTTAACAGAACAACCGCAATGGATGGCATGGAGAAAAATGTATGAAGATTTTTTGAAAAAGAATTGTTGAAGAAAATTCAGAACGTTGAAGAGTGCGGCGCAACAACCGATGCCAACAGTATAACAGATGGTACAATAAATTAAATCTCATTTTCAATGGGCTCGGTAGTATGCACTTCTTTTAAACTGTGGTTAACCAGATACACGCCAACAATTGTTATTAAAGTCCCGATCAAAATATTAATAGTTAGTTTTTCACTTAATAAGAAAAATCCAACCACCATTGCCACAATGGGATTGATGTATGCATACAAAGATGCAATAGCAGCGGGCAACTGTTTCATAGAATAAATAAAACAAACAAATGCAATACAGGAACCGATCAATACCAAATAAGCAATGGCCAACCATGTTTGTGTTGGAATTTCCGCAAGTGGAATATTTTTTCCGGATAATAAGGACATGATATAAATGAATGGGGATGCCAGCATCATTTGCCAGCCCATGCCGTAATAAGGATTGATGTCTAATTTTTTTCTCGCAACGAAAATAGTACCGATGCCCCATGAGATCATTGCGATGATCGATAAGATCACGCCAAATAAATAATCACTTGAGTTATGATGAAATGCATTGTCATAAAATACAACACAAATTCCTGCTAATCCGAGGATCAATCCTATAAAAGTGGCGATGGTGTTTTTCGTTTTGAAGAAGAACATTTCTATCACCACAACAAATAATGGATACAATGCAGCGATCAATGCTGCCAATCCACTTGATAAATATTTAATGCTCCATGTAGCAAAACCATTGGCGATGATCAAAAGAAAAAAAGACATGACCAATAAAGTTGGCCACTGCTTTTTGGTAGGCAATCGCTGACCTTTCAATGTAAAAAAAATAATGTAGATCAATCCAGCTGTAAATTGCCTGATCGCTGAAACTTGCAGTGGTGGTGCATTTAAAACGGCAAACTTACTCGCAACCCATGTTGTGCCCCAGATAATGCTGGTGGCAGTTAATGCGATATATGCTTTTTGTTTCGTGGTAAGTGCCATTTATTTTTTTGTTGTCAACAGAAGTGAAAGAATGATTCTTTTGTTGCCTTCGATTCTTTCAGTGAAAGAATTGCACTCTTGTACCGTTGAAATACTATTGTGCAATTCAACAATTACTTAATGTTTAAAATGCCGCATTCCGGTGATAACCATCGCTAATTTATTTTCAACTGCATATTGTATACTGTCTTTATCTCTGATAGAACCTCCGGGTTGAATAAATGCTTCAATGCCTGCTTCATGTGCGATCTGCACACAATCATTGAAAGGAAAGAAGGCATCACTTGCAAGCACTGCACCGGCCAGATCAAAATTAAATTGCTTGGCTTTTTCAATTGCCTGACGCAATGAATCGATACGCGATGTTTGTCCGCAGCCCTTCCCTACCAATTGTTTATTTTTTATTAAAGCAATGGCGTTACTTTTTAAATCCTTGCAAACAAGGTTCGCAAAAATTAAATCCTCTTTTTCTGACGCAGTGGTTTCTCTACCTCCAACTTCTTTCCACTCAGCATAGTTTCCTTTATCATTGTCTTGAACCAATGTACCATTCAATAAAGATTTTCTTTGAATCGTGAACTGTGAATCGTGAGTCGCTAGTTGAAGAAGGATCCTGTTCTTCTTAGATTTTAAAATTTGTAAAGCTTCTTCATCAAATGCAGGTGCGATCAGCACTTCAAAGAAAATTTCGTTAATGGCATTTGCAGTTGCAGCATCAATTGTTCCGTTGCAAACCAATACACCACCGAATGCACTTTCAGGATCTCCTGCCAAAGCTGCATCCCAACTGTCTTTCACAGAAACTTTTGCCGCAATACCGCAAACATTGGTATGTTTAATAATTCCGAAAACCTTTTCTGTTGAATCATTGAACTCATTGATCAATTGTACGGCTGCATCAACATCCACTAAATTGTTATACGATAATTCCTTTCCATTTAGTTGATTGAATATTTCTTTCAGATCACCATAGAATGCTGCTGATTGATGAGGATTCTCTCCATAACGCAATACTTGTTTGATAGCTGAAGTTTGCGTGGTGGTATTATCAGGATTAAAATAATTGTTGATGGCAATATCATAGTTCATCACTACCTGAAATGCTTTTGCAGCATAAGCTTTGCGTTGTTCAATAGTCGTTTCTCCATTTTGTTCGTTGAATAAATTTTCTAAAGAAGCATAATCATCTTTTGCAGCAATCACTACTATATCTTTAAAATTTTTGGCTGCGGCTCTAATCATCGAAGGGCCGCCGATATCTATTTTCTCAATAATTAATTTTTCTTCAGCAGTATTCTTTAGAGTTTCTTCGAAAGGATACAAATCAACGATCACCAGATCAATTTCAGGAATGCCGTATTGTTTCATCTCCACCAAATCCTGTGCTTCGTATCTTCTTCCCAAAATTCCTCCAAATACAACAGGGTGCAATGTTTTTACCCTTCCCCCTAAAATAGAAGGATAAGTTGTTAAGCTTTCAACGGCAATACAAGGAATGCCCGCTTCTTCCAAAAATTTTTGTGTGCCGCCTGTTGAATAAATTGTTATTCCCAGATCATGTAATTTTTTTGCAATAGGTTCCAATCCGTCTTTATAAAAAACGGAGATGAGCGCTGACTTTATTTTTTTTGACATGATGATGAATTGAAGAACGTCGATGATTGAATTAAAGCTCCATTACAAAAGCGCCTTGCTCAGGTATGGAATAATGCCGCAAATGTAAGTTCTCACAGTCTTTTTTCCATTGGTTGATTTTCCACAAGGGATTACTTGCATCAAAAACATATTCATCACAATCAAATGCCTGTGCCAATTGATTAATATTGAGTTTTGGATTTTTAGAAATGATAATAACATCCACTTTTATCCTTTTATCAACAATAGAAGGATTGATATAAGAATCGATCAACATAACTTTTTTGTTGGATGAGGTAATTAATTCATGTTGATGATTGATAGATGAAAGTTGATAAACTTTACTGATTCGGTTCAATATCCTTGAAGGTTTTAAATGAAAATTTTGCAGGAATCCGTCTTGCAATAAAATACTGTCACCTATAAATTGATATTTTCTTCCTTCAATAATATCCATTGCCTTGTGTTGCGGAACATTGTAAACGATCATTTTTTTCTGCTCTTTTTTTGCAATAAAATCAAACCCTCTAATGATACTGAATAGTAATAGAGAACCAAGCCCCATCAGTAACGCTTTTGAACGTTTGCACAGTAACCAAAAAGTGAATCCCGTAATTGCGAAATATAAAATAACAGTTTGAGAAATACTGATCTGAAGTGATTGCCATGTTGCTTGAGGTACAGCATTAATATGCAGAATAAAATCATTCATCCATGTAATCATAAAATTGATTGTCTTGCCAACATTAACAGCAATAGATGTAAATCGCGAAACCATCAGCAATAACAATTCTGCATATAAGATCAAGCCCGATAAAGGAACTGCGATCAAATTGGCAAATAAGAATAATCCCGGAAATTGATGAAAATAAAATACGATAAGCGGTAATGTTAATATTTGTGCAGACAGTGTAACTGCCGTTAATTCCCAGATATATTTCAATAGTTTATTTGAAAAATAAAACCAGTTATTGATATGTTTTGAAAAGATGACGATGCTTAATACAGCAGCATAGCTTAATTGAAAACCAACATCCCATAAACTGAACGGGTTAAATAATAGGATCGTAAATGCAGATGCAGCAAGGTTATTGTAAATATTAATCCGTTTTGAAAAACTTTGGCCTAAAACAATAAACGAGAACATCACTGCACTTCTCAATATGGATGGTGCGGCACCTGCTATAAAAGTAAAGCCCCAAATGATAGTTAGTACAACAAATGGTTTTATCCATTTTACAAATCGTTTATTTTGAAAAGGCTTGATAAAAAAAATGATCAGCCCGTATATCATGGCGATATGCAAACCACTGATCGCAATGATATGCACTACGCCTGTATTGCTGTATGCCTGCACCAGATCTTTATCAAGATCATCTCTGTAACCGATCAATAATGCTTCTGCAATACTCAGTGCATCGGGAGTTGTAATATACTGACGCAATGCCGCCAGTAATTTGATTCGGGTTCTTAATAAAAAGTCATTGAAGAAAGATTTATTTTCGGAAGAAAGTATTTGATAATCTTTCCTCATCAAATAAACCTGATAATAAATATCCTGAAACGCACAATATTGTTTGTAATCAAATGCGCCGGGATTACCTGAATTAATAATTGCCTGTAATGGTTTATGAATGATGATCCTTGATCCGTAGTGCAATAAAGGCTTAAGTCCGTCTTTTTTGAAATATAATAAGACTGTTCCATTTGCAGTTTGTATTTTTTCATTGATTACAGTTTCTATTTTTGCAGAGGTTTTGAATGATTTTTCTTTCTCTGTTAATGGCTCCAGAACAGTTGCAATAAAATAAGAATCACTTCTATAATTTTGAAGTGAAATCTTTCGCTGATTCAAAAAAACAGAAACAGCTCCGGCAGATATAAAAAATAATTGAATGCCCAATCCCATTAACCATTGATGGCTGAACCTTGAATGCGTATTGAGAATACTGAAAACTGCTATAAGCACCAGTGCAACAAAAACAATAGATCCGATGATTTCCCGGTTCGGATCAAAATAAAACTGAAGCAAAATTCCTGCAATAAACGGCAATAATACCCGCAGAAACGGGACAGGTTTCCAGATAAAAATCTCGAATCTCAGCATATAAACTGCTATTTTTAGAATATGGTCTATGTGGGAGTTATTGCTTTTAAAGCGCAGAGATAAAATTTGAATATGGCTTTATCAAAGTATAAAGTCAGGTAAATCAGACAAATAGCTATAAATTTTCCTTTTTAGCATTGCCTATTAACCAAAATTTCCCCATCAGTTTTGGTAAACTTTTGAGGAAATCGGAGGGTTTGTTTAACAGGATACAGGATTTTAAAAACGGCACTTATACTAACCCTTTTGCTAATATCCTTTGTTGTAATCAAAAAACTAAATATTAGGGCAAAAAATTGTGACGGTATTTTTCCCGTTGTTTTAACGGTATAGTATTTGTTTTTTTAACGGTTTTTCATCCAGTCTATTAACGGTTTTTTTTTCAATATTTCAACCCGAATTAAGGGATTTTTAATCATTTATAAATTGAAGTAATTCATAATTGATTGAGGCTCATCATTTTTTTCAAAAATCCTTTCTTGTTTGAAAATACTTTTACGGAGTAAATTAAAATTATCCATTTAAAACCTTTTTTACCATGCAAACAATCGAAACAAAATCCTTAAAGGTTGGTCAGTATGTAAATACTGCACATGTAGATTCTGTGATCAGAAATTACAAACAAGAAAGATGGGTTCACAACAGTGAAAGGATCGGCAAAGAAGATTCTTTGAGCGCATGGTGGAGTGTGGAAGAATTAGAAGAATTCATCGAACATGCCAAAACACATGGCGCTGATGGTGTAAAATTCTATTTTGGTGCTTATGATAAAGAACATGCTCCTTTGGCTGAATATGCAGACAGACAAACACTGGTAATGGTGGCTACGAAGCAAAAAGAAAATGCGGATGGCAGTACCAAGAATAAAGATATTTATATCGCTACTGAAAAAGGAACGAATATAGTTGCTTATAATGCTGGAAGATTATGTCCTCCTTTCTGTGGACAAAGTGACGATGACTTTAACAATGATGAAATTGGTGTTACTTTAGTTGACCAAGGTGACAAAGGCTTTGTGGTTATTTAATAAAGCCAAGAGTTTAAAATAATATTAAAACCCCCGGATTCGGGGGTTTTGCTGTTTTATGCAATAAATACAACTTACTTTTATGGTCAATGAAATTACCGATATACATATATGCAATTTTTTTTAGTACACTTTCTGGTTTTTTTGCATTATATAAAAGAAAATTGAATACATTTTATTTAAAGGTTTTCCCCTTTTTTTTAATACTTACTATACTCGTAGAATTTACTGGGTCATTTATCATTAGGGTACAAAAACAAGAAAACACAACATTTCTTTATAACTTTTTTACAACTTTTGAATTCGGATTTTATATATGGGTAATAAGAGAGATTATAAGGAATAATAAATCTAAGAAGATCCTGTTTTTTTTAATGCTTTTTTATCCTCTTGTAGCAATTATAAATATTATTTTTTTTCAAGGTAAAGAGGGATTTCACACATTCACTTATTCTTTAGGATGTCTATTAATAGTTGGCTGCTGTATTTACTATTTTTATGAGTTGTTCCTGATGCCGCATTCAGTTAATCTATTAAGGCAGCCACCATTCTGGATATGTACTGCACTTTTATTTTTTTATGCATTTACATATCCGATTTATGGTCTAAGTAATCTTATGATGAGTTTGCCAAGACCCATTTTAAAAAATATAGAAGGAATTGTAACTTATTTGAATGTATTTTTATATTCTTTTTTCAGTATCGCTTTCCTATGCAGAATCAGAATACAGAAATAATTACCGTATTGATTATAGGCGCAACAATGGCTTTATTATTAGTGCTATTCATTGTTGCCATTGTATTTTTATATCAACGTAGGCAACAATCTCATGAAAAAGACCTGATGAAATTAAAAGAAGAATACGATCAGGAATTACTGCGCAGCCAATTAGAAATTCAGGAAACAACTTTAAAAACCATCAGTCAGGAACTACACGATAATGTAGGGCAAATGCTTTCAGTTGTTAAACTGTCTATGGCAAGTACCGGCATTACTAAAGAGCATCCCGCTTTTGAAACCATTACTGCTTCAAGAGAAATATTAAACAAAGCTATTCTTGATCTGGCCAATCTCACCAAGAGTTTGCACACCGACCGCATTTCACAAATCGGTTTGGAACAGGCCGTTCAATTCGAGATCAACACCATCAATAAAACAGGTTTGATGCCGATCGAATTTATCGCTCCAACTAATCCTGACCATAAAAATTTAGACGGACAAACTTCCATTTTCCTTTTTAGAATGTTTCAGGAAATACTCAATAACACTTTAAAACATTCTAAAGCCACTCATGTAAATGTGATGATGGATTTTACACCCAATAATATCTTTGTTTTAAAAGTAGAAGATAACGGTGTTGGTTTTGATGTGGAAGAAAAGAAAAATAAACCATCTGCTTCAGGAGGAGTTGGTTTAAAAAGCATGATCAACCGTGCAAAACTGATAGGCGCAAAATTTATTATCACTAGTACACCCGGAAGCGGAACATGTATTACAATAACGTTACCTTTGATCAAAGAAACCATTCCTAAAGAAGATTAACCCATGTCCGCAAGTTCTAAAAAAGTTTATCAGGTAGCTGTTACTGACGATCACACTTTGATGCGTAATGCATTGGCACGATTGATCGCATCTTTCGAAAACTATTCCGTTATTTTCGAAGCAAGTAATGGAAGAGATTTGATAGAAAAGATACAAAGCCATCTTATACCTGATATCATATTATTAGATATCAATATGCCCGAAATGGACGGCTTTGAAACCGCCAAATGGCTGACCAGAAATTATCCGCAAATAAAAGTGCTGGCGCTTTCAATGCAGAGTGACGAATCAAGTATCATCAGGATGCTTCGATTGGGTGCAAAAGGTTATCTGATGAAAAATGTTGAACCCGATGAACTGAATGTTGCACTTGAATCAGTGATCAAAAAGGATTTTTATTTATCTGAAACTATTTCAGGTAAAGTCATTTCCGGTTTGCATCAGGATTATCATCAACCTTTAGAACCGGTAATGTTGGGAGATAAGGAAAAAGAATTTCTCCGATTGATCTGTACAGAATTAACTTATAAAGATATTGCAGAGCGCTTGTTCGTTAGTCCCCGCACTGTAGATGATTATCGTAACAGTTTATTCGATAAACTAAAAGTGCATACCAGAATGGGATTGGCCATGTATGCTATCAAAAATAAGATTGTAGAAGTATTGTAATTTTTTGAAGTTGGTACAATAAAAAAGTCTTTCGCATTAAATGTGAAAGACTTTTTTATTTCTAAGAATAATTTATTTACTCAAATTCATACTTCTTTCTTTGTACAAAGTTCTAAAGTATGGATCGCGAAGGTCTTTTATAAAACGAATGGCTTCTCCTGTACTCTTCATTTCAGGTCCTAATTCTTTACTTACGCCCGGGAATTTATCAAAACTGAAAACAGGTTCTTTAATGGCATAACCATCCAACTTCTTTTCTAAATTAAAGTCGGTGAGTTTTGCAGAACCGATCATTACTTTCGTTGCAATATTCAAATATGGTATGCCGTAAGCCTTTGCGATAAACGGTGTAGTTCTTGAAGCACGTGGATTTGCTTCAATTACATAAACCTTATCACCTTTAATCGCAAATTGAATATTGATCAGTCCTTTAATGTTCAACGAACGTGCAATTTTCTCGCTGTAATATTCCATTGTTTCAACAATCAACGGCGTAAGATTGAATGCAGGCAAAACCGCATTACTGTCGCCGCTATGAATACCGGCCGGCTCAATATGTTCCATCACGCCCATCACATGAAAATTCTCTCCGTCAAATATGGCATCCACTTCTGCTTCCTGACATCTGTCCAAAAAATGATCAATTAAAATTTTATTGCCCGGCAAATGTTTTAATAAACTGATCACTGCTTTTTCAACATCCTCATCATTAATAACGATACGCATTCTTTGTCCGCCCAACACATAGCTTGGGCGTACCAAAACAGGATAACCTACTCTGTTGGCAACGGCAATCGCTTCATCAGCATCCAATGCAGTACCATATTCCGGATAAGGAATATTCAGATCTTTTAACAGGTCACTGAATCTTCCTCTGTCTTCAGCAATATCCATTGCATCAAAAGATGTTCCGATGATCTTGATTCCTTTTTCATGTAACCTTTTGGACAATTTCAAAGCGGTTTGTCCGCCCAACTGAACGATCACACCCTCCGGTTTTTCCAACTCAATGATCTCCCAGAGATGTTCCCAGTAAACGGGTTCGAAATATAATTTATCAGCAATGTCAAAATCGGTAGAAACTGTTTCAGGATTGCAATTCACCATGATGGCTTCATATCCGCTTTCCTTGATGGCAAGTAGACCATGCACACAGCAATAATCAAACTCAATACCCTGACCAATACGGTTTGGGCCACTGCCTAAAACAATAATTTTCTTTTTCTGCGAAGGAACAGACTCGTTGGAATTTAGTGTAGTACTCATTTTTGAAGGATTGCGCAAAATTAGGGTTACGGATGAATTTTTGAAGATTATTTTTTGAACACTGTTTTCAGCCTGAATACATTAACCTTTATTAACCTTAGTTCCATCATTATTAACCGATATTGCTACAGGTTGCATCTACTTTTGGCAACACACCAAACACATTGACTGATATGCAAAAATTTTTTCTTCTCCTCCTTATAACTGCTGTTTCTGTTACCACTTATGCGCAAAAATTTTCAACTATCAGAGGAACTGTTTTTGATACAGTAAGTAAAAAAGGATTATCGTATGCAACGGTTTCTTTGGTGGCAGCAAAAGATTCTACACTCATCAGTTTTACAAGAGCAGATTCATCCGGCAATTTTCATATCCCTAAAATAAATCAGGGGAAATATTTATTATCCACTTCTTATGTGGGTTACGTTCCGGTTTGGAAATTAATTACAGTCGTTGATGGACAAGATTTGAATGTTGGCAATATCCCCTTGGTTGATTTAGCCAATGCAACCAATGTAACGGTGGTAGCAAAACGTCCGCCTGTTGTGATGAATAATGATACGCTTGAATTCAACACCGAAAATTTTAAGACGCAACCCAATGCTGTAGTGGAAGACCTCTTAAAAAAATTACCCGGTGTTACAGTTGATGAAGACGGCACCGTAAAAGTAAACGGGCAAACCGTAAATCGTGTTTTAGTGAACGGCAAAGAATTTTTTACAGGTGACCCAAAAATGGCGACAAAGAATTTAGATGCCGATGCAGTTGATAAAGTACAGGTATTTGATAAAAAAACAGATCAGGCGGAATTTACAGGTGTTGATGATGGCAACTCACAAAAAGCGATCAATCTGAAATTGAAAAAAGACAGAGACAATACATTGTTCGGGAAAGTAGCCGCAGGTGCCGGCAATGATGGAAAATTCGATGCACAAACCAATATTAATAAATTCAAAGGCGATCAGCAAATCTCATTTCTCGGAATGGCGAACAATACTAATCGGCAGGGATTTTCTATCGGTGATGTTTTGAATTTTACAGGTGAAATAAGCAAAGGAATGCGCAACGGCGGCGGCATCACTATTAAAACAAACAGCAATGGCCCGGATAATGCAGGCTTGCCCACAACGGGTTTGGGACAAAATCAACAAGGTGTTGCCAATACTTATGCCGGAGGGTTTAATTATAACGATACGTGGAATAAGAAAACAGATTTTAATGCAAGCGCCACTGCAAGTGATATTCATTTAGTGACTGATAAAACAACCAACCGTCAATATATTTTACCGGGTAATTCTTCCTACGAATATGATGCAACGAGCAACAGTGTAAGAGATATCAAGCAACAAAAAGTAAATCTGAGTTATGATCATAAGATAGATAGCTTTAATTCCATCAAGATAGTTCCTGTGCTTACTTTTCAACAACAGAATAACTGGAACAATAATAATTCTGTTTCGCAGGATATGAATAATGTGAAACTGAATGATGGTTACAATAATACTTTTGCAAAATCAGATGCATTGGATTTTACCAATTCTGTTTTATACCGATTGCGTTTTAAAAAGAAAGGAAGAACATTGTCTGTATCACTCAATAACAGTTACAATCACAGTGAGCAGAACGGAACATTGGATTCCAAAACAAGTTTTTATTCAGGAACTACTTCAACAGATTCTGTACTCAATCAAACAAATAATTATGATGCAGTTACCAATAATTACGGCGGCAATATCACGTATACCGAACCATTAGGTAAAAGATCATTGATCGAATTAAGCAGCTTCATCAACAGCACCATCGGACAGAGCGATAAAAAAACATTCGATTATAATTCCGCAACAGGCAAGCATGATATCATAAATGCAGCGCTTACCAATGATTTTAAAAGCAATTATACTTATAGTGGCGGAAGTGTGAATCTGAGAGCCAATCAAAAGAAAATAAATTATACTTTGGGTGCATCATTGCAGTCAGCCACATTGCAAAGCATCAATCAAACACATAATTCAACCATTCAACAATCTTTCACCGATGTATTGCCCAATGCAAATTTTCAATACAAGTTCAGCAGTTTCAGAAATGTGCGCATCGATTACAGCACATCCACGCAACAGCCTTCCACTACGCAATTGCAGCCGATAGAGAATGTGAGTGACCCTTTGAATATCACAGTCGGGAACCCCAACCTTCAACGTTCTTACAGTCATAATTTGAATATCAATTATTTTGCTGCAGATCCGATGACCAGAAAAAATTTCTTTGTATTTCTTGCAACAGGAAAAACATTTAATGCGATCGTAAATGCAGATTCAACCACCGCAAGCGGCGCCAGAAAAACAACTTATACCAATGCAGATGGTGTATCGTATTTGTTTGGTAATGCATCTTTCGGTTTCCCGATCAAAAAATTAAGTTCGAGGATTGATCTGTCTCTCGGTGCCAATTATACGCACAATGTTTCTTTTATCAACGGCGCACAAAATAATATTTCCAATCTTACTCTCAATCCTTCGCTCAACTGGAGTTTCGGTATCGATAATAAAATTGATATCATGACCACGGCAAGTTTAAGTATCAGCAAAGCTGATTATTCTCTGGAATCCCAATTAAACACGAATTATTTAACACAGCGATTCAGCACTGATATTACCAACTATCTCCCTTATGGTTTTGTGCTGAATAATAATTTTAAATACACGATCAATACCGGAAGGGCTGATGGTTATAACACAGCCATTCCTTTGTGGAATGCATCCATTGCCAAAGGGTTCTTGAAAAATAAAAGAGCGGAATTCAAATTCAGCGTACTGGATATTTTAGATCAAAATACGGGAACCACCAGAAGTGTGAATCAAAATTATATTGAAGACACGCGTTACAATGTATTGCAACGCTATTTCCTATTTAGCTTTACGTATATCTTGAACAAAGCAGGCAAGACAGCAGGCGGACCGAATATTCAGATACGATCTTTTAATAATGATTAATAATCCCCCAATAAATAAAGATCCCGCTTTGATGAGCGGGTTTTTATTTTAAAAGTATTATTTAATCCAAATTTTGCTGCTAATTAAAAATGCTTCTATTTGCTCTTTATCAATTCGAGTGATTTTGGGTATGCTCTTATTTATAAAACTTGAATCAAATAAATAAATATTTCTAAAAGGAGGCTGCTCTTCGCCAAATGAATTTTGATATTTTAACTCATATGCTACAAAAAAAGAAGTTTTGTATTCATTAATCGGTAGCCTAATCATATAGCTTTGTTGTTTCCCCTCAGTAAGAACAAATGTTTTGTCATCATAAATACCAATTCCTAATTTTTCGGAATATAACCGATTATTATAAACGTCAATTCTGTAAGATGTAGATCTCAAATTTTTTGCACTCCCTTTACCTGAATTAGTATACCACAGTTCAAATATTAGCCGATTGTTTATTGTGTCTTTCTTTAGATGCGGATTGTTTATTGTTGAATCACCCTCAAATGCCTCTATGATTGGACTATTTAATACTTTTTGTAATTCAACATTTTCTCTATGCTCCTGTTGAAGTTTCTGCGATAAATTTTCGTATTGAAAATTCTTTTCTGTTAATTGCAGTTTCACCGTATCAACTGTAGATTGAACTCTATTTACTTGCTTTATTCTATTTAATTCTTGAATCTCCGATTCTTTCTTACTTAGGCTATCTTTAAACTTTAATTTTAATTCATTCTTTTCTCCTTCAATTCTTAATTGATTAGCCAAATTTTCTTTATTAATTCTCTCTGTTTCTTTAAAGTGAGCCTTGTTTAACTTTTCAATATTTTCAAAATTCTTATTAGCCGCTGCTTCAGCAGTTTTATTATCTAAGAAAGTCGTAACTCCTCCCAAAATAACAGAGACTATAACGCAGAGAATAAAAATGTACCCTGTAAAACTTAATCTACCCAGAACTCGAGTTATTTGTTTCCATTCTGATAAACTATAGGGTGCAATGTAATTGTGCTCTTGGGGTTTCATTATTTTATCACTGAAAAAAACAGGGATAACCAATGTTCCCATAACAGAAAAGAACATTATACTTTTTAGGATAAAAATCAAAACTGAATATTTCCAGTCTGTCATACCTGAATTGTATTATGCTTCATTTAAAATAACAAGATGCAATATAATTATTTTTATTTATTTAAACTCTAAATTAAAACAACGTGTCTTTAGTAGTTTATTAATAATATCAGGTTCCTTAACTTATTACAAAACAAAAAAGACCTCACATCAGTGAAGCCTTTTTTATTTCTTATCAACTGTTACATCGGTGGTCTTCCACCCGGTCCACCATGGTTCATATTGTTCATCATTTCCATTTGCAGTTTCTGGAATTCTGCTTTTGTTATTTTCTTTCCTTTAGTGGGTTCTTTCACTTCTTTTTTATTCACTTCTTTTTTTATTTCTGTAGCAGTGTACACTGTTTGTCCGTCATTGATATTTAATTGAAGAATTACGCCGGGCAAGCCGCCGTTGTTTTCCGGGCCAACCGGTGTTTGAATATCATCTGCATACCATGCAACAACATCTACCTGTTTTGCTTGAGGTGCATTCGTTTTTTTAGTTGTATCACCCGGATTATTTCCGTTGATATTGATACGAACCATACCACCACCCATTATCGTTTGCTGTGTGGTTGCTTTATGGCAATTATGCCCGAGAATGGTTTTTGTTTCATCACTCAGTTTCCATTTTTGTGTGCGGATGCTGTCTTCAATGATATAGGTCTTTGCACCTAACTCAGTCATCAACACAGATTTTGATTGGGCAAAATTCTTATACAATTCATCCCCGTCACCACCACCCATTCTAATAATCACTCTTGCCCCGCCGCCACCACCGCCTTCAAACGGATCGGGTGCTTCATCTTCGGGAATCGTTTTATACATAGAAGTACTGTCACTGAACAACAATATATGTTTGCTGGTGCGGAACTCCGGCATCATGGCACGCATCTGTTCATCCTGTATCATCTTGTGCATGTTGATCTTTCGTTCATAGATCACTGTGCCTTCTTTTATTTGTGCCTGCAACGCTGAAAGGCTGATCGCAGTTGCAAAAACTAAAAACATTTTTTTCATGATGAGCTTTATTTTGTGGCTCAAAGCTACACGAGCATGCGTTAAGTGCGGTTGCATAAAGGTTAATTAAGGTTAATAAAAAAACAACAGCAATGCAGGTATAATTACATTTGTTATGAAGAAGATGAATAAATTAAAATTATCCAGACTGTTCATGATGGCCACTATTGTTTTAATAGCGGCCTTTCAGGCTTATTGGTTGATACGTTTGTTCCATGATGAAAAAGAGCGATTGAAAAAAACTGTTGACATTGCATTCAGGGAAAGTATTTATAAAATACGTGAAGAAAAATTCAGGAACGATACTTTGTTTTTCAAAGGAATGCCAGCGCCGCCTCCCGATGTTTTTATGAGTGATGTGGTCAATGATGTTTCAGGTTCGGAAAAAGAGATCAGAGAATCCATGCCGTTTAAAAAAAGAATATTGTCTGATGATGTTCCTGATGATATGCATCATCACAGAAACGATTCAGGGAATAAGAAACAAATGATCATTGTTAGAAGTTTTTCATCTTCCGGAAATAACAGTTCCATGAAAGTCGAACAATTTGATTCGATTGTCAGATCCAATACACAAAAAGGAAGAAAAGTAGAGGTGACTACCTCCGGACATAATATATTCAGCACTGATTCAGGAATTACTATCACAGCAAAGAATAAAAAAAGTTTAAAATTTGCATTCACGATAAAAGATGCAATTCAGAATGCACATTCTATCAATGACACGATCCCGATAAAAAAAATAGATTCTGCTTTTCAGAAAAAATTAATGTCGGCATCTGCTCAAAATCTTGTTTATACAATTACTAAGGATACTTCGTATAATGAAATACTCACAGACACAACACATCAATTGCATACCAATCCGGTAAAAGTGGGATTTATCAGGCCTATTACCTATCAAGCCCTATTTGAAGATCCTTTTTGGCTCGTTATCAGAAAAATATCACCACAAATAATTTTATCGTTGTTGCTAATCCTTTTTACAACCATTTCTTTTGTTATCATTTACAGGAATTTATTGGCACAAAGAAGATTAGCTGATATGAAGGATGAGTTCATCAGTAATATCACACACGAATTAAAAACACCTATTGCCACTGTAACCGTTGCGGTGGAAGCATTGCGGAATTTCGGTGGCATACAAAGTGCGGAACGCACAAAAGAATATTTAGACATTTCTGCCTCTGAATTGCAACGCTTGAGTTTATTGGTGGATAAGGTTTTAAAACTTTCTGTTTTCGAGAACAAAGAAATTGAATTGAAGAAAGAATGGTTCGATTGCAAACAATTGGTGGAGGATGTGATCAATACCATGAAACTGCAATTCGAGAAAACAAATGCACAAATAACATTCAAAACGGAAGGAGATACATTTTTAATTGAAGCAGATAAACTGCATATCACCAGTGTGATCTATAATTTATTTGACAATGCCTTAAAATACAGTACACGAGATCCGAAAATAGAAGTTACATTAAAATCAAAAGCCGAGCATGTTGAATTGAGTGTAACAGATAACGGTATTGGTATTTCGGACGAATACAAAGGAAAAATATTTGATAAATTTTTCCGGGTACCCAGCGGCGATCATCACAACACAAAGGGTTATGGATTGGGATTGAGTTATGTGTCACATATTACAAAACGGCATCAGGGTTTCATTACAGTTGAAAGTGAAGTAAGCAAAGGCAGCACATTTACCGTTTTTCTTCCCTACAAAGAATCTGAAGTGATCGATTTTGGTGCTGGCAGAAAAATAATAAAAAAAGCATTCAAATTATGAGCATCAAGATCTTATATGTTGAAGATGAATTATTTCTCGGCAAGATCGTAAAAGAAACCTTGGAAGGACGGGGCTTTGACGTTGCCATGGAAACCGATGGCGCTAAAGTGATGTCGTTATTCAATAAAGAGCAACCTGATATTTGTGTGCTTGATGTTATGCTGCCCAACCGCAATGGTTTTGAACTGGCAGAAGACATCCGTAAATTAAACAGCGACGTGCCTGTAATTTTTTTAACAGCAAAAACACAGACTGAAGATGTGGTGAAAGGTTTTAAAACCGGCGGCAATGATTATATCCGCAAACCATTCAGCATGGAAGAATTGATTGTGAGGATTGAAAATTTATTACGTGTAAAAAAAGAGGACCCGTTGACGATAAGTACAGATACCATTTCTTTGGGCAGTTACAGTTTTCATCTCAATAAACAGATACTATCATTTAAAGATGAAGAACGAAAATTATCTTATCGTGAAAGTGAGTTATTGAAATTTTTATTTCAGCACCGCAACACCATCATTGACAGAAAAGATGTGTTGAACCATATTTGGGGAACCGATTCTTTTTTCAACAGCCGCAATCTGGATGTATATATCACCAAACTGCGCAGTTATTTTAAAGAAGATGATTCTTTAGAGATCATTACTATCAAAGGTGTTGGATATCGTTTTACTTTTTAAAATGCTTGCAGCAGGTCTTTCATCAATTGCTGATTCGCATCCAGGTTAATAAATCCTCTTCGCGGCTGATCCAGATCCATGATAACATAGATCACCAGAACAGTTAATAAAGCAAACCCTGCGACAGTTATCCAGTTGATCCGTTTTGAAACAGGGATCTCAAATCCAGCCAAACAACTGCATGAGATGGATATGACGAATAAGAGCAGTAAAATAATATCGGGCACTTTTGTGCGCATCGAAGCTTCACGAACAGTTGTGATATCGATCATTGCATTCAATGCCGGAATCATTTGATTAGTGGCAGCGAGATACTTTGGATTTTTTGAAAGACTTGCAGCTCTTGCCCATAATGAATCAGCATATTTTGAAGCCAGCACTTTTGCTGCATTCATTTTTGCATCATTGATATCATAATAAGCCACTCTTGCTTCAATGTATTTTTTAAAATCTTTTCTGAATGGAGTTCTGCTTGAATCATCATACATATCCGCACGCAAAACAGCCGTGCCGATATCATTCACCTCTTCGATCATCACAGAACGCCTTGTGTCATATCTGGAACCTGCCATTCCGAATGTAAATGCCAACAACAAACCCAGTAAAGCAAATAATGACCCTTCTACAGGACCGAGATTTTCGCCAGCCAATGGGTTTTTTTGTCTGGTCCGGTAACCGATAATACTTGCAGTCATCATCAATACAAAAAGTATCGAACAAAGCAACCAGGCATTTACAGTGTGAAAAAAGGAAATGTTCATGCCTAAATATAAAATATTATTTTTTCAGTTTCAGTTTCTCTACAAATTATATTTCTTTCCGCTCCGAAAAGATTAACCTTATTTAACTTTTTTTTCATTTGACTGTAACATTTTGAAATTAATTTCGTCTAATAAATCCAAATCGCAGTTTATGAAATCAAAATATCTATTGCAATTGGCCTTGATGGTTATTATAGCCGTTGCAACAATGGCTTTTTTTGAGGAAAAATATGATCAAAAACATTGCACACGATTGAATGATTGCTGTGCTCAAAAATGCAGTTCTGATAAAAAATCTGCTGATAATTCCGAAAATATTTTCTATAATCCCGTCAGCAGCCTGATTGCTGCCGTTTATAAATAACTGATCCTGCCGTTCGGCGGGATTTTTTTCTTTGCATTGTAACTAATTTTACCCTGTTACGTATTACTGATGACAAAGCAAACTATCTGAAATATCGCTGCTGTTTATGACTGAAAGAGAGTATAATCAATGTGTAAATCAATATGCTGACAATGTGTACAGGTTCATTGTCAAAAACCTCCGGCATGAAGAGGATGCGAAGGATATTGTACAAACAGCATTTGAAAAATTATGGCGCAACCGGGAAACAGTAGATAATGAAAAATCGAAATCTTTTTTGTTCACTGTTGCGTATAATCAGATGATCGATCATATCAGAAAAGTGAAAAGAATATCTTTGAAGGAAGAATTTGGTGAAGGATTGAAAACTGTTCATCAACCCAGTTCAAACACCAAAAAAGTTTTGATGGATGCTTTGAATCAATTGAATGAAACACAACGCAGCTTGGTGATGTTGAAAGATTATGAAGGATATAATTATGAACAGATCGGTGAAATAATGGGATTGAATGAAAGTCAGGTGAAAGTGTATTTGCACAGGGCGAGATTGACCTTAAGAAATTATTTGGTTAGCCCTGAAAACGTTTTATAAAATGAACATCAACAGAAATAATTACGAAGAGTTTTATCTGCTTTATGTGGATGGAGAGCTTTCTGCGCAGGATAGGCTGGCTGTTGAGCAGTTCATGGAAGATAATCCTGATACTGCACACGAACTGATCATGTTGAATCAAACAAAATTAGACGCCGATCCTGTATTTTTTTCTGATAAATCTTCTTTATATAAAATCGCTTCAGACGAATTGAATCTGAGTAATTATGAAGAACGCTTTTTATTGTATGCGGATGATGAATTGAATGATGAACAGAAAAAAGAAACAGAGCTTTTTGTATTGCAGCATCCGCAATTACAGGAAGAATTTACTTTATTGATGCAAACCAGATTAACAGTCGAAAGCATTGCATTTCCTGATAAATCATCTTTATACAGAAAAGAAGAGAAGCCTGTTATTTATTTTAGTTGGACAAGAATAGGAATTGCAGCAGCATTGATCGGATTTTTATTTTTGGTTTGGACCATCATTCCCGTAAAAAATAAAACAGCACAACAGGTTGCCGCTGCTAAAATTGAGTTTTCAAAAACAATTGATAACTCAAATGGCTTGAAAAATGCAGGTGTTGTTTCAAAAACAGATCTTGTAAAAAAACAAATTCGGGGCTTGAGACAAATAGCACCTGCCATACAAACCGAAAGCAATGTTATAACTGCTAAAAATGATGTTGAAATAAAAATGCCGATTACTGCTTCAAAAAATGAAAACATTCTTGAGCAGGCAGATCCTGTAATAACTTCAACCGGCAATATTGCAACGATGGCTTCTGTTGACAAACAATTACCAAACAACAATGCAAGCATCGCAGATATACAAGAAAAGAACATCTATCAGCAAACAATCTATAAAGAATTAGATACTGAACAAGATGAAAGAAGAAATAATATTTATATCGGAAACGTGGAAGTGAACAAAGACAAGCTGCTTGGTTTCTTTAAAAGAGCGAGTCATGTTTTCTCCAGATCAAAAGATGATGACGGCAAAGTAGCCATTGCCAATTTTTCCATTGAAACAAAATCACTGAAATAATGATCCTTAAAACTGAGAGTATATGAAACGTTGGACAATATTAACGGCAGCCCTGCTATTTGGTTCTGCAGGCTTTGCACAAAGTGATAGCAGTTCACCTGCTAATCCGGATACTATTAAAGTGGGCAATTTTGTTATTGTAAAGAAAAAATCAACTGCATCAACCACTGTTGATATCAATACTGATCATACCACAATTAATATCAACACACCATTTTATTCGAATCACAGAAAAAAAAGGAACAGCAATATCAGTACCAATTGGTGGATCTTCGATCTGGGTTTTACCAATGTGCGTGACAATACCAATTATACTGCTGCACAAACAATGGGTTATTTTAAAACCGTGAATGGCTCGCCGGTTATACAAAGCAGTTTTGCATTGAACAGCGGAAAATCATCTAATGTGAATATCTGGTTGTTCATGCAAAAGCTGAATATATCAGAACATGTATTGAACCTCAAATATGGATTTGGTATGGAGATGTATAATTTTCGATACGACCGTAATATCAGTTATAGAAGCGATCCTACAGCCCATGTTTTCAATGACACGATCGGCTTTTCGAAAAATAAATTATACGCCGGTTATTTAACGATACCCGTCATGCTGAATTTCAATGCATCGCCGCACAGGCATAACGGATTCAGCATCAGTGCGGGTGTTAGTGCCGGTTATTTGATCAATGATCATGGAAAGCAGATCAGCGCAGAAAGAGGCAAACAAAAATATCATGGAGACCTGGGCTTACAACCCTGGCGTTTAGCAGCTATTACTGAGATTGGCTTAGGTCCTATAAGATTATATGGCAGCTATAGTTTTAATGCTTTACATCAAGAGTCTACAGGAGTTGACCAGTTCCCTTATGCAATGGGTATAAGGTTCAGTAATTGGTAATCTTAAAGAAACTGCGATTCGTTTTTTCGCATGTTGCTTAAAACACCTCTTCTTCAGGAGGTGTTTTTATTTTTATTATGATAATTTTTTGCAAAACAACATTTTATACATAATCTTTTGACGTAGTTTTCGTTTATAACTAAAGTCAACTGATATGAATCGACTATTTACCTTTCTCTTGGTTGCAGTTTTATTCACTACCAATACTTCATTTAAGCCAACTTTTGGCGGCAGCAGTGATTATTATATCGTTATCGAAAAACACAAATATGAAATGACTGTTTTTGATGCTGATGATAATGCATTGATCATTTATCCGGTGGTTTTCGGCAATAAGGATCTTGGTGACAAGATGATGCAGGGCGACAGAAAAACACCCGAAGGCACTTTTCATATTTCTGCCAAAAGACCTCACCCCAAATGGAATAAGTTTTTAGCGATCGATTATCCTAATGAAGAAAGCATCGAAAAATTCAATGAACGAAAAGCAGAAGGCTTGATTCCTGCTAATGCGCAGATCGGCGGTGAGATAGGAATTCATGGCACCTGGCCACATGAAGATTTTGCGATCGATCAATATCAAAACTGGACCATGGGTTGTGTAAGTACCAAGAATCAATACATCAATCAACTCTTCAATACCATGGCTGTTGGCACAACGGTGATCATTAAACAATGATTATTGTTTCAAAAAATCACCCACTGTTTTATTCCACTTCACCGTTTCTTTTTTGTATAAACTTTCATGACCGCAATGCACATACTTAATTAATGTTTTTTGATGGGAGGCTAAGTTTTTAAAAATATGATTCGTTTCCTCTTCTGTTACTCTTGGATCATTCATCCCCCATTGCAGGAGAACAGGGCAATTTACTTTAGTTGCATAGTCCCATGGCTTATGATCAAATGCCCAGTAAGCTTGTTCAATCCCACCCCAAAAAGTAAGCATTGTTGCTAAGGGCTCAGCAGGCAAATGCATTGTCCTTAATCTGCCTTCGCCTGCATTCAGCAAAGATCCGAAAGGCATTTCCAAAATAATTTTAGAGGGCTTTAAATTGTAATCACTCATTCCTTTTAAGATAGTAGAAGCTCCCAAGGATATTCCCCACAAAACAATATTCTTTTCTTTCTTAGCCTGAATAAAATCGTAAGCGGCTTTTACATCTTTTGATTCTTTATAACCAATGGTGCAGGTATTTCCTTCGCTGTTGCCATGTGCACGAAAATCAACCATCAGCACATTCCATCCCATTTCATAAAATGCTTCAGCTTCTTTGATAATACCGCTTCTGCAACTACCATGACCATGAAACATGATCACAGTTCCGATATGCGGTTTAATGGTGTCATCCTTCTGGCTGTCTAAATACCATCCTTCCAGTTTTAAACTGTCTTCTGCTTTAAAACTAACTGTCTCATGCGGCACTAATAAAGAGTCTTCGACTTTACTTTTAGGATATTTCACACCAAAAAAAATCGATGAGATTTTTTCGCCAACATTCATCTCATTGGGTTTCTTTGGCTTGGGAACATTGTCGTAGAAATGCGTGAACTTATAGGCCTGAAAAGCAGTCATCACATTCAGGAGTATAAATAAAACAAGCAGTGTATAACCGATTCGTTTGAACCATTTATTCATAATGCAAAATTTATGTCGTTAGTATTTTTGTAATAAGTTTTCTCTTTTCAAATAAGCATCTTAGCCTTGATTCTTTCAGTGAAAGGATCACATCCCTAACTTTTTTCTTTTGCATCAATTAAAATTAAATCTTATTGCTGCAATCTAATTAAAATGAAAGTAATGTCAAATAATTATCAACTGCAATTTTTCGAAACACTTTCCAAATTCATTAATCTATAAATAACATATTTTATTATGTACTTACATTTTAAAAAATTAATTTAAAGTTCAAAACCAAAAACAATGATAGTACAATCTCTTTTGGGCGAATTTTTGCATGAAGCAGAAAACACCCGCAAATTGTTAAACGCAATTCCTGACAGCGCTTTAAGTTATAAGCCTTCAGAGAAAAATTGGACCACCGGCCAATTGGCATCGCATATTGCTGAAACCTATAATTGGTGGCCCGGAACTTTAGACCAACCTGTATTTGATATGGCTACATATAAATATGATAAGGGTGATATTTCTAAAGCATCGAACATCGTAGCAAAGTTTGAAGAGAATGTAAAACTGGCTCATGCAAGTTTAGAAAAAGCAACTGATGAAAGCATGATGGAAAACTGGACTATGGTAATGGGCGATAAAGAATTTATGCCACCTGCACCGCGGATACAAATGGTGAGAGGTTTTTTAATGAATCACTTGTATCATCATAGAGGAGAGTTAATTGTTTATTTGCGCTCAACAGGAAATAAAGTTCCCGGGCTTTACGGACCTACTGCAGATGATAGAGGTTAATGGGTATTATCCTTTTAATAAAAATGATGGTCACGAAATTTCATGATCATCATTTTTATTAAATCAATCATTCAATTAAATGGAAACTGCACCAAAATAAGGTTGTAACACTTTTGGAATATTAATACCGTTTTCAGTTTGATTATTTTCCAGCAACGCAGCCATGATCCTTGGTAATGCTAAAGAACTTCCGTTCAATGAATGTGTCAATTGCATTTTACCATTCGCATCTTTGAATCTGCATTTTAATCTGTTAGTTTGAAAATTCTCGAAATTGCTTACGCTGCTTACTTCTAACCAACGTTGCTGTGCTGCGCTGAATACTTCGAAATCATACGTGAGCGCAGAAGTAAAACTCATATCGCCACCGCATAAACGTAAAATGCGGTAAGGCAATTCCAATGATTGAATTAGTTTTTCTACATGCGCTACCATTGCATCCAATACTTCATAACTCGTTTCAGGTTTTACGATCTGAATGATCTCCACTTTTTCAAATTGATGCACACGATTCAATCCGCGAACATCTTTTCCAAAACTTCCTGCTTCTCTTCTGAAGCAGGGAGAATAGGCAGTCATCTTGATAGGCAACTCATCTTCTTTTAAGATCGTATCACGATAAATATTAGTAACAGGAACTTCTGCTGTTGGTATCAAATAAAAATTATCGGCTGTTGCATGATACATCTGCCCTTCTTTATCGGGCAATTGTCCCGTTGCAAATGCACTTGCCTCATTCACCATGAATGGTGGAATATATTCTGTATAACCCGCAGCAGTATTATAATCTAAAAAATATTGAACCAATGCGCGTTGCAATTTTGCTCCTTTACCTTTAAATAATGGAAAGCCGCTGCCGGTAATCTTTGCGCCGGTTTCAAAATCAACGATATCATATTGTTTAATTAGATCCCAATGCGGAACTGCATTTGCATGAAGCGTTGGTTTTACACCACCTTCTTTCGCAACAACATTTTCTTCCGGCGTTTTACCAAATGGAACGATTTGTGCAGGAAGATTGGGTAATACAATTATTTTATCCTGTAATAATTTTTCAGTTGCATTCAAATTTTCAACAAGGCTTGTAATCTGCAACTTGAAACTTGCGACTTGCAGTTTCATTTCTTCAGCTTCTTCTTTTTTACCCTGCCCCATCAATTTCCCAATTTCTTTAGAGGCTGCATTTACTTTAGACTGTGTATTATCATATTCTGACTGAATCTTTTTTCTTTCATCATCCAATTGAATGATTTCATCCACCAATTCCAATTGCTTGAAATTCTTCACTCTCAATCTTTCTTTCACCCATTCCGGATTATTTCGCAACACATTCACCTGTAACATATAAATTCAATTTTCGGCAAAGATAATTGTTGCATGTAAGATGGCACGCTGCAAATACTATCTTTGTGCGGTATGTTTATTTCAGACGATTTACAACAACGCTGGTGGAACTTGGAAGCCAAATTGGTTGACCGTTTTGGCAAAAAGCCGGATGTGGAAGCCGTATTATTTTTAATTGGCATGCAGGAAACAGGATTTGTGCAGCAACAGATATCCAAAGAGCAGAAGCAGGACCTGATGCATGTAGCAGTTTGCACTGTACTGAAGCCAAGCGGTTATTATGTGCATGAAGGAAATGATGCTGATGGCTGGCCACACTTTAAACAAGTTAAAGAATTACCAACTTTTGATCTGCGAGAACAGGAAAATTTTTTGAAAGATCATATTCTGCTTTACTTTGAGCAACAAGAATTCTGATAATATTTATTTATACAACGAATGATGAAAAATGTTTTTTTATTGATTAGTGTGGTTACAGTAATGACGGCTTCGGCTCAAACAAAACCTGTTCAAAAGAAACCGGCAACTGTTTCCAAGCCCACAGTTCAAAAGGCAGTTGCTCCTGTAGCATCAGAAAGATTAGTTGAAATAACAACTGATTACGGAACGATGATCGCTAAGTTATACAACCAAACACCTTTGCATCGTGACAATTTTATCAAATTGGTGCAAAGCGGATTTTATGATAGTTTGTTATTTCATCGGGTGATCAAAGAATTCATGATTCAGGGCGGTGATCCGGGAAGTAAGAATGCGCCTGACAGTATCATGCTTGGCGCAGGTAGCGCACCGGGAGATCGCATCCCTGCTGAGTTTCGTCCTAATTGCTTTCATAAAAAAGGAGCATTGGCCGCAGCAAGAGATGGCAATCCTGCGAAAGCAAGCAGCAATTGCCAGTTTTATATTGTGGAAGGAAAAAAAATTGATACTGCTCAATTAAATAATATTTACAATCAGGGCGTGAAACAAAATAATCCTTCATTCAAATACAGCAAAGCACAAAAAGAAATTTACGAACGCATTGGTGGCACTGCATTTCTGGATCAGAATTATACTGTGTTTGGAGAAGTCATCAGCGGAATTGACGTGATCGATAAAATTGCATCCGTTCAAACCAAACCCGGCGACCGTCCTGAAAAAAATGTGATGATGAAGATGCGGATGCTCAATTAATATGTATACTTAAAATTTGTTTTCATATTTGTAATTCAAAAAAATAAATCACAATGAATTTCCCTTCCAACCTCCGTTACACAAAAGATCATGAATGGATCAGCATCGAAGGCAATATTGCCACCATTGGTATCACTGATTTTGCACAAAGCGAATTGGGCGATATTGTTTATGTTGAAATTGGCACAGTTGGTCAAACTTTAGCTGCCGAAACTGTTTTCGGAACAGTGGAAGCTGTGAAAACAGTGAGTGATCTTTTCCTGCCCGTAGCCGGAAAAATCTTAGAATTCAATACAGCATTGGAAAAGCAGCCGGAATTGGTGAACAATGATCCTTATGTTGGTGGTTGGATGATCAAATTAGAAGTAACTGACCCGAAAGAGGTGGAAGCATTATTGGATGCTGCAGCTTATCAAAATCTGGTTCATTAAAACCGGATTTCTTTTTGTTACGTATATAGTTGTAACCATCTGAATCATTAACATAAACCCGTATTGGAAGCAGTAAAAAAATACAGCGAATATGAGCTGGTGATGTTATTAAAGCAACGCCAACAAACTGCTTTCAGTTATTTGTATGATAATTATTCAGGTTCATTGAATGCAGTGATACTGAATATCGTACCGGACAATGACCTTGCAGGCGATGTATTGCAGGAAGTATTTGTGAAGATATGGAAGCAGATAGAAACTTATGATGAAACAAAAGGCAGATTGTTTACCTGGATGCTGAACATCGCAAGAAATGCATCTATCGATACGGTAAGAAGCAAGAATTACCAGAACAACCTGCAAAACCGGGAATTGACAGAAGGCGTATATGAAAAGGCAGGAAGCACACAACAGCAAACAGATCAGATCGGATTAAAAAAAATTGTGCACAGCTTAAAGGATGAATATAAAGTTTTAGTGGACTTATCTTATTTTCAGGGATACACACAAGATGAAATTTCCAAACTGTTGGATATCCCTTTGGGAACTGTGAAAACGAGATTACGAACAGCTTTAACACAACTCAGACAAATCATTAAACCTTGATAAATTGGATGTACAGGCATATATAGAAAGTGGTGTGATTGAAAGTTATGTTTTAGGCATGACCGATACACAAGAATCTGCCCAATTAGAGCAGCTGATGAATCAATACCCTGAGATCAAGCAGGCTGTTGCTGCATTTGAAGTTTCATTGGAAAGATCAGCTTTTGCAAATGCCGTTGCCCCTAAAACTGAAGTGAAGGAAAAACTATTCGCGCAATTAAAAAATGAATTTGCTGAACAATCGACTGCTAAAACTATTCCGCTACAAAGTTCGGTTTGGGTAAAATATCTTGCTGCAGCTTCCATCATTTTATTATTGGGAAGTTCCGCTTTGAACATTTATTTCTTTAAACAGTTCAATAATGTGAATGATAAATATGTTGCACTGTTATCAGAAAAGAATGGCATTCTTGCAGATAATAAAACATATCAAACCAAGATGCTGGATATGTATAACAGTATGCAGATGATGAGCGATCCTGCCATGTTAAAAGTTTCCATGAAGGGTGTTGCAGGAAAGGAAAATAATCTGGCTACTGTTTTCTGGGACAGCAAATCAAAAGATGTTTATTTGTTAGCGAATAAATTATCGCAGCCGAATACAGATCAGCAATATCAACTATGGGCCATCGTTGATGGCAAACCTGTTGATGCCGGCCTATTAGAAGATTGCAATGGCCTTTGCAAATTAAAAAATATACCTGCTGCCCAGGCATTTGCCATCACTTTAGAAAAGAAAGGCGGCAGTGCAACTCCTACGCTTACGCAGATGTATGTTCTGGGTAAAGTATAAACCTTTCTTTTCAGTATTTATTTTAGTAAAATCAATCCAAACAAAAGTTATAGCCGTATTTGTTATTGAGATATTCAATAGCAGGGTTTTACAGATGGAAGGGAGTTGCTACAAACAACTCCCTTATTTTTGTTAAAACATATTTCATTTGAAACCCCGTTTTATATATTTTATCCCGGGCATTATTTGGTTCATCATCAGTTTTGTTTTACTGACACTTCCGGGTACGAAAATCCCGAAAATAAGCTGGATGGATTTTTATCAGTCAGATAAGATCGTTCATATCATCATGTTCTTCACACTTTGCTTTTTATTTTCATTCGCCATAAAAAGATCAGACAGAAAATATTCTTTGATCGCATACATTGCTATTGCCGGTTTGGCGTATGGAATTGCAATGGAATTTGTGCAGAAATATTTTATCCCTTTTCGTTCCTGTGATGTGGATGATATGATCGCCGATGGAATTGGTTGTTTGATCGCTTATGTTTGGTGGAAGAGGCAGTTTAAAAAGGCAGACGTTGACTACCTGTAAAAAAATTGGCCCCGATTGAAATCAGGGCCGCAACCAAAACTAACTGCTTATGAGAAAAATTTTAATCTTTTTGTTTTCTGATATTACTTACGCAAAAGGCTTGCCAAAAGATCTATTTTAATTGTTAAACATTTCCTATCAGATGCCTGATCTAATTTCTATGCTGCCTCTTGCATCACAAATGTCACAGTTAAAGACTGAAAGAAATGTCAAGGGTTTAAGAAAGAAATGTTAATGCTGCGCAGGATGCCATTAATGACAGGAAACAGCCTTGCCTGCTGTGTTTTCAAAATAAGGGCTGATATAAGGAATACCGAGATTCATTCCTCTCAATATCAACAGTACAGCTATTGATGCAATAAAATAAGGGATTATTTTTTTCATGGTATTCCTGACAGATATCTTGATCATAAAACCAAAATAAGACAGCAATACCATTAATGGCATAGTGCCCACACCATAAGATGCCATAAACCCAACACCACCCAAAATACTTCCGGTAGCCAATGCACCGGCAATAGCGAAATAAACCATACCGCAAGGCAACAAGCCATTTGCAGCACCAATCAAAAACATGCCGTATAACTGCTTTTGTTGAATATACTTTCCGATGAACAGTTGTAATTTAAGATTTGTTTTATCCAAGAAATTAAGGTGCAGGAATTTTTTGCTTAGGATGGATTGAATTAAAATAATTAAAATGACGACACCTAAAACAATGGAGAACCATTGCTGAAACCCGCCGAGATAAACCTGTCTTCCGATGAAACCGAAAACCAAACCTAATATCGAATAAGTGATTACCCTTCCGGCATTGTATAATAAAATACCGGCAATCTTTTTAGGGGCAGGTAAATATTGAAGTGGCAAAGAAAATGCGATAGGGCCGCACATTCCCACACAATGGAAACTGCTGACCATGCCTAATGCTATTCCTGATATCAATAACTGCCAATACATTATTTGATGATTACGCTTTTTTCTGCAAAGTAATTACTGTTACCTATCTTCCAACTCAGTTTCAGTAAATAATTTGTCTTTGACAATTGATTTTTGGGAAACGTTTGTCTTCCGTTCGCGTCTACTTGTAATGCGATTTTTTTATCTTTCACATCATCGGTTGCACAATAAAACCAAGCTTCCCCTTCTGTTTTATAACCGTTGAGCTCTTTTGGAAAATCTACAATGACATTATTGGAATCTTGCGAAACAGTTACATCACTCACCTTAGCAGCATTGGCCATTCCGTCTATTTTATCCTGATAGCGTAATTCATCTTTATAATAATCCTTACTCACCAGATCATATCTTGTGTTCACAGATTTATAAACAAGCACACTCATCAAAACGGCAAATAAAATAAACACAAGTATTAGTTTGTTTCCCCAATTCATAATAAAAATTTTAAGGTTTATTTATTCGGATACCGGACCTAAGAAATTCGTTTTTGCATCACTGATCTTCACATCACTCTGATACAATCCCAATATCAAGTGGGTCGATCTTTCATGGATCCTGCTTTTGGGAAGAACCACAAAGAACGAACCCGAACCCTGTCCTTCTTTTGCAACAGTGATATATGGTTTGCCTATAATTTCGATCTTTCCGTTTCCATCTTCCAGTTTTACAACCAACAAAACTTCTTTGATGGTTTTATTCACTACTTTGATATTATACAAGTTGGCGATACTGTCTTTTCCTCTTTCAAAAAATAAGATGCCCGGAGTACGCATGATGGTTGCATCCACATCTTTTCTGGTGATCAATAAAATGCTTAATAAAGTAAGAACAACAAAACATAACCCTGTGTATAATTTCATTCTGGCAGTAAACCGTAAACCTTCACCATTTGCTATTGAATTTTCTGATGCGTATCTAACCAATCCCCTCGGTTTGCCAATTTTATCCATCACATTATCGCATGCATCAATACATGCAGTGCATCCAACACATTCCATTTGCACACCATTGCGGATATCAATGCCGGTTGGGCAAACTCTTACACATTGAAAACAGTCAATACAGTCACCTAAATTTTCTGATGCATTTTTTTTAAAGTTGCCTCGTGGCTCTCCTCTTTTATAATCATACGCCACGATCATGGAATTCTTGTCTAACAAAACGCTTTGTAATCTTCCGTAAGGGCAAATGACAATACATGCCTGCTCTCTGAAATAAGCATAGACGGCATAAAACACTGCACTGAAAATAAGGATGGCGGTGAATCCACTCGTATGTTCACTAATAGGTTCGGTAATGATTTTTATTACTTGCTTCATCCCTATCACATACGCAAGAAAGAAATTGGCGATGATGAACGATAAAAGATAAAAAGCAATATTCTTTATTACGACTTTGAATATTTTATTTCCTGTCCATGCAGCATTTCTCAGTTGCTTTTGAGCAGCAGCATCGCCGAGAATAAAGAACTCCAATTTACGGAACATCATTTCCATAAAATTGGTTTGCGGACATGCCCAACCGCAAAACAATCTTCCAAAGGCGGCTGTAAATAAAATAATGAAGAAGACGAATGTGACCATCGTCAGACCGAATATAAAAAAATCTTGCGGCCAAAATACCTTGCCGAATAATATGAATCTTGCCGCAGGCACATTAAATAAGAATAATGGCCTTCCGTTAATTTCAATAAAAGGTAAACCAAAGAACACAATAAAATACAAATAACTTAACCAGGAACGGATGCTGTAAAACTTACCGCTGGGCTTATGTGCAAATACCCATTTACGTTTGCCAGTTTCATCAACTGTAGCAATTTTGTCTCTGAAACTCTCTCCTTCGGTAATCGGTTCATTAATGTGTTCTGTTGGTTTACTCATTCTTATTTTGCTCCTGTTGGTTTTTTATCAGCATTCGTTTTTAACGAATCTGTTTTAGCTTTTGTTGAATCTGAAGTCCCTGATTTTTCTTCAACATATAAAGTTCCCTGCGGCTCTTTAGGGTTAGCAGGATTAGTGCCTCGCAATGATTTTATATAGCTTGCCAATTGCGCAATCTGTAATGGTGAATAAGTATCTTTCCAACTCTGCATACCTTTTGCCGGCCAACCGTATTTGATTGTGGTAAAAATATCTTTGATACTTCCACCATGCAACCAATAATCATCAGTTAAATTGGGACCAACTAATCCACCACCATCGGGTTTGTGACAAGCAGCACAAACTGTTGTGAATATTGCTTTTGCAGCTTCCAGGTCTTTAGGATCAGTTAACAGTTTCACTGTATTTTCATCAACACTGCTTCCTGCTCTTTTCAAATATTCCTGTTTATCAGCATCAGCTTTTGCCATTTCTATTTTCAATTCTTCTCCACTTAATGGTGCGGAATGTGCAACATGATAACGGTACAAATAAATGGCAGCAAAAAGAATACAAACATAAAAACCATATAACCACCATGGCGGTAAACGATTATCCAATTCTCGGATACCATCATAATTATGACCGAGATCAATTTGTGCTTCTTCTTTCATCGGAACAAAACTGTTCACTTTATCCCACCATCCTGAAAATGCGGTTTCAGTAACCACAGTCTCGCTTCCTTCAACTGCTGCTGCAAGTTTTTCGCTTTGCAATAATTTTTTCAAGTTGAATAAAAGAGTGAGCAGAATGATGAGTTCTAAAAATATCACACTTAATAAAGCATAGAAAGATGTTGATGATAATCCTGCAATGGATGAGTCTGCTGTGGCAGTTGTCGCAGCCGGAGAATCAGCAGCAAAAGCGGCACCTGTAATACAACACAACAAAACGATACTGAGTATTTTACTTACCGTATTGTTCTTTTTCTTTTCGGAAAGAAAACGTTGCAGATTTAATTTCGCTGCACCGATAACAATATTAGCCAACAACGCAATTACCAATAATAATCCGAAGATCACAACCAGTAAAACGATTGCTAACGGGTTAGAAAGTTCTGATGCTACGGGAGGTCCTGCAGCAAAAGCACCTGCGGGAGAAAGTAATACGGTTACGATCATCACTTTCCATTTTAACGAGCTATATTTTTTTAACAAGTTTTTCATTGCTGAATGTTTTAAGAGTTTGTGCTTAGTTATCCAGGGGTATTTGTCTTATTTCGTTGATCATATCTTTATCAGCTTTCCAAGCGTATAAAGCCACCAAAACAAAAATGGTGAAGAAAAGACCGAGCGATATAAGTGCATAAATATCTACACCTGTTGTATTTTCTAATGTTTCAACAAACTTTGATTTCATAATAATAAGTTTACAATCAATTTTTATTTGAGAACCGCAGCTGTTTTTTGTTGTCCTTTAATATCGATCCCTACTCTTTGCAGGTAAGCGATTAGTGCAACAATTTCTCTGTCAGCGGGTGTATCTAATTTATCTTTCTTCAGATTTGCTTTGATTGATTCTGCTTGTGTAACCAGCTCAGCATTTGCTAACTTATCATAACCTTCGGGATAAGGAACACCCAATGTTTGCATGGCTCTGATCTTTGCCGGTGTGATGGCTGTATCGATCTTGTTATCAAATAGCCAGGTATAGTTAGGCATGATCGAACCCGGACTCATGGAGCGAGGATCCCACATGTGATTGTAATGCCAGCTGTCAGGATATTTACCACCAATGCGTGCTAAATCCGGGCCTGTTCTTTTACTTCCCCATTGGAATGGATGATCATACACAAATTCACCTGCTTTACTATATTCACCATAACGCGCTACTTCATCGCGGAAAGGGCGTATCATTTGTGAGTGGCATAAATAACAGCCTTCACGTATATAAATATCACGTCCCTGTAATTCAAGCGGTGTATAAGGTTTTACAGAAGATATTGTAGGGATATTACTTTTTATCAAAAAAGTAGGAAGCATTTCAATTAACCCGCCGATAGCAACCATTACTAAACTTAATATCAACATTTGAATGGGTCTTGCTTCAATCCAGCGGTGCCAATATTGTTTGCCATGTGTTGCAATCACTTTTGGCAGAGGCGCTGCTTCGGCTGCTTCATCAGCAATGAATGATCCTGCTTTAATTGTTTTGATCAGGTTATAGATCATCAATAATGCACCAACCAAATAAATGGCACCACCGATACTTCTGGTGATATACATCGGAATGATATGTGTTACAGTTTCAAGGAATTGAAATTTCAAAGTACCATCTTCAGTAAATTGTTTCCACATAGTTGCTTGTGTAAAACCTGCCCAATACATCGGGATCGCATACAATACAATACCAATGGTTCCTATCCAGAAGTGGTTTGTTGCTAATTTTTTAGAATACAATGGTGTATTGAACATTTTTGGAATCAGCCAATACAACATTCCAAAAGTTAAGAAACCATTCCAACCCAAAGCACCCACATGCACGTGTGCAATGGTCCAGTCAGTAAAATGAGAAATAGCATTTACACTTTTTAAACTTAACATCGGTCCTTCAAAAGTTGCCATACCATAACAGGTAACAGCTACCACCATAAATTTCAATACGGGTTCTTCCCTCACTTTATCCCATGCACCACGAAGTGTAAATAATCCATTCAACATACCACCCCAACTTGGTGCAATCAACATGATGCTGAATACTGTACCTAAGCTTTGCGCCCAATCAGGCAAAGCCGTATATAATAAATGGTGAGGACCAGCCCAGATATATATAAATATCAATGCCCAAAAGTGAACAATTGATAAACGATAACTGTAAACAGGTCTGTTTGCAACTTTAGGAATGAAGTAGTACATCAAACCCAAATAAGGTGTGGTTAAAAAGAATGCAACAGCGTTATGACCATACCACCATTGAACCAATGCATCCTGAACGCCTGCATAAAAACTGTAGCTCTTCATCCAACTGAATGGGATTTCGAAAGAGTTTACAATATGCAGCATGGCAACAGTAACCCATGTTGCAATAAAGAACCAGATAGCCACATACAAATGACTTTCTCTTCTTTTTATAATGGTACCAAACATGTTAATACCAAATACTACCCAAACCAGTGTGATCACAATGTCAATCGGCCATTCCAATTCTGCATATTCTTTACCACTTGTATAACCGGCTAATAAAGTAACCGCAGCGGCAACAATGATCAATTGCCAAACCCAAAAATGAATTCGTCCCAATACATCGCTGAACATTCTTGCTTTACACAAGCGTTGCAGTGAATAATAAACTCCCATAAAAATACCGTTACCAACAAAAGCGAAAATTACCGCGTTGGTGTGTACCGGACGAACACGTCCGAAAGTTGTAAAGGGCAAATTGAAATTAGCTGCCGGCAAATAAATCTGCACCGCAATTAATAAACCCGCCAACATTCCTACGATTCCCCATAACATGGTTGCATAGGCAAACATCTTTACAATTTTGTTGTCGTAATAAAATTTCTCTACTTGCATACTTTTGGTTTGTGATTGGTTGTTGATTATAACGAGGTTGTTTTTTCTTTATGCTCTAAAGGAGGGTCGTCGAATAACATTCTTAAAGGAGGGCTTTCTTCATCATCGTACTGGCCGTTTTTTACACTCCAGATAAATGCCGCGAGGAAAAGGCATGCAACAGTGATACTTGCTATTAACAGAAGTATAATAACGCTCATAAACAAAACAATTAGCTATCAAAAATATTTTCATACCCCTCCGAAGTCTATGATAAAACTCAAGGGGATAGATGACATTTGTCATGTTTTCATTAGAAAACAAGTATTACCGCATTCTTTTTGATATACTACAGATCGTAATCGCCCTATTTCAGTCGCATTCTCCATGCAGAAAAATTGCTGAAGCCGAATGTTATCAATAAAATACTGATACTGCTGCATGGCATTAATATAGCAGCATACATAGGCGATAAAAGCCCCTGCACTGCATAATAATTACCTACGATATTATAAAGTATCGAAACGGTAAATGCTGCCATTACCACTTTTTTATTGTCTTTACACAATTGAATGAATTTGTATAAATATGGTAATTGATCCGCTTCCAGGATGGCATCACTTGCAGGCGTGAAATTGTTGCTGTTTTCTGCAACAGCAATTCCTACATCTGCCTGACGCAAAGCTCCTGCATCATTTAATCCGTCGCCCACCATCATCACCCGCTTCCCTGTTTGTTGCAAGTGTTTGATCGCCTCTAATTTATCTTCGGGCTTCTGATGAAAAAGTATATTGGCATTAAACCCCAATAATTCCTGTAAATAATCTTTCTCTCCTGCATTGTCGCCACTTAATACTGCCAGCTCATATTTTTTGCGAAGCCGTTTAATCATTAACGGCACATGATTACGATAATGGTTCCTGAAAGTGAATTTGCCCAATACATTTCCATCGATCGACAAATAAGTTGCCGTTTCAATATCTCTTTCGGCGTGTACACCCGTCACATAACTTTTAGATCCGAGTGTGATGAATTCTCCATCAACGATACCTTCAACACCTTTGCCGGTATGTTCTTCATAGGCTGCTACTTTGGCTCTGTTGTTTTCATTTGTCCATGCAGCAATCGCTTTACTCATGGGATGAGTTGACTGAGATGCCAATGCAGCAATCTTTCTTTTTACATCTTTACTCAAAGGCATTCCATTGTATGCGATCTCATTATAACGGCCTGTAGTGAGTGTTCCAGTTTTATCAAATACGATATAATCAACGCCTGCTATGTCTTCGATGGTTTGCGCATTGCGCAGATATAAATGTCTGCGCCCCAGTATTCTTAAAATATTTCCATTAGTGAAAGTGTTGCTCAATAATAATGCGCATGGGCAGGCGATGATCAAAACAGATGTTGCTGCAACCCACATTCTGCTTACATCATTAAAATACCAGTATGTTGCTGATGAAAGTGATAGAAATAAAACGATCCATGTAAAATATTTTGACAGCAAATGAACAAACGAGCGTTCTGAATCGATACTGTTTCGACTAAACTCTTCTCTGTTCCAAAGTTTGGTGAGATAACTCTGCGCTACTTCTTTTACAACCAGCATTTCGATATTGCTTCCGATTTGCTTTCCGCCGGCATAAATGATCTCTCCCATCTCTTTTTCAACCGGTAAACTTTCACCCGTTACAAAACTGTAATCGACCACGGCTTTGCCTTTGGTTAAAATACCATCAGCGGGGATCAATTCCTGATTATGTATTAATAAAGTATCGTTGAGTTTAATATCCTGCAATGGAGCTGTTTCTTCTTTCTCATCTTTTACTCGTGTAACAGCAATAGGAAAATAAGATGTATAATCTCTTTCAAAACTTAGTTGCTCATACGTTTTATCCTGCAACACTCTTCCGATCAACATAAAAAAAACAATGCCTGCCATGCTGTCAAAATATCCGCTTCCTGTTCCTGATAACACTTCATATAAACTTCTTCCGAAAGTAACTACTACTGCCAAAACAATAGGTGCATCGATACTTAAGAAACCATGTTTCAAACTCTTCCATGCACTCATGTATAATTCCGACGACGAATAAAAGAAAACTGGCAGACTTAATAATACGTTGAGGTAACGGAAAATATTTACCAGGCTTTGCTCTTTTGCATCGATTCCCAAATATTCCGGAAAGCTCATCAACATGATGTTTCCGAAACAAAATCCCGCAACACCTAATTTATAAATCTTCGATTTACTAACCTTAGGCTTTCTATTCTTTGCATCATTTAAACTGATATAAGGTTCATAACCGATGGCCGTTAATAATTCAGCCACTTCCCGCATGGAAACATTCCGGTGATTGAAAATAATATCGGCTTCTTTTCTTGTAAAATTTACTTTACTGCTTATTACATTTTCATTTAACCGATGCAGATTCTCCAATAACCACAAACAACTGCTGCAATGCATTTGCGGCAAATAGAATGAAATATGTGTTTGTTTATCGTCTTTAAAAACAGTGAGTGATTGTTGAATGTTTTCATCATCCAGGAAGGCAAATTTATTTTCTCTTACTTTAATTCGTTGGTTGATGCCCGGATTTTTGCTGATGGTATAATAATCGCATAAACCGTTTTGATTTAAAATTTCATACACCATCCTGCAGCCTTCACAGCAAAAATCTTTTTCGTGCGCATGAACGGGCTTGTCAACACAATCCTCACCGCAATGATAACATTGCACAGCAATTGCCTTTTCCTTATTGCTCATTCTTACTTTTTAATTAAGATGGTGATGATGACCGGCACGATAATGATTTCCCAAACCGGTTACTTTAGGGTATAATAAATTCTGTTCAACATGTATCCATTGAAAAATACTGTTTTCCAATGCGAACAATTCATTCACACAATCTTTCCATTCTTTGCTCCAGGCAGGTTTAACAACATAATTATTTAACTGCTGACGTATTTTTTGTGTAAGGCCGATAATAGTTTGATGCGTGTTATGAACAGATTCCACCACTTTCACATCAACTGTATTGTTATCTACCTTCTCGGTACCGTGATAATTTTTTTTGATATAGGGAAATACAATTCCTGATTCTTTCAAGAACAAATGTTTTAACTCGTCTTCTAATTTTTTGAAAAGTAATTGTACAACTTCTGAAACGGAAGCAGGTAATTCTTTTACAAAAGGATGGGTCGTCAAATATTGTTCGATTGTATTACAAGATCCCATTATCTCGGGTTGGTATTCTAACTGAATTAAATTGCAAAGCCCTTCGGGTGTTAAGGCTGCATTACTGTAGTTATCTAATCGGTTCAAAAACATATTATACATTTTTGTTTCTGCAAGTTATTCTTCACCGTCAAGCATATCAATGATGTAACTCAAGCCCCAGTATGACTTTTATCATATTCACTATACACATTAAAAGGATCTGAAGGTGGTGTTTAATCCTGCAGGTTTGCAGTTTTCAATAATTTTTTTTGATTGATGATCTTTATTTTTTTTCCGTCTAATTCAACCATAGCATCACGTTTAAATTCAGACAATAAACGGATCGTCGATTCTGTTGCAGTGCCAACGAGATTGGCAATCTCTTCTCTCGATAATCTCACATTTAATGTGATACCATCATCTTCAAAACCATAAGTCTCTTTAATGAAAAGTAATATCTCTGCTAATCTTTCGCGTACAGGTTTTTGAGCAAGGTGCGTTAATTTCAATTCTGTTTTATGTAATTCATCGCTCAGTAATTTCATCATTTCGAAAGTTAATCCGGCATCATTTTTTAAAATATGAATGAACAATTCTTTAGGAATAAAACACACTTGTGTATCTTCCAAAGCCACAGCCGTAGCGCTGTATCTTTCATTACTCAATAATGCCCTGTAACCAACAATATCGCCGCCTTTTAATAACCGGATAATTTGTTCTTTTCCATCATCGCCCAAATGAGCCAACTTTACTTTTCCGCTGTTAATACAAAAAACGCCAAAAGGATAAGAACCTTCGTTGAAGATGGTTTGCCCCTTTTTAAAAGTGTTGCAGACCTTTTGATTGTTTACCTCAGTAAGGTATTCAACTTTAGCCTTGCAAAAAACCGAAGTGTTTTTTTGGGCACAAGACTGGCAAAGATGCTCAGCGTCGTGTGAAATATTTGAACTTACCATACTTTTTTCGGGTTTTTAATCAAGGTTTTAACCAAACAAGAGCGAAAATAGAATCATTGTTTTCCAAAAAAAATGCAATCCATCAGGTTTTTCGGGCAAAAGAAGAAGATTTGATGTTTAACGCCTGAATCGCCCTTTGAAGCGTATTTTTACAATACAATATGCCTTACTTTAATTTAACAGACAGTCTTAATCTTTTTTCAAAAATCACATTCCGCAGGTTATTGAATGCTTTGAAAGTGATGGGCAGTTACCAAATCGGCAAGCTGACAGGAAAGCCTGTTCAATGGGGCTATCCGATCTCTGTTTCGTTTGAGCCCACCACGTCTTGTAACCTTCGTTGCCCCGAATGCCCCAGCGGATTACGAGAATTTACACGGCCTACAGGCATGTTGGAGAAAAATTTTTTTCGTGAAACGATTGATGATATTTATAAAGATTTACTATACCTGATTTTCTATTTTCAGGGAGAACCTTATCTGAATCCCGATTTTTTGGAAATGGTCAGCTATGCTCATCAAAAAGGCATTTACACTGCTACATCAACCAATGCGCATTATTTAACGGATGAAAAAGCAAAACAAACTGTTGAAAGCGGATTAGACAGGTTAATCATTTCGATTGACGGCACCACGCAGGATGTTTATGAACAATACCGTATAGGAGGTAAGCTGGATAAGGTTTTGGAAGGAACAAGAAATATCGTGAAATGGAAAAAAGAGCTGAAAAGCAAAACACCGTTTATCTTTTTTCAGTTTCTGGTTGTGAAGCCGAATGAACATCAGATAGAAGAAATAAAAAAACTCGGCAAAGAGATGGGCGTAGATCAGGTTCGATTTAAAACAGCACAAGTGTATGATTTTGAAAATGACCCAAACCAATTAATTCCACTCAACGAAAAATACAGCCGCTATAAAAAAGATAAGAAAGGAAATGTGAAAGTGAAAAGCGGTTTAAGTAATCATTGTTGGAAACTATGGCATGCCAATGTTATTACATGGGATGGTTTGGTGGTGCCTTGCTGTTTTGATAAAGATGCCGCACATCAATTGGGTAATCTGCAAATGCAATCTTTCAAACAGATATGGAACAACGATAACTACAAACAGTTTCGCAAAGAATTAATGACAAGCAGAAAGAATATTGATATCTGCTCTAATTGCAGCGAGGGTCTAAAAGTTTGGGAAGATTAAGCCCTATTTTGCCATTCGTTGTATAAACATTTATTGATAAAAATCATTTTCACATCCCTCAAAAGTCATTTCTTTAAAAATAATGACTGAGTAGATTTGCGATATGGGAATAGAAGAAGATATACAACAGAGAAAAGATTTCAGGAGTGAATTTCATAAGGCATCTGTCAATATCATTTACTCCGCCAATTGGATTTTGGAAAAAGTAAAAGAGTTCGTAAGCCACGAGGATATAACGCCTCAGCAATATAATATTCTCCGCATTTTGCGTGGCAGTGAAGTGCCCATTTCTACTTTACAGATCCGTGAAAGGATGTTAGACAAGATGAGTGATACCAGCCGTTTGGTAGAACGTTTGGTAAAAAAAGAATTGGCTGTAAAAAAAATCAGCACCACCGATAAACGTCTCGTTGATGTAAGCATTTCAGAAAAAGGGTTGGCCTTATTGGAAAGATTGGATCAAAAGAATCACGAGATAGACAGTATTACAGATACACTTACCTTGGCAGAAGCATTGATCATGAACGAACTACTCGACAAAATGCGCGGCTCGAGATAGTTTGTGAATTAACTTTTCTTGCTCACTATTTCATCCACATTGCTACTATGCTTATTCGCAGAGGCTTATCTTAGATGCATGAAATACCGCTTTTTTATTTTTTTATGTACACTGTTTTATTCATCTTCATGCATTGCGCAAAATGCACCGCTGTATGAGTTTCGTGCCGTTTGGGTTGCCACTATTGAAAACATTGATTGGCCTGATAAAAAAGGAATGAGTGTTGATGAACAAAAGGCCCAGTTCATTCATTTATTGGATATGCATCAGCACAATGGTATGAATGCCGTTGTTGTGCAGATACGCCCCGCAGGAGATGCATTCTATCCTTCACAATACGAACCCTGGAGTGAATACTTAAATGGCAAGCAAGGCTTACCACCAACACCATTTTACGACCCGCTTGCTTTCATGATAGAGGAAACACATAAACGCGGCATGGAATTTCATGCATGGTTAAATCCCTATCGTGCAGTATTCAATATTCATACTTCTTCCATCGCGCCATCGCATCTTACAAAAATTCATCCCGATTGGTTTTTGACCTACGGGAATATAAAATATTTTAATCCCGGCCTGCCGCAGGTAAGAGAACATGTTGCAAGAGTGGTAAAAGATCTGATAACACGTTATGACATTGATGGCATTCACATGGATGATTATTTCTACCCTTATCGTATTAAGGGAAAAGAATTCCCTGATGAAAAAACGTATCGTCAATATAGCAGAGGTTTAAATAAAGAGGATTGGCGAAGAAGCAATTGCGACAGCATCATTAAATTATTATTTGAAACGATCCGTAATAATAATGCAAGAGTAAAATTTGGTATCAGCCCTTTTGGTGTGTGGCGGAATAAAGACAAGGATCCAATGGGAAGCAATACCAGAGCCGGTCAAACCAATTACGATGATCTCTATGCCGATATATTATTATGGTTACGGAAAGGTTGGATTGATTATGTTGTACCGCAATTGTATTGGGAGCGGGGACATAAACTTTGCGACTATGATATTCTTTTGGAATGGTGGAATGCACATGCATATGGCAAACAACTTTTCATCGGTCATGCAATCGAACGTGCCGGAAGTAATGCAGCATGGAGAGATAAAAATGAATTGCCCAATCAGATAAAGAATCTTCGCAATTATTCCACTACACAGGGAAGTGTTTATTTCAACAGCAGGGTTTTTGAAAAGAACCCAAATGGATGGAGCGACAGTTTGCGATTAAATTATTATGCATTGCCTGCATTGGTCCCGCCTATGAAATGGATCGACAGCATTCCTCCTCCTAAACCTTTGATTGAAAAATTAAAGAATAATAATTTCAGGATCGTTTATAATGGAAAAGAAAAAATAAAAGGTTTCGCCGTTTTTGTAATGCCGCCTAATATTAAAGAAAAAAGAGAATATGCAACATTGATAGACATACTAATTACCGATAAGGCTTCTGTATTTGACAGAACGAAAAGTATTGCATCTTCGGACGACAGAATCTTTACTGCCGCTGTTGACCTGAATAACAATCTGAGTGAATGGATAGAATTGAAATAACCATTCCGTTTTATTTTATCTAATTTTATTGTCAAATTAACTGCCAACGTGAATACCGTTCTTATTATTGATGATGAAGAAAAATTACGCAACCTTCTTTCCCGTATCATCAGGTTGGAAGGCTATGCTGTATTAGAAGCCGATAATCTGAAAAATGCCGTAAAATCATTGGAGAAGGAAAATATTGACGTTGTTTTATGTGATGTAAAACTTCCGGATGGCAATGGTGTGGAATTTGCGAAAGAAACAAAATCAAAATATCCTGCTATCGAAATTATCCTGCTAACAGCTTACGGTAATATTGCGGACGGCGTTCAGGCAATGAAAAATGGTGCATTTGATTATATCACCAAAGGTGATGATAATGACAAGATCATTCCATTATTAAATCGTGCATTAGAAAAAGTACAACTGCAAAAAAGGATTGAACATTTAGAAAAACAGGTTGGCAAGCGTTATGGCTTTGAAAGTATTCTGGGCGAATCTCCGGTCATAAAAGATGCCATCAATTTAGCACAAAAAGTTGCACCCACTGATGCCACTGTTTTATTATTAGGAGAAACGGGAACGGGAAAGGAAGTATTTGCGCAAGCTATTCATTCCGGCAGTAAAAGAAATGGAAAATCCTTTCTGGCATTGAATTGTAGCGCATTCAGCAAAGAAATTTTGGAGAGTGAGATATTTGGTCACAAAGCCGGTGCTTTTACAGGAGCTACCAAAGACAAAAAGGGATTGATCGAAGAAGCGAATAACGGAACTTTGTTTTTAGATGAGATCGGTGAAATGCATATCGATCTTCAATCAAAATTATTGCGCGTTTTAGAAACGAATGAATTTATTAAAGTGGGTGATACCAAATCAACCAAAGTAAATGTGCGCATCATTGCTGCCACCAATAGAGATCTGCAGGACGATGTGAAAGAAGGAAAATTTCGGGAAGATCTTTTTTATCGTTTGAATGTCTTTGCCATTTCATTACCACCATTGCGGGAAAGAAAAAAAGATATTCCTGTTTTAGCCGATCATTTTATCAAACTTTTTGCACAAAAGATGAATAAGACGATTGACGGCATGACATCCGATTTTAAAGATCATTTAACCGATCATCAATGGAAAGGAAATATACGTGAACTGAAAAACGTGATTGAAAGGTCCGTCATTCTTACTGAAACAGCTGAACTTGGTTTCAATTGTTTACCTGTTGAAATGCAAACACCTGTATTAAAACCAGGAACGCTTTCTGCTTTTGATCTAAGCAGTGTAGAAAAATTGCATATTCAACGTGTCCTCAATCACACCAAAGGAAACAAAACCGAAGCTGCAAGATTACTCAACATTGGGCTCACCACTTTATACCGAAAGATCGAAGAGTTTCATCTAATGTAATATTTTCATTTACTTGACCATGTCATTTTGAAAACGAACCCTTCCACTTTGGAAGGGTTTTTATTTATTATAATGGCGTCCTGGATTTTCATTCTTGCTAAAACCCTTTGCTGTATTAATGTCTATCAAATTTTTTAAGCCAATAAGAAACGGGGCATTCGATTTGAAATCATGTCTGTGCAACAGCATCGATCTATGCCTAAAAAAAAATATAGATACCACTAAAGTGATTGGGATATTATTTGTATGGCTGATTGTATGGAGTGCTCTGTATATCGTTTATCTAAAATTCAAAATATTATTTCATTTAAAATGATCATTATGTGGCTCACAGTCATTCTCATTGCAGCAGCCTTAATCGGCTTCGTCATTTTCTTTAAATCCATTGATTTCTTCGATAAAATTTAAACGCTATGTTATTACTATTCATTATCTCAATCCTTGTTTTCGGTTACTTATGTTATGTTTTAATTAAACCGGAAAAATTTTAGATAAGGCATAAGGTAAAAAGCGAAAGATTAATCAACGCTCCAACCTTAAGCCCTAAACCTTAAACCTTCCAAATATGAACACAGAAATTTTAGGTATTGTTATCATATTCTTCGCAACGGTTTTACTCGCAATTCCGTTAGGCCGTTATATCGGAAAATTATATAATGGCGATAAAACTAAATTGGATTTTATTTTCGATCCGATAGATAATCTGTTCTACAAACTCAGTGGTATTAAGGCCGATAGAGAAATGAACTGGAAGCAACATCTGGTTGCTTTATTAACCATCAACTTAATCTGGTTTCTTTTTTCTATGTTGGTGTTGATGAATATGAGTTGGCTGCCATTGAATCCTGATGGCAATCCATCCATGACCGCCGATACAGCATTTAATACTTCCATCAGTTTTATATCCAACACCAATTTGCAACACTATTCAGGAGAAAGCGGTGTTTCATATTTGGGACAATTGGTATTGATGTTGTTTCAATTCATCAGTGCCGGTGCAGGTATGGCAGTTTGTGCTGTTGTATTTAATGCAATGAAAGAAAGAACAACGGATAAGTTAGGAAACTTTTATAATTATTTTGTAAAGTCATGCACAAGGATATTACTTCCATTATCTATCATCGTTGCAATACTTCTTGTATTCAACGGAACCCCGATGACCTTTAAAGGAAAAGATCAATTCATTTCTGTTCAGGGCGATACAGTGAATGTTTCAAGAGGTCCCGCAGCTGCAATGGTGGCAATCAAACAATTGGGAACAAATGGCGGAGGTTTCTTCGGGGCTAATTCTGCTCATCCATTAGAAAATCCAAATTATTTTACCAATGCGGTTGAAGTAATTTCTATTATTCTCATTCCAATTGCAATGGTATTTGCTTTGGGTTTTGTATTGAAAAGAAGAAAATTAGCCTGGATGGTTTTTGGTGTAATGATGCTCGGGTATTTATTGCTATTAGTTCCAACTGTTTATTATGAAATGAAAGGCAGCAGCAATATTGCAGCCATGCATGTTGCACAACCATTGGGAAGTATGGAGGGAAAAGAAGTTCGTTTTGGCCCTGCCGCATCAGCACATTGGGTCATCACTACAACTGTTACATCCAACGGAAGTGTAAATGCCATGCACGATTCACTTACACCATTAAGCGGCATGTTTGCTATGTTGGGCATGATGGTCAACTCATTTTTCGGCGGTGTTGGTGTGGGCTTTTTAAATTTTTACATCTTCATTATCATCGCGGTTTTTATTAGTGGTCTAATGGTAGGAAGAACTCCGGAGTTTCTCGGTAAAAAAATCGAAGCGAAAGAAATGAAGATCGCCACTATCATTGCATTGTTACATCCGTTTTTGATCTTAAGTTTCACTGCATTGTCGTCATATTTATTTGCACATGATCCAAAAACTTATGCAGCATGGTTAAACAATCCGGGTTACCATGGCTTTAGCGAAATGCTATACGAATACACATCCTCATCAGCCAATAATGGTAGTGGTTTCGAAGGTTTAGGCGATAGCTATCCGGTATCCATTTTCTGGAATATCACTTGCGGCATTGTAATGTTGTTGTCGCGTTTTCTTCCCATCATTGGACCCGTTGCAATTGCAGGCATCTTGGCAAAAAAGAAATATGTGCCTGAAAGTGCTGGTACACTAAAAACAGATACCACCACATTTGGCATCATGGTTTTTGCAGTGATCGCCATTATTGCAGCACTCAGCTTCTTTCCTGCGCTGGCATTGGGACCGATATCAGAATACTTTTCAAAATAAAATAGCAGCATTCAGAAAATCATACTTTATACATTTTCAATTATGGCAAAGAAAAAATCATCGAATAAATTATTTGAACCTGCATTGGTGAAAGAAGCATTCAAACAATCATTCATCAAACTCGATCCAAGAATTATGTTCCGTAATCCGGTAATGTTTACCGTAGAGATTGGAACCATTGTAATGTTCGTTGTTTGCATCTGGATTGTAACAGGCGATAAAACACAAGGAAGTTTCATTTATAATTTAATTGTGTTTCTTGTTTTACTTATCACTTTATTGTTCGCAAATTTTGCAGAAGCCATTGCAGAAGCAAGAGGTAAAGCACAAGCAGATAGTTTAAGAAAAACAAGAGAAGAAACGCCTGCAAAAAAAATAGTGAATAACAAAATTGAAATCGTAAACAGTTCTCTTTTAAAGAAAGGTGATTTGTTTTTCTGCGAAGCTGGTGACATGATCCCGATGGATGGCGAGATCATTGAAGGTCTTGCAACCATTGATGAATCCGCTATTACAGGCGAATCTGCTCCTGTTATTCGCGAATCTGGGGGCGATAAATCAAGTGTTACAGGGGGAACAAAAGTATTGTCCGATAAAATAACCGTTCGTGTTACAACAGAACCTGGCGAAAGTTTTTTAGATAAAATGATTGCATTGGTTGAAGGTGCTTCTCGTCAAAAAACACCAAATGAGATTGCATTGACAATTTTGTTGGCAGGTTTTACTTTGGTATTTATTATTGTTTGTGTAACACTTAAGCCATTTGGTGATTACGCCAACACCCCAATCACTATCGCAGCATTTATTTCATTGTTTGTTTGTTTAATTCCAACAACCATTGGTGGTTTATTAAGTGCTATCGGTATTGCCGGAATGGACAGAGCATTACGTGCAAACGTTATTACAAAAAGCGGCAAAGCCGTTGAAACAGCAGGCGATCTGGATGTTTTATTATTGGATAAAACAGGAACCATCACTATCGGGAACAGGAAGGCAACACATTTTTGGAATGCAAATAATATTGATGAAAATATTTTCATAGAAGCATGTGTGCTCTCATCCCTGGCTGATGAAACGCCCGAAGGAAAATCGATCATTGAATTAGCGCACGAAAAAAATATCAAAGCACCCTCACTGCAAAAAGAAAAAGTAACATTCATAAAATTTTCTGCAGAAACAAGAAGCAGCGGAATTGATCTGGATGGTCTGCGTATTCGTAAAGGTGCTTTTGATTCAATTAAAAATATCGTCACTAAATCCGGAAATATTTTTCCTGATGAAACTACTGAACGTGTACAACTTATTTCTTCAAACGGCGGAACACCATTGGTGGTGAGTCAGAATGAAAAAATATTGGGTGTGATCGAATTGCAGGATATTATCAAACCCAATATCCATGAGCGTTTCGAAAGATTAAGAAAAATGGGTGTAAAGACAGTAATGGTAACAGGTGATAATCCATTGACCGCAAAATTCATTGCTGAAAAAGCAGGTGTGGATGATTTTATTGCTGAAGCAAAGCCTGAAGACAAAATGAATTATATCAAGAAGGAGCAACAGGGCGGTAAGTTAGTTGCGATGATGGGGGATGGCACAAACGATGCTCCTGCATTAGCGCAAGCGGATGTTGGTGTGGCTATGAACAGCGGAACACAAGCTGCAAAAGAAGCAGGTAATATGGTTGACTTGGATAACGATCCAACTAAATTGATCGAGATCGTTGAAATAGGAAAACAATTATTAATGACGAGAGGAACACTTACAACATTCTCTATTGCCAATGATGTTGCAAAATATTTTGCGATCGTTCCTGCTTTATTCATTGCATCCATTCCAGGATTGCAAAGTTTAAATGTGATGAAACTGCACAGTCCGGAAAGTGCCATTTTATCTGCAGTAATTTTTAATGCCATCATCATTCCATTATTAATCCCGTTGGCATTAAGAGGCGTTGCGTATAAACCCATTGGTGCAAGTGCTTTGTTGAGAAGAAATTTATTGATCTATGGCTTGGGTGGTGTGATCGTACCGTTTATCGGCATTAAATTAATTGATTTATTGGTTAGTATTTGGTTTTAACATTCAAATAAATTTTTATGAAACAACATATTCTTCCGGCTATAAAATTAACAGCAGTAACCATCATCTTTTTTATGGGCATTTATACTTTGTTTGTTTGGGCTGTAGCGCAAGCTGCGCCAAACAAAGGAGAAGGCGAAACAATTTCCGTGAACAATAAAGTTGTTGGTTATAAATTAGAAGGACAAAAATTCAGTGATGATAAATATTTCTGGAGCCGTCCTTCTGCAGCAGGTTATAATGCAGCTGCATCATCAGGAAGTAATAAAGGAACCAGCAATCCTGATTATCTAAAAGATGTTCAAAGTAAGATCGATACATTTTTAGTACATAATCCAACTGTAAAAAAAGAAGATATACCATCTGATTTGGTAACATACAGTGGTAGTGGATTAGATCCGGATATTTCTGTTGAAGCAGCAAATATTCAAATTGAGAGAATTGCAGCAACAAGGAGAATAGATAAACAAAAAGTTCAGGAATTGGTAAACAAGCATATTGAAAAACCATTTGCAGGATTATTCGGAACTTCAAGAATTAATGTACTGCAATTGAATATTGATTTGGATGTAATGAAATAGTTGAATACTGTAAAGAACCTTGAAGAGTGCGGCGCAACAGGCAGGCGCTTCATTGAAATATCTGCCTACCGGCAGGCAGGCAAAAGCCGGTTACAAAAAAATAATGGCTGAAGAAATAAAAAATAATGCCGAACATTTTTTAAACCTTATCCGCAAAAGCAGGCGGGGCAAGTTTAAGATCTATATAGGTATGAGTGCCGGTGTTGGCAAAACTTACCGCATGTTGCAGGAAGCTGCTGCATTGTTGCGCAATGGTGTTGATGTGAAGATCGGTTATATTGAAACGCATGGCAGAAAAGAAACGCATGATCTGTTGGAAGGTTTACCTGTTATTCCGCGAAGAAAATTATTTTATAAAGGAAAGGAATTAGAAGAATTGGATGTGCAGGCGATTTTGAATTTACATCCTGAAGTGGTGATTGTTGATGAATTGGCACACACCAATATTGAAGGCAGCAAAAATGAAAAACGCTGGCAGGATGTGATGGATATTTTAGATGCCGGCATCAATGTGATCAGTGCTGTGAATATTCAGCATATCGAAAGTTTGAATGAAGAAGTAAAAGTCATTACCAATGTAAATGTAGCTGAGCGAATTCCCGACATTGTTCTAAAACAAGCAGACGAAGTAGTGAATATTGACCTTACTGCAGATGAATTGGTAACAAGATTAAAAGAAGGCAAGATCTATTCGCCCGATAAAATCGAAATCGCATTAAAGAATTTTTTTCAAAGCGAAAGAATACTGCAATTACGCGAATTGGCTTTGAAAGAAGTGGCATCCCAGGTGGAAAGAAAGATACAAACAGAGCTTCCTCGAAACACGCATTTAAAACAGGAACGCTTTTTAGCCTGCATCAGCAGTAATCACGAGATCGCAAAAAAAGTCATCCGGAAAACTGCCAGGCTTTCTTCTTATTATAATTCAAAATGGTATTTGTTGTATGTGCAAACACCAAAAGAAGATGGTGATAAAATTGGTTTGGCAGCACAACGTCATCTCATCAACAATTTTAAACTCGCAACAGAATTAGGCGCAGAAGTAATTAAAGTTAAAAGCAACAAAATTGGTAAAGGGATTTTAGAAGTAACAGAGAATAAACAGATCACCACAATATGCATTGGCAAACCACATCTGAATCTATTTAATGTAATTTTAAATACAGCCGTATTTAATCAGTTGCTTAATAAATTGTCGGCAATGGAAATTGATATTGTAATACTTTCATAATATGAAACTGCGATTAAAGACAAAACTGGGTTTTGGGCTAGGCTTCCTTTTTATTGTGATTTTATTATTCGGCATTCTTGGTATTTTTTATATTAATAAATTAAGCAGCGATACCAATAATATCATTAAGAATAATTATGAAACACTGGTGTACAATAACAATATGCTGAAGGCTTTGGAAGAGCTGCCTCAAAATAAAAAAGCATTAGATGACTTTGAAAGTAATTTAAAAAAACAGGAAAATAATATTACCGAGATCGGGGAAAAAGAAGCAACCAATGATGTACGGAAAAATTTTGATGAAATAAAATCGAACCCCTCCAATCATGAAAATTATGTACAAATAAGGCAGGCCATCCAGGTGATCAATGATTTGAATCAAAATGCCATTCTTCGCAAAAATGCTGTGGCAGAAAAGACCGCAAGTGATGCAACATTTTGGCTAACCATCATTTTTTCTGTATTTAGCTTAATCGCTTTTACACTGGTATTTAATATTCCTGAAGTTATTGCAGCGCCTATCAGGGCTTTGTCGGAAGGCATCAGCGCCATATCTGATAAAAGTTACGACAAAAGGATCTATTTGAATCAGGATGATGAGTTCGGCGATCTTGCCAATGCCTTTAATGTAATGGCACAAAAATTAGACGAGTATGAACACAGTAATTTGGCAAAGATAAAATTTGAAAAGAGCAGGATAGAAACCATCATCAACCAAATGAAAGACGGCATCATCGGATTAGATGAAAAGAAACATATATTATTTCTGAATGCGGTTGCTGAAAAATTATTGGGATTGAAAGAAGCCGAGATCATCGGTAAATACACGGCAGATATTGCTTTGAAAAATGACCTGATGCGGACATTGTTACAAAACAGAAATGCAAATGAACTGAAGATCTATGCCGATAATAAAGAAAGCTATTTTAATAAGGATATATTGGATGTAACCAATAACAATGAAGTGATCGGTCAAGTGATCGTATTGCGAAATATCACACCATTTCATGAACTCAATGAAGCAAAAACGAATTTCATCGCCACTGTTTCACACGAGTTAAAAACACCTATTTCATCCATAAAAATGAGTGCACAATTATTGGCAGACAACAGAGTGAGTGCATTGAATGCTGATCAAACAGAATTATTGAAAAGTATTACAGACGATGCAGACCGCCTATTGAAAATAACCAGCGAATTATTGAACATGTCGCAGGCAGAAACAGGAAACATTCAATTAAAACTGCAGCCTGTGCAGCCTGAAGTTATTGTGGAGAATGCATTACAGGCGGTTCTTTTTCAGGCACAGCATAAAAATATCAGCATTACAAAAAACCTTCCTTCAAAATTATCATCCGTTTATGCAGATGCAGAAAAAACTTCGTGGGTATTGATCAATTTTCTCACCAATGCAGTAAAATATTCTCCGGAATCTTCAGTTATTGAAATCTCCATTTCACAAAAAGAAAATAAGATATCTTTCGCTGTTACAGATCATGGGAAAGGGATTGAAGAAAAATATTTACCGAAATTATTCGATCGTTATTTTAAAGTACCCGGCACTTATGAACGCAGCGGCACAGGTTTGGGTCTTGCCATCTCCAAAGAATTCATTGAAGCACAAGGCGGCACCATTCAGGTAAAAAGCGTTTTGAATGAGGGCAGTATTTTTTCTTTCACTTTGACTGCAGCTTCATAAGAAAATCATCAGGATTGTTGCACACGCCGTAATGGCAAATAACTTCTTGGCGTGATCAGCAAAGGAACTCTTTCTGTAAGCGTTACCGCATTATCCAAACCAAAAGCTTTTTGATCGGATTGCGCCAATTGCTTGATGGCAAAATAAGAGTCCATAATGAATCCTTCACGCAAGGTCAATTCGTTTTCAATAGAAAGGAAGGTTTCAATGATCACATAAGTAATATCGGTATGGAAGTCATTCTGATCCAGATTTTCATATTTATTTAAGAATTCGAGTTCTTTATTTTTTTTCATTTCCTGCATGACCATCTTAAACAGTAGATTGATCCTTGGCTGTACACGGAAACCTAATTTGAAATTCACACGAACTACTTTGTTATGCAGCATTTCGTTAATGGAATATTCCATTTCGTATGGATTGTCTGCACGGTCAATATGTACAAACCAATATACATCTGCACGTTTGGGTTTTCGGTTGATGATGGAATCAATAATTCTTTTTTCAATATCACCGGGAATATCAGCTTTTGTTAAATACACCAAATGTGTTGCATATTTGGGAACTTCTTTATCGGCACTTAGATCCGTTAATGATTGCAGATAGTCTCTCATCTTCACAAAATACAGGTAACGGTTGGTGATCTTTCTGGCTCTGTACCAAACGATCATGATGAACATCAATCCGAATTCAAAGAATAAGAACATCCAACGTTGTTTGATCTTTGCAACATTGGTAATAAAGAAAGAAACCTCAACAACAATAAATACACTCATGATGAGGAATACAATAATATTGTTCCACTTCTTTACAAAATGCATGTACACATACATTAAAGTCGTAGTCATTAACATGGCAATTACAATCGAAAAACCATAAGCAGCTTCCATGTGTTCACTTTTCTTAAAGTACAGCATCATACCAACACATCCGATCCATAAAATAAAATTGAGACTTGGGATATAGATCTGCCCTTTCACATCCGTCGGGAATTTAATGGTTACTCTTGGCCAGAAATTCATGCTGATGGCTTCGCTGATCAAAGTAAACGAACCGCTGATCAAAGCCTGACTGGCGATAATAGTGGCAAATGTTGCAATGATAACGCCGATCAATAAAAACCAATGTGGCATTAATTCATAGAATGGATTGATATTGGCGCCTAATGTATCACTTCCCTGTGCCAGCAACCAGGCACCTTGTCCCATATAATTAAAGATCAATGCGATCTTTACGAATATCCAACTGATCTGAATATTCTTTCTTCCGCAATGTCCGAGATCACTATATAATGCTTCCGCTCCTGTTGTACAAAGAAATACAGCACCCAATAACCAGAACCCATGCGGATAATTAGTGAGCAGTTCAAAACCATAATAAGGATTGATCGCTCTTAATATGCCGGGGCTATGAAAGATTTGTAAAACGCCTAAAAGCATGATCATCGAGAACCAGATTAACATCATAGGTCCGAAAGAAAAACCAACCACTTTAGTTCCGAACCGCTGAAAAAAGAATAATAAGGAGATGATGCCGATAACAATTCCAATGGTTAAAGTATTTCCCGGTACAATCACATCTTCTAATCCATGAACACCATTTAAACCTTCCACAGCTGATGCAACAGAAATGGGTGGCGTGATAATACCATCAGCCAGCAATGTTGCCGCACCTATGATGGCAGGAATATATAACCACTTTGCATAACGACGAACCAATGCAAATAGAGAAAATATACCACCTTCACCCCTGTTATCTGCACGAAGTGTAAGCAAAACATATTTAAAAGTAGTTTGTAAGGTCAGTGTCCAGATAACACAAGAAATACCGCCGTATACCAATTCTTCCGTGATCTTCCTGTCGCCAATGATGGATTTGAACACATATAAAGGTGAAGTTCCGATGTCTCCGTAAATAATCCCGAGTGTTACTATTAATCCCGCTACTGTAAGTTTACTAATTTGAGAAGTAGGGTGACTGGCTGTTTGCGATGCCATTGGTTTTGGGGTTAAGGTTCAATTGAAGTATTTACTTGACAATATGTTTCGTTGATTTGATGCAATGAACTTACAATTTACATGCAAATTATTTTCTCAAACGTTTGCAATAATGATAAGTCACTCATTTTAATTTCAAAGGAAGCAATACGATATGAATAATCCAATTCTATTCTCTTTACCCTTTCTATTTCCGGTCAGGATGCAAATTTATAAGCCTTTTCCTGTCATAAACAAAAATGATTCTGCACGAAGCTAAATTTATCAACTAACAAATGTTAGTGAGCAGCGTTGGATTGTTCACATAATATTTGATTATTGTTTTAGTCTTATCCTACCATTTGCCGAATTTTTGTTCCACTGCATCAAAGCGATAATCAAATATCTTTTGCAACTGTGCTTTAACAAATAAAGTATGGGCGATATCGCCGATAAAGAACAGCGGCAATTTATAATGAACGATATCGGTCATTTCAACACCGCCTTCGATCGTTTTGAAATGATGCTGATGATGCCATAAACTGTAAGGACCGAAACGCTGTTCATCCACAAAATATTTTTGATCGGCTACATGTGTGATCTCCGTCATCCAATACAAAGGGATGCCCAATAGGGGACTGATCTTATATTCTATGATCTGACCTGCATACATTGTTTCTCCATGATGCTTGCTAGTCACATGAAAACCCAGATCAGTAGGTGTTATATGTTTGAGATTATCGGGTTTACTGAAAAATGCCCATGCTTCTGTTAATGTGATGGGGATTTTCTGAACTGTTTTAATGGAATAGACTTTACTCATTTCATTCTGTTTGTAGTATAACAATTATTTTTCCGATAAGTTGATTAAAAGTTTCTTTTGCAAGAATTACCTTTAGCAGATGGCAAGTAAGCAATTACAAAAAGAAAAATTTCAGGTTATTTATGAAGGCCTCAATGAGCAGCAGCGCATTGCAGTTGATACGATTGAAGGTCCAGTGATGGTAATTGCCGGACCGGGTACAGGTAAAACGCAGATATTGTCTGCACGCATCGGGAAAATTTTATTGGATACCGATACTGCCCCCGAAAATATTTTATGTCTTACATATACTGATGCAGGTGTGGTGGCCATGCGCAAAAGGTTATTCAATTTTATCGGCAGCGATGCATACAAAGTAAATATTTATACTTTCCATGCTTTTTGCAATGATGTAATCCAAGAAAATCTTTCTTTGTTTGAAAAAACCGCCCTCGACCCGATCTCCGAATTGGAAAGAATTGATCTGTTCAAACAATTGATAGATGGCTTCCCAAAAAATCATCCGCTGAAAAGATACAGGGGTGATGTTTATTTTGAGATCAATAACCTGAAGAATTTATTCAGCACCATGAAGCGTGAAGGTTATACACCTGACTTCATCATCACTAAAATTGATGAATACATTGCAGACCTTCCAAAGCGTGATGAATATATCGCCAAACGTGCCACGAAAGAATTCAAAAAAGGTGATGTACGCACCGATAAGATCGATGAAGAAAAAGAAAAGATGGGAAAATTGCGTGCAGCTATAAATGAATTTGACCGTTTTCAGCAAATGATGCGAAGCCGCAACAGCTATGATTTTGATGATATGATCAATTGGGTGATCGAGGCATTTCAAGAAAATAAGAATCTACTTAAGCGTTATCAGGAACAGTTCCTTTATATCCTGGTTGATGAATATCAGGATACCAGCGGCACACAAAATAAATTAGTTGAGTTATTGATCAATTACTGGGATGTTCCCAATGTTTTTGTAGTGGGTGATGATGATCAAAGTATCTATCGTTTTCAGGGAGCGAATATTGAGAACATGATCAATTTCGCTGACAATTATCAAAAAGACCTGTTGACGATCGTTCTTACTGATAACTACCGAAGCACGCAACCCATATTGGATGTTTCAAAAACGATCATTGATAAAAATGAAGAGCGTTTGGTCAATCAGTTACCGGGATTAAGCAAAGATTTACGATCCTCCAATAAACAGATAAACCAATTAATCCATAAACCCATTCTGAAAGAATATGAAACGCAACACCAGGAAATGATAGATGTGGTGTTGCAGGTTGAAAAATTATTGCAACATAACGTTACACCAGGCAAGATCGGCATCATTTATAAAGAGAATAAATACGGCGAAGAGTTAACACAGTATTTTAAATTGAAGAACCTTCCCGCTTTCAGTAAAAGAAGCTTGAATATTCTTGATATTCCGCTGGCACAAAAAATATTATTGGTCCTTAAATATCTCGCAGCAGAACATGATATCCCTTATGGTGGTGATGAAATGTTGTTTGAGATACTTCATTTTGACTGGTTCAAAATTCCGCCGATTGAAATTGCAAAGCTCACTGTTGAAGTAGCAAATAAAAGATTCGGTGATAATAAAATTTCATTGCGTCAATTAATCTATCAAACTATCAATGCCCCTGCGAAGGATTTATTCAGCCGGGGCTCCGGCGAAGGATTAAAAAAAGCCGGTACTGTTATTGAAAAATTAATTGCAGATGTGCCGAATGTTACGCTGCAAACTTTATTTGAAAACATTATCCGTGATGCAGGTGTGCTGAATTTCATCATGCAGGATCCCGATAAACACTGGCTTTTACAGGTATTAACAGGTTTATTCGATTTTGTAAAAGAAGAAACAAGGCGCAACCCCTCGATGCGTTTGCAGGATCTGATCAATATCATTGAGTTGATGGAGAAAGAAGATATTGCATTGCCTTTGATACAGGTCAGCGGCAGCGAAAATGGGGTAAACCTCTTAACAGCACATGGTTCTAAAGGTTTGGAATTTGAATATATTTTCTTTGTCGGTTGCAATGCCTACAATTGGGAAAAGAAAAGGAAACCCGGCGGCGGTTATTCTTTTCCCGATACCATGTTCACATCTGTTGCCAAACATAAAGATGCAGAAGAATTGCGGCGCTTATTTTATGTGGCATTAACAAGAGCAGAACAACATTTGCAGATATCATACAGCCGTTTTAAAAATGATGGTAAAGAAATAGAAGCTTCCATGTTCATTGCTGAAATACAGGAGCAACATGCTATTGCTGTTGAAAAAGTATTTGTTGATGAAAATCTGCTTGCAGAGTTTAGAATGCTTCAATTTTCGGAAAGTGTTTCTCCCGAAATTGAAAAAGCAGAAGATGATCTTATTAATGGTATCCTCGAAAAATTTGTAATGAATGTAACGGCACTCAATAATTATTTAAAATGCCCGCTGCAGTTTTATTATAATAATCTGATCCGTGTTCCGTCGGGGAAATCGGAAGCGCTGGAATTCGGGTCTGCTGTGCATTTTGCATTAGAACGGTTATTCAAGAAAATGCAGGAGAATAATAATCAGTTTCCTTCCAAGGAAGAATTCGTAAAAGATTTTGAATGGTATATGCATCGCCATCGTGAAAATTTTACAAAAGAACAGTTCGCAAGGCGAATGGAATACGGTGATGAAGTATTGCGGAACTATTATGATAACAATATTTATTCTTTCAATAAAGTGGTGACGGTTGAAAGAACCATCAAAAATGTTGTAGTTAAAAATGTTCCCCTGAAAGGCAAATTGGATAAGATCGAATTTGATGGTAAAAATGCCAATGTGGTTGATTACAAAACAGGTGATATAGATAAAGCAAAAGATAAATTGAAACCGCCGCATGAAAAAGACCCGAATGGCGGGGATTATTGGCGACAGGCTGTATTCTATAAAATTTTAGTGGATAATTATGAGCAGAAAGATTGGAAAGTTATTTCAACCGAATTTGATTTTATTGAGCCCGATAAAAACAAGAATTACCGTAAGGAAAAATTAGTGATTAGTCCGGAAGATATCACAACCGTGAGTGAACAAATTGTAACTGTTTGGCAAAAAATTCAGCATAAAGAATTTTATTCAGGTTGCGGTAAGCCCGATTGCCATTGGTGCAATTTTGTAAAATCGAACAATATGGCAGTTGCATTACACGATTTAAATGAAGAAGTTGAATAAATTACCCTTTATGAGGTGAATTAACCATGAAGTATATAAGGCTTATATAAGAAGTATATAAGGAGTATGCGCCAAGTTGTCAGAGATTTATATGATCATTAGGATTTGATTAGTTTGAAACGATTTATGTTTGTACCATCAGCTATAAAATTAAAATATGAGCCAACTGTTCCGATATATTTCTGTTCTTACTTTAATTATTTATATCGCAAATATTCAAACGGGTTGCGCTAATATAATTCCGCCAACTGGCGGACCAAAAGATACAATTCCACCAAGATTGGTAGCCGCTTTACCTAAAGATTCTGCCACAAATGTGAATACTACTAAGATCAATTTGCTATTTGATGAGTTTGTGGAAGTAAAAGATGTGCAATCAAATTTAATTGTATCTCCTGTTCCTAAAAATCAGCCCTTCGTAGATTATAAATTAAGGAATGTTACCATTAAATTAAGGGATTCGCTGGAACCAAACACCACTTATTCACTCAATTTCGGCAATGCTTTGAAAGATGTGAATGAAGGTAATATTTCAAAGAATTTTATTTACGTCTTTTCTACCGGAAAAACAGTGGATCAAAATACTTTTTCAGGAAAAGTGATTCTTGCGGAAACCGGAAAAACAGACTCAACATTAATTGTGCTTTTGCATAGAGACCTGAATGATACTGCCATTTATAAAAGCCGCCCCCGTTATTACACACGTTTGGATGGCAAAGGGAATTTTATTTTCACTAATCTTCCTGAAGGGAAATTTGCAGCATTCGTTTTACCTAATGAGTACAATAAAAAATATGACGACAGTACTAAATTATTTGCATTCTCCGATTCTATAATTACAATAAATAAAAACACAAAGCCTGTAACTTTTTATGCTTACGAAGAAGTGAAAAGAAAAGAGCAAACAAAATCTTCATCAACGGATAAATCAAACACCAAAAACAAAAGAGAAGATAACCGCTTGCGTTTTACGGCCTCATTAGAGAACGGTTTACAGGACATTCTAACACAGGGTTTGGATATTGTTTTCAACAGAAAATTAAAATTATTCGATTCCTCAAAAATAATTCTGACTGACACGAATTACAGGGAATTGAAAAATTATACAGTGAAATTAGACACCGGAAAAACAAAAGTGACTGTTAAGTATAACTGGAAAGCCGAAACACATTTGCGTTTAATTATATTAAAAGACGCAGTTGCGGATACAAGTGGCGTAACACTTACAAAGTCAGACACATTAAAATTCGCAACAAAAAAAGAATCAGAATACGGCAGCTTGAAAATAAGATTTACCAACGCCGATCTTTCCAAAAATCCGGTATTACAGTTTGTGCAGATGGATAAGATCGTTGAATCCATTACTATTACACAAAAGGAAATATTCAAAAAACTGTTTAAACCGGGAGAGTATGATCTCCGCGTTTTATTTGATGCTAATAAAAACGGTGTTTGGGATACGGGTAATTATAAAAAAAGGAAACAACCCGAAGTTGTTCAGTTCCTCAATAAAAAATTAAATGTAAAAGCTGATTGGGATAATGAGATCGAACTTAGGTTTTGATTTACTAAATTATCCTTTCAGCATGGACATTGTTTCAAAGCACTTGTTATCTTTACAATATGCAACTTCCTTCCCTACTTCTTGAAAATGCAGTGGCTCAATTTTCAAAATTGCCGGGCATCGGTAAAAAGACCGCTTTGCGTTTGGTGTTGCATTTATTAAAACAGGATGTGAATGATGTGCAACACTTTGGTGAGACCATTGCCAGGATGCGGAGGGATATAAAATTTTGTCAACGCTGCCACAACATCAGTGATGGAGATATTTGCAGCATCTGCAGCAATTCAGTCCGCAAACAAAATATGATCTGTGTGGTCGAAACCATTCGTGATGTGATCGCGATTGAAAGCACACAACAATATAACGGAACATATCATGTGCTCGGCGGCATCATTTCACCATTGGATGGCATCGGTCCCGATCAATTAAAAATCGAATCGCTTGTTCATCGCATCGAAAAAGAACAAACCGAAGAATTGATATTTGCATTAAGCCCGAACATACAGGGCGATACTACCATTTATTATATTCAAAAGAAGATCGCACATTTCTCCTGCCGTGTTACTACTATTGCCCGAGGCATTGCATTCGGCGGCGAATTAGAATATGCCGATGAAATGACATTGGCAAGAAGCCTCGCCAATCGCTTGCCGGTTCAGCAGTATGTAAAATAATTTTTCCGTTTCTGATAAATCTTTCAAAGAGCTCAACTTTCAACGCCATTTCAAAACAGCTTACTTTTGAAAAAAAAGTAAGCTTATGTTTTTTAAATTGCTCAAAGATCTTCCATGGATGTTTGCCATCGCATTTATTATCTGGCTGATCGTTGCCTTTCTTTTATGGAAAAAATTCTTTGCAAAAAGTAATGCTGCATTTTTTAAGAAGAATAAAAATATCGTGCTTCTTATTTTGGTTGCCATTTCATTCACAGCAGTTGATATCTGGTATTTTATAGAATATGTTCCCACACATTTCAGAAGAGATATTACGAATGAAAAATCGATCGCTTTATCTGCAACCGATATCATCAAAGAATTTCAAAGCAGTGAAAATGCAGCATACGCAAAATATAATAACAAAGTAGTTGAAATAAGTGGAGAAGTTGAAAAGGTTGATGCAGACAGTATTTCAGCCACTCTTATCCTAAAAACAGATATTCCCGGTACATCCATTTCCTGCAGGTTAAAATCAAAACAAGATGCAGCAATCGGTGCTATTATTTCTGTAAAAGGAATATTAACAGGTTTCATTGCAGATCAGGTGCAGTTAAGTGAAGCTATCATCACTAATAATTCCTCTGCAATTAAAACAACTGCTCCGGCTGCAAAAGATACCGCCGCAAAACCAATTAAAGACTCAGTAAAAAATATTGTTGTCGCCGAGAAAAACGCTGAAGCAAAAATTTACAGCACCAACAAGGCTTCCATTCGATTTTTTTCACACACTCCTGAAGAAGATATTGAGGCAACCAACAGTCAGGTCATTAGCAAACTCAACAATCAAACGGGGCAATTGAGTTTTGCTGCACTCATCAAAGGCTTTCATTTCGAGAATGAATTGATGCAGGACCATTTTAACAGCGAAGATTATATGAACAGTGATGCTTTTCCCAAAAGCGAATTCAAAGGTGTACTTAACAATCTCAATAAATTAGACCTTACAAAAGATGCGACCAATAAGATCAGTGCTACCGGTAGTTTAACCATTCATGGCATTACCCAAAAAGTTTTTGCAACAGGAACAATCACAGTCGCAAAAGGTAAAATAAGTTTAAAGAGTGTTTTCAAAATCAAGAGAGCCGATTACGGCATCACCACCAACGAAATCGCAGACGAACTCGAAATAACTGTTACCTGTAAATATGATTGATGCCTCAATCTTTGGTAATTCAAGCTCCGCCTGCTATTTTTGCACATAGCAGGCGGATTTGTTTATTGTTCGGCCTGTCCAAAAAATTGAACTAATAAACGTTGCCGAAGTATCACAACATCATGTACTCTCACAAACGTTTAAGTTCAGTCGATTAATTTTGTTGTCAGCGATATAACATAACTCAGCTTTTGTTGCGTCGCACACTTCAACGTTCAAAACAATACTCAACATTTTTTGTAATAAAAATGAAATTATGAGCATTAGAAAAGAACTCGAGAAAAGAATATTGATCATCGATGGCGCAATGGGCACCATGATCCAGCGACATAAATTAACTGAAGCCGATTATCGCGGTGAGCGTTTTAAAGACTGGCATAGCGATGTAAAAGGCAATAACGACCTATTAAGTATCACTCAACCCGATATCATCATCGGTATTCATAAATTATATTTAGAAGCCGGTGCTGATATCATTGAAACCAATACATTCAGCAGTACCGTGATTGCACAAGCTGATTACGACATGCAATCATTGGCTTACGAATTAAATGTGGCTTCTGCCAAATGTGCCAGAACAGCTGCGGATGCTTACACAGCAAAGGATCCATCTAAGAAGCGTTATGTTGCAGGAGCTATTGGTCCGTTGAATAAAACTTTAAGTTTATCTCCCGATGTAAATAATCCCGGTTATCGTGCCGTAATATTTGATGAAGTGGTGGATGCTTATTATACACAGATCAGCGGATTGGTGGATGGTGGTGTTGATATACTTTTAGTTGAAACTATTTTTGACACACTCAATGCTAAAGCTGCCATCTTCGCTATCAAAAAATATTTCAGAGAAACAAAGAAAGAAGAATTACCTATCATGATCAGCGGAACGATCACTGATGCAAGCGGCAGAACATTAAGCGGACAAACGCTCGAAGCTTTTTATACTTCAGTAATGCATGCAAAACCATTAAGTGTTGGATTGAATTGTGCACTCGGTGCTGCAGAAATGAGAGCGCATATTGAAGAGTTATCACAAATAGCTGCATGTTATACATCAGCATATCCCAATGCAGGTTTACCAAACGCAATGGGCGAGTATGATGAACAACCTCATCAAACTGCACACTTCATTGAAGAGTGGGCAAAAGAAGGTTTTGTAAATATTGTGGGTGGCTGTTGCGGTACAACACCTGATCATATCAAACATATCGCAGATCATGTAAAAACAATTCAACCAAGACCATTACCTGTTTTAGAAACACAGTTGGCATAATTATTAAGAGAAATGAACACGATCAAACCATACTTACGTTTATCCGGATTAGAACCATTGATCATTCGCCCGGAAACAAATTTTGTGAATGTGGGTGAAAGAACCAATGTTACCGGTTCTAAAAAATTCGCACGCCTCATTCGTGAAAATAAATATGAAGAAGCATTATCAGTTGCGCGTCAGCAAGTAGAAAGCGGCGCACAGGTTTTAGATGTAAATATGGATGATGCACTATTAGATGGTATTCAGGCAATGACCACCTTTTTAAATCTGTTACAAGCAGAGCCAGATATTGCAAAGATCCCCATCATGATAGATTCTTCAAAATTCTCTATCATCGAAGCAGGATTAAAATGTGTGCAGGGAAGATGTATCGTGAATTCCATCTCCATGAAAGAAGGAGAAGAAAAATTTATTGAACAGGCTTTCATTTGTAAAGCTTTTGGTGCAGCAGTGATTGTAATGGCTTTTGATGAAGCAGGGCAAGCAGATACAAAAGATCGCAAAATAGAAATTTGTCATCGTGCTTATAAAATATTAACCGAACAAGTTGGATATGACCCGCAGGATATTATTTTCGATCCAAACATTTTCGCAGTAGCAACAGGTATTGAAGAACATAATAATTATGCGGTTGATTTTATTGAAGCAACAAGAGAAATTAAACGTTTAATGCCCTTAACAAAAGTAAGCGGCGGTGTTTCAAACGTTTCATTTTCTTTTCGCGGTAACGATCATGTTCGCGAAGCGATTCATTCTGTATTCTTATTCCATGCCATCAAAGCAGGAATGGACATGGGCATTGTGAATGCCGGACAATTAGTGGTGTACGATGAAATCGAGCCAACACTTCGTCAGTTATGTGAAGATGTTTTGTTGAACAGAAATAATGATAACAACGAAGCCACAGAAAAATTAATCACTCATGCCGAAACGGTAAAGGCAAAAGGCAAGGTTGAAGTAAAAGATGAAGCATGGCGAAACAATAATGTAGAAGAGCGTTTGAAGCATTCATTAGTCAACGGAATAACAGATTATATTGATGCCGATACAGAAGAAGCTCGTCAGAAATATCCAAAACCATTAGATGTAATTGAAGGTCCGTTGATGGATGGAATGAATGTGGTGGGTGATCTGTTCGGTGCAGGAAAAATGTTCTTGCCGCAGGTTGTAAAGAGTGCAAGGGTGATGAAAAAAAGTGTAGCCGTTTTAACTCCTTTTATTGAACAGGAAAAAGAAGACAGGAAACAAGCACATATAAAAGCCGGCACTGTGAATGAAGAAACAGCCGGTGCTGCTAAAATTTTATTGGCAACCGTAAAAGGCGATGTACATGATATCGGTAAAAATATTGTGGGAGTTGTGTTGGGTTGTAACGGATATGATATTGTTGATCTCGGCGTGATGGTTCCAGCCGATAAAATTTTAGATGCGGCCATCAAAGAGAATGCAGACATTATAGGATTAAGCGGATTGATCACTCCATCATTGGATGAAATGGTACACATTGCTAAAGAAATGAAACGAAGAGGAATGAAACAACCACTGTTAATCGGTGGTGCAACGACTTCCCGTATTCATACGGCTGTAAGGATTGCACCTGAATATGATAATGGCATTGTGCATGTGTTGGATGCATCGAGAAGTGTAACCGTTGCGGGTTCTTTGTTGAATAAAGATTTGAAAGAAGATTTTCTGAAAAGTATTAATACAGAATACATCAAACTGAAAGAGAATTTTGATAATAAAAAAGTTGTCAAAAATTATTTGCCTTACGAAGAAGCAAAGAAAAATAAAGTGCAAATTGATTGGAGCAACTACACGCCTTTTAAACCAACATTCACCGGAACAAAAGTGTTTGATAATTTTGATTTGAATGAATTAAGACCATTCATCGATTGGAAACCTTTCTTTATTGCATGGGAAATGCATGGCAATTTTCCTGAAATATTAACTGATAACATTGTTGGCAAAGAAGCAACAAAATTATTCAATGATGCGAATGCTTTATTGGATAAAATCATTTCAGAAAAATGGTTGACTGCAAAAGGAGCCATTGGATTCTTTGAAGCTTCGAGCAATGATGATGAAGTTGAATTAAAAAGTGAAAAAGTAAAATTGAATTTCCTTCGTCAACAAATTCAAAAAGGGAAAGATCAACCGAATATCAGTTTAGCAGATTTTATTGCACCCAAAGAAAATAAGTTACAAGATTTCATCGGGGCATTTGCTGTTACTATTCATGGTATTGAACCGCATATTAAAAAGTTTGAAGCTAATTTGGATGATTATAATAAGATCATGCTGCAGGCACTAGCAGATCGGCTGGCAGAAGCATTTGCAGAAGCATTGCATCAAAAAACAAGAAAAGAATATTGGGGTTATGTAAAGGATGAACAATTAAGTAATGAAGATCTCATTCATGAAAAATATCAGGGTATTCGTCCGGCGCCTGGTTATCCCGCCTGTCCCGATCATACAGAAAAATATAGACTATTTGAATTACTGAATGCCACTGAAGCCATTGGTATCACACTTACTGAAAGCTTAGCGATGTACCCTGCCTCCTCTGTTTGCGGTTGGTATTTTTCTCATCCGCAAAGTCAATATTTTGGTGTTGGAAAAATTAGCAAAGATCAATTGGAAGATTATGCCAAACGCAAAGGAATTAGTTATAATGAAATGGAAAAATGGTTGAGGCAAAATTTAGAGTAGCTATTCTTTTATTTTATATTCAAAAAAACTGAATTCGGTATTGCTTGCATCATCAGTCTCTAACATTTCTATTTCTTTAACTAATTCAAACCCTGCATTTTTCATCAAGGATAAAAAGTCAGGTTTCAGCAAATAAGGTCTTTTACAGTTCTTTTCTTTTTCCGCAGGCCTTTTAAAAAAAGATTCCATAATATATAAATGCCCATCGCTTCGTAATATCCTTTTTATATCCTGCATCATTATTTCTTTGAATTCAAATTCATGAATGGATAAAGCAATAAATATTTTTTTAAAAAAATGATCTGAAAATTTTGTACTGGTAGGAGTGCCCCGGAAATACTTAAATGAATTGATGTCGACATTTGCGCAGGCTTTTTTAATGGTGCTTTTAAAAAATACTCGGTTTGTAATCCATCTGTTAATATCCTCTTCATAAAAAATAACACCTGGATTATAATGTGCAATTCTGACAATAGTATATCCATATTCAGCACCAATATCGGCGAGTGTATCGCCTTTATGCAAATCCAAATAGGAAGCAATTTTAGCATAGAATGTATCTTTCTTAAATTCTATACAAAGAGAATCTTTTGATTGACTGAATGCTGTAACTGAAATTAAAATGAAGGAAAATAAAACAAGGATTTGGTTTTTCATATTTAAATATACAATTATCTCTTCTCCAATAACCACCACAATCTTTTTCGGGGTTTCACTTTATAATTTTTATTTACATAGGTATGAATGTGATGCATGGCATGATCATAATCATCGGTCAATAAAACAAGATCGAGGTCTTCTCTCTTAATAGTTCCTTTGTGTGCCATGAGATGCAGGTAATCGACCAATGGCTGATAATATTTGATGCCAAACAAAACAATCGGGAACTGTTCAATACTTTTTGTTTGTACCAACGTGAGTGTTTCAAAAAATTCATCCATCGTTCCAAAACCGCCGGGTAAAATGATGAATGCATAAGAATATTTTACCAACACTACCTTCCGGCTGAAGAAGTGATCGAAAGTAATGGTTGCATTTACATACGGATTGGGCTTTTGTTCATATGGCAGTTTGATATTGCAGCCTATTGACTCACCGCCGTTTTCAAAAGCACCGCGGTTGGCTGCTTCCATCACCCCCGGGCCTCCTCCTGTTAATGTGGTAAAACCCAAAGCAGCAATGCGTTTGCCGAATTCTCTGGCAGCAATATAATAGGGATTATGTTCTTCAAATCTTGCGCTGCCGAAAACAGTGATACAGGGCCCCGCAAAATGCAATGTCCTGAAAGCATAAATAAATTCTTTGAATACACGCCATGCAAAACCCAGTTCGTACATACGCGGTTTGGGGCCATCTAAATAAACCGGCTGCTTTGCGGGAATAATCCTTTCCATATTGTCTTCTGATACCTTTTCCATACGAGAATAAAATTACTTAAAATACAAGATTCAAAATTTTTGAAGTGGAATTACTGCAATACTTTTGCAACTTATTTAATCCTTAATAGAAATATTGCACGATGAACAAGAAATATGTAGCAGCCTTACTGTTTTCAACTTTATTATTCTTACTTCATTTTTCCGTTGAAGCGCAAACCAAAAAGAAAAAAGAAAAAAAAGGCGAATTCTATTTCTCTTGGGGATATAATGCCGAATGGTACACGCATAGCAATGTTCATGTAACACAGGCTGCATTGGGAAATGATTATACTTTTAAAAATATCAGCGGTCGTGATCATATTGGCTGGGATATGGGTTTGCTTAAAATTCCTTTATCCATTCCTCAATACAATTACCGAATTGGCTTTTTAATCAACAAAAAAAAGAACCTGTTCTTTGAAATCAATTTCGATCACACCAAATTCATTATGCGTGATCAGGATGCACATCTTACAGGTAAACTCAATAACCGACAAGTAGATACAACCATTGCATTCAATGAAGCCAATGGATTTTTCTATTACTTAAACAATGGCGCTAATTTTCTTTTGTTCAATTTAGTGAAACGGTGGCCGGTATATCAATCACAAAACAATAAATTTAAGTTAGACTTTTTAGGTAAAGCCGGTATCGGGCCGGTTGTTCCGCATGTTGAGAATATGCTTTTTGGTGTAAAGAACGATCCGCATTTTCAAGTCGGTGGCTGGAACATAGGTGCAGAAGGCGCTTTGCGTGCCACTTTTTATAAAACAGTTTATTTAGAATTCTGCAATAAAATAGATTATGCACGTTACAGCGGGTTAACTATTAATCAGGGAACTATCAAACATGCATTCGGTACGTATGAATTAATTTTGAATTTAGGTTTCACTTTCTAAAAAAATAACTGTTTTTTTGTTACAGACTTTTGTGCAAGTATGATGCAGGGTTGTCCAAAGGACTCCTTCGGAGCGTCGCACACTTGTACAGTAAATCTTTATTCATCAATAAATAAATTATGCGAATCATTTCATACAACACAAACGGTATCAGAGCTGCCATTAAAAAAGGTTTATTGGAATGGTTGCAAACAAATCCTGCTGATATCATCTGCATTCAGGAAACAAAAGCATCGAAAGAAGATGTGGATGTAAAAAGTATTGAAGCATTGGGTTTTGAAACCTATTGGTTCTCTGCACAAAAAAAAGGTTACAGCGGTGTTGCCGTATTCACTAAAATAAAGCCTGACAATGTTGAATACGGTCATAAAAAAGAACAAAGTGATTTTGAAGGAAGAGTGATACGGTTGGATTTCGGCAAGATCACTTTGATCAATGCTTATTTTCCATCCGGCACCAGCGGCGATGAACGGCAAACATATAAATATGTATGGTTGAAAGAATTCCATGATTATTTAAAAGACCTCAGAAAAAAAAGACCGCAACTCATCATCACCGGCGATTATAATATTGCACATACGGAAATTGATATTCATGATCCGAAGGGTAATAAAAATTCATCCGGTTTTTTGCCGGAAGAAAGAGAATGGATGACCGCATTTTTAGCCGATGGTTTTATAGATACATTCCGTTATATCCATCCTGAAACGAAAGGAGCATATAGTTGGTGGAGCCAGCGTTTCCCAACTGTCCGTTTGCAAAACAAAGGCTGGAGAATAGACTACATCAGCATTACAGACAATTTAAAAGATAAATTGAAAGACGCCAAAATTTATCCTGATGTAAAACAAAGTGATCATTGTCCCATTTACGCCGAATTAAAATTATAAACATGATCATTTATAACGTAACCACAAAAGTAGAACTGAGTATCAACGAAGCTTGGGTAGCATGGATGAAACACAAACATATTCCTGAAGTAATGAACTCCGGCTGCTTTACAAGGTATCAATTTGTACAAGTACTGGAAACAGATGAAAGTGACGGTTTTACTTATGCCGTTCAATATTATGCCGATTCAAAAGAAGCGTATCAACGTTATATTGATCAGTTTGCTCCTGCATTAAGACAAGATGCCATGAATACCTGGGGTAATAAATTTGCCGGATTCCGTTCATTAATGCAAGTTGTGCATTAAGTGTGGAAACATTTAAAACTAAATTTTGTCAATCACAAATCTTCGCTATATTTCTTTCAAACCCTTGCCCGAAGCGGATTTCAGAAGAATAACGTTGAAATCCTTTACCAGATTGCGTTTCAGAGGAATGCAATTTTTAATTTATTATTTTCATTTCTCTTAAAAATCTTCAAACCCTTTATTCATAAGGCTTTTAGCCATAGAAAAATGATTTGTGAAAAATTAAAAAAAGTTTTGTTTAATCATAAAAGCAGATAAATTTGTTGTTCGTTAAATAACTAATCAAACACACAATTATGAACAAAGCCGAATTGATTGCGAAACTCGCCGAAGATGCAGGTGTTACTAAAACACAGGCAAATGCTGCTTTAGATTCTTTTGTAGAAGCAGTTACTAAAACATTAAAAGGTGGTGGTAAAGTTACCTTAGTTGGTTTTGGTACTTTCTCAGTATCTAAACGTGCTGCACGCGTTGGACGTAACCCTCAAACAGGTGCTGCTATTAAAATTAAAGCTAAGAAAGTTGCTCGTTTTAAAGCAGGTAAAGAATTAAGCGGAAAACTCTAATTCTTCCCAAAAAATAAAAAGTCCTGCCATTTGGCGGGACTTTTTTATTTTTGATGCTCACAACAATAAAATCAAAAAAATAATATCATGGGCAGAGGCGACAAAAAAACCGCAAAAGGAAAACGTTTTAAAGGTTCATTTGGCAAAAGCAGGCCGCATACCAATGCTGCTGCACCAAAGAAACCTGTTGTAAAAGCTTCTTAATAATTTAAGACGCATACGATATTTGAACAGTCCTGAATTTCTTCGGGACTGTTTTTTATTTGCCTAAATACCTTGCTGCACAATGCCATACAGTACAAGAGTGCGACGCAACCTTAGCCACATTCCTATTCTACAGCCTGTTACATAACAATTTCTTCATCACATCATCATATTGGCATAACATAATCTTTAGAGTTTTGGTAAACCTATAATTCTATGGAACGAAGACCGGTTGATGTGGCAGTGATCAGTGATCTGCATTTAGGCACTTACGGTTGTCAGGCAAAAGAAATCGTACACTACTTAAAAAGTATCTCTCCGCAAATTCTGATTCTCAACGGTGATGTGATTGATGTTTGGCAATTCCGAAAAAGATATTTTCCTATCGAACATATTCAGGTGATCAAAGAAGTGATGAGCCTAGCTGCAAAAGGAACACGTGTTATTTATGTAACAGGCAATCATGATGAAGCGATGAGAAGATATAGCGATATTGAATTTGGTAACTTTCAATTGGTTGATAAAGTGGTGATGGAAATTAACGGAAAGATGTGCTGGATATTTCATGGCGATGTATTTGATGCCACTACAAAAGGAAGTGCTAAAATGCTTGCAAAGTTGGGAAGCAGCGGTTATGATTTGTTAATTCGATTCAACCGTTTTATGAATTGGATCTTACAAATGATGGGTAAAGAAAAAATGAGTTTGTCGAAGAACGTGATGGACAGAGTGAATAAAGCCGTGAGTGTTAACAAATTTGAACAAACTGCCGCTGAAATTGCCATTGAAAAAAAATACGATTATGTGATATGCGGTCATATTCACGAACCACAGATGAGAACGGTAGAAACAAAAAATGGCAAAGTCATTTATTTAAACAGTGGCGATTGGGTGGAGCATTTAACTGCACTGGAGTTTTATGATAATGATTGGCATATGTATCAACATGATGAAAAAAAATTTGCAGGAGCGCCGATAATTAAAATGGAAAAATATCCGCACTTGAATGTAATTACGGATGAGGTTGCCATGTTCATCAGTTCATTAGGTCAGCCAGTTGAAATCATGAATGGTGCAGCAGCATTCTCAACAGTGTTCCCCTTTAATTAAAATTTTATGAAAATATTTTACGCCATACAAGCAACAGGCAACGGGCATATCAGCCGTGCTATGGAATTGATGCCATATCTGCAACAATACGGTCAGGTGGATGTTTTTTTAAGCGGAAGTAATTCAAACCTGAATGCAAATCTTCCGGTTACATATCGCAGCAAAGGTGTTAGCTTATTTTACGGCAATAGTGGCGGTTTGGATTATTGGAAAATGTTGACTGCATTTTCACCTTTACGAATTTGGAAAGAAGCAAAATCATTGCCCGTAGAAAAATATGATATCGTGATCAATGATTTTGAAAGTATCACTTCTTTAGCTTGTAGATTAAAAAAAATACCAAGTATTAATTTTGGCCATCAGGCAAGTTTTATTTCTGATAAAACACCAAGGCCTGTAAGAAAAGATATTGCAGGAGAAATTGTTTTGAAAAAATATGCCACCGCTACTAGTTATGCTGGACTTCACTTTGAGCAATATGATGATTTTATTTTTCCACCGATCATTAAAAATGAAATATTAAAAGCCGAAGCAAAAGATAATGGCCACATTACTGTTTATTTATCGCATTACAGCGATGAATTAGTTGGAAAAAATTTGAAAAATATTGCGGGTATGAGATTTGAGGTATTCAGCAAAAAAGTAAAAGAGAGGAAAGTTGATGCCAATATTACTTTTATTCCGGTCGACAGTAGAGCATTCAATGAAAGTATGATCCATTCTCACGGAGTGATCACCGGTGCCGGTTTTGAAACACCTGCAGAAGCTTTATATCTCGGCAAAAAATTAATGTGTCTGCCCATTAAAGGGCAATACGAACAATTATGCAATGCAGAAGCTTTAAAAAGATTTGATGTGCCAATCATTGATTCTATTGACAATAATTTCGCTGTAAAAATTGAAAAATGGTTAATAGGACCAAATCCAAAACAATTACTGCTTTCTCATTCTACTTACGAGATTGTTCAGGCTGTGATGGAAAAAGCAAGAGCTTTAAAAACAGATAAAACAAATGCTTCTTTATTAAGCGAGGAAGATTTTTTAGTGATGGGTTAAGCCAATTTGGTTCTTGATTTTACTTCTTCAAATTTTGTATCATAATCTTCACGAAGGGTTTTCATCCACCTGTCCCACCACAAAAAATATAAACTGTAGTTGCCTTTAAAATATTGATGGTGCTGGTTATGATTAACGGATGTGTTGATCCATTTTCCAAACCAATGTTTATTGAATCCTTTAGGATACAATTCCCAACCGAGATGACCATACACATTATAGATGATCATGAACAAAAAGAAAATGAACAGATGTAAAAAATGTATCGGTATTATCATCACAAAAACAAAAAATATTCCCGCTTCTACAACAGCTTCGGTTGGATAGAATGAATAGGCAGCCCATGGTGAAGGGTTAACGGATTTGTGATGCAACAAATGAAATATCTTAAACAGTTTCGGATGATGCATTAATCGGTGCATCCAGTAAAAATAAGTGTCGTGAATGATTAACATTATAGGGAAAGCCATCCAGAACCACAACATGCTATGATCATGGATATTTGAATAAAATTGTGTGTATTGCCTGAATGAAGTGCCCAAAATAAATGCCGGCACTAATGCAAAAATGATCATGGTAAGTATGGAGTAAAATATTTCACGGCGATAATCTTTATTCTCGGGAAAACGCAATTGTATTTTTTTAAAGCTGATCTTTTTTCTTAAGAGTACATACCAGATCAGCCAAACGATTCCGGCGAAAATAAAATAACGCAATGAAATGATTTGAATGGTTCTGCTGAAATGTTCCCAGAAAGTATTCATACTAATGAATTCAATTTAAAATGAAATTATACATTTTCTCCTGCCAGCAAAATCTGCCAGGCATCCTTAACATTTTCTTTGTCCAATAATTCCTTTGCATAAATATGCAATTCCTTTTCCATTTCTGTTGGATTCAAAGAAAAATATTGCACAATATTTTTTAATCGTTCATTTTCAAAACCCGGATCCACCAAAGGCATTTCATGCACATTTGCCAATTGCCCCAGATTATTTCCTGTGAGAATACTGCTGTTCCTGATACTATCCGGCAATGCATCGATACCGATAGCAATCTCTGTAGTTGGCTTTGCAACTTTGAATAAATTATTTTCATTCACAACAGCATACCAATCGCCGCCCATTCTTGCGACCTGGTGAAATTTAATCGGATCGATCATTGTTTTTTCATCATTCAAAATACGTTCATCCACATGCATACACAATACTTCTGCAATGATCAATTGCCCGGCTCCACCTTCGTTTCCCAGGCTTTTTATTTCATTCACCTTACATTCCAATTTTACTTTCGCTTCTTTCACCATGGGTGGTTTGATGCGTGTTGAAGTTTCTTTGGTAAATCCTGATTTAATAAATTCATCTACCCCTTTGGGGAATTCACAACTGCTCAAACTCATTTGTTGCACCATATCGTAATCGCAAATACTGATCACCACTTCCGGCACGTCCATTACATTCAATAAAGTATGCTTGAAACTTTTGTCCCTTGCTTTTATGGAAGTAGAGATAATAATGATCGGCGGATTGGTTGAGAATAAATTAAAAAAGCTGAATGGGCTAAGATTTACATTTCCCTCTTTGTCAATTGTACTGGCAAATGCAATAGGACGTGGGGCTACAGCATATTGCAGCCATGCCTGACGCTGTTGAATCTTTGCAGATTGAATGTCTATAAACATCAAATATTTTTTTTCTTATTCAAAATAGAAAGATCAATTTCTTCTTTTACGATAGTGTTTTTTATTTTACCAATGCCTTCAATTTCCATCTCAATAATATCACCTTCTTTCAACCATTGTTCTTCATAATTTGGATCATTCAATCTACCTGTTCCGTTCAATTCCAAAAAACATCCTGTTCCAACAGTACCGCTTCCTATCACATCTCCGGGTTGTAATGTTACCCCGTATGAACATCTTTCAATGATCTCGGCAAAAGTCCAATCCATATCACTCAAATTTCCTTCACTTACCTGCACACCGTTTACCCAACAATTCATTTTCAGGTTCCAAGACTTGCCGACATGATTTTCCTTTGCAGTAATTTCAAAACCTTCCAACTCATCCAATGTAACTAAACATGGACCGATGACCGTTGAAAAATCCTTTCCTTTTGCGGGACCAAGATTCAAAACCATTTCTTCTCCCTGCAAGATCCTTGCACTCATATCATTCATAATCATTAATCCGCCTATATGATTATCGGCCTCTTCTGCAATAATATTTCTTCCATATTTGCATATCACTACTGCCGCCTCTAATTCAAAATCGAGTTTATTAAAATGATCAGGCATGCAATTGATTTCACCGGGTCCTTGTATGCAGTGATGATTGGAAAAGTAGAATACCGGAAATTGATCAAACTCAGCAGGCATGGGCTTTTGATGATTTTTTCTTGAAGCTGCCACATGTTGCCGGAATGCATACGCATCTCTTAAACTTGTTGGAAACGGAACCGGTGAAAGCAGAGTTACTTCAGCAATCGCAATCCCTTTTTCTTTACTTATTTTTCCCGATTTAATTGCTGTATCAACCTGCTGTGCAATCGGGAACATATCGTCCCAATACTGCAAAAACATATTCATGCTATTAGGTAATTCGGGCTGCAATAGATCGCAATCATATAAAATATCATCTACTAAAAACGCCAATTGATCATGTCCTTCACGCAAATAAGAAACAAGTTTCATAATTATAATTTTCAATGCCGAAATTATACTAAAAATCGGAGGTCATCATTAAAATGCTAAGTACCTTTAAACAAGAACTTTTTGTTATGAAAAACTTATCCTTTTCATTGGTGATTTTACTTCTGGTCTCATTTAAACAAGATGAAACTACTCAGTCATGGATCCGCATCAATCAATTAGGCTATACCACTAAAGGAATTAAAGTGGCTGTTTGGTGCAGTAAGGGAAATACTGCAATTACTTCTTTTGACTTGATCGATTCCTCTACAAATAAAATTGTTTATTCAAATATTGTCGGAAATGGATTTGGAGCTTACGGTCCTTTCAAACAAACGTATCGGTTAAATTTTTCTGCATTCACAAAATCGGGCAAATATTTTATTAAAGCAGGTGATGCGATTTCGCCAATTTTTAAAATTGATGATGATGTATATAAAGGTGCTGCAGATTTTTGTTTGCAATATATGCGACAACAAAGAAGTGGTTTCAATCCTTTTTTAAAAGACAGTTGTCACACACATGATGGTTATGTTCTGTATGGGGCATCTGCCGGAATCAAAGACAGTATGCATATTGATGTAACAGGTGGCTGGCATGATGCGAGTGATTATTTGCAATACAGTGCTACTTCTGCCAATGCAACATATCATCTGCTGATGGCTTACAGAGATTTTCCAAAAGTATTTACGGATGAAAAACAAAGCAATGGTCTGGATGGAAAAAATGAAATTGCGGATGTATTGGATGAAGCAAAATGGGGATTGGACTGGTTATTGAAAATGCATCCTACAAAAAATCTTTTATTCAATCAAGTAGGAGATGATCGTGATCACAGAGGAATGCGTATTCCAAAAGAAGATAATTATTATGGTAAGGGTTTCGAACGTCCTGTTTATTTAGTTACCGGCGAGCCACAGCAACGCGGCAAGTTCATGAACAATACAACAGGCACCAGCTCCACTGCCGCAAAATTCACCAGTGCATTTGTATTAGGGTATTCTTTATTTCATAAAACGGATACTGCATACGCTCATCTTTTAAGAGAAAAAGCATTTTCATCTTTTGCTTATGCAAACAAAAAACAAGGCGTTACACAAACCGTCTCCGTAGTATCGCCTTATATCTATGCTGAAGAAGATTGGGAAGATGACATGGGCTTGGCTGCAACAGAATTATATAGAATAACGAAGGAAAAAAAATATAGAGAGGCTGCTTACACATTTTTAGACAGTGCGTATCATCAAACATGGTTGGGGAAAGACACTACCAATCATTATCAATATTATCCCTTCATCAATATCGGTGTGAATGAAATGGCAAAAGCTTCCGCGAATACTGATGATGCAGCTGAATTAATTTTGAGTTACAGAGACGGCATAATCAGTGTTTGGCAAAAAGCAAAACACAATGCATTTTATCGCGGCATTCCTTTTATCTGGTGCAGCAATAACTTGACCGTTGCATTTGCTACGGAATGTTATTGGTATCGGCAATTTCAAAAAGATAATACTTATGCAGAATTAGAGCAAGCCAATATAGATTGGCTATTTGGCTGTAACCCTTGGGGCACAAGCATGGTGTATGGTTTACCTGCTTGCGGAGATACACCTGTTGATCCGCATTCTGCATTCACGCATTTAAAAAATTATCCGATCAATGGTGGATTGATCGACGGTCCGGTTTATACTTCCATTTATAAAAATTTGATCGGCATCAAACTCACTCATGAAGATTCGTACAAAGATTTTCAAAGTGATATGGCTGTTTATCATGATGATTATGGCGATTATAGTACCAACGAACCAACTATGGACGGAACTGCGAATCTCATTTATTTATTGGCTGCCAAAGAATCAGAAAGTAAAAATTTGATCGCTCTCCCAAAATCAATCACGCCAAAACAAAATCTTATATGGAGTCATGGCGCGATAGTGCGGGGCGACAGTACCAAAAAAGAAATTGCATTGATATTTACTGCAGATGAATTTGGTGAAGGCATTCCCGTTATTGCCAAAACACTCAAGCAAGAAAATATTTCAGGTTCTTTCTTTTTTACAGGAAGATTTTATAATGATACAAAGAATACCGCTAACATCAAATTACTCGATGAGAATTTTTATTATTTAGGCGCTCACTCCAATGATCATTTATTGTATTGCGATTGGAATAAACGCGACAGTACATTGATCAGCAGAGAAACTTTTGTGCATGATTATAATTTGAATGAACAAGCCATGGAACAATTGGATGTGTATGATCCGGAAAGAAGATTATTCATTCCTCCTTACGAATGGTGGAATGATGATATTGCAAAATGGTGCAATGAAGTAGGCATTTCATTGTTTAATCTTACACCCGGTTCGTCAACCAATGCGGATTATACTTTTCCGGAAATGGGCAATGCATATAAAAGCAGTGAGGAATTATTGAATCACGTCAAGCAATTAACAAAAAAACCAAATGGTTTGAATGGTTATATTTTATTGATACATGCAGGAACAGATCCAAAAAGAAAAGATAAATTATACAATCGCCTGAATGAAATAATTGATTATTTAAAGAAAGATGGATACCGTTTTAAAAGAATTGATGATCTGCTGAATTAAGTTACCATTTATCTTCATCAGCAATATCGTTCTGCTGCTTGAACTGTTTTTTAAATTCCTCTTTTTTAACTTGCCGCTGAATGATCATTTCTGCGATCATTAAACCTGCATCTTCCTCTTTATTATCATGCAAAGTTTGTTTGAGTAATTTTTCATCAATATCCAAACGGTATAAGACCTGTATCAGTGCATAAAAGTCTTCTTCAATGAGATTGTTGATGACATTGGCTAAGTCTTGCTTGCTGAGTTTATTGATATTTTCTAAGTCTAACATTGTTACGTTTAATATTTTTCCATCACACCCAATCCAAATAATGCAAAATCATATTTTACAGGATCACTGGCATCTAAAGTTCGCAAATAATCCGTGAGTTCCAATGCGCTTTGCCAATCAATTTGTTTTCTTGACAATAAATTAAAACGGCGGGCTACTCTGGCAACATGAACGTCAATGGGACAAATCAATTGTGATGGTTTTATTTTTTGCCAGATGCCAAAATCAACACCACAATTATCTTTGCGTACCATCCATCGTAAAAACATATTCAATCGCTTGCAGTTGGAATTTTTAATTGGCGAGGCAATATGTTTTTTCGTTCTTATCGGAACTTCTTGTAATGAAAAAAAATAATCATGAAAACCGATCAATGCATTTTGAATCGTTACATCATTTCTTTTCATTCCTTTTGTAAATGCTGTTTCCAAACTTTGATGATGCAAATAATGGAATTTCAAAAATTCAATAAAATAAAGCAGGTCGGTTGTATTGAACGTTCTGTGTTTAAAGAACATTATTTTTTTAAGATCACTATCCAGATGATTCATACAAAAATCAAACGGCGCATTGTCCATCAAATGCATTAATTCTTTTGACTTGTTGATGATCGTGGTGCGGTTTCCCCATGCAAATACAGCCGCAAACAAAGCCGCGATCTCAATATCCTGCATTTTAGTAAAGAGGTGCGGAATAGAAACAGGATCATTTTTAATAAAGGCTAATTGATTGTACACTGCAACTTTTGTATCCAGGAATTTCTTCAGGTCATGATATTCTTTCGGCATTCGGTAATATTCTTTTTACAAAAATGAAAAAAACAGTTTTATTTAAAAAAAACTGAAATAACTTCATTGCTCAATTTTCACTTATTTATCGCTATATGAAAAAAATAATTTCAGTTGTTTGCTGCACAGCAATTATTGCATGCGCTGTTGCACAGACAAAATCGTCAGACAAACCCGTTTATAAAGATGCAAAAGCACCGATAGATCAGCGCATCAGCGATCTGTTAAAAAGAATGACCATTGAAGAAAAAGCCGGACAATTAAATCAACTGAACGGCGGATTATTTACAGGTCCGGCGGGTAACGATGCCGGGCAAAAAACAAAAATGCAACAGGTTAGAGATGGTAAAGTTGGTTCATTCCTGAATGTGCTCGGCGCAAAAGAAACCAAGGCAGTACAAAAAATTGCAGTTGAAGAAAGTCGTTTAGGTATTCCCATTTTATTTGGCTTTGATGTGATTCACGGTTACAGGACCATTTTCCCGATTCCTTTAGCAGAAGCCTGCAGCTGGGATTTGAAACAAGCAGAAAAAAATTCTGCAGTTGCTGCAAAAGAAGCTTCATCAGCAGGAATCAACTGGACTTTCGCTCCCATGTGTGATATCACCAACGATCCACGCTGGGGCCGAATCATGGAAGGTATTGGTGAAGATCCTTATTACGGTTCATTATTATCTGCTGCAAGAGTAAAGGGTTTGCAGGGTAATTTGAATGATGTTGAACATATCCTCGCTTGCGTAAAACATTTTGCTGCGTATGGCGCTGTTGAAGCAGGTCGCGAATACAATCAGGTAGATGTTTCAAGAGTATTGCTATGGAATAAATATTTACCGCCGTATAAAGCTGCAATTGATGCCGGTGCTGCAACTGTGATGAATTCATTCAACGTATTTGAAGGTGTTCCTGCAAGCGGTAATAAATATTTAGTGTCAGATATTTTATTGAAGAAATGGAAATTCAAAGGATTCTTGGTGAGCGATTGGAGCTCTTTCAGTGAACAGATCAACCATGGTTATGCTGCCGACAGAAAAGATGCTGCATTAAAAGCCATTCAGGCAGGAAGCATGATGGATATGGAATCTAAAGTTGTGATTGATTACTTACCTCAATTAGTGAAAGAAGGAAAAATTACTGTTGCACAGGTTAATAATGCAGTTGCCAGAATTTTATATTACAAATTCAAACTCGGTTTATTTGATGATCCTTATAAATTCTCTAACGAAGAAAGAGAAATCAAAACTTTATTTTCAGAAGCTAACAGAACTGAAGCAAGAAATGCTGCAAAAGGTTCAATTGTTTTATTAAAGAATAATAATAAAGTTTTGCCGCTCACTTCATCAACAAAAAAAGTTGCGCTGATCGGATATTACGCAAAGAGCAAAGATGATATGTTTGATTTCTGGATCGGTAACGGTACAGCCAACGATGCTGTAACAATTTATGATGGCCTGAAAAATAAATTAGGAGAATCTGCCATTAATTATTCAGATGGTTATAATGCAGATGCAACAACCAATGAAATATTAATCAATGATGCAGTTCAATCAGCAAATAATTCGGATGTTGTTTTAGTGAACATAGGCATCTCAGGCAAAATGGCCGGTGAAGACAGAGCATTAGCAAACCCAGTGATTCCTGAAGGACAAGTGCAATTATTAAAAGCCTTACAAAAAACAGGAAAGCCAATTGTAGCGATAGTTACAGCAGGAAGACCTTTAATACTTACTCAAATCAATGATCTGGTTTCTTCCATTGCTTATTGCTGGATATTGGGAACAGAAACTGGCAATGCGATTGCAGATGTTGTTACCGGATCTTATAATCCATCTGCAAAAACAGTGGTAAGTTTTCCGTATGCAGTTGGACAAATTCCTGTTTACTATAATCATTTTAATACCAACAGACCTGATCCAACAGATGATGCAGGAAACTGGTTTTCACGTTATCGTGATATTCCAAATGATCCATTATATCCTTTTGGTTTTGGGTTAAGCTATACCACTTATCAATACAGTAACCTTAATTTAAGCAGCAATACGATCTCGAAAACTGATAAATTGATTGTAAAAATAACTGTGAGCAATACAGGCAAAGTGGATGGAGAAGAAGTAGTGCAATTATATATCAGAGATATTGCAGCATCCATCATTCGACCTGTGAAAGAATTAAAAGCATTTCAAAAAATAGCTTTGAAAGCAGGCGAAACCAAAGAGCTCAGTTTCACACTAACGGGTAAAGACCTTTCTTTCTTTGATGCTGATGGAAATACAAGATTAGAAGCTGGTGCTTTTAAAATTTTTGTTGGTGGCAATTCAAGAGATGTTTTGGAGAAAGACCTGACCGTAAAATAATATACATCCCAATTCTCTGAAACCCTGATAGCGTAATGCTTTCGGGGTTTTTTATTTCTTTAGCTTGGAGAAAATTATTGTTTTGACTTTTTAGCTTTTACAAGAGAATACACTGCGATCAATACCCAAACGATATTCAGTGTCATCGAAGGAAATGCGTGATGATAATATGTATTGATCACAAAACAAAAACCGCCTACTAAGTTTGCCCAAATATAAAACGGGGAAGTCGCCAATATTCTATGCTGCATATTTAAAAAGTATGCAGCAAGAATTAAAACAGAACCTGACCAACCGATTGTTTCAATTATTATTTCTGTCATGTTATCCGATTGCGTTATTCAAATCGCTGATTAAATCATCTGCATCTTCAATGCCCACACTTAAACGAATTAACGAATCAGTCAATCCATTTTTTATTCTTTCTTCTTTCGGAATAGAAGCATGCGTCATCGTTGCAGGATGATTGATCAAACTTTCAACACCGCCCAAACTCTCTGCTAATGAAAAAAGATGGGTAGAGCTTAATACGCGTTTTGTATTTGACTCGCTTTCGTCTTTCAAAATAAAACTGATCATACCGCCAAAACCACGCATTTGTTTTTTAGCAACGGCATAACCGGGATGGTCTTCAAATCCGCACCAGTAAACTGTTTTAACCTTTGGGTGATTGCGCAAAAAATGTGCGATCTTCTCTCCATTCTCGCAATGTCGTTGCATTCGAACATGCAAAGTTTTAATTCCACGTAATACCAAAAAACAATCCTGCGGACCCGGAACCGCTCCGCAACTTTTTTGAATGAAAAATAATTGTTCGTGCAAATCATCATCATTCATAATCAAACAACCTTGGATCACGTCACTGTGTCCGCCCAAATATTTTGTTGATGAATGCATCACAATATCGGCACCGAGATCCAATGGGTTTTGCAAATAGGGCGATGCAAAAGTGTTATCGACACAAAGCAAAATCTTATTCGCTTTTGCAATCTTTGAAACAGCTTCAATATCAGTAATGTTAATCAATGGATTGGTGGGTGTTTCAGTCCATATCAATTTTGTTTTGACATTGATCACAGATTTAATGTTATCAGCATCCTGCATATTGACAAAATGAAATACAATACCAAACTTCGAAAATATTTTAGTGAAAATCCTGAAAGTGCCTCCATACATATCATTGGCAGCGATCACTTCATCACCGGGAGATAATAATTTAATCACAGCATCTGTTGCTGCAACGCCGCTGCTGAATGTTAAACAATGCTTGCCGTTTTCGATGGCAGCCACTGCATTATCCAACGCTGTTCGGGTTGGATTTCCTGCACGAGAATAATCATACCCTTTATGAACACCGGGCGCTGATTGCACATAAGTGGATGTTTGAAAAATAGGGGTCATGATAGCACCGGTCGTTGGATCGGGCTCCACTCCTGCATGTATGAATTTAGTGGCAAGTTTCATTGTATTCATTTTAATAGTTGCAAAGATGCAGTTTTAAAACTAATCCTTTCGAAATGTGAATAATGATTTTGCACTTAGCTACAATGCTACTATTAAACCAAGTTGCGTCGCACACTTGTACTGCAAAAACTTTATGCAGCAAGCATTTGCGCTAATTGTATCTGTGTATATTTTTTCAGTTCCGGAAAAAATATTTCATAATAATTTTTAAATTGTTGATGTTCCTTTTCGAAAATTTCAAAGGCTTTTGAACTATCATCCAAATATTTTGCCCTTCTTACCAAGCCGCCTAAACTTTTTTCAATTCCAAAATTGAATTGATAATTATACAACCAGTTGTGTTGTTTCATGTGGGGAAACATCTTTTGAAAACGTTCCGGAAAAACTGCAACATTTTTTTCTAATACTGAATACGTATTTTGCGTGAATGAAAATAATGCTGTGCCATCTGCAAATTCATTTGTATCGTTCGCCAGAAAATGATCGTACACCACATCCATGAATGCACCTGCATATAATCCATAATCTGCTTTGAAAAATTGTTTGGCTAATTTTGTTACAGGATGATCGTCAGTAAAACTATCAATAGCACGATGCAACGCAATTCCTTTTTGAATGCCTAATGAATAATCGAATTTCTTTTTCCCCTTTACAAAATCACTGATCATATTGCCCACAAGAATTTCTTCATGACCAAAAGATAAATAAGCGTGGGCAAGATAATTCATGCTTACTATTTTATTCGTTTTGTTATCCAGTCTTTAATTTTTTCCAATACTGTGGGAGAGATCGTTTCCTCTATTTTAGCATATTCACTTAATTCTCCGGTTGTACAAGTTTGCAAAAGATGGTTTAGCGAAGGAAAGGAAATGGTTTGAAAATCTTTATTACCAGATTCCTTCAATATTTTATTGATTAATGCTAAATTTTTATTTGCATCAACCTGCGTATCTTTTTCACCGTTAATTGCCAAAACGGAACATTTCACTTTTTTTAAATCCTCAACAGGCTTGTATGTTATAAAATAACGCATCCATTGATTTTTAAAAAAGAGGTCAAACATCGAATACACATTTTGCCCCAGAAGAAAACTATCCTTTACATATAAAGACTTTAGTGTTATACTATCTTGTTGTTTTTTCCAGTCATCAAATAAAGGTTGAATAATTATTCTGGTATCATCTCCTTTTTTATACTGTTCTGTTTTCGCAGTAATCGCATCATACAATTTTAAAAACACTTGTATTGAACTATCATTAATTTTTGCAAGCTTTAATCCATGAATGTTCTGTTCAATATTTGTAGCCTTTCCGCCAATTACAGGCGCGCCCCACATAATAATAAAGTCCACTTCTTTTCTTTTCGCCGCAACCATTGGAGCTATTATCCCGCCTTCACTGTGCCCAATTAACCCAATGTGTTTTTTGTCTATTTCTTTTCTTGTTAATAAATAATCAATACTTGTATTTACATCATTTGCAAAATCTGCGCTTGTAACGTTGTTTACATCGCCCTTACTTTTACCCATCATCCTGTCGTCAACCCTTAAAACAGCAATGCCGTTGTTTGTTAAATAATCTGCAATAACAGCAAATGGTTTATGATTAAAAATAGTTTCATCTCTGTCCTGCAAACCACTTCCTGTTATCAATACAACAACTGCAAATGGCCCTTTTGCTTTAGGATAAGTTAATGTTGCAGCGAGGTGAACTGTTTTATCTGCGTTATCATATTCAACACTGTCAATATTATAGTTAAACGGAGGCTTTGGTGTTTGCGGTCGGTTATTATTCTGTTGTGCAAATAACACATGAACAGTGAATAAAGCAGTAAAAGCAGTAAAAAATTTCAGCATGATATTATTGTTTGTGTTTTTTATAATAAATGTAAGAATAGATAACCGGTACTAACGCCATTATCACAACGGAGATAATAAAAACTATAAAACCAACTTTAATCGACAAGAACAATGTTGCAATTGTTATTATAATGCCTCCTGCAAACCACATCTTACCGCCGAGTTGATGTGTTGCTCTCCATGTATCAGGATCTTCTAAAGTCCATGGGGTGCGTATTCCAACGAAATAATTAGGTTTAATACTGTGCATCAGGTTTCCCAGATAAGCAAGAAATAGTCCCATAAAAGGGAAAAGCATTTTATCTATACCAAAGTTTCCGGTAACTGAAGAATTGATCACAAAAAATTCAATACCTGAAAGAAAAATAACCAGTGCAAAAGAGATTTTATTAAAAACATCTGCAGAATATCCCGCCGTTTTTTTGGGATCGATCTTCGGTAAATATTTAATTAAAAAATAAACGCCTATTGTTACAGTACTTAACAATACAACAACCCACATCATTTCTTCTTTGTTTCCATACCTGTCGGGCTGACCATCCAAACCAAAATGCAGCGGAACTGATTGCGGTAAGCCATTGTATATTTTAATGAAATAAATAACGGGCAGCAGCCAGATAATAAATGCTGCCATATCTACCAGATAACTTTTTTTCATGTACTATTTCTTTTTTGTTTTGGTTGAAAATTGCATCATCCATTTCAGCATTTCATCCATGACTGTAGTATTGATGGAATATAAAATGAATTGTCCGTCTTTAACAGATACTACCAAATTTGCCTGCTTCAGTAAATCTAAATGATGTGAGATACTGGGTTTGCTGATATTAAATTGATCAGCGATCTCACCCGCAGTCATGTCTTTTTCTTTCAGCATTTCAAGTATGCTTCTTCGGGTAGTATCATTCAACGCTTTAAAAAGAATGTTCACAAATTTGGTATTTATATATTTAGACAAATGTCTAAATATTATTTTTAATCGCCAAATTTATTTTTTAGGTCGCCGTTCATCCTAAGTGTTAACGCCGCTTTTACACTTTAATCACACTCTGTCCTTTTTTTGAACACTTCATGCAAATTTGCTAAAACCCTTTACAGAAAAGGTTTTCAGCGCTATATTAACCTGAATTAACATTAGCATTAACACCGTTCATACATATCCGAACTAAATAGCTGTAACTAATCACATTCCACTTCGTTACTCTTTTGTGTGCATTTACTTTTGACATGTCAAATCAAAACAGACAAAACAAAAACAAATTCTAATAACAACTTTAAAAATTAAAAAACTATGAAAAAGTTATTTATCACAGCTTTGATAGCTGTAGCAATCGGAACAAGTGCCTTCGCAAATCCAACCACTGTAAGTACAAAAGTGTTGAACAGTTTTACAACTGATTTTAAAGGTGCTGAAAATGTTAACTGGAAGATCAGCAGCGATTTTGTAAAAGCATCTTTTGTTTTCGACGAAAAAGAATATACTGCTTTTTACAATTTTGACGGCGGCCTGTTGGGATATTCCAGAAGCTTCGCATTTAATAAATTACCGAAAAGAGCTATCGAAACAATCGCTGCAAAATATCCCTATCCTCCATACAAATTAACTGAGTGCATTGAATACACCAATGCCGACGGAGAAAAAAATTATTTTATCTCTTTCGAAAAATCATTACAAATATTAGTGGTTCAGGTTTCTTTGAACGGAGAAGTGAGTGAATTTCAGAAAATCCAGAAATAAAAGATAAACTTAAGATTTAAAAAAAGCCTGCTTATTTATAAGCGGGCTTTCTCATTGATATATGTTTGAGCAGTGATGAATTCTCCTTCTTTTTTTAGATCAACAATTAACTGATGGAGTCTTTCCTGAAGAGCTGGCCCGCATAATTTTTTTGCATAGCCGGGTGTTTTGTATTTATTGATATCAATAAATTCCCAAGGATGCAAATACAAACACAAATAACCGTCCTTTTTCAAAGTTTGGATTGCCAATTGTTTAAAAGCAGCGTAAGGAAGATTTTTAAATGCCAACCAGAATAAAGGAATTCGAAGATGTGGTGTAACAGATGCTGGCAAACGCAAAACATCCTGGTCTCTGTATAAAGTCCGCGGCAAATGAAGATTATTATACCTACCAGGAAGAAACGTTGGATTGATGGATGAATCATATCCATAACCAGCTTTCTTTACCTCTTCCATTTCAACTTTACGCATTCGCGGCATTCGTAAACCGTAAACAGTTGTACCTGAAATCTCTTCCAGCTTCAGCTTTGAAGATAACAAGTCTTCATTTTTAAAAGATGAATGATAAAAAGTGTGTGAAGCTATTTCATGTTGTTTTGCTAAATCTGCGATCTGCTGCGGAAAATGCATGGCATAATTTGCTGTGGTAAATAGCGTACAATTGATACGGTGCTGTTTTAAAATTGGATCAATGCTTTCCGTTCCGTTATATCCAACTTGCAATTGTTCTTCGTCAGAAATGGTATCACCATATTCCAATGGCATATCAAATTCCTCAACATCAAAACTCAACAATATAAAACGTTCGCTCTTCATTAAAATATGACTTGATAAATCTTTCCTGCAAAAATAGGTAATGAAACATCACTCCATGATAAGTCTCTCTTCATCAACTTGCAGAAATTGTTTTTGCCACATTTGCACGATGATGATGATCCAGATAATGAAACAGGGCAATGCTTTTAGTGAATATGGCCGAATAATATGATCCCGAACATAGGGTGTAAATAAATCAGAATAAGAAAAACTTGTAAGCAGCAAAGCAAAAATGAAAACAATATTTACCCATTTTGCATTGGGTTGCATTACAAACCAGATACATACTGCAGGAAATGCAATAATATAGGTTGGCGATTCGGCACTGGTTGTATAAATAACAGTCATGATCAAAACCAGGCAAAGCAAATACATTCTGAAACGGATGTCTTTAAAATATTTCCACTGCAAGTATTGCGATGCAAATAATAATACAGCAGGAATTGTAATAAAAATATTTTTAAAATTACTGTACCCGAAAATTCGTCGCACCATTCCCATTACAGAAATATCCTGATAATCATTATTGATATCCAACCGTACATTTTTAGCTGCTTTATATACTAATTCGGTAAACCAGTCAACATAAGATTGCATGATAAATGCCGGTGTGGAAATAAGCATTGGAGCAACAAAAAACAAAACCGTCCAGAGAAAAGCCCAGAGAATAAACTTCCATTTATTTTTACTGAAAAAGAAAAAAGCAAAGCCAACAATTCCGTATAACTTAACAAATGTTGCCAGCATAATAAATAACAATGCCCATGCTTCTTTGCCTTTATGAATAAAATAAAAACCAAAGATCAAACAGGCACATATCATGGCATTACTTTGTTGCCATTCTGATGACAGCATCAATTCATGAGATGAAAAAATCAGTATCGCATTCTGATATTTTTCTTTCAATGGCAAAAGCCTGATCGCTTTGTACAAAAGGAATGCGTTGAACAATACCCAAAATGCACATCCTATATTATCAGGTAAAAATACAAAAGGAGCAATGATCAGACTGAATAAAGGACCATAATGATTTACATCCAGATATTCTTTCGGATACTCTGCAAATAAATTGGTCTGTAATCTGATGTGCTGAAATACACCTTTAAAAATGAGATAATTATTAGGTGGTGTATCATGCGATAGTTCGAGGATGATTCCTATCAATGCGAGCCCGAACCATAAAACAACAGCGATATTTCTATTGTAGAAAACATTTCTGAAGTTTAACTTTTCTCCGGCAATATCCTTCATCAAAATTATTTAAGTTTAGATTCCTTTACAATATAGTGAGGGCGTTTCTTACTTTGCATAAATAATTTTCCTAAATACATTCCGATGATCCCGAGTATCATTAATTGTAACCCGCCGAAAAATGCAACCGTAACGATCATAGAAGCCCAACCGGAAATAGCATGACCAAAATAAATTGAGATCAAAACATAGGGCACATATAAAATAGAAAGGAGCGAAAAAATAAATCCTAAATAAATAGCGATAGACAGTGGCTTTACACTGAATGATGTAATGCCTTTTACTGCAAATTGAACCATCTTCTTTAACGTATATTTTGATTTGCCTGAACGACGTTCCAATGGTTCATATTCAATGCCGATTTGATTAAATCCTAACCATTTTACCAAACCCCTCCAAAATAAATCTGTCTCAGTAAACCCTTTTAAAACATCTACCACATTTCTGTCAATCAATCTGAAATCTGCTGTACCGCTTTCCAGATCTATATCAGACAATCGATTCAAAAAATTATAAAACATGGCTGATGTTTTACGTTTCAGCATTGGTAATTCCTGATGATCTTTTCTGATGGTGTACACAATATCAAATCCTTCCTCCCATTTTTGAATCAGTTCCGGAATAAGAAAAGGCGGGTGTTGCATATCGCCATCCATACTGATGATACAATCACCATTACTTACATCAAGCCCCGCTTTCAATGCATTTTGATGACCGAAATTTCTGGACAATGAAACAAAGAAAATGTTAGAAAAATCAATAGACCGATTACGTATATTTTCTAAGGTCTTATCCGAACTGCCATCATCAATAAAAATAATCTCATACTCATAATCAAGATTACTGAATACCTGTACTATCGCATTCGATATCACAGGTATATTTTCTTCCTCATTACAAACGGGGATCAATATGCTGATCAATTTCTTCATTCGGGTTTGCAAAGTAAAACTATAATTTCCAACGATAAAAGTTAACTCGCAATTTATCTTAAAACCGCCGTAAAAAATTTACTTTTGCGCCACTAAAAACAAGTTATGAGTAAAGGACCCGTTTCGCAATTTATCGAACACCATTATCGCCACTTTAATGCAGCAGCTCTGATGGATGCTGCCAAAGGCTATGAAACACATTTGCTGGATGGAGGCAAAATGATGGTAACACTGGCAGGTGCCATGAGTACCGCCGAATTAGGTATCTCTTTCGCAGAAATGATCAGACAGGGAAAAGTGGATATTATCAGTTGTACAGGAGCCAATCTGGAAGAAGATGTGATGAACCTGGTTGCACATTCTCATTATAAAAGAGTGCCACATTATCGCGATTTAACGCCTCAGGACGAATGGGATCTCTTAGAACATCATTACAATCGTGTAACAGATACCTGTATTCCCGAAGAAGAAGCATTTCGTCGTTTACAAAAACATTTGGTTAAACAATGGAAAGATGCGGAAGCAAAAGGCGAAAGGTTTTTTCCGCACGAATTTTTATACAAAACTGTTTTAAGTAAGGAGTTGGAACAGTATTATGAAATTGATCCAAAAGATAGCTGGATCTTGGCTGCTGCAGAAAAAAATATTCCCATCATCGTTCCGGGTTGGGAAGACAGCACTACCGGAAATATTTTTGCGAGCTATGTTATCAAACAGGAATTAAAAGCAAGCACTGTAAAAAGCGGTATCGAATACATGGTTTATTTAACCGAATGGTATCGCGCCAACAGTGGTGGTAAAGGTGTTGGATTCTTTCAAATCGGCGGCGGTATTGCCGGTGATTTTCCTATTTGCGTGGTGCCGATGATGTATCAGGATCTCGAATGGCACGATGTTCCGTTCTGGAGTTATTTCTGTCAGATCAGCGACAGCACTACGTCTTACGGTTCTTACAGTGGTGCAGTTCCCAACGAAAAAATTACATGGGGTAAATTAGATATTCATACACCAAAGTTTATTGTTGAAAGCGATGCAACCATTGTTGCTCCATTAATGTTCGCATGGATCTTGGGATGGTAATGTGAATGTGCAAATAATTTAATGTGCAGATTTGCAAATGAAATAAATAAAAAGCTTTGAAAAATTTCAGAGCTTTTTTATGTTACAAGCTGTTGAATAAAAATTAAGCTTTTGTTGCGTCGCACACTTGTACAACATAGCCATTTGCGACGGTGAACGTGTACGATTTATTCTCTATTCAATCCATTCAACTTTTTCATCGTAGATGCTCCACTTGCCATTTATTTTCTTACATACAAGTGTTGTTCCACCACCATGAATTGCATGATAAAATACCAAACAGAATTGCAAATTATTTGTAAATATGATATTTGAAACTTCAAAAATGGTTGCAGTCAAATTTTCTCTTTGTATTCTTAAAAAATCTTGCCAAGTGTTTTTCCCCAATGAGTCAATTAATAATATTTTTTTTACAGAATCAGTAAAATTTGATATTTCCAAACTACCGGATGAGTTAACAATCTTTTCCAAATAATTCATGTCATTAGATTGAAAATATAATTTCATTTTACTCCAAAAAGTAGTTGTGCCAACTGCTAATTGTTTATTTAATTTCTCTGTTGTATTTATTCTATATACAATAATAGTGTTGCTATGTGTTTCTTTGCATAAAACATTAGCAATAAAAAATGAAGAAAAAGTGTTTAATTCATATGAATCAATTTTTTGTGCTATAGCTTTTTCAGAGAAAAAAAGAATTAGAATTACAAAAAACTTTTTCATAATTGAGTATTTTGATAATTGTTCTAATATCGAATATTAATTATAAAAGGCATTCTATAATCTCTTCAAGCTAATGGCATAACCGCCACCGGCTGCTTCTTTTAATTTTAAAATCGTTTTGCTGTCAACAGTTTTCTTTTCAATTACATAAACCTCCGGATTGCTGTCGTAGTGGGCATCTTCAGCATCACGATAAATCGTTGCTTCATATTTTTTTCCTGCATCCAAGAAACTAAGATCAATAGTTGATGTTCTTTCATTCTCATCAGTAATGCCACCAACAAACCATTTATCGGTTCCTTTTGCTTTGCGTGCAATAGTTACATAATCGCCCGGTTCTGCTTCTAAAATTTTTGTATCATCCCAATTAACTGCAACATCTTCTATAAACTTGAAAGCATCTAAATGCGCTTCATAATTTTCAGGCATATCGGCAGCCATTTGTATCGGGCTGAATATCACAACATACAAAGCCAATTGTTTGGTTAGTGTTGTATGAACGTCTTCTTTTTTATTGGGATCGAATTGTGTGAGCTTCATGTGAAAAATTCCCGGCGTATAATCCATCGGTCCGCCCATCCATCTTGTGAATGGCATGATGGTTTCATGTTCGGGCAAATTACCGCGGCTGAATCCGTTGAATTCCATACCACGTCCTGCTTCACAAGCCATCCAGTTTGGATATGTACGATACAATCCTGTTGGACGAACGGGTTCATGTGCATCCAACATAATTTTATACGAAGCCGTTTTTTCAGCAACACGAATATAATGATTCACCATCCATTGTCCGTCATGATGTTCACCACGAGGAATAATTTTTCCAACATAACCTGTCTTCACAGTAATTTGATTATGATTGATCATGAAACGATAAGCCGTGTCCATCTGCCTTTCATAATTTGTTGCAGAGCCGGATGTTTCATGATGCGCTATGATGCGAACATTTTTTGCTTTTGCATAAGCAGTTAATTCATCAATATTAAAATCACTGTACGGAGTAATAAAATCAAAAACATTTTCTTTCCATTGACCGTACCAATCTTCCCAACCTCTATTCCATCCTTCCACCAACACACCGTCAATATGATGTTTAGAAGCAAAGTCAATATATTTTTTTACGTTGGCTGTTGTAGCGCCGTGGTGATGCGAAGCGCTGTCCCAGGCTGATTTGCCGTTAAACATTTCCCACCAAACACCTACAAATTTTTGTGGTTTGATGAATGAAGGGTCTTTAATTTTTGATGGTTCATTCAAATTCAAAATTGTTTTTGATGCGAGAATATCTGTTGCTTTATCACTCACAATGATTGTTCTCCACGGCGTAACTGCCGGTGTGATCAAATATGCTTTGTTATTGTATGCATCAGGAACTAATTGAGATGTTAAGGTGAGATTCTTTTTGTCGATCAATATTTGCATACAAGAATAATTCTGCAATGCTGCTTCATGAATATTGATATACAAACCGTCATTTGTTTTCATCATCAATGGTGTTTGTACACCATCGGGATTAAAAGGAGAAGTAACTCCAATAGCTGTTTCATCTTTTTCAGCTTTGTAGGCATCTACTTCAGAAAGTTTCGTAGTGTTATATCGAAATTCATTGCTGTCGAAATCTCCGGGAATCCAGAATGTTTTGTGATCTCCCGTTAATTTGAATTGCGTGAATTCATCTGCAACAATAAAATGTTTTAATTTTTTTTGTTCAGGGAATTCATACCGAAATGCAGCTCCGTCATCAAAAATCCTGAATACTAATTTGATGATGATGCCGGAATTATTTTTATCTGCTAATGTTAATGCTAATTGTTTGTAATTATTTCTGATGTTTTTCAACTCTCCCCAGACCGGCTGCCAGTTTTCATCTACAGCGGATGAATCAATCGCTGTGATATTAAATTGTTGTAAAACAACTTCGGGTTTGCTTAATTTAAAACTGAAAGTAGATGGCAGTATCACAGCTTTCTCTTTTCTGTTAACACTGTACCAAATAGAGCCGTCAGCTTCAGTGGTCACTTTTAATTGAACGATTTGATTGGGTGAGTTTACAGTAATATTTGTGCTTGCATTTGCCTGAAAAATGATCAGCATTAAAAATGCAACTGCAAAAGTTGGTATGAATTTCATATTGGCAATTTGAACAGTAAAGTTATTTACAGCAGTTCATTAAACAATAAAAGAAAACCTTTGCGGTTAATAAGTTTGATGCAAAAAAAAGAGCCATCGTGATTTTGATGGCTCTCTAAAAACTTATTGCAATTAATTATCTCGCAGGCATATTCAATGGTGTATCGCGTTTGAGCATATTGTCTCTGTTCGCCATTTCCCATGCAGTATAAAACACTAATTGTGCACGTTTTGCCATCAACTCAAAATTAATTTTATCAACTGTATCTGTTGGTTGATGATAATCTGCTTTCAACATCCCGTCATAGAAAAATAAAATAGGAACTCCTTTGCGAGCAAAGTTATAATGATCGCTGCGATAGTAAATCATGTTTGGATCTTTGGGATCATCAAACCGATAATCCAATGTGAGCTTGGTATATTTATTGTTTACCCCTTCATTGATAACAGGCAATTCGCTGCTTAATTTATCATGACCGATCACATAAATATAATTTAATGTATCTGGTGTTTTGCGTTCAGTATCGACTCTGCCATCCATATCCGTATTCAAATCAACACTGGTTTTTTCCAATGGATAGATCGGATGTTCGGAATAATATTGTGAACCCCATAATCCTTTTTCTTCACCACTGACTGTCATAAATACAATAGACCTGCGTGGCTTGAAACCCTTTCTGGCAGCGGTACTGAAGGCTTCGGCCATTTGCAATACAGATGTTGTGCCTGATCCATCATCATCTGCGCCGTACCAAATAACATCTCCTTTTTTACCAAGATGATCGTAATGACCGGTTAAGAAAACATACTCATCACCTTTATCAGTTCCAGGTAATACACCCAACACATTACTGCTTTGGAGATCGGCAGTTGCTTTGGTTGCATTGATTTTTATTTCTGAAACATAATCACCTTTGGGTATCTCTTTTATTTGTGTTAATGAAAGTTTTGCTGTTCTGCCTAATAAAAGAAAAGCTATGTTTTCTGAAACAGTTGCTGTTATAAAGGAAGATGAACTTGTTGATTTGTTTAACGACATATTTCCTTTTGTACTTGTTGCATTTATTTTGGGAAAATCTTTTGATATTATAAAAATACCGGCAGCTCCCTTAGTTCTTGCAGTACTTGCTTTTGCAAATGCTGAACCAGGTCCGCCAAATCCTCTTCTGCCTTGTTGAACAGGTGCTGTGTAATTATCGGGTACACCATCCAAAACAAGAACGATCTTATTTTTTACATTCAAATTCGCATAATCATTTATTTTATTTGCGGCATCATCCATTCCAAATCCTGCAAATACAATATTGTTATACGTTGTATCGATGTTGGGAATTGAATTCAAGGAGAAAATAAAATCTTTGTCCCATTCAAACACAGTTCCGTTCACCTGTAATTTTTTTTCTGTTAACTCATCCTGATATACAGGATAATATTGCTCATAGCTTTGTCCATTGCCCGGTTTTAATCCGAATTTTTTAAACTGCTCTGTGATATAAGCTGCAGCTCGTTTTTGTCCAGGTGTTGCAGTTTCTCTTCCTTCCATTTCAGCACCTGCAATCACACTTAATTTTTCTTTTAAGCCTTGCGGCGTGATTAAGTCGGCAAATTTTTGCGTAGGTTCAGTATTTGTTTGTGCTGAAACAGCCACAGCTGCAAAGCAGCAATAAAGTAGAAATGATTTTTTCATCGATGTTTAATTAGAAGCTGAATGTAATGTGTATTTAGGAACAAGCTATTTTATTTACACGATTGGAGTGACGACCTCCCTCAAACGGTGTATGAATAAAGTTGTCAATCATTTCAATCGCTAATGATAACGCAACAAATCTTGCAGGTATGCAAATGATATTGGCATCATTATGTTGACGAACTAATTTGGCAACATCGTTTTCCCAGCACAATCCTGCGCGGATATGTTGATGTTTATTGGCAGTGATGGCAACACCATTGGCGCTGCCGCAAAATAAAATACCAAATGAAGTTTCGCCACTTTCAACTGAAGAAGCAACGGGATGTGCAAAGTCGGGATAATCAACAGATGCTAAAGAAAATGTGCCGAAATCTTTTACAGCAAAACCTTTTTCTTCGAGCCATTTTTGTACCGCTTCTTTATATTCAAAACCTGCATGGTCGCTGCCGATAGCAATGGGTTTGCTTTTATCAAATACAAAATTCATCAGTCATTGTTTATTTGAATAAGGAATGAAAAATAATGCAAAAAGATCAGCGCAGTATTTTCATTTTTACCATTTCAATTCTTGTATCACTCACATTCAACACATCGAATTGATAATTATCGATAATGATCTTTTCTTTCGGTTTCGGTATCGTCTCATGCTGATGAATGATATATCCACTAAGCGTTTCAGACTCTGTTTCCGGAAATGAAAAATCATATTTTTCCTTCAGATAATCCAATTCCAATCTTCCGCTTAAAATAAATTCATCTCCAGATAATTGCTTTTCTACAAATTCTTCTACATCATATTCATCTTTAATCTCACCAAAAATTTCTTCCAATACATCTTCCATTGTAACGATTCCGGAAGTGCCGCCAAACTCATCCACCACCCATGCAATACTTTTTCTTTCTTTGGTAAATCGATTGATGAGGTCTGTTGCACTCATACTTTCCGGCACTGCAGAGATAGGTAATAAAATATCTTTAATGCTTGCGGGTTTTTTAAAAAGATCCAATTGATGAATATAACCTACAATATCATCAATGTTTTCATTGAAAACGATCAGCTTGCTCAGTTTTGTATGAACAAAATGTTTTTTCACTTCTTCAATGGTGCTGCCGATCTCAACTGCTTCAATTTCGGTACGGGGCACCAGGCATTGACGAATTTTCACCATTGGCAAACTCAATGCATTCTCAAATAATTCCTTATTCAGTTCAGGATTATCTTCATCCTGTTCCTTCGTTTGCTGAAAAAAATGTTCGAGATCAACCTTAGAAAAAGCAAGGTCTTTATCTTTTACAGGAAGATTGAATAAATATTTCAATATCCATTGTGCGGTACCTACAAAAAAATCAGCAAAGGGTTGAAACAGTTTATGAAACAGACTTGCCAATGGTGCAAATGTTGCCAACAATGTATCGCTTTTGGCTCTGAAAATGGCTTTAGGCAAAAACTCTCCGAATATCAATACCACTAAGGTTGAGCAGATCGTATCAACGATCAGTTTTACATAAGCATTATTAAAATGAAACGGATTCCAGGCAATTTGGTTGAGGAATTCATCAAACAACAAACCATAGGTAACTAAAAATAAATTCAGCCCTATTAAACAGGTTCCCAAAAATTTTGCCTGCTGTTCTAAAAATCCGGAAAGAATGATACCACTGTTCTTGCCCTGCTTTTTCTTTAATTCAATGCCCAAGCGATTGGCACTGATAAAGGCAATTTCATAGCCTGCAAAAAAGCCAATGAAGATTAAAGTAACGATAATTAAAAGGACGATCGACAATTCGCTCATGCTACGAATGTATAACAAGTACCGCATACTTCAAAAGCCCCGTGAACAAAGGCTCTATGGAACTTAATTTCATAAAAAGTCAGGCATTATACAAGATGCCCGACTTTTAAATTATTTGAATAAAACTAAAACTCCGGAAGCTTCGGTTTGGTCCCCATAATATCTTCAATGCTTTGCAACACCTCAGGCGTAAGCAACGGCAATACTTCCAAAGCCTTTAAATTATCTGTAAGCTGTTCTTTTTTTGTAGCGCCGAGAATAGCTGTTGTTACGTTTGGGTTCTTTATGCACCATGCAATGCTTAACGCTGCAACTGAAACATTCAATGCCTTTGCTACAGCCGTTATTTTTTTTACTTTTTCGACCTTATCATTCAAAACCCATCTGTCACGTAACCATTCAAAACCTTCCATTCCCAATCGGCTTCCTTCGGGAATGCCGTTATTGTATTTTCCGCTTAACAAGCCCGCTGCCAAAGGACTCCAGATGGTGGTGCCCATTCCGATATTTTTAAAGATCTCCAAAAAATCTTTTTCTACTTTTTCTCTTTCGAATAAATTATACTGCGGTTGTTCAACTGCTGGGCCAATTAAATGATATTGTTGCGCTGCACGATGCGCTTCCATAATTTCTACCCCCGTCCATTCACTTGTTCCCCAATATAAAATCTTGCCTTGCTGAATCAATGTATTCATGGTGTGAACGACTTCTTCGATAGGAACATTTTTATCAGGTCGATGACAGAAAAACAAATCGAGATAATCTGTTTGCAAACGTTGCAATGCTTCGTGACAGGCTTCTGTCAAATGTTTGCGGCTAAGGCCTGTTTGATTGGGTTTGTTCTCTTTTCCTCTCCAACCAAAAAATGCTTTTGATGAAATAGTGTAAGAAGTTCTGTCCCAGTTCTTCGCTTTCAACACCCTTCCCATCATTTTTTCGCTTTCGCCCAATGCATACACTTCCGCATTATCGAAAAAATTAACGCCGTTATCGTAAGCGATGCCCATTAATTCATCTGCCAGACTATCGTTGATCTGTTTATGAAAAGTTACCCAACTGCCAAAACTTAAGATACTTAACTGCAATCCTGATTTACCCATTCTTCTGTATTCCATATAGATTGATTTTAATTGAATGCAAGTTATAAAATTGATTTGTTGAATGAAGATAAAACTGTACTACTATTTCGTCGCATAAAGCGATAAAGTACAAGCGTGCGACGCAACTTTGTTAAATAGTGATACTACTGCTTGTAGAAAAAATTAATAGCTGCTGTCGGGAACATTGATGATGCTTTCTTTTCCGTTATTAAATTCTTTTCCGGTTTTTGTAATGGTGAACCATTTAAAATTCTGATCGGCCTGTAAGCCTTGCCCGTAAATGATTTGACGCGGTTCGCTGCTTTGGCTTAAGCGGATAGGTTTATCGGTAAAAAAAGTTCCCAGATTTCTGTCCCACCATAATTCATTACACCATAGTGTATCTTTTTTAATATTGAAAACGATCACGCTGTCACGCAAAAAAACCTTGCCTTCATTTTCGTTGTAACGACCGTATTTGGCAAATAGCTGGCTTTCTACATGATCCGAACTGTCGAAAAAATCCACATGCAAACTGTTGGGAAATTCAACTCTCGGCGTATCAAACAAATAACGAAGCATGAATGGTGCTTTCAGATTCGCTTTCAATCTTCCACCGGTGCTTAAAATACTTTCAATGCTTTTTCCTTCTTCAACACCTAATCTTTTTTTTCCAAGGTTCTGTACTGTTTTAATATCATTTTCGCATGATGATAGCAGTCCGCAAAAAAGTATCGCAGGAAGAAAATATTTTTTTAAGAAGTAAGAAATTTTCATTGTGTGATTGAAAAGCAAACTTAAGCTATCGCAAGAATTCTATACATTATTTAACTCGCTGATAGCAAATAAACCTTTGAACAGTAAATACGGATCGGCAACTATTTTATTTCTGAGGTGCGGTACAAAAAAATCCATATCGCCACCCGTTAACATTACACGCAGATGATTATATTTTTCTGCATACGCATCAATGATTCCATCAATTTCTTTTGCCATACCCAAAATAACGCCGCTTAATAAATTGGTCTTCGTATCGTAACCGATCAGCGGAAAACTATGCTCTGCCTGAATCATCGGCAATAAAGCCGTTTGTTCGTGCATGGCACGGAAACGCATATTCATGCCCGGCGAAATACTGCCACCCAAAAATTCATGGAACTTATTGATGTAATTATATGTGATGCAGGTGCCCAATCCGATTGCCAGACAATGATGTTGTGGGAACAGATCAACAGCAGCACAACAAATGGCCAATCGATCTGCTCCGATTGTTTCAGGTTTACCAACAGGAGTAGTAATCGGGATCTTACTTTGATAATTGAGTTTATGAAATTTTGTTTTTTGAATCAATAATTCTTCCAGTGCAGGATCATGATTGATGACTGATGAAAGAATTGTTTTATCCGGATGATATTGTTCAATATATTTTTCAATCGCAGCAGGATGATCGCTTTCCAATACCACCACATCTTGCAATTCTCTTCCACTGAAAATGGCCAGCTTCAATCTTGAGTTCCCGAAATCCAAACAGAATGTTGTTAGCATGTATCTAATTTGATATCAAAAATAAACCCTTTCAACTCCAGGAAGCGTTCGTTTCACATAATTTTCTTTTTAAATTTTCAATAGCAGAATTTTTCAGTTCTTTGCAGGTAATTATCAGTTATGAAAATATCGGGTTTCACTTATGTCAGAAATGGATTTAATTACGGTGTCCCTTTTTTAGAAGCGATACAATCCATATTGCCGATATGTGATGAATTTATTGCTGTTGTTGGTAAATCAGATGATGGTACCAGAGAAGCCATTGAAAATTTGCGATCCGATAAGATAAAAATTATTGATACGGTTTGGGACATGAATTTAAAAAAAGGCGGGAAGATATTTGCGCAACAAACCAATATCGGGTTAGATCAAGTAACGGGTGATTGGGCTTTTCATATTCAGGCAGATGAAGTGATACATGAAAATGATCTTCCTAAAATTCTGGAAGCCATTCAAAAAAATGAAAGCAATAAAAAAGTGGAAGGTTTTATTTTGCCATTTTATCATTTTTGGGGCGGTTACAACTATATTAGAAATACAAGGCGCATTCATAAACACGAGATCAGGATTTTTAGAACAGGCTTGGGTGTTCGTTCTTTCAGAGATTCGCAGGGTTTCAGAAAATTTTCATCGATCGAAAATTATAATAATGGAGCCGAAGCCGGAGAAAAATTATTCGTAAAAAAAATCGATGCCCCCATCTTTCATTACAACGGTGTTCGTCCACCGAACTTGTTTAGGAAAAAAGCCGAAGAAATGGGTTCCTTCTACAAAACCGAGAATGAAGTGAGGGAAGAATTGAATGCAAGAAATTATGATTGGGATAATGTTGACAGGGTTGAATTATTTACCAAACCACATCCTGCATTGATGCAACACAAAGTAAATGCGCAGGATTGGGAATATGCATATAATCCGGCAAAGTCTGTTTGGAAAACAAAAGATAAACTATTGCAACCGATCGAAGATATTCTTGGTTTTAAATTCGGTGAATATAAAAATTATAAACTGATCAAATGAATCTATCGGTCGTGATCATAACATTTAATGAAGAGAAGAACATTGAACGATGTTTAAAAAGTGTTGCATCCATCGCAGATGAAATCGTGGTGGTGGATTCTTTATCGACCGATGCAACAAAAGATCTCTGCAGTAAATACAATGTCCGTCTCATTTCACAAGCTTTTCTCGGTTATATAGAACAGAAGAATTTTGCGTTGCAACAGGCTTCAAATAATTATGTGTTGAGTCTGGACGCAGATGAAGAACTGAGCGATGAATTATGCAGAAGTATAAGATCAGCAAAAGAAAATGGATTTACGTTTGATGCATATTCCATGAACCGTTGCAGCAGTTTCTGCGGCAAATGGATCAAACACGGTTCCTGGTATCCCGATAAAAAAACAAGATTGCTTGATAAAACAAAAGGCAAATGGGCCGGCATTAATCCGCATGATAAAATTGAAATGCAATCCGGCAGCAGGATTCATCATTTAAAAGGCGATCTTTTTCATTATAGTTATTATTCACTCGAAGAAGTCATCACTCAAAATAATAAGTTCACTACTATTCAGGCAAAAGCCATGTTTGAAAGCGGAAGACGTGCTACTTATCTGAATTTAATCATCAATCCATTAACAGCATTTTTGAATGGATTTATTTTCAAAGCGGGTTTTTTAGATGGTGTTGATGGATTTTTCATTGCATCTTCCGTTGCCTATCAAACCATGGTGAAATATGCGAAACTGCTGCATTTGAGACGAAAGCAATAATTTATTTTGGAACCAACATTTATATCTTATGGCATCAACTGTTGCGTCGCACTCTTGTACTTTATATCTCGGCTGAACATTTTTAAATAATACCCCAGACAAATCGTCAACGAAAAAATAGCAACGCCATATTGCCCTTCTAAAGTATCGTCCGTAATTAATGGAATGAGTAAACTTATCATCAAACAAATTGAAAAAATATTTTTATTAGAAAAGAATTGTCGAAAAAATATTAACCCTGCAGAAAATAAAATAACACCCATCACTCCGCTTGCAGCTGCATAAATTAACCATTCATTAGTAGGAATAAATCTTTCATAATCCAATGTTGCGGGATGAAATTGTTCGTGCCAATGATTGACTTCATTTTTCAAATCCCCGAAACCAACACCTATAAAAGGGTGATGTTGTGTAATGAACCAACCGGCTTTTATCGATAAAACCCTTGCCCCGTCTGAAGATCCTGTTTCAATTTTTCCGCTACTGTAATTGCCAAAATCATACAAAACATATTGCACACGATTGTGCAATGTTGAAAAAAATTGATAAGCAGCAAGCGTAATTGCAACTGTTGCTGCGAATAATATCAAACTTATTTTTCTTTTTCCTTTTTTAAAAAGGAAATAAAAAATTATGATTCCAACACTTGCATACAAACAAAGCAATCCCGTTTTTGATGCGAGTAAATGCAGATACACAATCAACAAAACGCTTACTATTCCTCCGATTATTTTTTCAGTTTTATTTGATTGAATCATTAATTGCCAATTCAATAAAATAGCTGATAAACTTATCATCCAACTGAACCGTATATGATCATCATCTAAAACTGTAGGCATTACTTTGGCAACGAGATATGATTTTGTGATGGCCTCTTTATCATTCAAAAAATTGATTACGCTCCACAAACAGCCTGTCAACACCACGGCATTCAGTACATAAATGATTTGTTTTACTTGCTTTTGATTCAGATCAACCGATAATAATCCAACCCCAATTGTAATGAGCGGGATTTTATTGATAAAACTTTGCCACCAGATATTTTTATCCTCACTCCATAATCCCGAAAGCATTACAGGGAGAATCATACAGGCTGCTGCGATCAATAATTTTTTAATGATTATTTTATTTCCATGGTTCCAAATAAATAAAAATAAGATCGCAACAGAAACCAATGATAGTGCTGCCCTTCCCATCAAAAAGCTTAACACTAATAATATCACCATTAAAAATGATATTCGCTGTTTGAGATTATTTTTCAACAATGCTTTCATTAAGCAACTAAATTCGTGTTTACAATCTACATTAGCAATTCATGTGGCAGCAATTATTAAAAGAAATTCAGCAGGGTAACAGGAAAGCCCTGGCCAGAACGATCTCGCTGGTAGAAAATGAATTCGAAAATTATTTCGAATTGCTGCAATTACTGCCTCCATCAACTGCCAAAATTATCGGTATTACCGGTCCGCCGGGTGCAGGTAAAAGCACTTTAACAGATGGGTTGATCGGCGAAATGATCGCTCAACATAAAAAAGTAGGTGTGCTTTGCGTTGACCCGTCATCTCCTTTTAATCTGGGTGCTTTGTTGGGTGATAGGATCAGGATGAGTGAATGGTATAATCATCCCGATGTTTTTATCCGTTCATTGGCAACAAGAGGAAGCTTGGGCGGATTACATCCAAAGATCCTTGAGATCGCTGATATAATGAAAGCTGCAGCATTTGATTTCATCATCATTGAAACAGTTGGTGTAGGGCAAAGTGAAGTGGAGATAGCAGGACTCGCAGACGCAACAGTTGTAGTAGTTGTTCCTGAAGCAGGTGATGAAGTACAAACCATGAAAGCCGGTTTGATGGAGATCGCCGATATCTTTGTAGTGAATAAAGCAGATCGGCCAGATGCAGATACTTTTGTAAAAAATTTACGTGATATTTTAACGCCTTCACATGCAACCGGTATTCCTGTTGTAAAGACAATCGCTTCACAAAAAGAAGGTGTGAAAGAATTATTTGAAAAAATAAACGATCAATTGCAAATAGCAGAAACAACAGAAAGGAAATATTTCTTAATGGCAGAGAGGGCTTATCAATTAATAAGTCAATATCGTATGAAAGACATCAGCAAAGAAGATTTACGAAAAGAGATAGAATCCAAACAATATGCTAACTTGTACCAGTTCATTCAACAATATTTTAAATAACTATTTATATGCAACCCAAGATTTTTAAAAGATCTCCTACATCAATACAAGTTGAAAAAGGAAAAACTTATGCATGGTGCACCTGCGGACATAGTGAAACCAATCCTATTTGCGATGGCTCGCATAAAAAAATAGAAGGTCTTCCTTTTAAAAGTTTAAAATTCACTCCTGAAGAAGATGGTGAAGTTTGGTTATGCAATTGTAAGCATACCAAGAATCCGCCATTCTGCGATGGCAGCCATAAAAGTTTGAGTTCGATTTAAATTATTGAGATTCCTGCTCGGAGATGATCTGTCTTTCTCTTTTCCACCACCGGTAACCGATGAAACCAATGATGGCAAATGGCATGACCATCAAATAAACAATAGCTCCGTTCAATGCTTTGGCAGGACCTTCACCCATTTGTTCGGCTGTTTTGGTACAAATCGAACATTGTGCCATAGCTGTATGAAAAATTGTAATTAAAAGTAATATTGTTGAAACCAACTTCTTCATTGCATCATTTATTTCAGTGCAAATATAGGATGAGTGTGTAATTTTTTCTACCTTTCTTCTTCAACCATTTACCATGTACCATCGCAGAAAATTTTTACAACAGGCGGGTTTATTCGCAGGAGCATTCTCTGCAAACAGTTTGTTCAATCAATTGCATGCTGAAGAAATCAATCATGCAGGTAAACGCATACAAAATTTATCGGCTGAAGACGTTGCTGCAGATGAAGATTACTGGAGTGTGATACAACAGGCATTTACAGTTAGTCCGAATATCATCAATTTGAATAATGGCGGTGTTAGCCCATCACCAAGAGTTGTACAGGAAGCTGTGGAACGATATAATAAATTATCGAATGAAGGACCATCTTATTTTATGTGGCGAATATTGGATCAGGGAAGAGAACCACTTCGACAAAAATTAGCAGAACTCGCCGGATGCAATGCAGAAGAAATTGCCATCAATAGAAATGCAACCGAATCATTGAATACTGTGATCTTCGGATTGGAATTAAAAGCAGGCGATGAAGTGATCGGCACTAAACAGGATTATCCCAACATGATCAATGCTTGGCGGCAACGTGAACAAAGAGATGGAATAAAATATAATCAGATCAGTTTCAACTTTCCGATTGAGAATGATGATGAGATTGTAAATGCTTATGAAAAAGCAATTACAGCAAAAACAAAGATCATTCATGTAACACATATCATTAATTGGGTCGGACAAATTATGCCGGTAAAAAAAATCTCACAAATGGCGCATAAGCATGGCATTGAAGTAATCTGTGATTCTGCACATGCTTTTGCATTGATCGATTTTACGATCCCTGATCTCGAATGTGATTATTGGGGAACATCCTTACATAAATTTTTAAGTGCACCCATTGGCAGCGGCATGTTATGGATAAAAAAAGAAAAGATCGAAAAAATATGGCCATTGGTTTGTAATGATAAGCCAAGAAGTGCCGATATCAGGAAGTTTGAAACCCTTGGTACACGTAGCTTTCCGATTGAACAGGGAATTGGCGAAGCCGTTAATTTTCAAAATGCGATTGGCAATAAAAGAAAAGAAGAACGCATTCGGTATTTAAAAAATTATTGGGCAGAAAGAGTGAGTGTTATTCCGAATGTAAAAATAAACACTTCCTTAAAATCACAATACTCCTGTTCAATTTGCGGTGTGAGTATTGATGGAATGAAACCGGGCGATTTTAGCGCTGCATTATTCAACGACTATAAAATTCATACTGTTGGTATTGAGTGGGAAAATATCAGTTGTGTTAGAATTACGCCGCATGTTTATACAAGAATTGAAGACCTGAATAAATTGGTAAGAGCCATTGATGAGATTGCGAAGAAAAAATAAAACTGTTCAATTTTTTATTTTAAAGTACGAGTTTGCGACGCAACAGTTGATGCCATGAGATACAATTGCCAATAACAAAAATTATTTTATAAATCACCTAACTGTGGTCGCATAATAATTTCTTCCACGCAAGCTTGTGACGATAATTGCGATGCAGCAAAAATCATTTTAGCAACATCATCAGCTTCCATGATTCTTTTTGGATCAATGCCACTGCCACTCCAACTATCGGTGTAAGCAGCGCCGGGTAAAACAGCCGTTACTTTAATATTCAATGGTTTTAATTCTTCACGTAAATTTTTGCTGAAACCTAATAATGCAAACTTACTGATGCTGTAACTGCCCCCGTTTTCATAAGCCTGCAATGATGCGATGGAACAAATATTAAAAATATGTCCGCTTTTATTTTTGATCATCGCTGGTAATAATGCTCTGCTGAGATGATAAGCACTGTACAAATTGGTCTCTATCATTTGTTCTAATATTCCATCCGGTTCTGAATGAACAGAACCCGGTAAAAATTGCCCGGCATTATTTACAACTATTTCGGGCACACCAAAACTTAAACACCAGTCAGCAAATGCCTGCACAGCTTCTTTCTTACGCATGTCAACAGGTTTTATAATAATAGTTGATTGCGGAAATTTTAGCTTCAATTCATCGGCTGTTGTATATAATTGCTTTTCATTTCTGGCACACAAGAATAAATTATTTCCTGCAGCAGCAAATTGTCCTGCAATCGCTTTACCAATTCCTTTTGATGCGCCTGTTATAATTATGTTCATGGTTAATTTGTATTTACCTGTTAGATTTGATACTGCAAATATCGTACATCAATGTTGTTAATTTAAAGAATGTGCTTTGTTGAAACACGATGTCACCTTGAGGCTCTCGAAAGGTGAATTTACTTTCATTAAGGATGCTTCAAGTACCTCAGCATGACAGTCTTTTCATTAAATGCATTAAAACATTTAAAATATACAATGGCTTATAAACATCTGTTCTTCGACCTCGATCACACATTGTGGGATTTTGAAACAAATACAAAAGAAACATTACAAGATCTATATGAAATCAATGCTTTGAAAGAAAAAGGCGTGGATGATTTTGAAAAATTTTTTTCCATTTACAGTTATCACAATCACCGTTTGTGGGACAAATACACGAAGGGCTTGATCAAACAGGATGAATTGAGATGGAAAAGAATGTCGCTGGCTCTTTTGGATTTTAAAATTGCCGATGAAGTCTTATCAAAACATCTTGCTGTTGAATATTTAGATATCCTGCCAACCAAAAAAAATCTCTTCCCTTATACTTTTGAGATACTGGACTATCTGAAGAACAAAGGCTATATCATGCATCTCATTACGAACGGTTTTGAAAACGTGCAATACAATAAACTACGCCATAGCAAACTGACCGATTATTTTGTTGAAGTAATTACATCAGAAGCCAGTAACAGCTTAAAACCCAACAAAGAAATTTTCGAATACGCTTTACAAAAAGCAGGAGCTTCAATGGGAGAAAGCATCATGATCGGCGATAATCTGGATGCCGATATTCAGGGCGGCATCAATGCAGGATTGGATACCATTTTTGTAAATCATTTACATGCTGAACCGCATATTCATGCCACTTATGTGATTCATCATCTGAAAGAATTAGAAAACATTCTATAAATAAGAAAGCCTCATCAATGATGAGGCTTTCTTTATGCGAAATAATAATTAAGCTTTCTTTATATCTTTTGTTTTACTGTCTTTCATATCCTTTTTGTCGCACTTATCTTTTTTGCAATCTTTGCCTTTGCAGCATTCTTTACCACTGGTCTTTTTGTCTTTGTTGGTATCCTGCGCAAAAGCAATGCCTGTTACTAAAAAGGCTGCAGTTGCGATCATTACTATTTTTTTCATTTTCTTAATTTTTAGGGGTATTAATTTGTATAAATAAAAGTAGTTCAATTTTTATAAACGAAATGTTATAACAATTCTTTATTTCCTGAAATAGTATCAACTCCAGCTTGCCAATACTGTTACACCACCTTTTACTGCCTGATTCAATGCCACGTTGATCTTTGTTCCAACAGGCAATAACACATCAACCCTGCTGCCGAATTTGATAAAGCCGTATTCATGGCACTGTTTTACATGTTCACCTACACTTGTATAATTACAGATACGTTTTGCCAATGCACCGGCAATTTGTTTATACAAAATAGTTCCGTGATCATTTTTTACAGCAACGCTCCATCTTTCATTTTCAGTAGATGACTTGGGATGCCATGCCACTAAGTATTTCCCTTTATGATATTTATTGTACACCACTTCACCACTCACCGGATTTCTGTTCACATGCACATTCGCAGGGCTCATAAAAATACTCACCTGAATACGCTTGTCTTTAAAATATTCTTCGTCTATTATTTCTTCGATCACCACTACTTTACCATCTGCAGGACAGATGATCTCATTTTCATTTTTCGTTAATTTCCTTTTCGGTATCCTGAAAAATGAGATCAGGAATAACAGAATAAATAAAGTAACCGCAAAAATGGAAACAGAAAGCCAGTATAATTCTGAACTGATAAAAGCAAACGAAAGCACATTCACTGCACCAAAAATCAATGCTGCAACTCCAATAGTGCGATAGCCTTCTCTGTGAATAGTCATTTGTTATAATTGAGCGGCAAATATAAAAGAAAGAAATGAGAGAAAAATTTTGATACCAGCAGATATCTTTCATGGCATCATCGTTGCGTCGCACACTTGTACTCCATAGCTTTAGCGACGGAGTACTTCATCAGCATATCTTTTTGCAATTACATAAATAATTTAATGAACAACCAAACAAATGGCGTTGCAATCAATAAAGAATCGAAGCGATCTAAAAATCCACCATGTCCCGGCATAAAATTACCGCTGTCCTTTACATTGGCCATACGTTTTAATTTACTTTCCAGCAAATCACCGAAAGTGCCTGCTATTGCAGATATACATGCAATTACAGGGAAAATGAAATTGAAATGACTGATTGAAAAATAAGAAATCAAACCAATGACAGCAACCGCTAAAATAACACCACCAATCGTTCCTTCCCAGGTTTTTTTAGGAGATATTTTTGACAAAGGAGTTTTACCAATAAATGATCCAACGATGTATGCCATCGTATCATTGATCCAGATTGAAACAATAATTGTTAATGGATAAATAAATCCAAGATCGCCAAACAAAAAATTTGACAATGTATTTCGCAGATCAATCATCAATCCCCAACTCAGGGAAATATATAGTAATCCCAAAAATGAATATCCTACCACTTTTACGTTCAAAGATTTTTTAAAAACAATTTCTTTTCCCAGCAACAACACCGCGATGATCAATAACATCAACCAACCTATTCCTCTTAATTCTATTGATCCTATTTTATAAGAATAATCGGTCATCCACAACATGAATGTCCAACCCAAAAGCATGATCCCATATTTATGAACCGTGGAAATATTTTTATACGCTGGATCAATCAATCCCACTAATTTTTGATATTCGATCCAGCAACCGAAATGAATAACAGAAAATAAAATAAAAAAAGTCCATTGATTGATCAATAATCCCGACAACATCACTGCTGCAAAAATGATCGCTGTTAGTGTTCTTGTTTTAAATGTTTGAAAATTAAATGCCATGAATAAATAAGATTTATGAAGTATGTTTTTAATTCAGCAAAGCTTTTTGCAGCAGATCATTTGCAATATCTTTTAAATGGGCCGGAACATAAATTTCAATATCGCCGAAATTAAGATAGCTGCTGTCTAATTTATTCAATACCTGCACAGGTATCTCATTTTCTTCAAGCATACCTTGTATAATGCTTGCTTCAGGATAATCGCGTGCTTTAAATAACAGGTGCCATTGGTTCATTTTCGAAAGGGTTATCGCTTGGTGAATAAGTATTATCAATTTTATCAGCACCAATTCTTGTGCTTTCTTTTTTAAATGATCTCATTAATGGAATCATGACCGCTATACCAACAGTTACTAATAAAACAGTTGGTAAAATCGAAAGTGTGCCTGAGAAAAAAGGCATATTATCATCCAATGCCTCCTTTGGTATTTTCCCGTTTTTGCTCATGAAATATAATTGCGTAACAGCAATACCATTATTTAAAAAATGAGCCAAAATGTTTAACCAAATATTTTTACTGTAATAAAACAATAGCCCCAAAATAACGCCCAGAGCGGCTCTCGGCAAAAAGCCGTAATAGCTTACATGTACTGCACTAAATAGAATGCTTGTAATAATGATGCCGATCCATGCACTGCCAAACCATTTGATAAATAACTGTTGAAACCCTCCTCTGAATAAAACTTCTTCAAAAATGGCAGGTGATAATGCAATCACGATCAAAGTAAAAAGATAATCCCACACTGTTTTCATACTTGCCATTGCCATGATCTGCTCTGAATAATCATCTTCCCATTTATGAAATTTCAATGCCCATTTTTTGGAGATGGGAATCATTTCATTCAATTCACCCAATGCGCCGCTTAAAAATAAACCCACCAATACAATCAATGCAACAAATAAAATTTGTTTCTTACTTACTAATGAACGGAAACCTAAATGTTGCAACGGATTTTTATTGACGACTAATGCATAAAAAAATGCCGGCAAGAAAAACATGGAGAAAGATGCAACCAACTGCAACACTTTAGCAGCATTGGTATATGCCGGGTTCAGCATGTCTTTTTCCATAGAACTGATTGATGAGCCTGTCATCGTAAACCAAACAAAAATGGATAATATTCCACCAATGATGAAACATCCGCCGATCATGCCTATCAATATTCCAAACTGCCCGAAATAACTAACAGTAGGTTTCTTATTTTTTACTGGAACAGTGGGCATTTCGTTGCCAGCAACATATTGTTTAATTATTTCTTCCGGTGATTCCTCTAAATGCATAAAAAATTTTACTTAAAGAATAGAATGTAAATTTGCAACTCTTTCCTGATCGGAAAGATAATGGATTTGATGAATGGTAAAAATAGGCAACATTGAACTTCCTGATTTTCCTTTATTACTCGCACCCATGGAAGATGTGAGCGATCCGCCATTTCGTGCGGTTTGCAAAGAAAATGGTACCGACTTGATGTTCACTGAATTTATTTCGAGTGAGGGATTGATACGAGATGCCATCAAAAGCCGCCAAAAATTAGACATTTTCGATTATGAACGTCCCGTTGGTATTCAGATTTTTGGTGGTGACGAAGAAGCCATGGCATTGAGTGCAAAAATAGTTTCAGTGGTAGAACCCGATTTGGTTGATATCAATTTCGGATGTCCCGTAAAAAAAGTGGTGACCAAAGGTGCAGGTGCAGGTGTGTTGAAAGATATTGATATGATGGTGAAGTTAACAGAAGCTGTTGTTCGTTCAACATCATTGCCTGTTACCGTTAAAACCAGATTGGGTTGGGATGATCAATCTAAAAATATTGAAGAAGTTGCCGAACGTTTGCAGGATGTTGGAATTAAAGCATTGAGTATTCACGGTCGCACACGTTCGCAAATGTATAAAGGAGAAGCTGATTGGACATTGATCGCGAAAGTGAAAAATAATCCACGTATCAACATTCCAATTTTTGGTAATGGTGATATTGATTCACCACAAAAAGCATTGGAGTATAAAAACCGTTATGGTGTGGATGGAATTATGATCGGTCGTGCAGCCATCGGTTATCCCTGGATATTTTCTGAAATAAAATATTTTTTACAACACGGTGAAATGCCTGCTGCGCCTGATATTCATCAAAGAGTAGCTGTTATCAAAAAACATTTATACAAAAGCATCGAATGGAAAAAAGGAATGTTGGGCATTTTAGAAATGCGCAGTCATTATGCGAATTATTTAAAAGGTTTTCCCGATATAAAACAATACCGCAATAAATTGGTTCAATTAAAGACAGTGGAAGAGATTGAAGAAACATTGAGTGAGATTGAAACAAAATATGCCGGATTGAAAATTGCAAGAACTCCTATCGAACTAATTAATTATCACGAGAAGTGCGCTGTGTAATCAATTTGCACCCTCTTAATTTCATTTAATTACCGAATTGCTTGCATTTGTGGATTTCAAATTGTATTTTACTCTACTCATCATCTTTTCTCATCACTAAACCTAACAATTGTTATGAAAAAATTATTTACAATTTGCATTGTTGCAATCGCTTTATCAGCTTGCAATAACAATAAGCCTGCAGCAACAACCGCTGCCGCTGACACAACCATTTATCCTTACAAAGCCACGTATTCTTCTGCATTCACTTGTTCCGATAATACCAAAAATGCTGTGGCAGTATTACAATCTTACAAAGATTGGGAAGACAACAAATTAAGCAATGGAACAGCTTATTTAGCCGATACCATTTATCTAAATACATGGACTGGCGATAAAGCGTTGCTAACAAGAGATAGCGCGATTCATCTTTGGCAGAAATACAGGGATAGTTTAAGCAGCTCTAAAATTGAAGTAGTAGCGTGGGATAATTTACACAGCACCGATAAAAATGAAGATTGGGTTAGCGTTTGGTACAAACAAACTGATACTTATAAGACAGGAAAAGTAGATTCTGCTTTTTATCAGGATGATAACAAAATTGCAAATGGTAAAATAAATTTTATCAGTACTAAAAAACAGAATTTAAAGAAATAAATTATTTATAAATAATATAATTATAAAAGCCATTCCTTGATCCGGATGGCTTTTTGATTTCATAATAACTGTTGAGTTTTAGTAAAAAATCAGTTGGCTTTATTTTGTATATCATCAATTAACCATTTTCGGTTCTCAAGCGTAAGCCAATATTTGATTTTCATGCCTGAGGAAAAATTTGCAGTCACAATGCAGTGATCGTTTTTGATTTCCTTGTCACTAAAATTCATTTTATCAAGATTATCGAGGGCTTCTTCATAGTCCTGCGACCACATTACAAAATCAAATTCAAAACCTGTTGCAGGTCCATCATTTTGTGGATTTTTTTTAAATTGATCATCGCATCTTTTAAAATATTGCCGCCATTGATCAATGTATTTGCCTGATACAAAACCACTTTTTTTGAACGCTGTTAAATATTTTTCAGTGCTGTCAAAATTGACAGTATAAAATTTTGTGGAATCGTATGTTGTATTATTGCTGTTATTGACCAATTCGATCTTTCCAAGACTATGCATATTGTCTTTGTACCAATTCAAAAAATAAGTAATGACTTTTTCCGGCTGTTGCTCTTTTTTTTCAGGAGATGAACAGGCTGAGAAAAAAAATAAAAATGAAAGCAGCAGCAATATTTTCATAAATTATTTTACTGATTGAAAATACAGAATCGATACAAAATATTAATTCGCCTTATCCTGCATCATCCTTGCAATTTTTACTACCCAGCTTCGTGGTGCAAATCGAACAGAATTTGCCATGATATAATTCATCGCCCCGGGAATACAAACTTTGGTTCCTTTCATTAAATGTTTATATCCAAATGCAGCGATCTCTTTTGATGTTGGCAATTTTTTCCCTTTTACTAACCTGCTTTCTTCCAATGCGGCTGTTTTTTGGAAACCGCTTTCAAATGCACCCGGACATAAAGCTGTAACTGTTACACCTGTTCCTTCTAATTCGTTTGCAATGGCTTCGCTGAAATGCAATACAAATGCTTTAGTCGCAAAATAGACACTCATGGTTGGGCCCGGCTGAAAAGCTGCTGTGGAAGAAACATTCAGCACTTTCCCAAAACCTCTTTGTTTCATTCCCGGTAAAAATAGATGAGTGAGTTTGGTTAATGCCATGATGTTTACATTGATCATTTCTTCTTGTTTTTTCCACTCACTTTCTGCAAAAAATTCATAGTCTCCAAAGCCTGCATTGTTCACTAAATAATCGATAGAAATGTTTTCTTGTTGCAGTTCATTAAAAATTTCTTCTGTCTGCTTCAATACACTTAAATCTTTTGGCAAAACTTTTACATCAACACCAAACTGCTGATATAATTCGCTGGCCAGTTCTTTTAATTTATTTTCATTTCTGGCAACCAAAACAAGATTGATCTTATCTTTTGCAAACAGTTTTGCGAATTCTTCGCCGATACCGCTTGATGCTCCTGTAATTAATGCTGTTTTCATTTTAATAAATTGAATGTAATTGTGAAGACGAACCAATTCCTGTTTTATTGTATAGCCTCGATCACTTTTTTATCTAACGGTGAAACAGTTTGTACAAAGAAATTAGTAAGCAGGCCGTTTTCATTAATAACATATTTTGAAAAATTCCAGACAGGTTGTTGATTGCACCAGCCGTTTTTTGTTGAATCACTCAACCATTTGAATACTTCGTTTTGTTCATCTCCTTTAATAACATGACTTTTCTTCATCAACTGAAAAGTAACACCATAATTGATCTTGCAGAAAGAAGCAATTTCATCATCTTTCTTTTTTTCCTGTTCTTTAAAATCATTGGCAGGAAAGCCAAGTATCACAAGATTGTTTTTGTATTGTTGATGCAGCTTTTCCAATTCATCATATTGTGCTGTGTACCCACAATCGCTTGCCGTATTAACCACAAACACTTTTTTGCCTTTGAATTGTTCGAAATTAACAGTATCACCATTATTAGCAATTGCTTTTAGCTGATAGAAACTAACGGAAGGTTGTATGAATTTATCATTCACTAAAGCGGAATGTTTTGAAGGAAATAGTTTTCCGAAAAACATCACAACCGGATAAATGGCTTTTAAGATCGATTGTCTGAATGTCATATCTTTTTGTTTGACTAAGAACAATGCAAACAGCAAAACTGTTGTAATTATGATGGTTTTTTTCATGATTATCTGAATATCCATTTGAATAATCTCAAACGGCCTTTAAATGAAGGATACTTGATGAAAGGATCCCACCAATTAGGTGTTTTTAAAACGGCTTTTAACCTCGTGAATGTATCGAAAGTAAACTTACCGTGATAAGCACCCATACCGCTGTTTCCTACACCGCCAAAAGGCAGGTTATGATTGGTGAAATGCCAATCTGCATTATTGATACAACCACCACCGAAAGGAACGGATTTTATAAACTGTTCTTCTGTTTTTTTATTTGTTGTAAATAAATAAAACGCCAATGGGTTTTCGTTTTGTTTAATGATCTCCAAAGCTTCTTCTGTTGAGTTATAGGAAATAATGGGCAATATCGGGCCGAAGATTTCCTCTTTCATCAGCGATGAACTCAAAGAAACATCTTCCATTAATGTTGGTTCAAAAAAAAGTATTCGTTTATCATGAACGCCACCATATAAAATTTTGCCTTCAGCTAAATAGCTGACTAATTTATCAAATCGCTTTTCATTGATGATCTTTCCGTAATCATAACTGGTGGAAGCATCAACAGTATAGAATTTTTCAATCGATGATTTCATTTTCAAGATCAATTCATCTTTTATCGATTGATGTACTAAAACATAATCAGGTGCAATGCAGGTTTGTCCCACATTGATAAATTTTCCTAATATGATTCTTTTTGCGGCGATGGAAAGATTTGCATCTGCTTCAACAACACAAGGGCTTTTACCCCCCAATTCCAAAGTAACAGGTGTTAAATTTTCTGCGGCCATTTTATAAATGGCTCTTCCGACTGGGATGCTGCCGGTATAAAAAACATGATCAAACCGGAATGATTGCATCATTGCAGGAACAACGGTTGCACCATCGCCCTGAACCACATGAACATATTCGGAAGGAAAAATTTCGGTGATTATTTTTTCAATGATGGCAGCAGTAGATTCGGCAAATTCGCTTGGTTTAACTACAGCAACATTACCTCCGGCAATGGCGCCGATCAGAGGATTCATCATTAGTTGAAAAGGGTAATTCCAGGGACTTATGATCAACACAACGCCTAATGGATCGCGATAAATTTTACTTGAAGAAGGAAGATTTGCAAGATCGGTGTTTACAAATTTAGTGGCCATCCAGCTATGCAGATTTTTGATAGCAAGATTTAATTCGCTCAGTACCAAACCTATTTCGGTACTGTATGCTTCTTCTGCACTTTTTTTTAGATCGGCATACAAAGCAGCACTGATCTCTTTTTCATATTTTATTACAGCCTGTTTTAATAACAGCAACTGTTTCTTTCTAAAACTATGTGTTTGTGTAATGCCTGTTTCAAAATGGCTGCGCATATTCTGCAAATGCTGAAGATCGACGTTTGGCATAATCCTGTTTTTCGTACAATGTTAGATTCAACAAAAAATATTGCTGTTCTTTATACGGAACAAGATAATAAATATTGCGCCACCGTATCAACTGCTTTAGTTAAGTTTTTGCATGCAGATGTTACAGCTAATGAATTAAATCATTAATTTATTCGTCACATGTAATATTACAACCGGGCGAAGGTTTACCTACCGGTTCCTCATCATATCCTTTATTTATACTAACCCAAAATGCTTTGGTCGTATAATAATGATGAATGACCAACTGGTTGTTCTTACAGCAGGAAAAGTCCTGATTCTTGTTATAACTTTTACCAAACATTTCTGTGTAAGGAGATGTGATGGCTAACGCCACTGATACTGCAACAATGCCTGCTGCGAATTTTAATTTGTTAAGCATAAGGATATTTTTTTTGATACGGAAAATCAAATCAACTTCTGTTTAATTGTTATTTTGTCTGAATTTGATTTGTTGACGTATAATACATCCCAAAGTACATACCAGAGCAAATAAGTATTGAAAATGAATACTTTAAGAAGAGAAAGTCAGATTTAATTTTCCGGATAATGGACAATTTTTCCAATGAACAGAAACTTCATTGCAATGATGATATTCATCTTCTTTTATCAATCGGTTAATGTTTTTGAACAATTACCAACAGTATTTCTGTTAAATCTTTATATTCATTCTCTGATAACTAATGAATGATTGACCATGAAAAAAAATCTAACAAAAGAATCTACCCACAACATTTCCCGCAGGAATTTTATTCGCAATGCTGCAATAACTGCAACAGGTTTTTATATCGTTCCGCGACATGTATTAGGCAGGGGTTTTATTGCTCCGAGCGATAAATTAAGGGTGGCAGGTATTGGTGTTGGAGGAAAGGGAGCTGGTGATTTATTTAGTTTTTTCCAAAGCGGCAAAGCAGATATCATTGCGCTCTGTGATGTGGATGACAGACAAAGTATCACAAGCCGCAACCGCTATCCGTCTGCAAAATATTATAAAGATTACCGTGAGATGTTAGATAAGGAACATAAAAATATTGATGCCGTTTCTGTCTCAACACCTGATCACATGCATGCTGTGCAGGCAATGGCTGCTATGCAATTGGGTAAACACGTATATGTTCAAAAACCAATTGCACATGATATTTATGAAGCAAGAATGTTAACCGAAGCAGCCCGAAAATATAAAGTGGTTACACAAATGGGTAATCAGGGATCATCAGGTGATGGTGTTCGTCAGTTGCGTGAATGGTTTGATACAGGAATCATCGGCGATGTGCATACGGTATATTGTTTCACCGATCGGCCTGTTTGGCCACAAGGGATTAAATGGCCGGATAAAGCGCCAACCGTTCCTTCACAATTAGATTGGAATTTATGGCTGGGCACTGCGCCTTATAAAGATTATGTGGATGGATTATTACCTTTTAATTGGCGTGGATGGTGGGATTACGGAACAGGCGCATTGGGAGATATGGGTTGCCATATTATTGAAGCGCCATTTAGAGTGTTGGGATTAGGATATCCAACAGAAGCAGAATGCAGTGTTGCTACCCGTTATACGCAACCTTGGCAAAGAGCTTATTTTCCTGAAAGCGGGCCAACATCTTCTCATATTACCCTCACATTTAAAGGCAAATCGCAGGATATAAAATTACATTGGATGGATGGCGGTATTCAGCCTGAACGACCTGAAGAATTAGGATCAAATGAAATATTTGGCGATGGCGGCAATGCTATTTTATTTATTGGCACCAAAGGAAAAATGTTAGCTGATACTTATGGCGCAAATCCAAGACTCTTACCACTTTCACGTAATGAACAAGTTCATGTAAAACAAATTTTGGTTCGTGTGCCCGGTGGTGAAGGCGGTCATTATAAAGCATGGGTGGAAGCTTGTATTGCAGGATATGGAACAGATGCGCACAAAAATTTAAGTTCACATTTTGATCTGGCCGGACCATTAACTGAAATTGTTTTAATGGGCAATCTTGCTATCAGAAGTTTTGATATTAGAAAAGCGAAAGCCAGCAAACCGAATGAATTTAATTACCCCGGAAGGAATATAAAATTATTATGGGATGGTGAAAATATGAAGATCACCAACTTTGAAGATGCCAATCAGTTTGTTAAAAGAGAATATGCAAATGGATTTGGTTTAGGAATTTAATTTCAAAAATCTCAGAATAAATAAAGCCGAATGATTTTCGCATTCGGCTTTATTATGCACTTAATAAATTGAAAATATTTTAATATTTCAATTGCTTCATATAATCCGCATCTACTCTTGAGCATTGCAATGGATCTTCACGATCATTACAACTGTCCTGATCAACAATATAATATTTTATAGAAGATTTTTTGATTTGGTCTAAAATATTTTGAAAATCAATGGTACCTGTTCCTAATTCAACAATACCTGATTTTTCTCTTTCGTTCGATGTCTTTGATCTGTCTTTGAAATGACACAATTTAAATCGGGTTGGATATTTGTTCACCCATTCAACCGGATCTTGACCTGCATATTTCACCCAATAAAAATCTATTTGAAAATCAACCAGATCAGGATCGGTGTGTTGCATCAACCATTCATGAGGAATGGCATCTCCCATTTTAAAGAAAGTAAAATCATGGTTATGAAAAGCAAACTTAATTCCATATTGTTTGCAGTATTCGCCTTTCTTATTAAAATCATCCGCCATTTTTTTATAATCATCCATTGTCTTACCTGGACCTTCCCAATTATAAATAAGATAATCAATCCCTATCTCAGATGTTAATGCAACATTTTTTTCAAAATCTTTATAAACATTAGTATGAATAGAATGGATCGTCATACCCAAATCATTCACAAAAGACTTGAATCCTTTATTTCCCATTCCATAAAACATTCCCAACTTTTGGTGTTCATGAGGTTCAACATATTTGTACCCCATTGCTGCCACTGCTTTTAAAGTGGCTGCAGGATCTTTACCCATTAAATCACGAATACCAAACAACTGCAAACCAAATTGATTCGATTTCTTTACTGTTAGATAATCATTACCTAATAGGGATGATAATTTACCAACAGGTGATGCAAGCGCAAATGCTGATAAACCACTTAGCTTAATAAAATTTCTTCTTGAGTTAGACATGATTGAAAATTAAAAATTAGAATTAGAAAATTATGATGTTGCCCATGCTTTATCTCCCTTTTTATAGGGTACGCATCCTTCATATTTTCCGGGAACCGCAACATATCGCAACGCTTCTGTAGCACCGGGTTTGGAAGTAAAGAAACCAAACAGTGTTAATTGTTTTATCATTGTGAAATAATGATTGGAGTCTGTTTCTTTTTTGTTTTTATGATACTCTTTTGCTTCCTTATCCAATTCAGTCAACAGTTCTTTTCGCTGGGCTGTGTTAATTTTCATAAATGATGAACTGAATTTTTTCTTACTGGCTTCATCAAGCTTTATCAAACCATCATGAAAAATTTTTTGATCCTTTGCTTCATAACAATCATTTACCATCACTGCCATGAATTTGCCCACTTCTGCATCTTTTGCACCCGGTGTATTTGTTTTGGGAATGATGGTCTCTGCCACTTCATCTAAAAATGCAATATCATCTGTACTAAAAGCTGCATCTGATTTTGCATTGGTCTTACAGCCTGACAATAACAATTCGCCGCCAATCAAAACACCGCCCGAAGCAAGTGTGATCATTTTTAAAAGTTCCCTTCTTTCCATAAAATTTATTTTATTATTTTTTAAATATTTCCTTTTTTTAATTCATTCATAGCAAAATCTGCAGCCCTTGCCGTTAATGCCATATAAGTAAGTGACGGGTTTTGACAAGCAGAGGATGTCATGCAAGCGCCATCAGTTACAAAAACATTTTTGGCGTCCCAAACTTGATTGTGTTCATTTAATACAGAAGTTTTTGCATCACGCCCCATTCTGGCTGTTCCCATTTCATGAATGCCGTGACCCATCGAATGTCCTGTATCCCATGTTTTGATATCTTTTACGCCGGCAGATTCAAACATGGATTTCAGTTCTGCAACAATATCTTTCCGCATTCTCCTTTCATTCTCTTTTATCTCTGCATCCATTGCCAACACAGGCAAACCCCATTTATCTTTTTTATTTTTATCGAGTGTAATCTTATTTTCATGATAGGGCAATATCTCTCCGAAACCGCCTGCACCGATATTCCATACACCCGGTTCTGAGATCGCTTCTTTAAAATCTGCACCGATATTTAGTTCTGCAATTTCTCTCGACCATGATTCTCTTGATGCAGCACCCTGATAACCGAAGCCTCGTAAATAATCTCTTTTATCTCCGAATAAATTTGCAAAGCGTGGAATATAAAAACCGTTTGCCCTTCTTCCAAACACCGTTTTATCTTCAAATCCTTCTACTTGTCCGCTGGCCCCTAAATTATAATGATGATCCATGATATTATGTCCCAACTCTCCGCTGCTGCTTCCCAATCCATCCGGCCAAATATCAGTTGCACTGTTCATTAACACCCATGCGGAATTCAATGCTGATGCACATACAAAAACAATTTTTGCATAGAACGTATACGTCTTATTTGTTTCTGCATCCAATACTTCAACACCTTTTGCTTTCTTTGTATCCTTATCGTATAAAATTTTTGTAACGATACTGAATGGTCTTACAGTTAAATTACTTGTTGCCCGTGCAGCAGGTAAAGTAGAAGATTGTGTACTGAAATAACCGCCAAAAGGACAACCTTCCCAACAACGATTCCTGAATTGACATTTTGTTCTTCCCGGAATTGCTTCTGTTAAATTAGCAACACGACCAATAATTAAATGACGGTTATTTTTATAGTGCTGTTTTATTCTTGCAGCAACATCCTTCTCTACACAATTCAAATCCATGGGTGGTAGAAATTGTCCATCAGGCAACTGCGCCAATCCTTCTTTCGATCCGCTGATGCCTGCAAATTTTTCTGCATGATCGTACCATGGCGCAATATCTTTATAACGAATAGGCCAATCAACTGCGATACCATCTTTGGCATTTGCTTCAAAATCGTAATCACTCCAACGATAACTTTGTCTGCCCCATAACAAAGAACGACCACCTAATTGATAAGCACGCCACCAGGTAAATGGTTTTATTTCTGTGTACGGGCAATCTTCTTCATTTGTCCAATACTGCATGATGGCTTCATTTGCAGCCCATCCCCGATGAATGACAGGATATTTTTTTCTCTGTTCATCTGTTGTTCTGCCACGATGTTCAAATTCCCACGGATCATTAGTAGCTGTTTTATAATCTTTGATGTGCTCTAAATTTCTGCCACGTTCAAGCATGATTGTTTTCAATCCTTTTTCGGTTAATTCTTTTGCCGCCCAGCCGCCGCTGATGCCTGATCCGATAACAATAGCATCATAGCTGTTTTGAATTACTGCTTTGGTATTGATATTTGTGGAATCGGATGGCATGATATTAAAATTATTTTTACAAATTATTTTTCTTTAATTCGTTCACTGCATAATCAGCAGCTCGGGCTGTAAAAGCCATGTATGTTAAGGATGGATTTTGACAAGCGGATGATGTCATGAACGATCCATCAGTCACAAAAACATTCTTTGCATCCCAAACCTGATTCCATTTATTTAATACGGAAGTCTTTGGATCTTTACCCATTCTTGCTGTTCCCATTTCATGAATACCACGACCGAGATAAGGATTGGTATCAGTTCCCTTTACATTTTTTACACCAACAGCTTCAAGCATTTCTATGGCATCGTTCAACATATCTTTTCGCATCTTCAATTCATTTTCTTTTAATTCTGCATCAAAAGAAAGTACATTCAAACCCCATTTATCTTTTTTTGTTTTATCGAGTGTTACTTTATTTTCATGATAAGGAAGCGTTTCGCCAAAACCTCCAATGCCCATATTCCAAACACCCGGTTCGGTTAATGCTTCTTTGAATTCAGCACCGATAGTATATTCAGCCACTTCATGATTCCATCCCTGACGACTTGCGCTACCCTGATAACCAAATCCTCTTACATAATCTCTTTTATCACCAAAGAAATTTCTGTAACGCGGAATATAAATGCCATTGGCACGGCGACCGAAAACATATTTGTCTTCATATCCTTCAACCGTTCCGCCTGCATGAACATTCAGGTGATGGTCCATTAAATTATGACCCAATTCTCCACTACTACTTCCTAATCCATCCGGCCAAATATCTGTAGCGCTATTCATCAATATCCATGTACTGTTTAATGTGGATGCATTTAAGAAAATGATCTTTGATTTATAGATATATGTTTGATTTGTTTCTGCATCCAGTACTTCTACTCCCGTTGCTTTTTTTGAATCCTTATCATATAAAATTCTTGTAACGATGCTCCATGGACGAACAGTAAGATTTCCTGTTTTCATCGCCGCAGGCAATGTGGATGATTGTGTGCTGAAATATCCGCCAAACGGGCATCCCTGTACACATTTGTTTCTGAATTGACACATTTGTCTGTCGGGATGAGGCGCCGTAATATGTGCTGTACGACCAATGATCATTGGTCTCATTCCTTTGTATAATGTTTTCATTCTCGCAGCAACATCCTTCTCCACACAATTCATTTCCATCGGAGGAAGAAATTCACTGTCGGGCAATTGTGCAAGACCTTCTTTGGAACCGCTGATGCCTGCAAATCTTTCTACATAAGAATACCAATGCTCTACATCTTTGTATCTAACAGGCCAATCAACACCAAAACCATCTTTTGCATTTTCTTCAAAATACATATCACTCCAGCGATAACTTTGTCTGCCCCATAATAAAGAACGACCACCAACATGATAACCACGAAACCAATCGAAACGTTTTACTTCTGTATATGGACATTCGGAATCTTTCACCCACATATCCAGATTGTTCTCACTTAAAGGATAATCTCTTTTTAAAACAGGATAGTCATGTATCAATTGCTGTGTCCTTCCCCCGCGATGCGGAAAGTCCCAGGATTCTTTTGTGGCATTTACATAATCTTTAATATGCTCGATATTTCTGCCACGTTCGAGCATAATCACTTTTAATCCTTTTTCTGTAAGTTCTTTTGCTGCCCAGCCACCGCTGATGCCCGAACCGACTACAATTGCGTCATAGTTTTGATCTGCCATATTGTTTGTTAGGTTTATTTATATCTGCTTAATTGATTTTTTAAACATCACAAATTGTGATCGCTTCTTTTAATGAGTCCAATTTATTTTTATAGGTTGGTGTAAATTCCTGAGCAACATAGCCCTTGTATCCTGTTTCAACAATTGCCCGCATTACTGCAGGATAATACAGTTCCTGAGTATCGTTGATCTCGTGCCTGCCCGGGATTCCGCCGGTATGATAATGTGCAATATATTGATGATAGTCTTTGATATTTCTGATGATATCTCCTTCCTGAATCTGCATGTGATAAATATCGAAAAGGAGTTTAAAATTTTCTGAACCGATACGTTTACATAATTCAGCTCCCCATTCAACATGATTGCACATATAATCTTTGTGATCGATCTTACTGTTCAATAATTCCATTACCATTATAACACCATTTTTTTCTGCAACTGGTAAAATTTTAGACAAAGCATTCATACAATTTTTCATACCGGTTTCATCATCCATGCCTTCTCGCTTTCCTGTAAAACAAATTAAATTCTTGTAGCCTGCTTTTGCCATAACAGGAATCGTTTCTGCATATTCTTTAATCAATTGTTCGTGATAGGTAGGATTATTTAATCCTTTATTCAAATTATTATCCCCTGCCGTATAACACATAGAAGCATATACACCATGCTTTTGCATGATTGGCCAATCAGCAGGTTTGGTAAGATCAATCGCATTGAATCCAATTTCTTTTACTGCAATGCATAATTCATCCAAGGAAAGATAATTGAATGTCCATCGAGAAACAGAATGATTGATATTTCCTTTTAATGCGAAATTCTCGGAGTGATGATTCTTATCTGCAAAAGAAAAAGCAGAAGCAGCGCCAATTCCCATTGCACCCAACGCAATGTTTTTGATAACCTCTCTTCTTGATTTATGTTGTGCCATTTTTGTGGATTGAAATATTATGCAGTTGCAACTTTCTTTCTGCGCATATAGATATTTAAACCTGCAAAAGCAATGATCAGAACCAAAGGAATGATCAATGTGGCATTAATAATTTCAGGTCCGGCAGATTTTTTTGCTTGGACTAAAACATTTGCCATGTCAGCATCTGAAGTACCTGCGGGAACTTTAGCAGCAACTAATCTGTCATAGAATCCTCCCATAAAAATCATATAAACAGAAACGGCAAACATGCCGGCACCGCCCATTAAATTAATACCGACTGCTCCTGTTTTCGGTAAATTTTCAGAAACAAATCCTAACATAGTTGGCCAGAAATAACAAACACCCATTCCGAAAATGATTGCACCAACAAATAACATATTACCGTTTGTATGACTTAAAAGATATAATCCGACTGCTGCTAAAACTGCGGAAATTAATAATACACCTTGCGGTGAAAATTTATGAACAACAGGACCCGCAAAACCTCGTCCCACTACCATGATACCCGTTTCGATGGTTAATAGAAGAATCGCATTGTCGCTCACATTCTTTAATAAAACATCGATCCATTGGCCTGTAAATAATTCGGTGATCGCCGTACCGAACATACAGATGATCATAAATAAGAAAAGCGGATTCAATAACGCTGAGTACATGTCTGAAGTTGAAACACCGCTCGATACTCTCTCCGTTTTAGGAAATTCCAATTCATAAAATAGATAGCCATACAATGCAGCAGGAATAAGCATTACGCCTACCTGCATTTGTGTACCCAATCCTATTTTATTGAAAAGGAAAACGATCAATGTTCCGATTACAATCCCTCCGGGAAACCATAAATGAAAATGATTCAGTTTGGTTGTTTTATTATCAGGATACAATGATGTGACCAATGGATTACAAGCAGCTTCTACAGTTCCGTTCGCTATACCGATCAATAAAGTTGAGATGAATAATGTCCAATAACCACTTGCAAAAATGGTCAATAATATTCCTGCCAAATGAAAGATAAAAGCCATCACCAACAGCTTTTTCATTCCAATAATGTCAACCACAATACCACCAATAACAACTGCCAATGGAAATCCCCAGAATGCTGTTGCTGCAATGGTTCCCAATTCTGTAGCTGTTAAATGAAAATCAACCCCCTGCTGATTTAAAACTCCGGCTCGGATTCCGAATGATAAAGAAGTAACTAATAAAGCCAGACAACTGGCCACAAATAATTTGTTTCGTTGGATGTTAGTTGGCATGATCGTTAAGTTAGATTTACTCGTTTTTGAGAAAAGAGATTTAAATGTAATTTTTTATTTTCGAATAACAATTCCCGCTTCTAACATTTTTGATAAATATCAATTACTGATTTTGTTTTAAAGCTGAAAATTTTTTTATTACTTCATCTTCCTATTATTACGATCTTTAAAAACTAAATGCTGTCATTATGAAAAGAAAATTAAGATATGGAATGATTGGCGGAGGAAAAGATGCATTCATAGGTGCCATTCACCGCATAGCTGCCAATATGGACGGATTGATTGAATTATCCTGCGGCGCACTAAGCATCAATCCTGATATAGCAGTTGATTCAGGAAGGTCACTATTCTTGAATGAAGACAGGATCTATCTCAATTTCGAAGAGATGATCAAAAAAGAAAGTCAATTACCTGCAGATAAAAGAATTGATTTTGTAACTATTGTAACCCCCAACTTCGCACATTTTGCACCGGCCATGATGGCATTGGATCATGGATTTCATGTAGTGATAGAAAAGCCCATTGCATTTTCTTTGGATGAAGCAAAACAATTAAAACAAAAAGTAGAAGAAACAGGATTATTGCTTTGCTTAACACATACTTATTCAGGTTATCCAATGGTGAAACAGGCCAAAGCAATGGTGAAAGAGGGTATGTTGGGAAAGATCAGAAAAGTGTGGGTGGAATATCCGCAAGGGTGGTTAAGTAAATTGAGTGAAAGAGAAGGCAATGCACAAGCCGCATGGAGAACGGATCCCAAGAAAAGCGGTAAGGCAGGATCGATGGGAGATATCGGAACACATGCAGCTCATTTGTCAGAATATATTACCGGTTTACAGATAACAGAATTATGTGCCGATCTCAATATCATGGTAGAAGGGAGAGCATTGGATGATGATGGTAATGTATTATTGAAATTTAATAATGGTGCAGCCGGAGTGTTAATGGCATCGCAGGTTGCAGCAGGTGAAGAGAACGCATTGAAGATTCGAGTGTATGGAGAAAAGGGTGGTATTGAATGGGCGCAACATGAACCCAATACTTTAATCGTAAAATGGTTAGATGCGCCGGCACAAATTTTAAGAGCCGGAGCAAATTATGGAGGAACTTTATCAAGTTACGCAACAAGCAATTGCAGAACTCCAGGTGGACATCCGGAAGGTTATCTCGAAGCATTTGGAAATATTTATAACAATTTTGCACAAACATTATCTGCTAAGATTGAAGGCATACAAGCATCTAAAGAAAATTTAGATTTTCCTTCTGTTGAAGATGGCATTAGAGGAATGGCATTTATTGATGCTGTTGTTGCTTCTTCAAAGAGCGATAAAAAATGGACAAAATTTGAAGTATAGTTGATGATGATGATTGTTCAAATGCTGGTCAAATAAAAAATTATGACAACAATTAAAGGTCCCGCTATTTTTTTAGCACAGTTTATGGGAGACACTTCTCCTTACAACAATTTAAAAGATATCTGCAAATGGTCTGCAGCATTAGGTTACAAGGGTGTGCAAATTCCAACATGGGATGCACGTTGCATCGATCTGCAAAAAGCCGGTGAAAGTAAAACATACTGCGAAGAATTAAAAGGAATCGTGCATGAGGCCGGATTGGAAATAACAGAATTATCAACGCATTTGCAAGGACAATTGGTTGCAGTGAATCCCGCTTATGATGCATTGTTTGATGGCTTTGCTCCAGAATCAGTAAGAGGAAATAATAAAGCAAGAAGTGAATGGGCGACACAACAATTAAAATATGCAGCAAAAGCATCACACTGGTTAGGACTCAATGCCCATGCTACTTTCAGTGGAGCATTGTTATGGCATACGATGTATCCCTGGCCGCAGCGTCCTGCCGGATTGGTTGAAACAGGTTTTACAGAATTAGCAAAAAGATGGTTGCCCATATTAAATGTGTTTGATGAATGCGGTGTGGATGTTTGTTATGAAATTCATCCCGGAGAAGATTTGCATGACGGTGTTACTTATGAAATGTTTTTAGATAAAGTGAATCACCATCCTCGTGCATGTTTGTTGTATGATCCATCACATTTTTTATTACAATGTTTGGATTACAAAACATATATCGATCATTATCATCAACGCATCAAAGCATTTCATGTAAAAGACGCCGAGTTCAATGCATCAGGAAAACAAGGTGTATATGGTGGTTACCAAAACTGGATTGATCGTGCAGGACGTTTTCGTTCTTTGGGGGATGGCCAGGTTGATTTCAAATCCATTTTTTCCAAATTAGCATCATACGATTATAAAGGATGGGCTGTTTTGGAATGGGAATGTTGCATTAAGAATTCAGAAGATGGCGCAAAAGAAGGCGCTGCATTTATCCGCGATCATATTATTACTGTTACAGAAAAAGCTTTTGATGATTTTGCAGGAACCGGTGCAGATGAAAATTTTAATCAACGTATTCTGGGAATTGATTGATAATTTTACATTTCGAAATTCTATTACATAACAATGTTGTGATAACATTAAAAATTAAAAATTTATCGATGAAAAAGTATTTAGCAGCAATGGCGGCAATTCTATTAATGACTGCATGCGGAAGTAGTGAAAGCAAACCAGCACCCGGTGCAGAAAAAGTAGTGGATAACAGTTCTAATCCTGATTATCAGAAAGGATTGGCATTGATCGCAAAAAATGATTGTTTGACCTGTCATAAAGTATCTGAAAAATTAGTGGGTCCTGCTTACAGAGATGTCGCCAATAAATATACAAGTGCAGATATATCGATGTTGGCTGATAAAGTAATGAAAGGCGGATCTGGTGTTTGGGGACAAATTCCTATGGCACCTCATGCTGCATTATCAAAAGAAGACGCTGAACAAATAGTAAAATATATTCTGTTACTTAAAACCAAATAAACATGCGCCATTTTTTTTTACTTGCAATCGTTTCAACCTCGTTTTTGTTTTGCAACGCACAAACAAAAAACGAAAAGGGTTGGGTTTCTTTATTTGATGGTGTTTCAACCAAAGGTTGGCACAGTTACGGCAAACCCGCTCCGGGTAAGGCCTGGCAAGTAGAAGATGGTGCGATACATTTAAGTGCTGCTGCAAAAAAAACTTATCAAACTAATGGCGGTGGCGATTTGGTTACCAACGATGAATTTGAAAATTATGATTTGAAATTAGAATGGAAAATTTCCAAAGATGGGAACAGCGGTATCATTTTCAATGTGCATGAAGAAGCACCCTTGTATGATGAAAGCTGGAGAACAGGAATGGAGATGCAAATATTGGATAACGATGGTCATCCCGATGGAAAAATTCACAAACATCGTGCAGGTGATCTATATGATTTGATCGCATGTTCAAAAGAAACAGTCAAAGCAGTTGGTGAATGGAATGAAGTTGAAATCATCTGTAACAAAGGGAAATTAGAATTAAAACTTAACGGCACAACTGTGGTTTCAACAACTATGTGGGATGATAATTGGAAAAAATTGATCGCAGAAAGTAAATTTAAATCAATGCCAAACTTCGGAACATTTACAAAAGGAAAAATTGCTTTGCAAGATCATGGGAATGATGTTTGGTTCAGGAATATTGTGATCAAGAAATTATAATAAATTCATTTTTATAAAAAGCCATTTGACAAAAAGATCAGATGGCTTTTTTTATTTGTAAACACGCATCCATTAAATGTTTTTAACTTAGCCGGATGGAATTATTGAATGATGAATATTTTATGCGTGAAGCTTTGAAGCAGGCAGAACTTGCATTTGAAAAAGATGAAGTGCCTGTTGGTGCTGTCGTGGTCGTCAACAATAAAATAATTGCAAGGGCTTATAATCAGGTTGAATTGTTGAATGATTCAACTGCTCATGCAGAAATACTCGCACTTACATCTGCCTATCAAGCATTAGGTGCAAAATATTTACCTGAAGCAACCTTATATGTTACACTCGAGCCTTGTTTAATGTGTTGTGGTGCTATCTTTTGGGGAAAGATCGGAAGGATCGTGTATGGCGCCAGCGATGAAAAGAATGGCTTCAAGCGCATTGCAAAAGAGGCATGGCCGTTTCATCCAAAAGCAGAATTGGTAAAAGGTGTTTTAGAAAATGATTGCGCTTTTTTAATGAGATCGTTCTTTAAAAATAAAAGATAGCAATAAAAATCCCGCTCTTATGGCGGGATTTTTATATATGATTTAACCAATCAATTTAAGATTCAACGGATCCCACTTAATCGCTCTTTCTTTAAAATAACTATCGTTACAAAGCAATGCAGGAGCCGCTGCACGATAACCAAACAATGCATCTTCTTTAGAAACAGCACCCGTTCTGATGCAGGTAAAGAAGTGATTGAAATGGTCATAGTGCGCGCCTTTATAACCATCTTCTGCTTTGAACACAGTTGTATCAGGCGGCAACATTTTTTTTCTTTCGTAATTGGAAGCATCCTGATTAGTTTTTGTTTTCAACAAAGGATCATCAACAGCAGCATACGATTTATTTTTAGTGAGTGTGACTTTATCCCACTCTACATTCATGGATCCTTCATTACCCACCAATCTTAAATAAGTATTATCTGCAGTACCATCTACAAAATTCACTCGCAGTGATAAATTAAATGCAGGATGTGCATTGGTTTCAGGATAATCAAACATGCCCAATAAAATATCAGGGACTTCCCTTCCATCTTTCCAATAACGTATCCCACCGGTTGCCATTACTTTATTTGGCCCAATTGAATTAGTGATGAAATGTAAACTTGAAAATAAATGCACAAAGAGATCACCCGAAACACCCGTTCCGTAATCCCTATAACAACGCCATCTGAAAAAACGTTTTGCATCAAAAGGTCTGTCAGGCAAATTATGTTCAAACACTTTCCAGTCAACAGTTTTTTCCGATGCATCCGCAGGAATATCATATTGCCATGCACCCCATGGAGAATTACGAGCCCAAAAACCTTCTGCATAATTTAATTTACCGATCGCACCTGCGGCTAATAATTCTTTTGCCTTTTCATTGCCCAGAGAGCTCATGCCCTGACTTCCCACCTGAAATACAACTTTATTTCTGTTCTGTGCTTCCACAACAGCGGCGCCTTCTGTAATATCATGCACCATTGGTTTTTCACAGTACACATGCTTACCGGCATTCATCGCCGCAACGGAAATATCTTTATGCCAATGATCGGGAGTTGCAACAATCACCGCATCCACATCTTTTCGATTAATGATATCATGAAAATCTTTTGTTGTATAAATATCATTCCCATATTTCTTTTTTGCGTCCGCCAATCTTCCGTCATATAAGTCACAGGCCGCAATTAATTTAATGCCGGGCAAAGTGATTGCCGTGTTAGCATCGGCGCTGCCCATACCGCCTGCGCCAATCAATGCAATTTGAATATGGTCATTCGCACTGATCTTATTTTTTCTGATTAATTCAATAGTGCTTTCTGGTGATGCCGCATTTCCGATAGCAGGCAATAATGCAGCAGCAGCAATTGATTTAGAAAATTTGTTGATAAATGAACGTCTTGATTGAGATGAATTTTTTTTGTCCATAGCAGAATCGTTTCGAGATGAGGAATAATATTCAAAGAATGAATTTAAACTAAAAACAGTTAACACAAAATATATAGTCTTTAAATTTTGATTGGCTAAATTTGTAATCCTTTCATTCATCAAATAAAAATATCGTTATGGCATTTACATTACCCGCATTACCTTATGCTCACGAAGCATTAGAACCGCATATTGATACATTGACCATGCAAATACATCATGGCAAACATCATCAGGCTTATGTTGACAATCTGAACAAAGCAATTACAGGCACGCCTAATGAGGGAAAAAGTTTGGAAGAATTGGTAAAACATGCAGGTACTATTTCTCCTGCTGTTCGTAATAATGGTGGTGGTCATTGGAATCACAGTTTCTTTTGGGAAAGTTTGGCTCCTAAGGCTGGAGGAACTCCAGATGGTGCATTGGCTGATGCAATTACTACTGCATTCGGTTCATTCGATGCATTCAAAGAAAAATTTGCCGCTGCAGGATTAACCCGTTTTGGAAGCGGCTGGGCTTGGTTATTAGTGAAGGATGGCAAATTAGAAATATCATCAACACCCAATCAGGATAATCCTTTGATGGATGTTGCTGATGTAAAAGGAACACCTATTCTTGGTGTGGATGTTTGGGAACATGCCTATTATTTGAAATATCAAAATCGCCGTGCTGATTATCTGGGTGCATTCTGGAATGTAGTGAACTGGAATAAAGTTGCAGAACGTTTTGCTGCTGCGATATAATCAATCAAAAAATATTCTACTTTTAAATCCTCTTGAACAAAGAGGATTTTTTTATTGCTAAAACAACCATATGAGACTTACTGTTTATTCCTTATTCGTTTTGCTTTTACTTAGTTCTTGCTCCGGAAATACTAAAAGGGTTTTAGTTATTGCTAAAGGATCAATACATATAAATGCTGATACTATCACAATTAAGGATGGTGGAGGAACTAATGAAATGCCCACAGACTTTGCTCATGAACCAAAAACATTGCGCCTGATTCTAAAAAAAGATGATGGTAATGTTACCATTGATATTGATAGCGACGGCGACGGATATTTTTTATTGAACGGAAAGAACGATACCATCATTGGCAGTTTCCAAAAATATGGCGTGCCAAGCGATACTTATACAACGGTTTCACAAGATGCATTAAAAAAAGCGATTGATTCTTTACAATTATTGGTTCAAAATAAAAATGTATCTCCGGCCAATAGAAATTATTTTATACTCCCTTATCAGGCTGCAAAGATCACTAATAATTTAGATGCATTTATGGTAACGCCTTATCATCGCATGACAAGCATTGAAAAAGTAGGAGATAAAGATCCGGAAGTGTATCGTTTCTGGAGCATCAAAGAAATCAGAGAAACCATCGAGAAATTAAAAGCAATGACGGTTTCGAAGGATTAAGGAACAGGATCGTGCCCATGTCCTCCCCATGGATGACAGGATGCTATTCGTTTTATCGCTAACCATCCTCCTTTGAATAATCCATATTTCTTTAATGCCTCAATGGCATATTGCGAGCAGGTTGGTGTGTATCTGCATTTTGGTCCAATGGCAGGAGAAATCACATACTGATAAAATTTTATCAGCAGTATGAAAGGATAACTAAGTATTTGCAACAGAATTTTCATTCAACTGTTTTATCAGTTTATCAATTACCATCGGCAATTTATTTTGCAAGGTTTCAAGATCTGTTAAACTCTTTTCTACATATAAAAAAAATAAAATAATTTTTTTATTTTTTGATGATGCAAATTCAATCAAAGGTTGTTTGTTCAACCGATATGCTTCACGCAACAATCTTTTAATTCGGTTTCTGTCAACAGCTTTTTTAAAATTTCTACTGCTCACTCCCACGCCAACTTTTACAGGAAAATCAAGATCAATATTCACTTCGTTATAAAATACTTTCACCGGAAAAACAGAAACAGATTTGCCAACTGTAAACAATTGATCCATCAATTTGCGGCTCTTTAATTTTTCCTTTGATTGATATGAAAACAACTTTGCCATCAACTAAATCTATAAAACTAAAAAAGCCCCACCAAAAGATGAGGCTAAATATTTTTGCGGACAGAGCCCGATTATTATTTTAATCCTTTCTCGTCAGAAATAGTTAATTTCTTACGGCCCTTCGCTCTGCGGCTGGCTAATACCTTGCGGCCATTGGCAGTTTGCATACGTTTACGGAATCCGTGAACAGATTTACGACGACGTGTATGCGGTTGAAATGTACGTTTCATGATAATTTTATTTTACTAACCCGATAATATGATTTCAACTTCAACGGCGGCCACCATGCCACAGTTTTGTGAAAGGACGGCGAAGGTAAGGACTTGAACTTAATTTTTGAAAGATTTGAGCCAGAATTTTTGTGTTTCAGGCTGTAAAATAACAATTTAGCACTCGTTGCGTCGCACTCTTGTACGATTTTATCGCTATTGAGCTGATAAATCAAGGTGTTTAGATGCAATTTTCTTCCCAAAAAACACTTCTGCATGTTTATCAAAATCAGCAACCGAATCGGTTGTATAAAATTCAATTCGTTGCTGTTTATTGCATCTTTCTTCCATTTCGGGATGACGAGTTAAATAATTTTCTAACCCATTTGCAACAATTTCTCCTTGCGAAACTATCGTTGTTCCAACAGGTGTATACTCTTTTATTTTATCGATCAATAAAGGATAATGTGTGCAGGCCAATAAAATGGTGTCAATTTTTTCTGATTGATGCATTAAATGATCCAAATGCTTTTTTACAAAATGATCAGCGCCTTTCGATACATGTTCATTCGTCTCAATTAATGGAACCCAGATAGGACAAGCTTCCTGATACACTTTTACTTCAGGGAAAAATTTAGCAATCTCAATCGGATAAGATTCTGATACAACCGTTCCCGTTGTTCCTAAAATACCGACATGATTTGTTTCAGAAAATTTTCCGATGATTTCTGTTGTTGGTCTGATCACACCTAACACTCTTTTTGTTGCATCGATTTTTGGCAGATCATTTTGCTGAATGGTCCTCAAAGCTTTTGCAGATGCAGTATTACACGCCAATATCACCAACGAACAACCTTGTTTAAAAAACCATTCAACACACTGTAATGTGTATTGATAGACAGTTTCATAACTACGCGAACCATATGGCGCTCGGGCATTATCTCCCAAATACAAATAATCGTATTGCGGAAGTTTATCGACTATTTCTTTTAAAACAGTTAATCCGCCATAACCGCTGTCAAAAACGCCAATCGGACCTTTCACTTGCATGTCACAAAAATAAGAACCATCCTGCGAAATGCAGGATGGTTCTTTATTCAAAATAATGTATCAATTAATGTTTAACAGCAGGCTTTGTAGCAGGTGCAGATGGTTTTGTACCTGTATCGGTTGTGCCTACAGGTAATCCCTGTGCTTTTAAAGCATCGGTAACTTCTTTAGGCAAAGTCAATTTTAATTTCTGAGCTACTTTAATAGAAATATTATCTCCCAATCCGCCGGGAATCACGCAAGCTTCTTTCTTTAACACCCAAGTATATTTTTGTTCAGCAACAACTTCCTGAAATGCCGCATAGACTTTTTCCAAATAAGGTTGCAATAACTGATTTTGCTTTGCCTGTAATGCTTGTTGCTGATATTGTTGCCAGTTTATAATTTTATTATAATGAGCAGCAATTTCTTTTTGCATGATGGCTCTAACGCCGCCTGGCATGGTAGCAGAATCTTTCTTATACACACTATCCTTACGTTTGAATTCACTTAATTCATAATCGTACTCTGTCTTCAAAGAATCCTGCGCGTATTGATCAAGGGCGGTTTGCACTTTCTGAATGTCGGGAAACAATCCTAACACACTTTCTTCATCAAATACGCCGATTTTTATTTGTTGCGCTTTAGTGCTGTTTGAAAAAACAAGGCTTACTGTAAAAGCCACACACACTACTAAAATTTTTTTCATTGTCGTTTTTTTATTTTGTTGATGGTTGGTTTAGTTCTTGATCCCTAATTCTTTAAGAACATCATCGCTTTTGTCCAATTTCGGGTCGGCAAATATAACGGTAATTCCTTCACTTTTATCGAGTACAAAATTGTAAGAACGGGCTACTGCAATTTTTTGAATGGCATTATACACTTTATCCTGCACAGGCTTTACCAATCTTTGTCTTTCTTTAAAAAGGTCGCCCTCATAGCCAAATCTCCTTTTCTGCAATTCTCTCACTTCTTTTTCTTTATTAAATAACTCCGTCTCTCTTTTTTTCTTCAGCTCTTCACTCAGCATAAACTGTTCTGCATCATAATTTTTGTACATCCTGTCTAATTCGGCTTGTTTATCATCAATTTCTTTTTGCCATTGCGAAGAAATGTCTTTCAGTTTTTTATCCGCATCCTTATACTCCGGGATTTTATCCAAAATGTATTTTGTATCAATTACAGCATATTGTTGTGCAATACATTCACCTGCAACAATGAACATGATGTAAGTGAACAGAATAATTTTTTTCATACGGAAATTATTAATGATGATAAGATATTATTCCGGTTCAAAGCCTAACATGAAAGTAAACTTAGACGCATTCTTTAACGGCGTGCCGGGTTGTATCCTGTCTAAACCTATGCCATAATCAAATCCCAGTAAACCAAACATCGGCAGAAAAAATCGCATACCTACGCCTACTGAGCGTCTCAGCAAAAATGGATTATATTGTTTAATATCATACCAGCCATTTGCTGCTTCGAAAAATGCCAAACCATAAATAGTGCTGCTTGGATTAAGACTTAACGGATAACGCAACTCCATCACATATTTATTAAACATGGTGAAATATTGACTTGCTCCGGATTGATCAGGGTTTATTTTTACATCAGAGGTTTGATATACAGGATAACCTCTTTGTGAAATGATATCATATCCCAATAAAGCATATTGATTACTTAAACCGGCATCACCCAATTGATAGCGTTCGAAAGGAGATATTTCGAGTTTGGGATTAAACCTTCCCAGAAATCCAAACTTCGCTGCGACTTTTAATATCAAAGCTTTATTATGTTCTGCTCCTGAAAAATTTGTTAATGGCACATACCACTCGCTGTTAAAACGCCATTTATGATACTCAATCCATGTATATGGATTTGCCTTGTTTACTACATCCGGGTTTATCAGAGAATATGGAGGTGTTATCTGAAGACTTAATAAAAAATTAGAGCCACCCGTCGGAAATGTTGTTCCCATTACAGAAGAACGTTGTACTGCAAATTTTAAACTGAAGTTATTGGAGAACCCGTTATTAAATCCGGGCAACCCGATGGGGCTGATATAATAATTCACCAACTGATACCGCACATAACTTACACCAACAGATCCGGAGAAATAGTTATCAGGCCAGTTTAATTGTTTACCCAGACTGACTGTTGTACCCGTTGTTCTTAAATAAGAATTGTTGGCTGCAGAACTCGAATATGTTCCTGTTGCCGGATTGTATGCATTGGAATATTTTGTATCGTATATAGAAAACGTAAATGAATTTCTTTTTTTGCCGCCTAACCAAGGTTCGGTAAAAGAAAAATTATACGACCGGAAGGCTTTACCATTACTTTGAATTCGGAAACTCACTTTTTGACCATCACCCATCGGAAGCGGATCCCATGCATCTTTTTTGAACAAATTTCTTGCAGAGAAATTATTGAAGGTAATACCTACTGTTCCGGTTAAGCCGATTGTTCCACCCCAGCCTGCACTGAGCTCTAACTGATCACTCGATTTTTCTTCTACTGAATAATTAATATCAACAGTTCCGTCTTCGGGATTGGGAACAGGAGTTGGGGTGATTTTTTCCTGATTGAAGAAATTCAATTGTCCGATCTCACGAATAGAACGCATCAGATCCTGCCTGCTGAATTTTTCTCCCGGGATAGTTCTGATCTCTCTTCTGATCACATACTCCTTTGTTTTTTCATTACCTGCAATACGAACATTTTTGATGGTGGCCTGCGGACCTTCAACAATTCTTATTTCAAAGTCGATCGTATCATTATATACAGCTGTTTCAACAGGATCGGTCCTGAAAAATAAATAGCCATCGTCCATATACAAACCGTTCACATCACCGCCCTCTGGAGGGCCGCCACCTTTACCTAATCTTTTATTCAGCAATTCTAAATTATAGGTATCACCTTTTCTGATTCCGAGAATGGTGCTTAACAGAGAATCAGGATATTTCGTATTTCCTCTCCAACTGATATTTCCAAAACGGTATTTATGACCCTCATTCATTTTAAGGTCAATGTTCAAAGCTCCCTGCGGATTATGATATACCGTATCTCTTTCAATAACGGCATCACGATAACCCAATGAATTGTAATAGTCTAATATTTTTTCCTTGTCTTCTGTATATTTTTTATCACTGAATTTAGCGGATGAAAATAAATTCATACGTACATACGGTCTCAGTAGCTGTTTTGTATATGTGTAAGTAAGATACCCGCGGTCTTGCAAATAATCATCAAAACTGTATTTATGCGGAGGAACAAAACCACCGAAGTCTTCTGGGGGATAAAGTGTTAACCGTGTTTGTTCTTTGGTTCCTTTTAATTGCTTTTTTATTTTAGATTCAGCAACAGTATTTCCTACAATGTTGATATTGTTGATGCGCACTTTTGTGCCTTTATCAATATTAAAAGTAACGGTAACAGAATTATTGATGGAACTGTCTTTCTTTTCATCAATCTTTACTGTAATGTTTTGAAACCCTTTCTCAGCATAATATTTATTGATTGCTTCAACCGTTGAGCGTTTCATGTTTTCGGTAACTACACGGCCTGAAACCAATCCTGCTTTACCCAAAAGATCATCACTTTCGCCTTTACGAATTCCTTTAAAATAAAATTTTCCCAGTCGCGGTCTTTCTGTTACATCAATTTCCAAGCTGATATTTTTGCCTTCAATTTTTGTAAAATATACCTGCACATTACTGAAATAATTTTGTTGCCAAAGCTTATTGATCGATTTTGAAATATTATCGCCGCCCGGAATTGTAATTTCATCCCCCACGTTAATGGAAGCGATTGACAACAAAAGGTTCTCATCAAAATATTTATTACCTACAACTGTGATAGCTGCGATCTTATATTTTTTTGGGATTTTTTGATTCAAGATATTAACAAGATCTGCCTCAATAGATGTGATAGTTGTGTCAGAAGTTTTTTCCTGCGAGTACACCAACGAACTAACCAAGCTTGAAACGAAAACCAGCACTAAAAATTTGTACACTTTCTGCATCCGGTTGGGGTTTATAAATATTATTGCTGAAAGGAATGCATGGTTAGCGGCTTTCAACAGTTGTTTTAGCATTTAAGTTGGGCAAATTAAAGCGGAATATTTAAAAGTCTTTGTTAAATCAACTCAACGTGGTTGAATATCTGCTGTCAGGAGGTTAAATGTGCCTCTTTTTGTATTTGTTTTCCTGTTTTTCCAAAGCGCCTTTCTCGGAATTGGAAGTCAATAATGGCCTCATATAAATTTTCTTTTCTGAAATCGGGCCATCGTGTATTGGTGAAATAAAGTTCCGCATACGCCAACTGATATAATAAAAAATTACTGATCCTGTACTCCCCGCTGGTGCGGATCATCAATTCAGGATCAGGGAAATTGCTCGTTGTAAGATAATGTTCTACGGTATTTTGATCAATTGTTTCAGGATCTATCCTGCCTGCTTTAACATCCATTCCAATTTTCTTTACGGCATTCACCAATTCCCATCTGCTACTGTAACTCAATGCCATTATAAGGTTCAGCCCGGTATTGTGACCTGTTAATGCTATTGCTTCTTGTAAGGCTTTTTGCGCAGAATCTGGCAACATCTCCATATTACCGATCATGTGCATCCTGATATTATTTTTATTAAGAATGGGAACTTCTTTTCTGATGGTATCGACCAATAATGCCATTAATCCATCCACCTCGGTTCTTGGGCGATCCCAATTTTCAGTGCTGAAAGCATATAATGTAAGGTATTCAACACCCAATTCGGCACAGCCTTCTACTATGTTTCGAACACTTTCTACGCCGTGAAAATGACCATACAAACGTTCCTGCCCCTTTTCTTCAGCCCATCTTCCATTACCATCCATGATAATGGCAATATGTTTGGGTAGACGTGTTTTATCAATTTGTTCAATCAATGGCCGCATGTATAATTCTGCCTTTTGTTGCGCAAAAATAGTAAAAGCATATCGTTTATCGGAAGAAACCTGATTTACTTGGAAGTAGGGCAGCGATAGGATTGGATATTAAATGAAATGCCAAATTGAAGCGTTACATAAGAATCATATTGGCCATTGCCTCTTTGTCTGCCTTTTACACCAATGGCCGTTCCGGTTTCATAGCTTCTGTCTTGTAATAAAAAACCGACTGAAGGATTACCATTTGCATCGGGAGGGAATGCATCAGGTGCATAAGTGCCGCTTACATCGTCAAGATATTTTGTTGTCGTAAAACGATAAGATAGTTCACCAAAAAAATTAATGCGTTCATTCAATGCTTTTTTGAATCCTATTCCAATAGGGATACAAATAGCCACATTTTTATAGGGTGCAAAACCCGGATACAACGGACTTCCCTGACCTTCGGTTCCGATATTTCGCAGATAATATTTTTGTCCGTTTAAATAAGCATATGGATCAAATGAAAAAGCCCCGATGCCAAGACTCACATACGGAGTAAAGCTATACTCAGGAAAACCAGGATAGAATTTGAAAAAATTAAAATCGCCGCTTACGCTTAGTTCCCAAACATTTGTATTGAAACTGAGATTACGCCGCTTCTGTACAGGGTTTTGGCTATAAACATCTGAATAAGCGAGAAATGCATAATTACCCGAAATTTTAAATCCGATATAATTGTTGTATTGTTTTCTGTAAAATCCGCCGGCTGCAAATTTTGGATGGCTGATATTGGTAGTTGTGTTGAGATCGCCAAAATAAGTTCCAGCGCCTATTGAAATACCAATTTCACCGGCATGCACAAAACTTTCTGTACGCTGCGCCTGCACTGCAAATAATACAAAAAGAAATGAGATGGTATGACTCAGTTTTTTAAACATATTCAGTGCTGCGTTTTGCTGCAATAAAGGTGAAATTTTTACAGATAGCTAAAAAGTTAATTTCTCTTGTCTAATCCCCATGTTAATTTGGTTCTTAGTGTTGAGAGAAAACTGTTTTCATTCAATCGGATTAGATTAACTGAAAATTTTTCTTTTTTAACTGCTAACTGTATATTGATATCAACAATTTCTCTTCTTGAATCCAGTACACATATAAACTGGTCTGATCTTCCTTCCACTTCAAAAGAAATAACGCTGTCATCTGCCACAACAATAGACCTGACATTCAGATTATGCGGAGCAACCGGCGTAATCACAAAACTGGATGATTCAGGAAATAATATAGGTCCGTTACAACTCATATTATATCCCGTAGAACCGGTTGGAGTAGATACAATCAGACCATCCGCCCAATAGGTGTTTAAAAACTCTCCGTTGAGATAAGTATGTACTTTAATCATCGGCGAGGTATCTCTTTTGTGAATCGCAAATTCGTTTAATGCAAAAGGTGCATTGCCGAATAAAGGCTGATTGGCGTCCACATGTATCAAACTTCTTTTATCAACAATAAATGTTCTGTTCACCAATGCATCTACTGCAATTGATAATTCGTCTCGACTGATACTTGCCAAAAAACCCAATCTTCCGAAATTGATACCCAATATCGGAATATTGCTGTCTTTCACAATGGTTACGGCATCTAAGATTGTCCCGTCCCCGCCAATTCCTATCAAACATTCTACATCTTTATCCAGATCTTCGGCTAACTGAAATGTTGTGAGTTGTTGCGTTAAGTGTTGAGGCAAAGAAAACTGATCTAATAAGGCATGATAAATGAATACCTGAATTTTATGGATGGCGAGTTCTTCCAGCAAAGCTTGTAAAGAGCTGCCTTGCTCTGCATCTAATCCTCTGCTGTATATCGCTACTTTCATTATTCTGATTTACATTTCTGTTTATTGAAAAAAGATATGTATTATAATTTTAAAAACCACTGCTGGCATGTAAATATAATCCATTCTCTCCGAGTTGATTGAAGCTGTATTCGAAACGGAATACAAGATCATAAATAGAAACCACATCAAAGCCTGCGCCCCATGTGTACATTAGTTTATTATTGAAGAGATTATTATTTATACCAGGGCTGTAGCTATAGCCCACATCGCTATACGCTTTCATATAAACCCTGAAGGGGATTTTATCGTGTGTTTTTGTATGAAAAGGTGTTTTATAAATATATTTAAACAATTCTCTGTACATTGTAAACTTCCCCAATGCACCAGTCGTTCCATCCACAACATAATATTCCATTCCGCGTAATGTGTAATACCCGTAACCAAATAAAGGCTGGTTTACAAAATAGTTTGTTGACGGGAATTTAACTGACAATGCTCCTTCGATACGAAAAAAGGTTTTAGGCAAAATAGGTTTTGCATATAATCCATGAACACCAACCTGCCATAAGTTGGTAATATTATCTAAGCCCCTTTTATAAATATATGCTTCCCCAAAAACACCTTTTGTGGGATAAGCATTATAGTCGTTGTTGTAATACCTGAAAGAATAAGTAAAATCAAGATATTTGATATTGTTCAAGCTGTTAGGATAATACAGCGGGTTAAGTTTTATGATACTATCTGAAACTGATTCACTAGTATAAGCAATACGGAATAAATGCCTGATTCTTTGATCAGGACGGAATGAGTAAGTCAGATCAAATCTTGCTATGTTTTTTGCAAAACCATCCGGCTGGTCGTAGAATAATTGTTTGTTGTTGCTACTTGTTGCATAATTTAATTCTCGTTGCCTTGAATATGTAAATCCCACATTAAATCCCTGAGTCAATTTTTTGTCAATAAACGGAAGACCGTATCGTAATGTTATTTGCTGGTTGTATCCATTGATGAGCCAAATATTCAGATTATCATCTTGACCGCTGAAATTATTCTGTGTGAATTTAATGCCATAGTTTACTCTTTCCAAACTTCTATTCTCCTGTACCCACCATTGATTAAAGTTCCTGTCGACCAACACAAAATAAGGTAAAGGGAAAAAATACCATCGTTCTTTTACATCAATATTGATAAAAACCGTATTTCCTTTTCGTTGAGAAATATATACCGAATCATCCACAAATAAACCTGTGTTATAGATCAATTGTTTTGATTCTATTAATTTCTTTGCAAGATCAGCCGCAGAAATATTATCTCCTTTTTTGAAAGTTGTTTCTCTTATAATAATATACCCTTTTGTTTTTTTATTGCCTGTTATCACAACATCAGCAATCGTGAATATTTCGTTTTTTTCGAAAGGGAGATTATTTGAAACAATTGCCTGTTGATGCATCAGCACCGATGTTGGCTTATCACCATTTCCGGAAAGCATATTGGAAACAGTGGAAGAATGGGTGGTATCTGTGCTTTTTACAGTTTGCCCATAAATATTTTGCTGCAAAAAAATAAACAATAAAACAGCGCACCAATATCTCATCTGTAAACCTGTTATTTAGTAAAAGTAAATGTAAGGGATTGCTTGAACAGGCATGAATTTGTTGTGAAAAATTAACAGCTTCCTTTGATGAAAAAAAATACAGCAGCGGCTGAAGGTTGATAGGTATCAAATGTTCAAATAAGAAATCAGATGATTATAGTTTTCTTTCAATTCATTGGCATATTGTTCTTCACCAAAGTAGTAGCGTATCTGATAATCGTATCGTTGAAAAGTCGCCACAATGTCACTGACTTCTATTTTATTCAATTTAATAGTAACCAATAATAAACCCGAATCGTTTTCAGTCGTGGTGTTAAGTTGCATGATACTGGCCTCATTTGTTTCGACCAATCTGCTTATTTCTCCGAAAGAATAATTTCTCCTCTCCACTTCCAGAACAATAATGCCACCCGGCTCTTCACTGCCTATAAATTTTGCGACCGCTTTCAATAAGAGATTTGTTGGAATAACTCCTGCGAGTTCTGCCTGTTCATTAATAACAGCAACCAAAGAAAGATTAAATTCAGATGCTTGTTGCAGTGCCGCTGAAAAATGTTCATTGATTTTTATACTTGTTTTTATCAACAGGTATTCCAATGAAGCAATGGTATTGCTTTCATCTGTATCGAGCAGGTCATCTTTACTTATCAATCCTGCATATTTTTCTTCTATCACCACGGGCAGATGCATCACTTCATATTCATCCATCAATTGCAGGGCAAGCGATACCTTATCAAATAAATTGACTGTAGGATAATTTGATTGTATGAGTTGTGAGGCTAACATTACTTTCTTTCTGTTATGAATCAGACAACAAAAACTATGCAACAGTTGCAGCGGGCTTTCTCAATTTAGTGAGAAACCTATTCAGTATTTCATTGAACTCATGTGGTACTTCCATCATCGGTGCATGACCGCATTTATCAATAAAATATAATTCACTGTTTGGTATCAGCCTGTTAAATTCTCTGCCCACAAATGGCGGTGTGATGGTATCATTATTACCCCATATCAATAAAGTAGGCTGTTTAACCTGACCTAATTCCTCTCCCAAATTGCTTCGGATGGCACTTTTGGCCAAGGAAAGTACTTTAATTACTTTTAGCCTACTTGTGGTTATTTCAAACACTTCATCCACCAATTCTTTTGTTGCCATTTCGGGGTCATAAAAAGTAAGTGCTGTTTTTTTCTTGATATAATCGTAATCACCGCGTTTAGGATAACTGTCACCCATGCCATTTTCAAACAAGCCGGAACTACCGGTCAATATGAGCGATTTTATTCTTTCAGGATGTTTTAATACATGCACCAATGCAATATGTCCGCCTAATGAATTACCTAAAAGGTTTATATTTTCATATCCCCGTAATTCAATAAATTTCTGAACATGCTTTTCCAATCCGCCAACTGTTGTATGAAAAATATCGAGTTCAAATAAAGGCAATAAGGGTACTATCACTTTATTTGTTTTACGAAAATATTCAATGAGATATTCAAAATTGCTGAGTGCACCGAATAATCCATGTAATAATAATAAAGGTTCTCCCTCTCCTTCCTCCAGGAATCTAAATTTATCTTGTTGTTTTATTTGATACTCCATAATCTATTTCTTAGGCAAGCAGGTAATTCAGTATTACAAATAAAGGCAAATTACAACTAAAAAAATCCAATTACAAGCAGATGTTAATTAAGAAGTAACATGCACCTAATAAAATTACTGCTTTTACATAAAATATCCATTCTGTATAAAACTCAGTTTATGGTTTTACCAATCGTCTCAAAAAAAGTTTCGAGCTCCAAAAACATATCTTTAAAAAAAGGGATGATGACTGCAAAACCGTTAACGATCGCTGGCCCGAAAGGTTCAGTAAATCCATACACTTTTGATTCGTGAATGGTTTCCTGTTTTAATAAGTGAATCTTATCTGCATAAAAAAGGATCACACTGAATACGGTAATATAGATCGCTGCATATAAGACTATTCCTCCCAAACGATTGATCCATCCCATCAGCATAAACTCAACTGTTTTTTGCAGCATGCCTGCCATCAATCTTATCAATAAAATAAACCCAAACATGACTAATAGAAAAGCTATAAAAGGCAGCCATTTAGCAGCAAGATGTGTACTGTGCCGCAACCAATCCGCCACAACAGTTGACAACTTTAGTGCTGCAGCCAATGCAATGATGACTGCAAAAAAAGAAAATATCGCAACAATAAAACCCCTGCTGTAACCTTTGATTACCGCGAGAATTATTAGAATGCAAAAAAATAAGTCGATGATCATTTAGCCAATAACTCTTTTACTGCAGCAGATATTGCTTTGCTATCAGTTTTACCTGCTAATTGTTTAGTAGCTACGCCCATTACTTTACCCATATCTGCAGGAGAAGAAGCACCTGTTTCAGCTATGATCTTTGCAACAGCTTCTTTTAATTCTGATTCGCTGAATTGTTTGGGAAGGAATTTTTCAATGATTTCTATTTCCTCTCTTTCTTTTTTAGCAAGGTCTTCGCGGTTTTGTTTTTCAAAAATTTCTAAAGAGTCTTTACGTTGCTTTACTAATTTCTGCAATAATTTCAATTCGCCTTCTTCGTTGATCTGACCATTGGCGCCGGGTTCTGTTTTCGCTTTGATGATCTCCGCTTTAACGGCACGTAACCCACGTAAAGCCGCTTCATCTTTGGCCTTCATGGCATCTTTCATTTGATCCATTATTTGTGTTTCAAGACTCATAACTTATATTTTAATTAAAGTATTAAACTAAATTCTGTTTTCTTTCATCTGCAATTCTTTGAACTTTTGATAGAACGATTTTGCAAACGTTTTGATCTCATTTACCAAAATCTCATCATGCGTGGCACGATCGTAAGAATCGGCCATTCCCAAAAATGCCTGATAATAAAAATCGGCCATTTCATCCACCATCATTTCGTTGGTCCACAGATCAACGCGTAAAGCACTTTTTTCAGCGCCGTCCCAAAATGCAACCATCATGGCTTTTGCAGCCTGCATATTTTCGATGCTGCTGTCTGATGCAGCCCAGTTAATTTTTTGAGGTACTTTATCCTTGTCTAAATGAACGTCAATTTTAATTGTTGAAGTATGCATGTATCTTATTGTTTGATTATTGTTGAACTGCAAATGTAAGATGAAACTGTTACAGCTTTTTATTCCCTGCAATTTCTGTAATCGATTGCCACATTAGATCAGCCGTTTTATCCCAACTGAATTTTGTTGCTTGTGCAATACCTTCTGTAATCAACTTACTGCGCAATGATTCATCTTTATACAATAGCAGCATTTGTTTTGCAATAGCTTCTGCATCAATGGGGTCGGCGTACAATGCTGCACTGCCGCCGATCTCGGGCAAACTGCTTGTGTTACTCGTTATAACAGGAATACCGCATTGCATGGCTTCAATAAGCGGAACACCAAATCCTTCAAACAAAGAAGGAAACACTATCGCATAAGCCGATGCGGTGATATTTGCCAATTCTTCTTCTGGCAAATAATTTAACAGAACAACATCATCACGATATTTATAGGTCCTCAATTTTTTAAGTACCGAATCATATTGCCATGCCAATCTTCCTGCCACCAATAATTTCATATTGCTGCGTTGCCATTTTTTAAACAATGAAAATGATTTGAGCAGTGTGATCAGATTTTTTCTGGGATGAATGCCGCCAACAAATAAAAAATATTCTTTGTCATCACTATATTTTTCTTTTGCTTTTTGTTGTGATAGAAAATCTATTGGTTGAAAAATATTTTTTGCAGCGCTGGATACCACATTTATTTTTTCAGAAGGAATTTGATATTTCGATACAATATCATTTTTTGAAAATTCAGAAACGGTTGCAATTTTATTTGCCTTGTTTAAGAATTTTTTTGTGAAAGCCCGATAATAATACAAATGATGTTTGGCAATAAGTTTTGGATAATGTTTGAATGCCAGATCATGAACAACAAGTAGCTGCGGAATATTTGTTGTTAAACTGCAAAAACCATAAGGCTGAATTACAACATCAGGCTTGATGGAACGCAATGTCAACGGCAGTTTTACATCGTACCAATATTTGAATGAAAGTGCCTGTCGGGCCTTTGGTGAAACAATGACAGGTTTGATATTGGATGAAAAAATAAATTGCAGATCGAATGGCCGGTCAAAAATAAAAATGAATTCATGCTCGGGATATTTTTTTGCCATACGCCTGAATATTTCCTGCACAAAATATCCGTATCCTTCTAAATGATCTTTTTGTAAAAAAATGGTGTTGACTGCAATGCGCATACTGCTCAAAAGTAGTTACATTATTTTTAGTTGAATAAAGATTTGAACGTTGAAGTGTGCGACCTGCCTTTGCCGGCAGGCAGGAGCAACTTCAATCAATTATTATTCTACAGCTTACTACAAAAAATTATTTCTTTTGTTTATCGGCCCATGCATCCATTTTCTTTTCTACGATCTCGAGCGGCATACAACCATCTTTTAAAAACTCATCATGAAAAGCAGAGAGTTGAAAATTATCACCCAATTGTTGCTGATATTTATTTCGCAGTTCACGGATTTTTAATGCGCCAATCTTATAACTCAATGCCTGACCGGGAATGGCCATATAACGTTCAATCTCAGCAGTAGCGCCCTCTTCGCTGATAGGTTCATTGTCCATCATGTATTTGATAGCCTCTTCGCGTGTCATTCCTTTTGTGTGAATGGCCACATCAACCACTAAACGAATGGCGCGGTGAATTTCATCTCCCAATGCACCCATGTATTGATACGGATCGGTATACAAACCCAATTCTTTTCCCAAGCTTTCGCAATACAAGGCATAACCTTCTTGGTAAGCGCCATATCCTAAAAAGCGACGGAACTTAGGTAACTTATTATTTTCCATTTGTAATGAAATCTGAAAATGATGACCGGGAATGGCTTCATGCAAAAACAAACTTTCCATTCCGCTTGTTGTATTGAATTTTGTAGCATCTAAAATGGGGACATAAAAAATTCCGGGGCGAGATCCATCCGGTGAGCCCGCATTATACTCTGCACTTGCACTCGCTGCACGAAATGCTTCTGTTTGTCTAATTTCAAATTTCGACTTAGGAACTCTTCCAAACATCTTTTTTAAATTGGGTTCCATCTTTGCATGAATAGTGTGAAAAGCATTCAACACTTCGTCCGGTGTTTTATACGGCATGAACTGTTTATCTGTTTTCATGAATTCAAAAAAAGATTTCAGGTCGCCCTTAAACCCCACCGCGTTTTTTAAACTATCCATTAAGCCGCGAATCCGTTTTACTTCAGATAATCCTGTATTATAAATTTCATCTGCAGTTTTGTTTGTCGTTGTCCATAATGCAATATCATAATTATACAATGCAGCACCATTGGGTAATGCACTGATTCCGCTGCTGTTTCTCGCTTTCGGTAAATATTCATTCTTTAAAAAATCGCCGAGTGTTTTATACGATGTGATTATATTTTTTTGAATGGAAACCGCAAATGCTTCCGTTAATCTTTTTTTATCTGCATCAGAAAACTCTTTGGGCATTTTATTGATAGGTTCATAAAATAAACTTTTGGCAACATCATTTACTACCATTGCATCCATTTGCGGAATCATTTTTTGCACCAATGCTTTGGGTAAAACATAATTGGCAGCGATTCCTTTTCTGAAATACAAAACAGCACTGTCTGTCCACATAGAAAATGCGTCCATTCGTTTCAACCAATCATCATAATCTTTTACTGTTTTAAAAGGTTGGTTGCCTGCACCGCTTCCTAATTGACCAAAATCTAAAGTCATACCCCAAAACTGATTGGTGGGAATATAATTAGTATGAAACTTAAACCCCTCGATATTCATTTCCATTTCGCGTTTGAAAATATCATAACTGATCTTGTCGTTATCATTCAATTGTTCCCTGTCGAATCTTGTAACATACACGAGATAGCGATTAAAGAATTCTTTTTCTTTCTTCTGATAAGTTTCCGTAAAATCGGCATAGAGTTTATCATTGTATCGCAGATCACCGATAGCAGTAGCTTCTAAAGGAAACATCTGCAGGCGTTCTTCGTAATATTTATCAAATAATGCAGACAATTCTTGATTGTCCTGATTCTGCTGATTGGTATTACTGAGTTTACAACTTCCGGCAATAACGAATATGAGCAGAGAAAAGAATATTGTTTTTTTCATGGAAATAATTTGAAAGATGAATATAAAGAATTGCGTGATGAAGAAAGATTAATATTGATAAAATCCTTTCCCTGTTTTTTTACCCAACTCGCCTTTAGTAACTTTTTGTTGCTGAACGATGGATGGGCGAAGTCTTTCAGGCTTATCCAAAGCCTCCCAAACAATTTTGCTTACGCTGTAATTAATATCCATACCGATCATATCCATTAATTTAAACGGGCCCATTTTAAATCCGGTTGATTCCATTACAGAATCAATAGTTTTAATATCAGCCAAACCAAGCTCCATTAATTTCATTGCTTCCAAATAATAATGGCGAGCAATCCTGTTTACAATGAAACCCGGAGAATCATTACATAATACGGAGGTCTTATTTAATTGTCTGGTGAACGAAAAAATTGTATCAACAACATCACTATTCGTGTTTTCTGTTTTGATTATTTCTACCAGTTTCATTACGGGAGCAGGATTAAAAAAATGCATTCCTATTAGCTGTGAAGGATGATCAATTTCTTTAGCCATTTCGTTGATTGAAACAGAAGAAGTATTGGTTGCAAAAATAGTCTGAGGAGTATTGACTTCTGTCAATTGATTGAACAGATTGACTTTCGCATTTTTATCTTCGATTATTGCTTCAATAATAATTTCGGCTTTGCAGTCTTTGATATTTGAAGTAAAAATCACCCGCTTAATAATTTCTTCTTTTTCAGCAATAGTAATTTTTTCTTTCAACAACAAATCTTGCAGGCTTTCCTGCATTTTCATTTTGCTTTTAGCGATCATTTCTTCATTCACATCAAACAGGATTGTTACAAATCCTGACTGTGCACAAACCTGCGCAATGCCGCTGCCCATGGTTCCTGCCCCGCAAACACAGATGATGTTTGAATGATTCATATTTGCAAGATACTTACATCTTTTCCACCTGCATCACCGGTTGCAAAACTTGTTTGCTATTTTTACAATATGGGATTAGAGCAATTAGATTTATTTTCAGCAGGCAACGCTTCTCCAAAACAGGAGAAAGGCAAAACATTGTTTACTGACGATAGAATAAAAGTCAAAATAAAAAATAAGAAGAAAAAAGTTCTGGCTGCGAAAAATCCTGAAGAAAAGAGAGGTAGAAAATCAACCAAAGAAATTTATGCTGCCGTTGACCTGATCGATATTCCTGATGATGAAACACTTTCTCAAAAATTATATTACAGCATCAGCGAAGTTGCCGGATGGTTTAATGTAACCACTTCGCAAATTCGTTTCTGGGAAAATGAGTTTGATATTTTACAGCCACGCAAAAACAGAAAAGGGGATCGATTATTCCGTGCTGAAGACATCAAGAACCTGCAATTAATATATTACCTGCTTCGTAACCGAAAGTTCAGCATTGAAGGTGCAAAGGAATATTTAAAAGCTAATAAAAACAAGGCTGAGCTTCATTTGCAACTCGCAGAATCTTTAACAAAATTCAGATTGTTCCTATTAGAGTTAAAAGCTAATTTAGTATCTTGATTTATCTATTAATTCAATAGACTTTAATTTATGAAAAAAATACTTATAGCATTATTTGCTTTGATACTTGTGTCTTGTTCCACATCAAATAAACTTTCTAAAATTGATTATTCAATAGTTCCGGATGACCGAGCGAAAGTATTGAAAGGGATCATTAACCGTTCCATCCTTGAGAATGACACTTCATTTAAATGGTTCAAAGAAAATATGAAATGGGGGCAAGCAGATGAAACAGCCGTTGCGGCATTTAAACAAAAAAGAAAACAATTTAAGTTAATCATTTTTGGCGGCACTTGGTGCGAAGACACGCAAAATATTTTACCGAAGATTTATCGTGTAGTGGATCAAAGCGGTTACTCTGAAAAAAATATTACACTTGTTGCTGTTGACAGAAAAAAGCAAACCATCAATGATCTGCATACTATTTATAAAATAAAAAACGTGCCCACTTTTATTGTCTTGAAAGACGGTAAAGAGATCGGCAGAGTGGTTGAATATGGAAAATCGGGTTCAACTGAAAAGGATTTGGTCGAGATCGTTCAATCTATCAATTGATCATTTATTCCTTAAGATCACATCCATATTCTTTGCAGCTAATTCTATCTTATCTTTTTCAAGTAAAGCGATCACGCTTAAATTAATTTCTTCACGTAAAGCATTGAAGGCTTCGATCGGCTGCGGCATAATTGTAAAATAGTCAACTGCAATAATGTGGGCATTTCTTCCGGTATCCTGTAAATACACGAATGAATTGGTAACATCAACCTGTTGTTTCAATAAATTTTTAACTTCTGTTGTTATAGCTTTGATTTGAGCTGAAGTAGTTGAGAAGCTAAGCTCCAAACGCAGTTCCACCTTGCGTTCTGTACGAAGCGTGATATTGTCAATGATGGTATCAACCATTTGTTTGTTAGGAACTGAAATATAGGTCTTGCTCTCTGTTCTGATACGTGTACTTCTCAATCCGATCTTTTCAATCACGCCTGTGAAACTTTGTACCTTAACCAGATCTCCGGTAATAAAAGGTTTATCAAAAAAGATGATGAATGATGCGATGAGATTTTCCAAGCTCTCTCTTGTTGCCAATGCCAATGCAGCACCAACAATACTTAATCCGGTCAACAGATTCCCAATGTCTTTATTGAAAGCCAATCGAAGAATCAATAAAACACCGATGATAATAAGAATGACTTTAAAGAAATCTTTGAAGAAAACGATCAGCTGATTATCCGTTTTATCATTTGTAAGATTTGCTTTCTCTTGTAATATCTGTGCAATGAATTCCACAATGCGAATACATAGCCTGATAAATAAGACCACAAGAATAATGATGCCGATGGTGCTTATAAGATCATCCGTGCTCAAATGTTTATGATAGAGTGTGACTTTTAATACTTCTGGAAATGTTAGTCTGTCCAAAGCCGTGTATGCAATAAACACCAACAAAAATCTTTCCATCGGTTTAATAACAAGACTGAGAAATGCATTCTTTTTATGCGATTTATTCTTGTTAATGATAACACCCAATAATTTACCCGCTAAAAATCTTGATACCAATCTTTTCAGCAGCAGCATCAATACGATCGTTCCCAAAACATAGAGATACTCCTGCACTGTATTATCCAAAAAAGTATAATTGAGAATTTCTTTCATGTTGCAATATTATTCTTCCCATTTTTTTAATTCAACAGTATTGCCATCAAAACTTGCATAGGTAAAATTGCGGATCCAATCACCTAAATTAATATATCGGCTTGTATCATTCAATGCAAAATCTATGGGATAATGCCGATGACCGAAAATAAAATAATCAAAATGCTCTTGTTGTAAAATTTCTTTGCAATACACGATAAGCCACTCGCCTTCTTCGCCCAAAAAATGCTCGTCACTTGTTCCGGTTTTTGCCCTGCTTTTTGCGCTGAAGTAATTAGCCAACCCCAATCCCCATGTGGGATGCAGTTGACCAAACAGCCATTGACAAAGTTTATTTCGAAATATTTTTTTAATGAATTTATAGCCATGATCGCCCGGACCTAAACCATCACCGTGTCCGATATAAAATCGTTTATTGTTCCACACAAATGTTTTGGGCTCGAAATAAACAGGGATGTTTAATTCTTTTTGAAAATAATCCTTCATCCACATATCATGATTGCCCACAAAAAAATAAATCGGCAATCCTTTGTCTGTTAATTCAGCTAATTTTCCCAACAAACGAACATAGCCTTTGGGGACCACTTTTCTGTATTCATACCAGAAATCAAAAATATCACCTACAATAAAAATGGCTGCAGCATCATGCTGAATATGGTCTAAAAAAGAAGCGATCTTTTTTTCTCTTATCAAACTGCTTTGTGCATCCGGTGCGCCAAGATGAAAATCAGAAAGGAAATAAATTTTTTTATCGGGGCTTACATTCATGCCATCAAATCATTTATTCTTTTGCTTAAAATATTCGAAAACATCACCGCTTGCAATTAAAGGCTTCCCTTCCACCGAACCTGTAAACCAATAGATCCAGGCTGTTACTGTTTCATTATTCACATGCACTGTTGTAAGTTCTCTTTTGTACGTCGCTTGTTCATGCACTTCAATATTGATGCCTTCATAATCATCCAACTGCTCAATGGCCCAACTAAATTCTTCATCATGAGAAATATGGTACAACTCACCAATAATAAAATAGTCCTCGTTTGTTGCAACCGCTGCAGGATACTCACCTAAATCATACAATTTACCTTTTACTTTAGCATCAGCCGCTGCCAAATAAAAATATCGGCTGATATAATTGTATGCATCACTGTGAAAACCTTTTCGCAAGCTGCCGTAAACAAATATGTTATAAACAGGTTTCATTATAGCATAAAGATAAATGGAATATTGTTATGTAAGAATCGTCAAAATTTATTTTGCTGCCGGCTTTTGCAACAAAGATTAAGCTTCGTTGTGTCACTCACTTCAACGTTCATATCATTATTGAACTTTTTGAGTACAGCAAAGAACCAACAGCACAAGTGTGCGACGCTCCAAAGGAGTCCTTTGGACAACAACAGTTTTATGCTTGTTCTGTTGCCGGTACAAAAAATAAGTTTGTTTATTATTTATCAACTAAAAAACAGAATACTTCTTTTGGTCCGTGCACACCCACCACCAATGTTTTTTCAATATCTGCAGTGCGGCTCGGACCGGTAGCCAAACTAATAAGAGAAGGAAGATTGTTTTTATATTTTTCTTTCAGGATTTGCAACCCATCTTTAATATCGTACACCAATTGGTTGCTGTATGCAATACAAATATGAATGGGTGCATATACGCTTACAGTTCTGCCACTTTGTGATGCACTGCTTAACAAAAGACTACCTGTTCTGGCAATCAATAATTCGCAGGATGTAATGGAAGCGTCGCATGTTTTTAAATCAGTTGCAGCAATATTCGTGAATCCATTTGCAAATAGATTTTGTTTAACATCATCTTCCACGCAAAATATCTTTTCCCATTTTCTGGCAATGGCTAAAGTATTGAGTTGTTCCACCAGCTCTTTTTCATTTGCACAAAAAGAAAACCTTCCAAGCAAGCTTGTAAAATTTTCTGCGAATTCTAATTCCAATTCTTTTGTTGACAATTGAAATACAGAATCGTTCCCTTCGCTTTGCGGAAAAGGAACAGGCACCGGATGAGCCAGTGCCTGTCTTATTTTTTTTAAAATATTTTCTTTTGCTGTATTTGCCATTGCTTCACAATTACAGATGAATTTTAGTTTTCAACTTTAGGGGTAGGAACTTTATCATCAACAATTGGCAGTGGAGCAATGATATCTGCAGGAGGTACACCACCAATCGGATCGGGTTCTATATCTTCTAAAATCTTCTTTTCTTCAAACGGACGTTTACCGATCAGTTCTTCCACATCACTCTTATGCAATACTTCTTTATCCAATAATTCTTTGGCCAATATTTCTACTTCTGCTTTTTTCTCAGTCAATAATTGAATAGTGCGTTGATATGCTTCATCAATAATCCCTCTTACTTCTTCATCAATGATTTTCCCTGTTTCTTCACTGAATGGTTTTGTAAAAGTTTGTTCTTGTGTAGGATCATAGAAACTTACATTACCAATTTTATCATTCATACCATAAGCTGTCACCATGCTGTAAGCGATACGAGTGATTTGTTGCAGATCGTTTGATGCTCCTGTTGAAATTTTTCCAAAGAAAATTTGTTCTGCAGCACGACCACCCAAGGTCATACAAATTTGATCCATCAATTGATCGGTATTATATAAGTATTGTTCCTTCGGCGTGTATTGCGCATAACCCAGCGCTGCTGTGCCTCTCGGAACAATAGTAACTTTTAATAATGGATATGCATGTTCCAAAAACCATCCGCAAATAGCATGACCGGCTTCGTGATAAGCGATCACTTCTTTTTCGTAAGGAGCAATGATTTTATTTTTCTTTTCCAATCCGCCGATCACACGATCAATGGCATCCTGGAAATCACTCATGTCAACTGCTAACTTATCTTTTCTTGCTGCAATCAATGCTGCTTCGTTACAAACATTAGCAATATCAGCGCCGGCAAATCCAGGTGTTTGTTCTGCAAGTTTATAAATATCCAATGTTTCAGAAACTTTGATCGGCATTAAATGCACTTTAAAAATCGCTTCACGTCCCTTAACATCAGGTTTATCAATTGATATTTGACGGTCGAATCTTCCCGGTCTTAATAAAGCACTGTCTAACACATCGGGTCTGTTGGTTGCAGCCAGAATAATAATTCCGGTATCGCCACCAAATCCATCCATCTCCACCAATAATTGGTTCAATGTATTTTCTCTTTCATCATTACTCATGATGGCATTTCTTCCGCGTGCTCTACCAATTGCATCAATCTCATCAATGAAAATAATACATGGTGCTTTTTCTCTTGCCTGTTTGAATAAATCACGAACACGACTTGCACCAACACCAACAAACATCTCAACAAAATCGGATCCGCTTAAACTGAAGAAAGGAACTTGTGCTTCGCCTGCCATTGCTTTTGCCAATAATGTTTTACCGGTACCCGGAGGACCGATCAATAAAGCACCTTTTGGGATTTTACCACCAAGTGAAGTATATTTTTTTGGATTTTTTAAGAAGTCAACTATCTCCATCACTTCCACTTTTGCTTCATCTAATCCTGCAACATCGGTAAAAGTGATATTAACTTTTGCGCCCTTATCAAATAAAGTTGCTTTTGATTTTCCAATATTGAAGATACCGCCGGGGCCACCGCCACCGGGACCGCCACCACCCATTTTACGCATCAATAAGATCCATAATCCAACGATTACCAACATGGAAATGATGGTGCTCACAATCGGACCGCCTAAGAAATCTGAATCATCTTTTGGGTAAGCCTGCACATGTTCAACTGTCGGATTTTCTTTATAAAATTCATTGATATCATCATTCCAAACTTTCAGGTCAGTGATATTGAATTGAAAAAGAGGAACTCCTTTTACTTTGTCGGGTGTTAATTTTGTTTTCAGTTTTGTTTCGTAAAAAGGTTTTACGATACTATCTGCTTTAATATAAACCCTTACCAATCCCTTATTTCTGATGATGTCTAATTTTTCAACATCACCTTTTGCGATCATTTGATTAAAAACTTCCTGTTGAGATGTGGGAGAAGATTCGGGACTGAATTTATAAAAAGTAGAACCCACCAATACTGCAAATATGATGAGGTATATCCAATAAATGCTGAATTTAGGTCCTTTGCGTTGAGGTTTATCGTCGCCACTGTTGGTAAAAGGGAATTTTGTTTTGTTATCTTCTTGTGCCATAAATCGGTTGCTTCAATTAATAATATATCAGTCGTTAAAACTGTGTTTTACTTTAGTCATCATGCCCTGTAACAGGTGCATCGTTCCACATTTCTTCCAATCTGTAAAATTTTCTTGTGTCGGGCTGCATCACATGTACCACAATATTTACATAATCGATCAATACCCAATGCATGCCCTGTTTCCCTTCATGCTTGTAAGGCGCTTCTCCGCAATTCAATCTCACCTGCTCTTCAATAAAGTCGCTGATGGCTCGAATCTGCGTATTGCTTGTTGCCTGACAAATAATAAAAAAATCAGCAACTGCTTCGGGAATTTTGCGAAGATCCAAGCTCACCAATTGCTCACCTTTTTTATCCTGAATTGCTTTGATAATGGTTTTAAAAATCTTCGAGCTACGTGTCAGCCTCGTAACTGTACTTTTTTTACGGCTGCTCAAAACAGAAAGAGTTGTCAATAATTAATCGAATTTGTTGTGAAATAATTTTTTGTTTCTTGGCTGAAGTGTTTTTCTCAATTTGAGCTGTCTTTACTCTTTTCAAAGAAAGACGTTTTCACTCCAATTATATTTTATGATTGCCTATTTATTATCGGAAATGAATTAACCCATATCCGGTTTTAAATTGTCACTTCATTTATCTTCGTCAAAAGTAACAATTCTTTGTCATCATCTTCTACCATAAATACAATCGGGCATCCATTCATAGAATTAGATGCAGTTGACAGTACCAATAACTATGCCTTTGACAAGCAGCAAGCAAATTTGGCTGCACATGGTACTGCATTCTTTGCCCATGCTCAAACCAAAGGCAAGGGCCAAAGAGGTAAGGCTTGGAATGCTGAACCCGGCAGCAATATTATACTCAGTGTAACGCTTGACACATCCTTCCTATCCATGCATCAGCAGTTTTTACTCAGCATTGCTGTGGCTTTGGCGGGATACGACCTGTTCAGTAAATATGCAGGTGATGAAACCAAAATAAAATGGCCTAATGATATTTATTGGCGTGACAGGAAGGCAGGGGGCATTTTGATTGAATCGTCAGTTACAACAAATAAGGCAGGCAAAGCGGTTTGGAAATGGGCAGTTGCGGGCATAGGAATTAACATTAATCAAACAGTTTTCCCAAAAAACTTAGTCAACCCTGTTTCATTAAAACAAATAACCGGAAAAAATTTCAATACCGTTTTATTGGCAAAAGAGCTTTGCGTTTGTTTGCAAAAACGCTTTACCGAATTAAAAAAAGGTTTCGATAAAAAACAGTTGCAAGAGTACAATTTGTATTTGTATAAACTGCATCAAACGGTTCGTTTGAAAAAAAAGAACGCTGCTTTTCATTGCGTGATTGAAGGAGTGAATGTTAAAGGTGAATTAATGGTAAGCGGTGCCGCTCAGGAAAATTTTGTTTGGGGTGAAGTGGAATGGCAATTATAACAAACTATCGATCTTTTTTGACAATTGATGATCTTTCTCCGTAACAATATCTCCGGCACTATGCGTGTTCAACCAGATCTCTACTTGATTATAAACATTCGTCCATAATGGATGATGATCCATTTTTTCTGCTTCGATGGCAACACGTGTCATGAATGCAAATGCTTCAGAAAAATTTTTAAACTGAAATTTTTTATAGAGCTTGTTGTTTTGTTCTGTCCACATGTTTTAAGTTTTTGTTTGATAAAAGATATGAAGCACAAGAGTGCGACGCAACGATGATGCCATGAAAAAAATCGCTGGTATCAAAAAACCATATTGCCTTTGTTCTTGATCTGCTCATTGGTTAATTCTGCCACCATCTGAACTCCATTGATCGATTTGATGGATTGCTTGATCCAATTACATTTTTCATCATCGACCATATCTCCTTTCATTAACCATAAAAAATCCATGTGTTTGAATTCAGGCAATAGATATTCACCATCAAATTGGTTGTGATATAAATAATGAATTAAAAAACTATTGGGTTCTTTCGATTCATAAATATTAAAATAGTAACTCCTGTCTTTTTTCTTTAAATGAATTTCATAATCAGCGTTCAAGCGGAAATCAAAGCCTGCCAATTTATTTAACTGCAAGCAGAACTGATAATTTTTTAATGGTGCTGTAATGCCCAATAGACGTGTTTCTTCGAAGAAACCTTCATTCAGTGATACAATATCTAAAACTTGTTTCGCCACTTTTAAAATTCAATATTAAATTCTTTTTCTTCTTCTTTTCTTTTGATGATCAGCTTTGTTTTATCTCCCTTTTTAAACTTACCCAAAACCTTCATATAACTCATCACATCTACAAATTTATAATCGCCCAATTGCAATAAAACATCACCTGCCTGCAAGCCAATTCTTTCGGCTAATTTACCCGGACTAATTCCATCAGCCCTTACGCCGGTTCCTGTAAAACCATAGTCGGGCATAATACCTAAACTAACAGTAAATTTTTCGCTGCGTCCCATTTTAGGTTCGCTTGTTTTTGTAAAACTTAGTTTTCCTTTTGCATCAGTTACAGCAATTAATTGGTAGATGTATTGTACGATCTCTCTTTCACCATCATAATTAATTTTTTGCCAATCATCTGTTGCTTTGTGATAATCAGAATGACTTCCTGTGAAGAAAAATAATACCGGCATATCTTTTCTGTAGAATGCTTCGTGATCGCTCGGACCTGCACCGGAACTATCAAATTTTATGCTGAGATTTTTGTCAGTTGTCGTTTGAAAAATTTCTCCCCAAACAGGTGATGTTCCGTAGCCTCCGATGGTTAATTTATGTGTGGTATCATATCTTCCCACCATATCCATATTGATCATGTAATTCGGGGTGATATTTGTGGTGGGATGTTCCAACCAATATTTACTTCCGAATAAACCCAATTCTTCTCCAGAAAAATTAATGATGATATAATTATTATTTTTCGGTGATGCTCTTTTCAGCAGCCTTGCCAATTCTATCAAAGCCGCAGTACCGCTGGCATTATCATCGGCACCGTTATGAATCACATGCCCTGTATCTAAAGCATTGTGATCTTCTCCATAACCCAAATGATCATAATGTGCTCCGAGTATAACCGTATTTGCTGCATTGTTATTGATAAAGCCAACCACATTTCTTGCCTTTCTGATTCGTTGTGTAAAAGCAACGCCCAACTCAATATTTACTGTGGCAGAGACATCGCTGAAATATTTTTTAAATCCGTCTTTTGTTATATAAAAAACAGGAATTTTTGTTACCTCAGATTTATCATTCTTATTGAATTGAATATTATCTGTTACAGATGAACTATTATACAACACCAAAGCTGTAGCACCTTTCTCAGCGATTTTATCTGCATCTTTTTTAATGAAATCAAAAATATCAAAATGTGGATTGGATTGATTTTCTTCCAGTACTTCTTTTACATCTCTAAACCAAGGTTGACCACTTTCATTCAAAGCCACGGCCGGTGTGCCTTTCACAGTTTTATTTGCACTAAATGCCAAGGGGAAAAAATCGTTATTCAATTCTGCTTTTTTATCATTCACTTTTATAAAAGTATTTTTTTCATCGGCTTGTTTGCCTTCATCAATATCAAATTCCTGTATATATCCGTTTGAGGCTTTCGGCTCAATTCCGATCTGTTCATATTGTTTGCTGATGTATTGCATGGCCAATACTTCACCGGCTGTTCCTGTTCTTCTTCCTTCTAATTTATCATCAGCTAAATATTGCACATGGGCTTTCAAATTGGCAGCCAATAGTGTATTTGCTTGTTGTTCTGCTTTCAGTTTTTTCTTTTTGCTTTGTGCAATCGAGAACACAGGTGCCAGTAAAATAATAAGTAAAAGTTTTTTCATACAGCCGATGTTTGAGTATTTACAAAAGTAAACGTACTAAGTTTCTTCTTTGTTATTCTTATGCAAATATTCTTTTCCCGAACGCGTAACCTATCCCTATACTTCGCAGTTACATTTGCCAACGCAAATCAGCATTTGAAAAAAAGAGCATTACATATTGCATTAGTGGGCAATCCCAACAGCGGCAAAACCTCTCTGTTCAATGCTTTGACTGGTTTGAACCAAAAAGTGGGCAATTTTCCCGGCGTAACAGTTGATAAAAAAACAGGGTCACTTACTTTGGAAGACGGGTCAAAAGTTGAATTGATTGATCTGCCCGGCACTTATTCTTTGTATCCGCGACGATCTGATGAATGGGTTTCCTATAAGGTATTGATGAACGCGGATGAAGAAATCAAGGCCGATATTATTTTATTGGTAGCCGATGCAAGTAATTTAAAACGCAATCTGTTATTCTGCAGCCAGATCATCGATCTGAAAGTTCCCGTTGTTGTTGCATTAACGATGAATGACCTTGCTGTTAAAAAAGGAATCAAGATTGATATTGCAGGATTACAGGATGATCTCGGTGTTCCCGTTATTTCTGTGAATGCAAGAAAGAACAAAGGTTTGCCGCAATTGAATAAAGCGTTGACAAAGATCGTTAAAAAAAATAATGAAGTCTCACTTACAGATTTTATCGACAATAAAAAATTAGCGCCTGCATCGATTGAAAGTATTCAAAAGATATTTCCGCAGTTAAGTGATTATGCAGCCATTCATCATCTTATCAGTCATGAAAGTTTTCCATTCGATGAAGCAACACAAAATGCCATCGAACAAATAGAGATCGATAATAAATTCAATCCTACCAAAACACAGGCAGAAGAAATATTGCAGCGTTATCAGCATATTAAACAGATCATGAAAAAAAATGTGATCGAGCCTGATCCGCAGGAAAAGAAAAGATTCACAGACCGATTGGATGATATTTTATTGCATCGTAAGTGGGGTTATCTCATTTTATTATCTGTTTTGTTTTTATTGTTTCAAAGTATTTTTTGGCTGGCACGTTTTCCGATGGATGGAATTGAATGGAGTTTCAAGCAACTGGGTAATTATTTGCATGCAAATTTACCTGATACATGGTGGAGTAATTTGATCACTAACGGGTTTGTAGCAGGTTTAAGCGGCATCTTAGTTTTCATTCCGCAGATCATGATCTTGTTTGGATTGATCACCATTTTGGAAGACAGCGGTTATATGGCACGCATCAGTTTTTTGAGTGATAAATTAATGCGTAAAGTCGGGTTGAATGGGAAAAGTGTAATGCCTATGATCAGTGGGTTTGCCTGTGCCGTGCCTGCCATCATGAGTGCGAGAAATATTGAAAATAAAAAAGAAAGATTATTAACGATTCTGGTTACACCATTGATGAGTTGCAGTGCAAGATTACCCGTGTACACAATCTTGATCTCTCTTGTTATCGATAATAAATATTATTTCGGTTTCTTGAGTTTACAGGGATTGGTGATGATGGGATTGTATTTATTGGGATTGGTGATGGCTTTGATCGTTAGTTATGTTTTGAAAGGATTCATCAAACTGAAAGAAAAAAGTTTTTTCATTTTGGAATTACCGATTTATCGTGCACCGCGTTGGAAGAATGTGGGCATCACCATGATTGAAAAAGCAAAAATATTTGTGACTGATGCCGGTAGAATTATTATGATCATCAGTTTGCTCTTATGGTTCTTAAGTTCTTTCGGTCCTGGTGAAAGAATGAAAAAAGTAGAAGAAAGGTATGCGGTAATGATAAAGCAGCAACCGCAGCACCAACATGCTTTACAAAGAAATTTATCGGCCGAGAAATTACAAAATTCTTATGCAGGTTTATTAGGACAAGCCATTGAACCCGTAATTAAACCCCTGGGTTATGATTGGAAAATTGGTATTGCCATCATTACTTCTTTTGCAGCAAGAGAAGTTTTTGTTGGAACAATGGCAACTTTATACAGCGTTGAAGAAAACGATAACACCTCTTTACGAGAAAAACTACAAGCCGCTAAAAACGAAGATGGCTCTAAGGTTTACACATTGGCGGCGGCATTATCTTTAATGGTTTTTTATGTTTTAGCCATGCAATGCATGAGTACATTGGCCGTTGTAAAACGTGAAACAAAAACTTGGAAATGGCCGGCAATACAATTTATCTACATGACCGGTTTGGCATATGTAATGAGCCTGTTTGTTTATTGGATCTTTAAATAAATTTTTAATTATAATAATCCCACAAAAGCTTAGATAATTTTCTTGTCAATTCCCATGCTTCATTGTTGGGCTCCCAACTTTTATCTTGATTATTTTTGGTGCAGATGCAAAAAATATAGCGACAATGTTTTCCATTCACGAACAATACTTCATTTCTTGTTGCATCTACTGCACCGCTCTTGCTTGCAATAAAAACATCGATTGGAATTTGAGAAATGGCTTCTTCATCCCAATAATTTCTTCCCAATAAACGTAGCATTTTTTTACTTGCGTTTTTATTAATGATCTCACCGTTGGAAATTTTTTCCATTAAGGTTGCCATTTCTCGTGGTGATGTTTGTCCCCAACCAAATTCCGTTCTGTTTATTTCTCTGCCGGGTGTTCTGCTGTTCACTCTCGTTGCTTTCATTCCAAGACTATCCAATATTTCATTGATCCGTAATCCACCACCGGCAAGGCTTTGCAGCCAAAGGCTTGCAGTATTATCGCTCATGGTAAGCATCAACATCATTACTTTACTCAATTCAATTTTTTCATTGTTTTTAAATGAACCCAGGATATCGACTCCTGCATACAACAATGAATCTTTGTAAACAAGTGATTGATGATATTCTAATTCACTTCTTTCAATCTTATTCATCACGCCGATCAATATCGGTATCTTGATCATGCTTGCAGTTGGGAAAACAGAATCAGCATTTATAGCTATTGTTTTATTTTTTTTCAGATCATGTACAAACACGCCAACCTGCCCATGAAAATCAACAATTAATTTTTCTACTGAGGTTTGTAAATGTTTATCGATTTTTTGTGCTGAAGAAATAATCGATGCTAACAGCGTAATAAGCAGTATGAACGGTTTCATAAAACAGTTTTACTCAAATGAATCTTAAATATACATTGATTTTTTGCATACTTAAGCCTGTTTTGAGTATTACGGATCAAAGAACATAAAGTAAAAGTGTGCTATTCTTTCATTGAAAGAATCGAAGGCAAGCAGGATGCCATGAAAGACAATTGCTAGTAAAAAAATATCTCTTAAAAAAGAGATATTTAAACACTGAGAAAAAACGCTGCTTCAAAAAACTATTTTGAGAAATACAAAAAAACAGTTGTGCCTTTTCCTTCTTCGCTTTTCACTTCCACCGTTGCATTCAAACAATCAATAAATCCTTTGGCAAGCAATAAGCCCAGTCCGCTTCCCTTTTCATGATTTGTACCCGGCGTGCTTCGTGTTCCTTGTTTACTGAAAAGATTACTTACTTTTTCTTTTGACATGCCAACACCCGTATCGCTTACTGTAAAAATTATTTTTTCTTTTTCGCCATGAGCGTATAATGTAATTGTTCCGTCTTGTGTAAACTTGATTGCATTTGCAATAAGATTACGTAAAATAAAACGAAGCATATTATTATCGGTTTGCAGAAAAAGGTCTCTATCTACAAGGTTCAGTAATTGATCATTTTTGAATTTTGCATTTAATTTAAACTGCTTCAGTAATGATTCTGAGACATCATGCAGGTTCAGGTTTTCAATCAACACTTCTGCTTTATTGATCTGCATCTTGCTCCAGTCAACAAGATTATTTAACAGATCGATTGTTACATCTAATTGTTCCGAGAACATTAATGTCAATTTTTGTTTGTCAACTTCTGGAACATCGTTGGTCGTTACAAAATCCATTACGCCTTTAATGGCGCCGATGGGATTTCGCACATCATGAGCAATGATGGAAAGCATCAATTGCTGCATATCATTTTCGTGGCGCAGATGATGATTTTGATTTTCCAATTTGCTGTTAGCAAGTTTTAATTCGATCATTTTCGACACCTGCTGGCTCAATACTTTCAATGCAAAAATCTGATGTTCATTCAGATGATTTGGTTTTATATCTCCTACACATAATGTACCTACCCTGTAACCTTTGCTTGTTACCAAAGGTGTGCCTGCATAGTAGCGCAGGTAAGGCTCAAATTGCACCATGGGGTTATTCCTGAATCGTTTATCTTTTAAAGTATCTTCTACTTCAAAGAAATCATCTTCCTCAGAAATGGTATAAGTGCAAAAAGACATTTCGTGTGGCGTTTCATTTACGCAGATACCTTTTTTTGCTTTAAACCACTGACGGTTTATTTCTAATAAAGAGATCAATGAAATAGGAACATTACAAATTTGTGAAGCCAGTTCCACAACATCATCAAATTCCTGTTCGGAAGGCGTATCAAGAATCCGGAGTCCCATTAATTCTCTCAACCTGTCTTCTTCATTATGCGGAATTAGGTTTTTCATAGCCTGAAAATTGTAGTTTTTCAAAACATAAACCTACCCCGTATTCGGTTGGAATGAAATAGTGAAAGACTCAATTAATTTGTAGTCATTACGTGACAGATAGTAGTCGATATGACTGCTATTTTTCTTCCCAAACTGTGAGTATCTGCTCTGCGTGGCGCTTGCTTTCGGGCTTTTCGATGATCTTTTTAATCTTTCCCTTTTCATCAATTAAAAAAGTAGTACGGTGCATGCCGATGAATTCCCTACCCATAAATTTTTTCCATCCCCATACGCCGTACTTTTCAGAAATGCTGTTATCCGTGTCAGCGATTAATGAAAAAGGGAGGTCATATTTTTTCTCAAATTTCTTATGACTTTTTACATCATCAGTACTGATGCCGATGATATGAAATCCGCTCTTCAACAACAATGTATAATTATCACGGAGATTGCAAGCCTGATTGGTACAAGTAGGTGTATCATCATGCGGATAGAAATACAAAACGATCCTATTTCCGATAAGATCTTTTAATGAAATAGTTTTGCCGTTCTGATCGACACCTTTGAATGAGGGGGCTTTTATTCCTTCTTTTAGTTCAGTCATAGTTTTGAATTAATATATTCAATCTCTGTTTATGCGAATCTTTATTCATTTGTTAAGAAAACTTATTGCAAGATAATTTTAAAAAATAACCTGCTTTTTTCTTTTACAACCTTACATTTGCACAATTTGTAAAATCATGCCCAAAGACAACAGCATCAAATCCGTTCTTATTATCGGCTCCGGACCCATCATTATCGGACAAGCCTGCGAATTCGACTATTCCGGCTCTCAAGCTGCTCGCAGTTTACGTGAAGAGGGAATTAAAGTGATTCTTATCAACAGTAATCCTGCAACGATCATGACCGATCCCATGATGGCCGATAAAGTGTATTTATTACCGCTGAATGTTGAAAGCATTGAACAGATATTGGAAGAAAATCAGATCGATGCGGTTTTGCCAACCATGGGCGGACAAACTGCATTAAACCTTTGCAAAGAAGCTGAAGAATTAGGTGTTTGGGTAAAATATAATGTTCGTTTAATTGGTGTGGATGTGGCAGCGATTGATACTGCAGAAGACAGGGAAAAATTTCGCCAGTTGATGTTTAAGATCGGAATTAAAGTTGCACCAAGCCATGTTGCCAATAGTTTTTTAGAAGGAAAAGAATTTGCACAGGAAATAGGGTTTCCATTGGTAATTCGCCCTTCATTCACTTTGGGCGGAACAGGCGGAAGTTTTGTTCATACAAAAGATGAATTGGACTCTGCTTTAGAAAGAGGATTGAAAGCATCACCCATTCATGAAGTGTTGGTAGAAAAAGCCGTATTAGGATGGAAAGAATATGAATTGGAATTATTGCGTGATAAGAATGATAATGTGGTGATCATTTGTACGGTCGAGAATTTAGACCCGATGGGCATTCATACAGGCGACAGCATCACTGTTGCACCTGCAATGACTTTGAGTGATACTTCTTTTCAGGACATGCGTAATCAGGCAATTTTGATGATGCGTTCTCTCGGAAATTTTGCAGGTGGTTGTAATGTGCAGTTTGCACAAAACCCGGAAACAGAAGAATTGATCGCAGTAGAAATCAATCCGCGTGTGAGTCGTTCTTCAGCATTGGCATCAAAAGCAACAGGTTATCCCATTGCAAAAATTGCTGCGAAGTTAGCCATCGGTTATTCTTTGGATGAATTAAAAAATCAGATCACCAAAACAACATCTGCATATTTTGAACCGGCATTGGATTATGTAATTGTAAAAGTGCCTCGTTGGAATTTTGATAAATTCAAAGGCGCCAATGATACATTGGGATTGCAGATGAAAAGTGTTGGTGAAGTGATGAGCATTGGCAGAAGTTTTACTGAAGCCATTCAAAAAGCTTGTCAGAGTTTGGAAAACGAAGCTGTTGGTTTAGGATATTATGGTAAGAGTTTGATGAAGAGTGAAGAGATTGTTGAGTACATCAAGATTCCGAAATGGGATCGCATCTTCCGCATTAAAGATGCATTGATGCAGGGTGTTACTGTAAAAACAATTTCACAAGTAACCGGAATTGATAAATGGTTCGTGCATCAAATACAGATCATTTGCAACATCGAAAAAGAAATTGCAAAATATTCTCTGGATACACTCCCCAATGATTTATTGAAAGAAGCGAAGAAGCATGGTTTTAGTGATCAGCAGATCGCAAAAATAACACACGGTGATTGTACCGATGAGCAGGTCTATGAAAAAAGAAAAGCTTTAGGCATTACAAGAGTGTATAAAATGGTGGACACCTGCAGTGCTGAGTTTGAAGCTAAGACGCCTTATTTCTATTCTACTTTCGAAAATTAATCACTTCTCTTTAATACCGTAAATCTTTACGTTCAATCCTTTCAATTTAAAATTGATGGGGATTGAATCTGTCCACACGCCAATATTAAAAATAAGTTGCTGATATTTTTTATAATCATCCAATGTAAACATATCATTGGTTGACACTGCATTCCATTGCTTCGGCATAAATTCGGTTGTACTGATAGAAGGAAAATCTCTCATGGTCCAGAAAAGAAATTTTCTTTTATAATTTTTTGTATCGATCAATGCCAAACGCAATGAGGGATGATGATCCGGGAAATCAGCAGACGAATAAATATTACCTGAAGCTTCAACATATAAATATTTATAACCACTCGGGATTTTAAAATCTGCCATAAGATTGGCATCCGTGACTTTACTGAAAATATTTTTTTCGGTTGAGTCAGTAAATTCCAATAATAATTTTTTATCAGTACTGACCAAGTTCTCTGCTGACCTGAACACTTTGTTATTTTCAGTCACATATTTATTGATGCGTTTGAAATTTTCGCGCAGCCTGATCATATAATTTTTTACAGAATCGTTGTTGACAGGCTCTTCCTGCAAATCATTGGTCAGCTTGTATAAGTTATATCCCGATAAAAAATAATCTTGATAAATATAATCATTGATATCTCTGCTCCATTCCATAAAAGGCATGGAATGAATATTCCTGAATGAGGCACTGGTATCCATCACGCTGCCCAGCCAGGGAACTTCTTTGGGTTTATAGGTAACAGGAAAATTATTGATAATGAGATTCGTGATCGTTGGTGCCAAATTATTATGCGAGTTAACAGACAGAAATTTTTTCGGTGCTTTTAGCATGGGCGAATAAATGATCAAAGGAACATGATAATCATCGATCACAGAAGTGGATGGAAAAGACCCGATATGATGATCGCCAGTTATAAAAAAAATAGTGTTGCTGTATTCAGGCCGTTTTGCATAATCCGCAAAGAATCTTTTGATGCAATCATCCGAGAACATAAATGTTACCAACACTTCTTTTGTTTGTTTCAGTGTGTGTTTTAATTCGGCAGATACTTGTAATGCTTTTATTTTCTTATCAAACAATTTATCATAGAAAGGTTTTTGTTCAAACTTATACGGCATGTGAGTTGTACCTGTATGATAAATATTGAGGTAAGGAAATTTTTGTAAAGAATCCATTACTTCAAAGCTCCGGCTGTACAATGCATCATCCGGATAACCCATGCTCCAGCCTTCTTTTGCCAAACCCATCTGTTTATATTTTGCAGGATATTGTGTAAGCAACAGATCGGTTCCCTGCAAACGGATATATTCACCCATATTATCAAAATCGGTATTAAAGCCAATCATAAAATTTGTCCAGTAACCGTTTTTGCGAAGGATCTTTATCAATGATAAATGATCGGGAATGATGTTCATCAATGAAAAACCTCTCGATGCATACGGCACAGAACCTGTGATAGCGGGCTGTGCCGCAAATGTACCCGGAGCAGTACTTAAAAAATTATCCCATGTTAAACTATGCCGTGATAATGAATCTAAAAATGGAGTGAAGCTGGTTGCATAAGCATGATCGCCGCTGAAATCTTTCGACAAGCCTTCTACCACAAGTATAACAATATTCGGCGGTGTTGATTTTAAATTAAAAAACCCACCGAGTACATCACTGCTTTCATTTAAATGAAGCAAGGGATAATTTTTATCAGTAAACTGAAATGGTTGATTGCTTTGATAGAATGCTATTGTTTCCTCCAATGCATTGCCACTTAAAGAATTGTTTTTATGCAGGTCTTTAAAATATTCATAGCTGTCCCACAGCCAATAATTAAACTTATTGCATACCAGATAATAAGCCGATTTTTGTTTGAATTGATTTTCTGATGGTGAAGAATATTGTAAAAAGATTGTTGAAATAAGAGATAGTCCTACCAAGAGATTAATACAATAAGACGGGATATTTATTTTCCTGAATAACGTTTGATAAATGAAAAAATAAAAACTGATGTAAAAAATAAAAGGGATATACAAGCCAATGCCGCTGGTCATCATCTGTTGAGTGGTTAGCCACGATTCTTTCATGCTTCTGGTAAAAAATTCATGATCGAACGGAATATTGCGTTCAGAAAAAACAACGATCAACGCCAGATACATCATGATCAAAATAACATGTACTGCATGAAGTGCCTTTTTTGCAAAACGGGTATTGATAAAACTTAGTGCTGAAAAAATGAAAAGAGCAATGAAAGAAAAGATCAGCCAGGTCCAAACATCATACAATAATCCGTTCAATTCAAGGGTATAAACATGCGCAATAAAAGATTTTGAGGCGATAAAAAAATATTCATATACCCTGATCAGGCAAAATGTGATCAGAAAAGAAAAACCAATTCGAAAGTAGTTTTGCAAAAAGGGTCTTATGTTTGGCATTACAATTGAACTAATCGTTAAAATTATTTGTATTTCTTTATACTTTTTTATTGAAAGTCATTATTTACTTTGCATCAAATCTGTGCATAGATATTGCAATTATTTTATTGTATGAACACTGATTCCGCACAAATATTTCAAACACATAATCCAAGCCGCTGGCAAAGGGTTAAATGGATCGCCAGAATTTTATTGGTTTTATTGATTCTTGCCATCGTTGTAGTGTTCATTGCCTATAGCAGCATGGATCTTCCCGAAATACCGCTCGAAGGCAGGGCCATCAAGAAAGTATTGACTGAAGAGGTTCCGGGATATCGTGAAAGTGAAATGGGCAAACAATACCGGGGCTTCAGAAAAGTAATTCAAAAGCAATGGGCAAAAGGAAAGGGGATCGGTCAAAACAATAAAGTGCTCGATCTTTCCAATTCTGATTATTTCAGCGACTCATTGGGCATTCGTGCTGCGTTTTATGTAGCATGGGATCCTCAATCTTTCTTTTCTCTTCGTAAAAATATTTCAAAGCTTAATCTTGTTTTACCCGAGTGGTTTTTTATTGACCCAAAAGCAGATACGCTTTTTACAAATATTGATAAACAAGCTTTTGATATTATAAATAAGTCCGGTATTGAAGTGATGCCCATGCTTTCTAACAGTTATAATGCAAAATGGAATGGCGCAGCTTTACATCGCATTTTAAATAATCCCGCAAAAACAGATCGATTAATTAATGATGTACTTAAAGTTCTTACGCTTTATAATTTAACAGGAATTAATGTTGACTTTGAAGAGATGCAGGAAAACAGAAATGAAGTGTTAACGCAGTTTCAAAAAAAATTATATACGGCTTTACACGAGCAGGGCTTCTTGGTCAGTCAGAATGTTTCGCCGTTTAATGAAGACTATAATTATACAGAATTAGCCAAATACAACGACTATCTATTTTTGATGGCTTATGATCAGCATTCAGAAAGTACAAAACCCGGACCCGTTTGCAGTCAGAAATGGATAGAAGAAGCAGTTGATAAATTAGCAAGCAAAGTTCCCCCTGCTAAAATTGTATTGAATCTTGCTGCCTATGGTTATGATTGGCAGAAGAATGGAAAAACGATTCCTGTATCATATCAGGAAGCATTAACTACTGCAAAAGAAAGTGAAGGCTTGATTGATTTTGATAACGATACTTACAATCTTAATTTTAAATACTACGACAGCAAAGATATTATCCACGAAGTTCATTTTACAGATGCTGCCACTAATTTCAACAGCATTCGTTTTGCAACAGAATACGGTTTGGCAGGAACGGCAGTATGGAGATTGGGAAGTGAAGATAACAGGCTTTGGGATTTTTATCATTTGCCGATGACCAAAGATGCATTGCAAAAATTCGATTTTAAAGAATTTAGTTCAGTCCAAAGTATCAGTACACCTGATTTTATTGGTGAAGGTGAAGTTCTCGATTTATTGTCAACACCTACCGACGGTCATATCACACCGGAAGTGAACAGGGAAGAAATGCTCATCAGTGAAGAAACTTATGACTCGCTGCCTTCTGCTTATGTAGTAAGAAAATTCGGCAAACGAACAGATAAAAAATTAGTACTGACGTATGATGATGGTCCTGATCCTGTTTATACGAAACAGATTTTGGATACACTTGCTTATTATCATATTCATGCAGCATTTTTTTTGGTAGGCATTGAAGCAGAAAATAATATTCCTTTAGTAAAGAGGATATTTAAGGAAGGACATGAAATAGGTAATCATACTTTCACACATCCCAACATGGCGGAAGTGAGTAAGAGCCGTGCATTAGTTGAGATTGATGCAACAAGATTACTGATAGAGTGCTTGATCGGCCGCAGTACCATCATGTTCAGAGCACCGTATAATGCAGATAGCGATCCTGAAAAAGCAGAGGAAATGATTCCTGTTGCATTAAGCAGGACAAGAAATTATATTACCATCGGTGAAAGCATCGATCCCGAAGACTGGCTGCAGGGAGAAGTTCCGAACTTTAATGCCGACACTATTTTTAACAGAGTAGTTAATATTTATAACTATCATTTAAGCAATGATGACAGTGCCAATATTATTTTATTACACGATGCAGGCGGGAACCGAAAAGCAACAGTAGAAGCTACCGGAAAGATCATCCGTTATTTTCAGGGAAAGGGTTATCAGTTTATAACCGTTGCAGAATTGTTGCACAAAAAACCTGAAGATATGATGCCGGTGGTAGATAGTGGAATGGAGTATAATTTGCTTCGTTTTAATTATTTCGTTGCCGAAAGCGGTTATTTACTCGGTCATTTTTTATATGCACTCTTTATTGTTTTTCTGATACTGGGTGCAGTAAGAATATTGGTATTGGGCTTTTTTGCTTTTAAACAAAAAAGGAAAGAAATATTACTGGAAAATATGGTGTTGGAAAATCCACATGCAGTGTCCATTATTGTTCCTGCATTTAATGAAGAAGTAAATGCAGTAAGTTCTTTACAAAATTTATTACGCTGTGATTATCCTTTTTTCGATATCATTTTTGTAGATGATGGCAGTTCGGATAAAACTTTTGAAATTGTAAAAGCGGCTTTTGAAAATCATCCCAAAATAAAAATATTTACAAAGCCCAATGGCGGTAAAGCTTCTGCATTAAATTATGGTATTGCAAAAACAGCAGCAGATTATGTTGTTTGTATTGATGCCGATACAAAATTACTACCCGATGCGGTAAGTAAGTTGATGAAAAATTTTGCCGATCCGAAAGTGGGTGCTGTTGCGGGTTCTGTGAAAGTGGGCAATGAAGTGAATATGCTTACCAAATGGCAAAGCATTGAATACACAACGAGCCAGAATTTTGACAGAAAAGGTTTTGCATATCCAAATGCCATTACGGTGATTCCGGGTGCAATCGGTGCATTTAAAAAAGAAGCATTGATGCTTGCAGGCGGTTTTACAACGGATACATTGGCGGAAGATTGTGATATCACGATCAGAATTTTAAGGATCGGTTATGTTATTGCGAACGAACCAAAAGCAATGGCTTACACTGAAGCACCGGAAACGCTGAAACAATTTTTCAAGCAACGTTTCCGCTGGACATTTGGTGTGATGCAAACTTTTTGGAAACATAAAGATGCTTTGTTCGTTAATAAATATAAAGGCTTGGGTTGGATCGCATTGCCTGATATATTATTATTCAAATACATCATTCCATTATTCAGTCCGATCGGCGATTTCTTTATGTTCTTCGGATTGTTTACTGACAGCAGAGGGAAAATAGGGATCTACTACCTTATTTTCTTATTGATTGACAGCTTAATTGCCGGATTAGCATTTGCATTTGAAAAAGAAAAAGCATGGAAATTATTCTGGCTTATTCCACAACGATTAATTTACAGATGGTTGATGATGATCGTTCTTTTCCGCTCTTACAGAAGAGCGATTAAAGGAGAATTACAATCATGGGGTGTTTTAAAAAGAACAGGAAATGTAAAAGATATTGATGTGGTAACAACATAAACTTTTAAAGAGTTGCCGGTCTTTCAATGGCTGGTAACCCTTTATTAAGATCAAGTATTGGCTTATTAATTCAGTCTAAATACTCATTCGTTTTCCTTTACTTTGCAGCAATTTTATTATCAATCATTAATATGAAACTGAAAGACATTCAGGTACTCAACGAAAAAGAAACACGTGCCGGTTTTGGAGAGGGCGCCTATGAATTAGGAAAAGAAAATCCAAACGTTGTTATTCTTACTGCTGATCTAGCTGGTTCCATGAAGATCGCTCCGTTTATTAAAGAATTCCCGGAACGTTTTATTCAGTGCGGCATAGCAGAAGCAAACATGATCGGTATTGCAGCAGGATTGACCATAGGTGGAAAAATTCCTTATACAACCACATTTGCAAATTTCAGCACCGGGCGTGTGTATGATCAGATACGCCAAAGCGTTGCTTATAGCAATAAAAATGTAAAGATCTGTGCATCGCATGCAGGATTAACATTGGGAGAAGATGGCGCTACACATCAAATATTAGAAGACATCGGTTTGATGAAAATGTTACCAGGCATGACAGTGATTGTGCCCTGTGATTTTAATCAAACAAAAGCAGCAACAAAAGCAATCGCATCATATGAAGGTCCTGTGTACTTACGTTTCGGCAGACCAAAATGGCCCAACTTTACCAAAGAAGATGGAAGCGATTTTGTAATTGGTAAAGCACAGCAGTTAAGTACAGGAACAGATGTTTCTATTTTTGCCTGTGGTCACATGGTTTGGAAAGCCATTGAAGCAGGAAGAATTTTAGAAGAAAAAGGAGTAAGTGTTGAATTGATAAACATTCATACAATTAAACCATTGGATGTTGATGCCATCATTAAATCCATTACCAAAACAAAATGTGCGGTTACCGTTGAAGAACATAATATCATTGGTGGATTAGGCGATAGTATTGCGCAGGTTGCTGCAACACATTTTCCGATACCGATCGAATACGTTGGAACAAAAGATACTTTTGGAGAGAGCGGAACACCGGCACAATTGTTAACCAAGTATGGATTGGATGCACCTAATATTGTTGATGCTGTAGAGAAAGTGATGAAGAGAAAATGATAGAAAAATAATTTTTAAAAAAGCCGCAATTATAAATTAGTTGCGGCTTTTTGTTTAATAAAAAAATTACGGCGCCAATCTTTCTCTTTTCCAATTACCATCCGTTTGCAAAGTATATTGAATACGGTCATGCAACCTGCTGCTGCGGCCCTGCCAGAATTCTAATTTATTTGGCTTTACTAAATAACCGCCCCAATGTTCAGGTCGCGGAATATTTTCTGTACCGAATTGTTCTTCATATTTCAGGAAATTTTCTTCGATTACTTTTCTGTTTTCAATCACAGTACTTTGAGGAGAAGCCCATGCACCGATTCGACTTCCGGCCGGGCGAGATTTAAAATAAATATCGCTTTCCAATGCTGAAATTTTTTCAACAGTACCATCGATACGAATCTGCCTTTCCAATTCTTTCCAGAAAAATAATAATGATGCTTTCGGATTTTCTTCCAGTTCATTTCCTTTTGCACTATTGTAATTGGTAAAGAAAATAAATCCTCTTGCATCGTATCCTTTTAATAAAACAATGCGTGCAGAGGGTGTTCCGTTCTTATCCGCAGTTGCCAATGTCATGGCGTTTATTTCGTGCAGGTGACTGTTTCTGGCCTCGCTCCACCATTTCGAAAATTGTTCGTATGCATTGTCAGCTGTATCTTCTTCGCTTAGAGATTTTAATTTATAATCTATCCTGATATTTGCTATCGGATCGTTAGATGCATTCATCACAAAATATTTAGAGAACAAAGTTATTGATATATCAAACTCAAAAGCTGATGTTTCTCATGCACAAAAAAAGCGGCAATTGCCGCTTTCAGTTTATTCGGTTATTTCTGTTTCATGTGCTTTATGTTTTCCGCTGATGTATGTGTACACCGCCGGAATAACAAACAAAGTAAGTATCAATGAGAACAATAATCCGCCAACAACAACAATACCCAAAGGGATACGGCTGGTACTTGCAGCACCGATACTTAAAGCAATGGGCAAGGCGCCTAATGATGTGGCAAGGCTTGTCATTAAAATCGGGCGCAACCTTTGTGCGGCAGCTTCAATAATGGCATCCATTTTTTTATAGCCGAACTCGCGTTTTTGTTTGGCGAATTCAACAATTAAAATTCCGTTTTTGGTTACCAACCCGATCAGCATAATCATTCCGATCTCTGAAAGAATATTTAATGTTTGATGAAATACATATAAACTTAATAAAGCTCCTGCCAATGCCAACGGAACTGTAAGCATGATGGTAAGCGGATCGAGAAAACTTTCAAACTGCCCGGCTAATACCAAATAAATTAATAACAATGCCAGAATAAATGCAAACATGATATTAGAAGCGCTTTCATCATAATCACGCGAAGGACCACTTAACGATGTTTGAAAACTTTCATCAGTTAATTTGTTTGCAATGGCACGCATGGCTTTAATACCATCTCCGATCGTCTTTCCTTCAGCTAAAGATGCAGAAATGGTAGCAGCTTTATATCTGTTAAAATGGTATAAAGTGGAAGGGCTACTTGCTTCATCCAAATGCACAACAGCATCGAGCGGAATATTATCGCCATTCTTATTTCTTACATACAACGTTTTAATATCGAACGGTGTGTTACGATTTTCTCTTTCTACCTGCGCTATTACCTGATACTGATAACCATTCATGATAAAATAAGCCATACGCCCGCCGCTGTAAGCAGATTGAAGTGCTGATACGACATCTGCAGTAGAAAGCCCGAGGTCTTTCACTTTTATCCTGTCAACTGTTAATTGAACTTCAGGTCTGGTGAATTTAAGATTCACATCAACATTCGAGAATGTTTTATCTTTTCTTGCCTCATCCAAAAATTTAGGAATGATTTGTTTCAACTTATTCAGATCCTGATTCTGTAAAATAAATTGAATCGGCAAAGCGCCTCTTGAACTTAACCCAACTGAAATAGTTTGTTCCTGTATAGCAAATATTCTTGCATCATTAAATCGATTTAATTTTTTTTGAAGATCAGCTGTGATCTCCATTTGTGATCTTTTTCGAAATTGAGGGTCTACCAATCCTACACGTGGTTGTGCTGTATTCATTCCTGAAGCAGATCCGCCATACCCGGCAGGTGTTCTCATATATACATACTCTCTCTCAGGAACAGAATCCATTAAATAATTGCTGATCTTATCTGCCATGTTTTGCATATAAGGATAACTAACACCTTCTGCTGCTGTTACTGTAAAACGGATGCTGCTCCTGTCTTCCAAAGGAGCTAATTCGCTTTGAATGTTTCGCATCACAAACCAAATGATACCCACACAAGCCAATATAATTAACCATGCCACCCATCTCACTTTCATAAAACCGATCAATAATTTTTTATAACCGCTTTCCATTCCGGTAAAGAATGGTTCTGTTGCTTTATAAAACCAACCTTCATGTGCATTCTTGGAACTGAGGTAAACGTTTAATACAGGTGTAATGGTTAATGATACAAAAGCAGAAATCAAAACAGCAGCTGCAAGTGTTACACCAAACTCACGGAATAATCTTCCCACAAATCCCTGTAAAAATATCACAGGCAAAAACACAACGGCTAATGTGATGGAAGTTGAAACCACCGCAAAAAATATTTCCTTACTTCCTTCCAATGCGGCTTTGCGAATAGGCAATCCTTCTTCTAATTTTCTGAAGATATTCTCAGTAACAACAATACCGTCATCTACCACCAAACCTGTTGCCAATACGATTCCTAATAAAGTCAAAATATTTATGGAGAAGCCCGATAGATACATTACAAAGAATGTAGCCACTAATGAAATAGGAATATCAATTAATGGACGTAGTGCAATAAGCCAGTTACGGAAAAATAAAAAGATAACCAAAACAACTAAACCGAATGCAATAAATAATGTTTCTTTTACTTCATTTAAAGATTTGCGGATATTGATAGTGTTATCAATTACCACGTTAAATTCAATATCCGATTTATTTGCTTTTTTAATTTGATCAAGTCTTCTGTAAAATTCATCAGCGATTTCAATATTATTTGCTCCCGGTTGAGGCGTGATCGCTAAACCAACCGCATGCAAGCCATTTAGTTTCCAGGATTGTTCTATTTGCTCGGGACCCAATTCAACACGGGCGATATCACTTAATCGAACGATTCCGTTTGCATCTTGTTTTATAATTAAATCTCTGAATTGTTGTTCTGTTGTGAACCGACCCAAAGCACGAATAATTAATTCCGTATTGTTTCCATAAATCTTTCCGGGAGGTAATTCTATGTTTTCATTATTGAGAGAAGTGCTGATATCATTGAATGCGATACCATAAGAATTCATTTTATCCGGATTAAGCCAAATGCGCATACTGTAACGCTTTTGACCGAATATGCCAACGCTGCTCACATCTTTGATTGTCTGCAATTGCTGTTGTAATACATTTTCCGCATAATCACTCAGCTGTAATAAACTTTTGGTATGACTTTGTACTGCAATTACAATAATTGGGTCACTGTTTGCATCGGCTTTTGAAACAACTGGCGGCGCATCAATATCCTGAGGTAAACTTCTTAATGCTTGTCCAACTTTATCTCGCACGTCACTGGCGGCAGCTTCCAGATCAACTCCCAAGTTAAATTCAACAGTAATATTACTTCCGCCTAACGTACTGGAAGAAGTGATGGTTCGTATTCCCGGGATACCATTGATTTGTTTTTCTAAAGGCTCTGTAATTTGGCTTTCAATAATATCAGAATTAGCGCCTGTATAACTGGTAGCAACACTTATTACCGGCGGATCAATTGCGGGATAATCGCGTACTGCCAGAAACGTAAAACCCACAACACCAAATAAAATAATGCCCAGGTTCATTACTGTAGCTAATACCGGACGCTTTAATGATAATTCGGAAATATTCATGAGGCTCTGTCAGTTCTATTGGTACAGGAAATTTTTTTTGATGTATTCTTATTTACTTAATTGTTCAAGTGTTTTTACAGATCTGATTTTTACCGGGCTCTTTGGTCTTGTAAACAATAGGCCTGTAACAATAACAGTATCACCTACATTTACTCCTTTGGTAATTTCAATATTATCAGCTTGACGTACTCCCGTTTCAACATTAACAAAATTTGCTTTGCCGGATTTTACAAGCACCAACTGTTTGTTCTTATCATCAGGAATAATACAACCGGTTGGAACCATAATAGCTTTTGCATCTGTATTGGATGCCACGTACACTTTCACAAATGTTCCGGGATTGATCCCTTCGCTGTCAATAATAGCTCTCACCTTTAAATTACGTGTGGTCACATTGATCTGTGGCTCTATCGCGATAATCGTTGCTTTTCTTTTAGTTCCTTTCAGATCCGAAGTTTCAATGTCTATTGTTGCGCCTACTTTTATTTCTTTACTATATGCTTCCGGGATAGTGAAGTCAACTTTCATTTTTGTATTTTGCTGGATCGTTGCAATCAGGGATGCCGGTGTAAGATAGGCTCCCGTACTTACCTGACGTAATCCAACTGTACCGGAAAAAGGGGCTCTGATGACTGTTTTATCGATCATTGCTTCAGTATAAGCGATATCAGCTTTGTAGCTGTCTATAGCGGTTTTTGCAGCATCATAATCTGCCTGATTAACCCCGTTTACCAATAATAGTTTTCTTAAACGTTCTTCTGTTTTTATTGCTAAATCCAGACCTACTTTTTCTTTCAGCAATTGTGCCTGAAGATCGGCGTCATTGATTCGGGCAATAATTGTTCCTTGTTGAACCGTTTTTCCTTCCGGAACATTTAAAAAAATCAGGCGTCCGCTTATTTCAGAATGTAGTTCAACATACTCATTTGCCACAACAGAACCGTTTGCTTCTACAATGCTGCTTACCGAACTGCCGGATGCTATGATTACATCAACAATTGCAGCCTGCGGTCCCGTGTTTTGTTTAACCTCTTCTTTTTTAGCTGTACAGGCAGCTGCTAATAACAATACAGAAAAATAAAACAGAATTTTTTTGAGCATCGACATAAGTGTTAGCTATAAAGATAATTTTCAGAGCGATAAAGATAAACAGAATTGATATTAGAATACAGAAAGAACGGGAGTTTGCCCTTAGATTTTACCGATAATATCGCAGCTTAAGTCTATTTATAAAAACCTTTATTTACAATAAGTAACTGATTTCCGTCATTTTTTCCACTTCCCCATCCAACTACTTTCGTGTTCTCAATATTTCTTACCGTAATAATATTAATATCATGGAAACATCAATTAAACCACAATTAGAAGCTTCTATAACAGAAGACAACCATTCTTTAGAAATTATGGATGGGAATGAAGCTGCTGCTTATGTTGCTTACAAAACAAGTGAAGTTTGTGCCATTTATCCAATTACGCCTTCCTCATCAATGAGTGAATGGACTGATGAGTGGAGTGCAAAAGGTATAAAAAATATTTTTGGCCAGATCCCAAGGATAATGGAAATGCAAAGTGAAGCCGGTGCTGCAGGCGCCATACACGGCGCATTACATGGAGGCGCTCTGGCTTCTACTTTTACTTCTTCGCAGGGATTGTTACTGATGATTCCAAACATGTATAAAATTGCCGGCGAGCTAACTCCTGCTGTTTTTCATATTGCGGCAAGAACATTGGCTACACATGCTTTATCCATCTTTGGAGATCATAGCGATGTAATGGCTGTTCGTGCTACCGGATTTTCCATGTTGTTTGGAAATACTGCACAGGAAGCAATGGATATGGCATTGATCGCTCAGGCTGCAACATTAAAAGCAAGAATTCCTTTCTTAAATATTTTCGACGGATTCAGAACTTCTCATGAATTATCTCAGGTGAACGTTATCCCTGATGATGTGATATCTGAAATGGTTGATATGGATCTTGTAAACGCACACCGCGACAGAAGTTTATCTCCCGATAATCCTTCTATCCGTGGTACCGCACAAAATCCTGATGTATTTTTCCAGAACCGTGAAGCTGCCAATACTTTTTATGATAAAGTGCCCGGTATTGTTGAAGAAACAATGGATAAATTCGCAGCATTAACAGGAAGAAAATATAAATTATTCGATTATTATGGACACGAACATCCTGACCGTGTAATTATCATCATGGGCTCAGGTGCATGTTCTGTTCAGGAAACAGTTGATTACCTGAATTCAGAAGGAAAGAGAGTGGGAATGATCAATGTTCGTTTATTCCGTCCTTTCTCAGTTCCTCATTTCATCAAAGCATTACCAAAATCTGTTGTAAGTATCGCCGTTCTGGATCGTTGTAAAGAACCAACCAGTATGGCCGAACCTTTATATATGGATGTGGTTAATGCATTGAACGAATCTCAGGAAAACCACCATGCTCATGTAATTGGCGGACGGTACGGTTTATCCTCTAAAGAATTCACTCCTGCAATGGTAAAAGCTGTTTTCAAAGAACTGAAACAAAAACATCCAAAGAATCACTTTACCATTGGCATAGATGATGATGTTACGCATTTGAGTTTATGGTATGATAAAACTTTTAATCTTGATTCTCAGCACAAATTCCGCGGATTGTTTTTTGGATTAGGTGCAGATGGTACCGTGAGTGCAAATAAAAATTCAATCAAGATCATTGGAGATAAAACTGACTTCTTTGTACAGGGCTATTTTGTGTATGATTCTAAAAAATCAGGTTCTCTTACTGCATCACATTTACGTTTCGGAGAAAAACCGATCCGTTCTACTTACTTGGTTCAGTCTGCTAACTTTATTGCCTGCCATCATTTTAATTATCTGATGAAGTACGATATTTTAAAAGAAGCAGAATACGGTGCAACATTCTTATTGAATGCTCCTTACGAGAAAGATAAGGTATGGGGTATGCTGCCAAGAAAGATACAACAAGAGATTATTGAAAAACATCTGAAATTCTATGCCATCAACGCTTACACAGTAGCAAAAGAAGCCGGTATGGGCAATCGCATCAATACAATTTTGCAAACTTGTTTCTTTGCCATCAGCAATGTGTTACCAAGAGAAGAAGCGATCGAAAAGATCAAAGAAGCGATCTACGAATCTTATTGGAAAAAAGGAGAAGCGGTTGTACAGAAAAATTATGAAGCAGTAGATAAAACATTAGCCAATCTATATGAAATAGATTATAAGAATTTAAAAGTTGGAGATATTCCGCTGGATGATGTTGTTCCAAATAATTCTCCTGATTTTGTAAAAGATGTTTTAGGAAGAATTATTTCCGGCAACGGAGATGATCTTCCGGTGAGTGCAATGCCTATTGATGGAACTTTCCCTTCAGGAACAACAAAATATGAAAAGAGGAATATTGCAGATGCGGTTCCCGTTTGGGATGCTGATTTGTGTACACAATGCGGTAAATGTTTTATGATTTGCCCGCACGCAGCAATCCGTCCTAAAGTTTATGACAAAGAATTATTAATCGGAGCACCATCATCATTTAAACATGTTGACCCGATCGGTAAAGAATGGGATAAAACAAAAGAAGCTTATACATTACAGGTTTCAACAGAAGATTGTACCGGTTGTACCTTATGCGTTGAGTTCTGTCCGATGACAAGCAAGACAGATCCCGGACACAAAGCCATCAACATGTTTGATAAAACGCCTTTTCAGGAAGCAGAAAAACAAAATTGGGATTTCTTTTTATCTATTCCCGAAATTGATCGTTCAAGAATCAATCGCAGTACAGTAAAAGGTTCACAATTCTTCCAACCATTATTTGAATTCTCAGGTGCTTGTTCAGGTTGCGGAGAAACGCCCTATTTAAAATTATTGACACAATTATTCGGTGAAAGAATGATCGTTGCCAATGCTACTGGTTGTTCATCCATCTTTGGAGGCAACTTACCTACAACACCATGGGCAAAAAATAAAGAAGGTGTTGGACCGGCCTGGGCAAATTCATTGTTTGAAGACAATGCAGAATTTGGATTGGGCATTAAGATGGCCAATGATCAAAAAAGAGTTGCTGCCATCTCGTTATTGAATGAGTTAAGACATGTTGTTGGTGATGAATTGGTGGATACCATTCTCAATTCTCCTGAAACAACTGAATCTGAGATTCATGTGAAACATGAATTGATCAAAGAATTGAAACACCGTTTACGCGGACAAAGATCTATTGGTGCGCATAACTTATATCATTTAGCAGATTTCCTTGCAGAAAAATCTGTTTGGATCATTGGTGGTGACGGCTGGGCTTATGATATCGGTTACGGTGGATTGGATCACGTTTTATCTACCGGTGAAAATGTAAATATCATGGTCTTGGATACAGAAGTGTATTCCAATACCGGCGGACAAAAATCAAAATCAACACCGTTAGGTTCAAGTGCAAAATTCTCTGTGAATGGTAAAACAACGGGTAAAAAAGATCTGGCATTACAAGCTATTGCACATGGTACAGCTTATGTTGCCCAAATTGCAATGGGTGGTAATGATGCACATACTATCAGAACCATTCTCGAAGCAGAAGCATTCCCCGGTCCATCTTTAATCATTGCATACGCACATTGTATTGCTCACGGAATTGATATGGCACATGGTGCTGAAGAACAGGATTTCGCGGTTAAATCCGGTTACTGGCCATTGTTCCATTACAATCCTTTAAAAGAAAAAGGGCAACGTTTTGTGATCGATTCAAAAGAAGCAACGATGCCGTTAGGTGATTTCATGTATCACGAAAACAGGTTTAATGTCATCAAAGCAAAAGATCCTGCATTGGCTGAAAAATTCCTTCATCTTTCAGAAGAGGCAAGACAAAACAAATGGGATCGTCTCTTAACACTCAAAGGCCTTTAACGATTGCAATATTTATCGATGATAAAGGAATCCCCAAAAAGGATTCCTTTTTTTATACAATATATTACAAGTAAATCCGTTTTAGATATACTAACCCACTTTTTTACTCCGTATCAGGTTCAGATTTCATTGTTGAAAAGGAATTTTAATTATATAACCTGACAAACTTCTGTTATGAAAATCATTGTTACAATTATTATTTTGGCCTTTGTTGCATTGTCTTTATTATAAAAGACAGTTCATCACATTCAGGCTGCCCGCATCAAGAGAATAACGAAAAAGGAACTTCGAATGGAGTTCCTTTTTATCTTTTATAAAACAAGTAAGTTTAATTGCATCAAATCTTATTTTCAAAATAAGGCACTTCATCATGAGAAATTTTTTCTTTCTGATGCCAGTATGCAAGTGTTACGATCTCTCCATGCTGCGTATGCAATAATCTCCCGAAGATGGCATTGATAGGATTAAACATCATATCCGTAACACCTACTGTAAATGTTTCGGGAAGCTGAGGTTCTGCAGGCGGCGCAATTTCTCCCTCTGCCAAAGGCTTTACTGCTGCAGCTTTTGGCGCAGGGCTTGCTGCAACTTCAACAGAATATCTATTGTATTCTAATAATTGTTTTAAAAATTCAGTACGTCCTTTCGAAACGTTTTTTTCAACAATGGCACATTTAACACCATTCAATTCTTCTGTTGTATGATTTTGATTGATGGCCATAACAAGTTATAAGTTTGAAGTTAGAAAGCACTGGTCAATGAGAAAATATATTCGTATATGTAACTCATCAATCCGGTTAGTACAATGCCTGCCATGCAAATAAACAAAGCTAATTTAGGTGATGCAGGTATCGCTATTTTCTCGATCGGTGTTTCATTCTCATCCATAAAAATGGCTTTCACCACTTTTAAATAATAATACAATGAAACGATCATGTTCAATGCTGCGATAGTGATAAGTACATAATTTCCTTGTCCTGCACCTGCCATCAACAAAAAGAATTTACCAAAAAATCCCGCTGTTGGCGGAATACCTGCCAATGAAAATAATGAGATGGCCAATACCCATGACAGCAAGGGATTGGTCTTATAAAACGCTTTATAATCGTCGATGTTTTCTTTTCCGGTTAATGCACTTACCAAACTGATCACACCAAATGCACCAAGATTGGAGAAGATATAGATCAACACAAAATAAATTACCGAAGCAGTTCCTGCTTGTGAAGCACCCGAAATACCGATCAGAATAAAACCGACCTGTGCAATGGAGGAAAATGCTAAGAATCGTTTTAAGTTACTCTGACGAATAGCAAACAAATTACCCGTGATCATCGTTAATACCGAAAGAACAAATAAAATATTATACCATGTTACTGCCAATGGTTTGAACACTGTATATAAAACAGAAACAAAAACAAATAATACCGCACCTTTTGAAATAACCGATAAATAAGAAGTAACTGAAACCGGTGCTCCTTCATACACATCGGCTGTCCATAAATGAAACGGCACCACAGAAATTTTAAATGAGAATCCTGCGATCAATAAAATAAAAGCGAATATCTGCAAAGGATTTCCATCTAAATGTTGTGATAGTTCGGAGAATATTAAAGTGCCTGTTGTTCCGTACATCAGTGAAATACCAAACAATAATAATCCGGATGAAAAGGCGGATGATATAATTAATTTAAAAGCCGCCTCTGATGATTTTCTTTTTTCAAGATCAAAGTTGGCAAGAGCAGCCAACGGAATCGTTGATAATTCCAATCCCAAATAAAACATCAATAAATTTCCTGAAGAGATCATGAAGAACATTCCCACCAATGTTGAAAGCAACAACATATAAAACTCCAGTACATGTTTATGGTTCTTCAACCAAGAATATGATTGCAGCGAAATAATATATGTACCTAAACTGAGAATACTTTTTTCAGTAATGATCAGTTTATTGGTCTTGAACATTTCATTGAATAATACACCATCTTTATTCCAGAAAAATCCAATCACAAAATTAAAAAGCAACAATACGTTAACAAGATTCAGAATATTTTCATTCTTCCAATCCTTGCTTCCTACTTTTATAAAAAGCAGAATAAAGATGATGGCAATCAGCACCAACTCCTGTTTCATTAATATAAAAAAATCAGTCCCCATAATCTACATTCATTTAAGCACGTTTCCCAAATGTTGAAATATATATTCTGTGCCGGGTGTTATTAATTGATTGATCCAAAACGGCGCTACACCTATAGCTACAATGCCGATAATTAAAATACCTGTCGCTAATTTTTCATTCCATGTGGCATCGGTTAAACCATGATAATGAAGATCCGCAATCGGGCCCATAATTGTTTTTCCGGTTGCACGTAAAATATAAACTGCCGTAACAACAATCGATGCGCATGCTAATATTGTTGCTAACCGATACCATTGATCAGGATTTTGCCAACTGCCCATGAACACGGTCATCTCTGCAACAAATCCACTAAAGCCGGGCAATCCCAAAGAACATAAACCTGCGATCACAAATACAGTTGAGATGAATGGAATCACTTTTAATAACCCTCCCAATTGTTCCACCATTCTTGTATGAGTTCTGCTGTAGATCATGCCAATGGCGGCGAAGAAAAGTGCTGTCATCAATCCATGTGATACCATTTGTAATACTGCGCCCGTGATGGATGTTTGCGTTAGCATTCCAATTCCTAATAAAACAAATCCGCAGTGACTAACTGATGAATATGCGTTGATATATTTCAGATCCTTCTGCATCATCGTAGCGAATGCGCCGTAAATAATAGCAATGGTTGCCAATAAAATAATTAACCAGGAATAATAATGTGCAGCATCAGGCATTAAATACGTTGCAACGCGCAAACAGCCGTAGCCACCGAGTTTCATGGAGATACCTGCTAAGAACATGGATGCTGCCGTTGGCGCGGAAGAGTGTCCATCAGGCACCCATGTATGAAAAGGAAACAATGCAGTGAAAATACCAAAGCCTACAAACGCAAAGGGGAAAAATAATTTTTGTGCTGCAATATCAATATGCATTTGCGATATCTGAATCAAATCAAAACTATGTGCACCGTTAGCATTTGTATTAAAATACAATCCTGCTAATCCTACAAAAACCAATCCTGATCCACCCATTAACATCAATGCTAATTTCATGGCGCTGTATTCCTTTTTGCCGCTTCCCCAAATACCAATCAATAAAAATTTAGGGATCACTGCAACCTCCAAGAAGAAGAATAAAGTAAAAATATCCAATGAAATAAAATAACCGTAAGCACCCACACTTAAAAATAAAAGCAAAAAGAAAAATTCTTTGTTCAATGTTTCCTGTGCCCACGATACCAATACGCCTGCAATCACAACAAAAGAAGTTAACAAGATCATCACAACAGAAATTCCATCAACGCCAATATGATAATGAATATTCAATGGTGCAAACCATGTGTAATCAAAATCAAATAAGAATTGCGTTGTATTTCCTGCCGCACGTTCTTTCCAATAAACAAATAACAAATCGAGCGACAATAAGAATTGTGCTGCCGATCCAATGAATGCAACAGTTCTTACCTGCTTTAACCCTTTCACAAATAAAATTGCAAAAGTGGTAATCAAAGGCAAGATGATCAAAATCGATAAATTCATTTTTTTATATTTTTATAAACCCGGCTTTTAATCTTTATTCAACTTTTCTTGCGTCGCACACTTGTACGCTTTATTCTTTATTCAGCAATCAACATTTGCATATCTGCACATCTTCTCATTTGCAAATTTTCTATTTCCACAAATAAATAAACAACACTGCCAACCCTAAAATTCCGCCAAAGAAATACAAAGCATAGTTCTGCACTTTGCCCGATTGAAATCCTTTGATCAGTTCAGAAATTTTTCCTGTGGTTGTTGCCAATAAATTCATGAAACCATCTACAATATTTTTATCGATCCATGCGGCTGGTCTGCCGATCAGATTGAAAATAATTTTCTTGGTAATGAAAAGATATATTTCATCAATATAAAATTTCTTGTATGCAGCAGTATATAAACCGCCAAATCCTTCAGCAACATTTGAAGCCCTGTCGCTTTTTGTTTTATATAAAAATGTTGCCATCGCAATACCCAAAACAGCGAGAATAACAGGCAGTGCTGAAAATTTAATATCCACATGTGTTTCCAGTGCCGCACCATCTGAAGTAATTAATGATGCAATAGGAACAAAACCTGCAACCAAAGCACAAACCCCAAGAATGATCAACGGAAGTTTCATAGAAAATGTTCCTTCACCATGATGTGCATCATGCACATCTGCCTCACGGCTCCAGAAAATTGAATAATACAAACGGAACATATAAAATGCGGTAAGACCCGAAGTAAATACGGCAATACCATACACAAAATAGTTGGAATGATAGGCAGCCAATAAAATTTCTTCCTTACTAAAGAATCCTGCAAACGGCGGAATACCTGCGATAGCCAAACATGCAATCAAGAACGTGATATGTGTTATCGGCATTAATTTCCTTAATCCGCCCATATCTTTCATTTCGTTGCTGTGCACTAAATGTATCACAGCGCCTGCACCAAGGAATAATAATGATTTAAAGAAAGCATGTGTAAATAAATGGAACATGGAAGCCATATAACCCAATCCGTTTTCGCCACCGTATTTTGAAACACCCAATGCAAACATCATGTAACCGATCTGCGACATGGTTGAATAAGCCAACACTCTTTTAATATCCGTTTGTGTACATGCAATGATCGCTGCAAGCAATGCAGAAAATGCTCCAACATAAGTAACGATTTGTAATGCGGTTACATCAATGGAGAAAACGGGAAATAATCTTGCTACCAAATACACACCGGCAACAACCATTGTGGCAGCATGTATCAATGCTGAAACAGGTGTTGGGCCTTCCATTGCATCGGGCAACCAGATATGTAATGGGAACATGGCCGATTTACCGGCACCACCGATAAACACCAATGTCAATCCCCATGTCAGGATCGATGCACCGAGAAATGATGCAGAAGTGATACTGATATATTGTGATGATTGAGTTGAGGTTAATCTTTCGATCAACACGCCAAAATCCAATGTGCCGCTATAAAATGCTAAAATTAAAATGCCAATTAAAAAACCAAGATCAGCAAACCGCGTAACGATGAACGCTTTTTTTGCTGCAGCCACTGCAGATGGTTTTTCGAAATAATATCCGATCAATAAGAATGATGAAACGCCCACCAGTTCCCAAAACATGTAGATCTGAAAAATGTTGGATGATAAAACCAATCCAAGCATAGAGAAAGTAAACAAGGAAAGAAATGCATAATAAGTTGCAAAACGTTCTTCTCCTTTCATATAACCCAGACTGAATATATGCACCATCAATGAAACAAAAGTCACCACCACGATCATCATCACTGAAATTGGATCGAGGATGATGCCCATATCGATCGACACGTTCGGAGAGAATTGAAGCCAGGTATATTTTAATGCAATGATCTTTTGAAATACCCCATTCACTTTTCCGTCAATAAAAAAATAATTGTATGCAGTGTATAATGACAATACAGTTGATGCCAGTAATGATGCTGTTCCGATCGTTCCTGAAAAAGTCTTAAAATATTTTCTTCCAAATAAACCAAGCATCAAAAAAGTTGCCAGTGGCAATAAAGGAATCAATGCTATATATGAATAGTTGTTCATCGTTTTAATATTTCAATTCGCTTGCATCATCCACATCAATGGAATGATGGCTTCTGTATAAATTAATAATGATGGCGATTGCCACAGCAGCTTCTGCAGCAGCAATAGTGATCACAAAAATGGTAAAGAACACTCCATCCAATTTCCCCGGATATAAATATTTATTGAATGCAACGAAATTAATGTTCACACTGTTCAATATCAATTCAATCGCCATCAGCATCGTGATCATATTGCGGCGTGTAAACAATCCATACATGCCAATGAAGAACAATGCCGTGCTGACAAAAAGAATTTGCGTTATGGATATTTCATTCATTTCTCCTGCTGTTTAACTTTTATGGCAATAACGATACAGCCGATCATGGCCGCCAATAATAAAATACTCACTACTTCAAACGGTAAAACAAATCCATGTTCGGTGGTACTTAACATTTGTGTACCAATATCAGAAACTTTTACTTCAAGCGGTTGTGCATTCAAACTTGTAAATCCATATTCACTAATCAGGTTATAAGTAAATGCGAAACCGAATACAACTGCGAGTGTGGCAAATATTGTTCTGCTCTTCAACGGCTTTGGCATTTCATCACCGGATTTTTGCGTAAGGAAAATAGAGAAAATGATCAGCACCACAATGCCGCCTACATACACTATTATTTGTACAGCAGCAATAAATTCCATCTGCATCCAGAAATACAATGCAGCAATGCCTATAAGTGAAAACAATAACCAAATAGCAGAACGAAAGATTTTCCGCGTGGTTACTGCTAATATGCCTGCTGTTAAAATAAAAGCAGAGATCAGATAAAATATAATTACTGATGCATTCATTATTCTACTCCCTCCCTCAGTTTTGATCCGTCGTGATTTAATTTTTTTGTCAGTTTATTTCTGTCAAACACACTGTGCTCAAATGTTTGAGCCATTTTAATGGCATCGGTCGGACAAGCCATCACACATAAATTACACATCGTACACAATTCCAGATGATATACAAAAGTGTCTATCGCTTTTTTCTTTTTTCCTTCAGGAGTAATATCAAATTTGTTGATGATCTTAATTGTTCCATTGGGACAAGCTAATTCGCAGGCAGAACAACCGGTACAGGCATGTTCATTATTTTCATCATGCAGCATCACCACTTCTCCGCGAAAACGTTCTGCCATTTTTAAAGTATCGCGATTATCAGGATATTGCTGTGTTATAATTTCTTTGGGATGTGTAAAATAATATCCCGTCAATCTCATACCTGTAAGCAATGATTTAACGGCGCCGTAAACGTCTTTTATATAATCTTTCAGAAACATTTTCTACACTAATTTTTATTTTTATTCCCAACTTTTATTCATTACTCAAAAATGCCATCCCATGATTGCAATAATTGTCATCAGCAATAAATTAAACATGCTGATGGGTAATAAATATTTCCATTCTAAATTCAATAATTGATCAATCCTTAATCTTGGAAAAGTCCATCTGAACCACATGATCACAAAGATCAAAAAGAAAGTTTTTCCGAAGAACCACACAGATGAAGGAATGTAATCCATGATATGATTAAACCCTTCCCAACTTCCTACATGAAAAGGCATCCATCCGCCAAAAAATAAAGTAGCGCCGATGGCACAAACAATAAATATATTGATATATTCTGCCAGGAAAAACAATGCGAATTTCATTCCTGAATATTCTGTATGAAATCCTGCCGTTAATTCACTTTCTGCTTCTGCAAGATCAAATGGTGCACGATTGGTTTCGGCAGTTGCAGCAATGATAAAAATTACGAAAGCAATGATGGCGGGTATATGTCCTTTGAATATCCACCAACCATTTTCCTGCGAAGCAACAATATCACTCAGTTTTAAACTTCCGGTCAGTACAACAATAGAAAGAACAGATAAGCCTGCAGATAATTCATAGCTTACAATTTGTGCACCGCTACGCATGGCTCCCATCAACGAATATTTATTATTACTTGCCCAACCTGCCATTAAAATTCCGATCACTGAAATAGAAGATATTGCTGATAAATACAACACTCCGATATTGATATCCCATATTTGAAAGTCTTTTGCAAAACCAATGGGAGCAAGGATCAGCATGGCAACGATCATAACAATGAAAGGTGCCAGGTTAAATAAAAATTTATCTGCCCCATCGGGCGTAAGCCCTTCTTTCATGATCAATTTTAAAGTATCGGCAGTGCTTTGCAATAAACCCCATGGGCCCACACGGTTTGGGCCTAAACGTATCTGCATGAAAGCGGCTACTCTTCTTTCCATGATCACCAATACCAAACCCAATGCAGCAAATAATGCAATGGCTAACAGAATCACGATCACACTTTCAATCATGACCGTAATTGCTGGATTGAATGTATTATTCAACCATGTTTGAACAGAACTTGTTATGCCATGAAAACTAAACATCTTTTAATTTTAAATTTTTAATGTTGCATGTTAGATGAAGAATCTTTTCATTAAACATGTAGCATTTATTATCGATCAATATCCGGAATCACGAGATCCAATGTTCCCATTGTAGCAACAAGGTCTCCTAATTTTCCGCCTTTTGCCATGTGGTTCAATGCTGATAAATTAGAAAATCCCGGCGACCTGAATTTAATTCTGTACGGCGTGGTGCCACCTTCGCTCACAATATATACACCCAGTTCGCCACGTGCTGTTTCTACTCTCTGATAAAATTCTCCTTTGGGTAATTTTAAAACTGCTTTTGTTTTTGCCTGAAAATCTCCGTCGGGAATATTATCAATTAATTGATCGATGATGCTGATCGATTGTTTTATTTCTTTCATCCGCACCAAATATCTGGCAAAAGAATCTCCCTCGGTTTCGAGTACTTCATCAAACTGCAATTTGCCATATACTTCGTAAGGATATATTTTTCTTACATCACAATGAACGCCGCTGCCTCTTGCAGTTGGTCCGGTGCAGCCGTAAGAAACAGCATCGGCTGCAGTTAAGTATCCAACGCCTTTCATTCTGTTTTGAAAAATAATATTGCCGGTCACCAATTCATCATACTCATCGATCTTTGATTTGATCAATGTGATAAACTCTTTTACTTTTTGTTGAAAGCTTGGATGAAGGTCAACCATCACGCCGCCGGGAACCATATAATTCATGGTTAATCTGGCACCACAAGTTTCTTCCATAATGGTAGTGATGGTTTCTCTTTCACGGAATGCATAGAAATAAGGTGTGAATGCACCAAGATCCATTGCCTGTGCACCCCACCATAATAAATGTGAAGCAATTCTTGTTAACTCATCCATCAAGACCCTGATCACCTGTGCACGTTGCGGCACTTCGATCTGCAAACCTTTTTCAACACATAAAGCACAAGCATGATTGTTGATGTGAGAAGACAAATAATCCATTCGGCTCGTTACATAAATGAATTGGCGGTAAGATAAACTCTCACACATCTTTTCAATAGAGCGATGAATAAAACCCAGATGTGGCTCTACTTTTTTAATGGTTTCCCCATTCAGTGTAACAACAAGATTCAGCACACCATGCGTTGCCGGGTGTTGCGGACCGATATTGATTACCTGATCACCTTCTGCCGTTATACCTAATTCTTCAACCATTGTTTATGAGTTATAAAAATCAATTTCAAAAATGATTTACATTTTTTTATTGATGGTGTTTTAGTTTTTATAGTTTGATCATATTGATAGGGTCATCATAATCTTTTCGTAATGGATATCCAACCCAATCATCCGTTAATAATAATCTTCTCAGATCGGGGTGATTCAAAAATTGAACACCAAACAGATCATATACTTCTCTTTCTAAAAATTCTGCGGTACGCCAAATATTGCATACTGTTTCTGTTGCAGGATTATTGTGATCCAATTTTACTTTCACCACGATATTATGGAAATGAATGGTGGATGTAAGATGATACACCATTGTAAAATTCGTTTTCCAGTCAACACAGGTAAGACAAAATAAAGAATCGAAATCAAGACCCTTTGTATACCGGAGCCTTTCTGCAAATGATAATAATTCTTCGGGTGCAATAAATATATTCAACCATTCGCCGCCTTCTTCATAAGTAGCAGATGGAAGCATTTCGCTGATCTTGTTCTTTAATTCTTCGTTCGTCATCATATTTATAAATCAGGGTTATGCTGTCTTCTGATCTGATCCCTTGTCATGCCGCTCATTATTTTTTCCTGCAATGTAATAAGCGAATGCATTAAAGCTTCGGGCCTTGGCGGACATCCCGGAATATAAACATCTACAGGAATAACATGATCTACTCCTTTTACAACAGAATAGGTATTATAAAAAAACGGGCCGCCACTGATAGCACAGGCGCCCATTGCAATTACATATTTCGGATCGGGCATTTGATCGTACAAACGTTTTAAAACCGGTGCCATCTTATTGACGATGGTTCCCGAAACAATGATAAGGTCTGCCTGTCTTGGTGTAGCACGCACCACTTCAAAACCAAATCTTGAATAATCATATTTGGCGGAAGCAGTTGACATCAATTCAATAGCACAGCAACTTGTTCCGAAAGTTAATGGCCATAAAGAATTGGAACGTGCCCAATTGATCACATCATTTAATGCTCCCGTCATAAAACCACCGCCCGGTGCTTCGTACACTTCGCCGGGGAATTGGGGTTGTTTTGTTTGAACAGCATCCTTTACATCCATTTTAATGCTCCTTTTTTATGTGCATATAAAAATCCCATGAACAAAATAAAAAGAAAAATAACTATTTCAACCAATGCCATCATGCCAACCTGTTTTACCACAACTGCCCAGGGATACATGAAGATCAGTTCAACATCAAAGATCAAAAATATCAATGCAAATAAATAATATCCCACATTAAATTGATTCCATGGAGAGCCTTCTGTGGGGATACCGCACTCATATGCCTGACCCTTTTGCGGGTTGGTCGTTTTTTTGACAAAAATTTTCGCGATTAAGATACCGCCTGTTGAAAAGGCAAGTGCGGCGATGATAAGAATGATTAACCAAAATGCACCCATAATTATTTATTAATACTTTCTAAAAGTAACAAGTATCAGTTAAACTGTAAATAGTTTTTTACGGATCAGTGTGCTGAAATTATTATTATTTTAACTACACTGCCACACAAAAGATTTCAATTTAAATTTTTACGACAGAATATAGTTTTCTGTCGTAAAAATTTATTTTATTTTAAAAAATCAATCAATGAGTTTAGCTGAATGCTACTCTGATTTTATTTTTTTGTTTTACCTGATTCAACTGCGGCTTGCGCTGCGGCTAACCGTGCAATAGGAACACGGAATGGAGAACAGCTAACATAATTCATTCCGATACGGTGACAGAATTTTACACTTTCTGCATCACCACCATGTTCTCCGCAAATACCCACTTTTAATTTTGGTTTTGTTTTGCGACCGCGTTCTGTTCCTAATTTAATTAATTCGCCAACACCTTCCTGATCGATAGTTTGGAAAGGATCATCATGCAGTATTTTCTGATCCAAATAATTAGGTAAGAATCCGCCCACATCATCACGACTGAAACCAAAACTCATTTGAGTCAGATCATTTGTTCCGAAGCTGAAGAAATCTGCAACCTCTGCCATCTTATCGGCCAGCAATGCAGCTCTTGGAATTTCGATCATAGATCCATATAAATATGGAATGGATTTTACTTTCAACTTAGCAATTGTTTCAGCATATACTCTGTCAACAATTACTTTCTGATGGATCAATTCATTCACGGTACATGTAACCGGTACCATAATTTCAGGGAAAGCTTTCTTGCCCGATTTAATGATCTCTGCAGTAGCTTCTAATATAGCCCTGATCTGCATTTCAGTGATTTCAGGATAGCTTACACCTAAACGCACACCACGATGACCCAGCATCGGATTGTTTTCATGCAATGCTAAAACTCTTCTGCGTAATAGACTTAAACTGATACCCAGTTCTTTGCTTAATTCTTTTAATTTTTCTACATCGTGGGGAACAAATTCATGCAGTGGCGGATCGAGTAAACGAATGGTTACAGGATAACCTTTCATGGCAAGCATGGTGTCTTTGATATCTTTCTTTACAAACATATACAGATCATTCAATGCTTTGCGACGTTCTGCTTCAGTTTTACTCATGATCATCTTACGCAATAAGAATAAAGGTTGTTCACTTCCCTCACCATAGAACATGTGTTCTGTGCGGAATAAACCAATACCTTCTGCACCAAATGCCATTGCCTGTGCGGCATCCTGTGGTGTTTCTGCATTTGTTCTAACAGCCATTGTTTTGATCTGATCAACCAAAACCATCAGGTCTTTATATGATTTATTTTTATTGAGATCAATAGCAACCAAAGGCATATCACCATTATAAACAGTTCCTTTTGTTCCGTTCAAAGTAATGATATCACCTTCTTTGATGATCAATCCATCTTTTGCTTTGAATGTTTTTGTTTCAGCATGAATTTCTATATCTGTACAACCCACGATACAACATTTACCCCAACCTCTTGCTACCAATGCAGCATGAGATGTCATACCGCCTTTAGTTGTTAAGATCGCTTGTGATTTATGCATACCATCCACATCTTCCGGAGAAGTTTCTTCACGAACCAATATTACTTTTTCCCCTTTGGATGCCCATTCTACTGCTTCTGCAGAAGAGAATACCACACGGCCTTTTGCTCCACCCGGACCTGCAGGCAATCCTTTTGCAATGGCTTTCGTTACTGCTTCTATCTTTGGATCTAACATCGGCAATAATAATTCCACCAACTGATTTGGGCCCACACGCATTACTGCGGTTTTTGCATCGATCAGTTTTTCCTGAAACATTTCGGTAGCCATACGAACAGCGGCAACACCATTACGTTTACCAACGCGGCATTGCAGCATATAGAGTTTCCCTTTTTCAATGGTGAACTCAATGTCCTGCATGTCTTTATAATGTTTCTCTAATCTGTCCTGAATCGCATTTAATTCTTTGTATGCTTTAGGCATTAATTTTTCAAGTGTATCTAAATCTCTGCTGTGATCGTTCTTAGAATAATTATTGATAGGAGCCGGCGTTCTGATACCTGCTACCACATCTTCACCCTGTGCATTCACCAAATATTCTCCGTAGAATTTATTTTCACCTGTGCCGGGGTTTCTTGTAAACGCTACACCCGTTGAGCTGTCTTCACCCATATTACCGAATACCATTGCCTGCACATTTACTGCAGTACCCCATTCGTCAGGTATTTTTTCAATGCGGCGATATTCAATGGCACGTTTACCATTCCAGCTTCCAAATACACCTCCAACACCACCCCATAATTGTTCCCACGGATCTTCAGGGAATGGTTTACCCAATACTTTTTTTACCGTCGCTTTGAATTCTTTCACCAATACTTTTAATTCAGGAACGGTAAGATCTGTATCAGATTTATATCCTTGTTTATGTTTAATGGCTTCTAATTTTTCGTCCAATACTTTACGGATGCCTTTACCATTCTTAGGTTCAATGCCTGCGGCTTTCTCCATCACCACATCAGCATACATCATCACTAATCTGCGGTAAGCATCATAAGCAAATCTTGCATCGCCGGATTGTTTGATCAATCCTTCGATTGTATTTTCATTCAAACCCACATTCAATACAGTATCCATCATACCGGGCATACTGCGCCTTGCGCCGGAACGAACAGATAAAAGCAATGGATTATTTACATCACCGAATTTTTTTCCTGTAATTTTTTCAACTGATTGTAATGCCGCTTTTACCTGCGAATCCAATACATTCGGGTAAGTATGTTTGTGGTCATAATAATAAGTACATACATCAGTAGAGATCGTAAAACCCGGAGGCACCGGTAATTTCAATTTTGGATGACCCGCCATTTCTGCAAGGTTTGCACCCTTACCGCCCAATAAATTTTTCATAGATTCATTACCGTCGGCCTTGCCGGCGCCAAAGAAATAAACATATTTCTTAGAACTGCTCTTCTGTTTAGTCATAACAATACTTTTTTAGTGCGCCAAAATTATAATGGTCTAACAGCAATAGTTATGATATTTATCATAGAGAGGCAGGTCATTTATCAGTTTGATCAGTTATAAAAAAGGCTTTGCACGGTCTGTCCAATTTATTTAGCTAAAAAATACTAAAAAAATTAGTGTGTATAATTAAAATGTATTAGTTTTACCTCCTGATTAATTTTGAAATTAAAATCATACTAATATGAGTAATGCAGAAAAAATGAAGGCGCTTAAGCTGACAATGGACAAGATAGACAAGGATTACGGCAAAGGAAGTGTGATGCTGATGAATGAAAAAAGTACCGAACCCATGGAAGTGATCTCCACCGGTTCGATCGGATTGGATATTGCATTGGGCGTGGGTGGTATCCCGAAAGGCAGGGTGATAGAAATCTATGGTCCTGAATCTTCCGGTAAAACAACCATTGCCACACATATCATCGCCGAAGCGCAAAAGAAAGGCGGCATGTGTGCCATCATTGATGCAGAACATGCATTCGACAGTAACTACGCGCAGAAATTAGGGGTAGATGTAGATAATCTTTTGATATCTCAACCCGATTATGGCGAGCAAGCATTAGAAATTGCCGATAGATTAATTTTATCCGGTGCTTTGGATGTAGTGGTGATAGATTCCGTTGCAGCATTGGTTCCGAAGAGTGAATTGGAAGGTGAGATGGGTGATAGTAAGATGGGATTGCATGCAAGATTAATGAGTCAGGCTTTGCGTAAACTCACAGCAACCATCAGCAAAACAAATACGGTTTGTATTTTTATCAATCAATTACGCGAAAAGATCGGTGTGATGTTCGGCAACCCTGAAACAACCACCGGCGGTAATGCATTAAAATTCTATGCATCTGTTCGTTTGGATATTCGCCGTCAGGCACAAATAAAAGATGGCGATGAAGCAATAGGCAACAGAGTAAAAGTAAAAGTGGTAAAAAATAAAGTGGCCCCGCCTTTCCGCGCAGCAGAATTTGATATCATCTTTGGAGAAGGGATCAGCAAATTAGGTGAGATCATTGACATGGGCGTTGAATTGAATGTTATCAATAAAAGCGGAAGCTGGTACAGTTACGACAGTAATAAATTGGGTCAGGGACGAGATGCAGTAAAACAATTATTACGCGATAATCCTGAATTGGCCAATGAAATTGAAGCAAAAATAAGAGCAAAAGTTGCAGAAGCGCATGCGCCTGCAGCCGCTAAAGAAGCATAAAATATTGTACAGGTACTATTATACAGGTACACGGATTAGTAAGTGCAAAACCATCCCCTGATACGGGATGGTTTTTTATGATAGTTATTCACATAGGACAACTGAGCGAGCATTTAGTTATTAGTTATCTACATCAACCTTGATTTACAGCGTTATTGCCTAAAATTGTTTTTAATCCGATTCTGTTTATAAAACCCTCCTTTATCGAATGAAAGCTGATAATTACATTCCACCACTTACAGGTATCAGGGCTATCGCAGCATTTATGGTATTTTTTCATCATGCAAATCAGTCAGATTTTGCATATCCTTTGTTCAGAATATTGAATGAATTTCATACGGGCGTAACTGTTTTCTTTGTATTGAGCGGTTTCCTTATCGGACTGCGCTATTATGATACCTGTGAAATATCAGGCAAATGGTTCAGAAAATATTTGAAGAACAGAATAGCCCGAATTTATCCGATGTATTTCATCATCACCATTTCAACATTTGCATTTGCATATTATATCAATGATTATTCAGTATACAATGGATTCCCTTATTCATTTGTATTGATCTTATTGAATGTATTTTTCCTTCGCGGATTTTTTGACGACCTGAAATTTACAGGATTGGCACAGGGATGGACATTGACAGTTGAAGAATGCTTTTATTTTTTAGCGCCGCTGTTTTTTGTACGCATCAAAAAAAATAAAAATGCTGTTTGGCAATTACCGCTTTTCATTCTTTCGATCGGTTCTATACTGGTACTCATTTTCAGTCATGTAAACTTTTACGGCTTCTACGGAAATTTTACATTCATGTTCCTCTACACTTTCACCGGAAGATGTATTGAATTTTTTATTGGTATTGCTTTAGCACTTCGTGTATTAAAACAAAACGGTGAGGCAACAAAAATAAAGTGGCCATTCTTTACTATACTTGGTATTATTGGAATGAGTATCGGTATTGGTATCATGGCAACGCAGCCGCTGACTGATAAGATACATTATGGCTTATATCAACCTTGGGGAATTTTCAGCAATAACCTTATAATGCCTTGTGGCATTGCTTCTTTATTTTACGGGCTCATCAAAGAGCCTTCTGCATTAAGAAGATTTTTAGGAAGCAGTACCATGGTATTGCTGGGAAAGAGTTCTTACATTTTCTATCTCATACATATTGGCTTTATAGCTACACTCGTAAAGACATGGGTTGGAAACAGCACGGAAAGATTAGCTTCTTTCTTTGATGCCAAACAATATAACTGGCTTGCAGAATATGCTGATTCAAGTGGGATAAAAATAGCATTCGCATTCATCTTACTGAATTTGATCTCCATAGCATTATTCAAATTCATTGAAGAACCTGTGAATCATTTTATAAGAAAATCTTCTTTTTTAGAAAAAAGAGTAAAGGTGCAAAATGTGTAAAGGATCCTTTTATCACTCAATAACCTGTCGCATTTTTTTTGCGCTTGCTGTATTCCATGCTGTTGCTATAAACGCAATTGGCCAGGACGAGGATCTCACGATAAAAATAAAGCCCTTCAAAAAAGATGGTCTCTATTCAGGAAAGGAAGAAGCAGGCTATCATATATATATAAAAAATCTGCATAAGGTACCACAGAAGGGAACACTTGAAATAACTGTTGATGATAAAAATGGTAATGCAGAATATGTATCAATGAAGATGGATATCAGCTTACAAAAGAAGGCCAGTTTTTCAAAAAGCTTAAGCCTTGGTATCAATAAATTTCCGCCGGGTTTTTATAAAGCAAACTTTATTATCAATACAGATTCTTATGAGGATACAGCGACTTATATTTTCGGTATTGCTCCCGATAAAATGGTGTATGAAATACATAAGCCCAATGATTTTGATGAGTTTTGGGCTAACACATTAACCAAGCTCGCAAGTATTGATCCTAAATATGATGTAAGGATCGATGAAGGATTAACAGACAGGTTTCATAAAGTGTACCGGGTTCAAATGACCTCTTGGGATAATGTGCGGATTGAGGGTTATTTAACAATCCCTAATTTAAAAGGAAAATTTCCGGTTACTGTAAATTTTGCAGGATATCTGGGGTTGGTATATCCTATTTATTATAAGGATTTCGCTGCATTAAGCATGAATGTGAGAGGTATCGGAGCGCTTGCCAGGCAAGCATTACCTGCAAATACAGAATTCAATACCTATAACATGAACGATAAAAATAAATACATTTATCGTGGTGTATATATGGATTGTGTGCGTTCCATTGATTTTGTGGTAAGCCATGGCGACCTTGGTCTCGATACAAAAAGAATTGTTGTGTACGGGGGCAGCCAGGGTGGTACAGAAGCCATCATTGCTGCTGCACTTTCAAAAAAAGTAAATGCTGCAGCAGCGAACAATCCTGTGTTTGCAGATTACAGAACCATTTTTGCATCGGGCCGAAAAGAAAAAGAATTGGTATTCCCGATGGTGCAGTTTGAAAAATATTTCAAACAAACCAGAATGGCAGATGCACAGGCTTTTAAAACGCTGGATTATTTTGATCTTTCTAATTTTATAGACAAATTGGAATGTCCCATCTTAATCGGCATTGGTTTGAAAGATCCCATTTCTCCGCCATCAACCGTTGTAAATGCATTCAATCATTTAAAGCCGTCTCTTAAAATAAATAGTAAAATTTATTACTATCCGAATTTAACACACGAAGTAAGCAATTTGCATTGGCTGAGAAATTATAATTGGATAGAAGATAAATTAAGAGACCCTCATCATTAATTTTTTAAATAAAAATGAAACAGTTCATCTCTTTTTTACTTACTGTTTTTATTGTGCAAATCTGCTATGCAGATTGGCCGGTAAAAAAGAAACGAATGATATTCGTTACATCATACAGCTATTATCATTCAAAAAGTTATTTTGATAAAACAGGACATTTAACAGCACTTGGTGACGGTAATTCTTATACATCACATTATTTAAGTTTATTCGGCATGTACGGCATCACTGACAGATTGGATTTTTTTGCAAATCTTCCGTTGGCCAATCAGAGAATGCGGGAAAATGGTTTACTGCTCAGAAAAACAGGCATCGCCGATATATCCATAGGACTGGCTTATCATTTTCCTTCAGAAGATCTGAAAAGATATTTTACATTGAAAGGATCTTTGATTATTCCGGGTTATCAAAATACAACACCTCCTTATCTGGGTTATGCAGAGAAAGGGTTTCAACTGGGTATGTCTTATTCACTCAACCTCTCAGATCAATTTTATTTTGATGCAGAAGCCAATTTTACAAGATACTTTGATGAGGCTACCGGCCCTAATCAATATTTTTTCTTTGGAACTTTTGGATATGCTTTAAATGATTTTGAAAAACTTACTTTTAGTTTTTCGCATCAGTTATCTGTAAGCTCTGATAAAAGTTTCAGTACCAATCTGGCTGCCAATAAAGATTTTGTAAGCGGAAAAATAACTCTGGGCTATGGCAGAAGAATATCAAGAACTGTAACCCCGCATATAGAATTTTATTTTACACCCTACGGATATAACACAGGTTCTGCATCAGGCATAAATCTTTATGCCATCATTAAAGTACCGTAGCGAATTTGTTTTATTCTTTCTGTTTTCTGCAAAATTGTTAACACTGATGTTTCATGCGGATTGCTTATCCTAACTTCATTGCAGTTAATCAACTAACTCGTATAAATAATGACTACCACAAAAATTCTCGGAAAAAGAAAACGCATTGCATTGGTTGCGCATGATCATAAAAAACCTGATCTGATGGAATGGGCTCTGTTTAATAAAGAAGTATTGGCCAGACATGAATTATTTGCAACAGGCACCACGGGTAAGTTAATGGAAGAAGCATTGGATCGACCGGTTAAAAAATTATTAAGTGGTCCGCTTGGCGGCGACCAGCAGATAGGCAGTATGATCGCACAGGGAGAAATAGATGTCATGATATTTTTTTGGGATCCGATGGAAGCGCAACCTCATGACAGCGACGTGAAAGCCTTGCTGCGTCTATGTGTTGCATGGAATATACCGATGGCATGTGACAGGGCAACGGCTGATTTTTTAATGACCTCACCTTTCATGCATGAAGAATATGAAGCAACAATCCCTGATTACACAAAATATCTAACGCGTAATGTAAAAGAGAATGACTGATGTTATTTTACGTTTATGGAAGATAGAAGATGCACAGGCATTGGCATCCATTGCCAATAACAGAAACATCTGGAACAACGTAAGAGACAGATTGCCCAGCCCATACACAGTAAAAGATGCACTGGAATGGATTGGACATACACAAAAAGAAAATCCCAAAACAAATTTCGCCATTGAATGCAAAGGCATGCTTGCAGGAAGTGCAGGTTGTATATTGAAAGATGATATCAATCGCAAAACGCTAGAGATCGGTTATTTTATCGGCGAACATTTTTGGGGCAAAGGAATTGCAACAGAAGCAGTAAAACTGATCACGGAATATGTTATTAAAGAATTCAAACCCGTAAGGATCTATGCAGAAGTCTTCGAACACAATAAAGCAAGCATGCGGGTTTTACAAAAAAATGGTTTTTACCTGGAAACCATCAGCAGAAAAGCTGTGATAAAAAATAATGCTGTTCTGGATAATTATATCTGGGTAAAATTATTGTAACAAAATATACCTAATCATAATTAAGTTTTTCATTTTCTTTCTCAAGCTGTAACTTTCCTTTCATGAGAAAAATAATATTATCCCTCGCCGTATTCATTGCCTTTTCTTCATTCGCGCAAGACACGATAACTAAAAGTGATTTGATCTCAGCCGCAAAATTGTTTGATCTTTCTTTCACGCAAAAAGAGATTGACACGATGTATGACGGCGTGAAAGAAAATCTGGGTAATTATAAACTCATGCATAAACTTTCGCTCAATAACAATGTACCGTTGAGCCTGTGGCAAAATCCGGTTTTGCCGGGAATGAGATTTGCTGAAAAACAAGAACCCATCAACTGGAATATTCCCAATAATATTTCAGTACCAAAAGATAAAAATGAATTGGCTTATTATTCTGTTCTGCAATTGGCAGCATTGATCAAAAACAAAAGAATAAGTTCCGTTGAGTTGACAAATTTTTTTATTGACAGATTAAAAAAATACAGTGATACGTTGCAATGTGTTATTTCATTTACAGAAGATCTTGCCATGCAACAGGCCAAACAAGCAGATGCAGAAATTGCAAATGGAAAATATCGCGGATTACTGCATGGCATCCCATACGGATTAAAAGATCTGTTCGCAGTAAAAGGAACAAAAACAACATGGGGCGCTGCTCCTTATAAAGGTCAGGTGATTGATGAAGATGCTTTTGTTTACACCAAATTAAAAGAAGCAGGTGCCGTATTGATCGCAAAATTTTCGATGGGTGCATTGGCAATGGGTGATTATTGGTATGGCGGCAGAACAAAAAATCCATGGAATTTAAAAGCTGGTTCATCTGGTTCATCAGCAGGTTCTGCATCTGCAACATCTGCGGGTTTGGTTCCTTTTGCTATCGGAACAGAAACATGGGGCAGTATTGTTTCTCCATCAGCAACATGCGGTGTAACCGGCCTCAGGCCTACGTTTGGGAGCATCAGCAGAACAGGCGCCATGGCATTGAGTTACAGTTTAGATAAAGTAGGTCCGATCTGCAGAAGTGCCGAAGATGCAGCCATCGTATTCAATTATATTCATGGGACTGATGGATATGATCAAAGTGCTGTGAACAAACCTTTCAATTACAAAACAGCAGTTGACATTAAAAAATTAAAGATCGCTTATGCAAAAAATTATTTTGATCAAATCACTGACACAACAAGAAACGAATGGAAAGTATTGCAAACATTCAAACAACTCGGCGCTCAATTGATAGCTGTTGACTTTCCTGACAGTGGTGTGTATAATTTCAATATTATGCGAGCTGTATTGAGCTCTGAGAGTGCGGCACAGTTTGATGATTTTACCAGAAATAATGTGGATGATGAAATGACAAGGCAAACAAAAAATGACTGGCCCAATGAATTCAGGCAAAGAAGATTAACAACGGCTGTTGAATACATCAATGCACAACGTCATCGTTATTTATTGATGCAAAAAGTGAACGAAGTGATCGATCAATTTGATGTGATCATTACTCCCAACTGGACCGGCAATCAATCTGCCATCACCAATTTAACCGGGCATCCTGTGATTTGTTTCCCTACCGGATTTTCAAAGACAAATCTGCCGACAAGCATCAGCCTCATTGGGAAATTATATGATGAAGCAACAATTATTGCAGTTGCGAAAGCTTATCAGGATGCAACCCAGTGGAATAAAATGCACCCGGAAATGTTTAAGCATTAAAAGTTGAATAACTTACTGAAGAATTCAAGATGACAGTTGTGCTATCAAATCAGATGGAGGCTTCAAAAATCTAATCCATATTTCTTACATTGCAAGAACAGCTAATTATTTTAAATCAATTCAACACCATGAGAAAAATTTTAATCGCAGGAATGATTGTTTTGTTATCACATGCAACAACAGATGCACAAACAAAAACAATAACCGGGTTTACAGAAAAATCATCCGCAGAAGAAACGAAAGTCGAACAGAAATTTGATGCACAGTTAAGTGCACAAAAAGTCGGTGCAAATATTAAAGAGCTATCAGCAAAACCTCACCACATCGGCTCTGTAGGCGGAAAAGCAGTAGCAGATGCTATTTACAACAAATACAAATCTTATGGATGGGATGTGAAAATAGAAACCTATAAAGTTTTATTTCCTTCACCAAAAACAAGAGTATTGGAATTAACAGCACCAACAGTGTATAAAGCTTTATTGAAAGAACCTGCATTGAAAGAAGATGCCACATCAGATCAGGAAGATCAATTGCCAACATACAATGCATGGAGTGCTGATGGTGATGTTACTGCAGAATTGGTTTTTGTGAATTATGGCCTGCCTGCAGATTATGAGGAATTGGAAAAATTAGGCATTGATGTGAAAGGAAAAATTGTGATAGCCAAATACGGCAGAAGCTGGAGAGGAATCAAACCAAAAGTGGCTTATGAACATGGCGCCATTGGATGCATCATTTATTCTGATCCGAAAGATGATGGCTATTATCAGGGTGAAGTGTATCCTAAAGGTGCTTATAAAAACGAATATGGTGTGCAACGTGGCAGCGTGATGGATATGGTCATTTATCCGGGCGATCCTTTAACACCCGGTATCGGTGCAACCGAAAATGCAAAACGTTTGGACAGGAAAGATGCAGTGACTATTTTAAAAATTCCTGTACTGCCGATCAGCTATCATGATGCAAAACCTTTATTGGAAGCATTAGATGGACCTGTTGCTCCTGATGATTGGAGAGGTGCATTGCCTATCACGTATCATGTTGGACCGGGTAAAGCAAAAGTGCATTTGAAAGTTGAATTCAATTGGGATCTGAAACCTGCTTATGATGTTATTGCAATGATCAAAGGTTCTGACTATCCTGATGAATGGGTGATTCGCGGCAATCACCACGATGCATGGGTGAATGGTGCCGGTGATCCTATCAGCGGACAATCAGCATTATTAGAAGAAGCGAGATCGATAGGTGAATTGGTAAAATCAGGATGGAAACCAAAAAGAACCTTAGTCTATTGTGCATGGGATGGTGAAGAGCCCGGTTTATTGGGTTCTACAGAATGGGCAGAAGATCATGGAACAGAATTACAACAAAAAGCAGTTGCTTATATAAATTCTGATGGAAACGGAAGAGGTTTTCTAGGTGCCGAGGGTTCGCATGCATTTGAAACTTTGGTTACTGAAATCAGTAAAGATGTGATAGATCCGCAAACCAATGTGAGCGTGTATGAAAGAAGAAAAGCAAGCGAAGTTGTAAGAGCATCTTCTTTAAAAGCAAAGAGAGATGCCATGAGTAAAAAGTCATTTTCTTTGGGTGCGATGGGATCGGGTTCTGATTATTCTACTTTTATTCAGCATCTCGGTGTCCCTTCCTTGAATTTCGGTTATGGTGGTGAAGACCCCGGTGGTGAATATCATTCCATCTATGACAGTTATGATGATTACAGAAGATTCAAGGATTCTACTTTTGATTATGGTGTCGCATTGGCAAAAACGGCAGGCCGTGCAGCTTTGCGCCTTGCCGATGCAGATGTATTGCCTTTTGATTTTCGCAGTCTGCATAAAACCATCAGCGGTTATGTAACAGAATTAACTGCATTGATCGATCAAACAAGAGAGAATACTGCTCTTGAAAATGAATTGATCAAAACAAAACAATACACACTTGCTGCTGATCCACTTAAGAAGTTAAAGATGCCTGTTGCAAAAGCAGAAGTTCCTTTCATAGATTTTTCTCCTTTACAGAATGCATTGAGTGCATTGGAAAAAAGCAGTAATCAATTGGCAGATGCATGGAGTAAATCAATCGTTTCATCCGGCGATCATGATGCATTGAATAAATCTTTGTATCAAGCAGAGCAACAATTACTTTATGCAAACGGATTACCACGCAGGCCCTGGTTCAAACACACCATTTATGCCCCCGGTTTTTATACAGGCTATGGTGTGAAAACAATGCCGGGTATACGCGAAGCCATTGAACAACGTGATTGGAAAGAAGCGCAGGAACAAATTAATATTGATGCAGAAGCCATCAATAAGTTTTCCAACTACCTGGAACAGGCTGCAAAGAAATAATCAGTTTTTTAAAAAGCCGCGACCACTCATCGTGGCTTTTTAATTACACTCATCACAAATTGATTGCAGGAAATACCAATTTTATTATTTTGTATGAAATCATTTTATGAAACAGTTGTTACAGGAATACGCAGACTATAATGTTTGGGCTAATGAAATAATTATTTCTTTCATCATACAACTTTCACCTGAACAAATAAACAAAGAGCAACTCAGCAGTTTCACTACTATCAGAAAAACTGTGGAACATACGGCAGGTGCCGAACACAACTGGCTCAAGAGAATTAACAGTAATCTTAATCAGGAAAATAAAGCAATCTCATCAGAAGACATATCGTCTTTATTACAATTCTGGATCGATCAATCAAAACAGTTTGCAGCGATCATAAAAGATATTGATGAAAACAAATTGAATCAGGTCATTCCGTATAAAAGTTTGAAAGGTATCCCTTTCGAAAATGAGTTGTACAAGATCATCATGCATGTGATGAATCACAGCACTTATCACCGCGGGCAATTGGTGACAATGCTTCGTGGAGTTGGATTCACTTCTCTGCCATCAACAGACCTGATTGGTTTTTACCGATTATGAGGTAGTGTATTGTTGCTTATATTTATTCTTCAAATCATCATTATGAAATATCATTTCGCTGAAAAACTATTATCTGTATTTTTTGCTGTCATTCTGTGTTTGAATATTGTAAATGCACAAAGTGTTGCCATCAATCAATTGAAATTCCTAAGCGAGTATGAGATAACGCATAATCTTTCTTTTAAAGGAACCACTGTAGGCGGTTTATCAGGCATTGATTATGATAAAAACAAACAGGTTTATTACATGATCAGCGATGACCGTTCTGCTGTTAATCCTGCAAGATATTATACCGCGAAAATATTTTTCACGCCAAAGAAAATTGACAGTGTTGTATTTGTTGACGTCACTACATTTTTAAATGCAGAGAATAAACCTTATCCCAATTCAAAACAAGACCCTGCACATACGCCCGATCCTGAAGCTTTACGCTATGATCCCATCACCAAACAAATGTTCTGGACAAGTGAAGGTGAAAGGATCGTAAATCAAAAAGATACGGTGTTGGAAAATCCTTCGATCACGGTCATTCATCCTGATGGAAAATATATCGACACATTTCCTTTGCCTGAAAATTTAAGAATGAAAGCCATTGAAAAAGGACCGAGACAAAACGGAACATTAGAAGGATTAACATTTGCAGATAATTATAAAACGCTTTTTGTAAATCTTGAAGAGCCTACATATGAAGATGGCCCCAGAGCCGATGTTCAAAAGAACAATTCATGGATACGCATTTTCAAATATGATATCGCTACAAAAGAGAATACCGCACAATATGCGTATGAATTAGACCCCGTAGCTTATCCCGCTGTTCCTGAAAATGCTTTTAAGATCAATGGTATTCCGGATATTCTTTCTCTTGGTGATAATAAATTGTTGGTGATTGAACGTTCTTTTTCAACCGGTCGTTTGGCTTGCACGATCAAAGTTTTTTTAGTTGATCTGACTGATGCAAGTAATATCATCAATACTGCATCATTAAAAAATAGTCCTGCGAAGCATCCGCTTATAAAAAAATTATTGCTGAACATGGATGATTTGAAAATATATACGGATAATATTGAGGGCGTAACATTTGGACCTGATTTACCTAACGGTCACAAGAGTTTAGTTTTTATTGCAGATAATAATTTTAATCCGATGGAAAAATCGCAGGTGATGTTATTTGAAGTGATCCCTTAAAATAAACCGCAGAGACAGAGAGGCGCAAAGATGCTTGCAAATTTAATCACTGCGGCTCTTCGGTAAAAAGAATAGCATCGTTCAGATAATACAAGTGTCCAACGGACTCTTTTGGAAAAAACAAAAGCCTGTACAAAAAGTTTTTCATTCGCACATTCACTAATTTGCACATCAGCACATTCACATCATGTCTTTTAATTTACAATCAACATATCAACCCAGCGGAGATCAGCCTTCTGCCATTCATGAACTCATTAAAGGGATTGAAGAAGGCGAAAAATTTCAAACATTATTGGGTGTAACTGGGAGTGGTAAAACTTTTACCATTGCGAATGTTATTCAGCAAGTGCAAAAACCAACTTTGGTGTTGACGCATAACAAAACTTTGGTGGCACAATTGTATGGTGAGTTCAAACAATTTTTTCCTGATAATGCGGTGGGATATTTTGTAAGTTATTACGATTACTATCAGCCCGAAGCTTATATGCCCGTAAGTGATGTGTACATTGAAAAAGATCTGAGCATTAATGAAGAGTTGGATAAACTTCGTTTGCAGGCAACATCCCAATTATTAAGCGGACGAAGAGATATTATTGTTGTGGCAAGTGTGAGTTGTATTTATGGCATGGGCAATCCAACAGAATTTGAAAACGGCATCATCAGAATTGAAAAAGGTCAGGTTATTTCACGCCAGGGATTTTTACATTCATTAGTGAATAGTTTATACAATCGTTCGCAAGGAGAATTTGGCAGAGGAACTTTTAGAGTGAAGGGTGATACGATCGATATCAATCTTCCTTATGTTGATTATGGCTATCGTGTGACTTTTTTTGGTGATGAAATTGAAGAGATAGAATCGCTGGAACTCAGCAGTGGCAAACGTATCGGTACGATGGAGAATGCAGCTATCTTTCCTGCTAATTTATATTTAGCACCGAAAGATATGCTGGTGGAAGTGATGCATGAGATCCAGGATGAGATGATGTTGCAGGTAGAATATTTTAAAAATACAGGTAAAGTAATTGAAGCGCAACGATTGAAAGAACGTGTGGAGTATGATCTGGAAATGATTCGTGAATTGGGCTATTGCAGCGGCATTGAAAACTATTCGAGATTTTTCGACAGAAGAAAAGCGGGGACCAGACCTTTCTGTTTATTGGATTATTTTCCAAAAGATTTTTTATGTGTGATCGATGAAAGTCATCAAACCATTCCGCAGGTTGCAGGAATGTATGGCGGCGACAGAAGCAGAAAATTAGTTTTGGTGGATTATGGTTTTCGTTTGCCGAGTGCATTGGATAATCGCCCCTTGAATTTTACTGAGTTTGAAAGTTTGATAGGTCAAACTGTTTTTGTAAGTGCAACCCCCGGCGATTATGAATTGGAAAAAACCGGTGGTGTGGTCATTGAACAGGTAGTAAGGCCAACAGGCTTATTGGATCCGCCGATTGAAATAAGACCGAGTGTCAATCAAATTGATGACTTACTGGACGAGATCGATAAAACTGTAAAGAAAGGTGATCGTGTGTTGGTTACCACATTGACCAAACGCATGGCAGAAGAGATGGATAAATATTTAGGTCGCATCAATATCAAATCAAAATATATTCATAGTGATGTGGATACTTTGGAACGTGTTGAGATACTTCGTCAGCTTCGTCTGGGTGAGATCGATGTTTTGGTGGGCGTAAATCTATTGCGTGAAGGATTGGATTTACCTGAAGTTTCACTCGTTGCCATTCTCGATGCAGATAAAGAAGGCTTTTTGCGCAATGAAAAATCACTCACACAAACTGCCGGCCGCGCTGCCCGTAATGTAGATGGTCTTGTTATTTTCTATGCAGATAAGATGACGGAAAGTATGCAACGCACCATTGATGAAACAAGCAGAAGAAGAGAAAAACAAATTGCGTATAACATAGAACACAATATCACACCAACAACCATTCACAAAAGTATTCAGCAGATCATGCAGCAAACGTCTGTATTGGATATTAAAGGATATGATCCAAAGAATCCTTATGCTATACAGCCGGAGCAAAGTCTGGTAACATTGGCTGCAGATGAACAGGTGGAATACAAGACCATTCCCCAAATGGAGAAAGCCATCCATCAAACAAAGAAACAAATGGAAAAAGCAGCACGTGACCTTGATTTCATTGAAGCTGCAAGATTAAGAGATGAAATGTTTCGTTTGCAGAAAGAGTTAGATAACATGAAAGCATAAGCAGTTTATAAAATCATACTTTCCTACTACTCCAATCTGATGATAATTGCATATTTTAATGGTTGATGAAAAATATTTTTATCATACTGCTTTTATTATGCTGCTGCATCTCTGCTTCAGCTCAGTTTAATTTAGACAGTTTGAAGAAGATCGTGAAGAGTTCTTCCAATGACAGCATCATTGCTGATGCTTGCAGTAAGATCGCATTCACCATGTCTGATGACGATCCTGATACTGCAATTTTCTATGGTACGAAAGGAGTTTCTATTTCGGAGAAGCTGAATAATAATTATCTAAAAATAATCACTTATTCAAGGCTTGCCCTGGCATACGATACAAAAAAATTGTACAGCACATCACATCTTTTATATCTGAAGGCAATTGATATTGCAAAGAAGATTCAAGACCCCGCATTACTTGCAAAACCGCAAAACAATCTGGCATTATCCTATTATCTGGAAGGTAAATTAGACAGTGCATTGTATTGGCATTTACAGGCATTACAGAGCAGGCAAAAAACAGGAATTAAGAAAGACATTGCTCAGAGTTTTAATAATATCGGCTTGGTATATCGGATCAAAAAAGATTATGCGCACGCTATTGAATACTATCGTGAATCCTTATTGTTGAAAAAAGAAGTGAATGACAGAAAAGGGATACTCACAACATTATTGAATATTTCTTATGCTTTTACAGAAGCAAAAAATTTTGACAGCGCTGTGTATTACGCAAAAGCCTGTACCAAGCTTGCTGAAAATAATAATAACGACCTGAAAGAATATTACGAAAGTTTGACCAACACTGCATTATCTTATAATCAGCAAAAAAAGTATTCACAAGCGCTGGAATTACTGAGGCAAGTGGAAAATCAAAAGATGGCAATTTCTGATGCAAAAAATTATCCGGGCTGTATGGCAGGAATCGGGGAAGCTTATCTTGGATTAAAACAATATGATAATGCAATTACCTATCTAAGCAAGGCATTGAAAATGTCCATGTCTTCCAATATACTGGAGCTCACGTCAGATCTCCACAAAATGCTCTATGAAGCTTATCAAGCAAAAGGAAATTATAAAACAGCATTACTGCATTTTAAAGAATACAAAACGTACAGCGACTCTCTTTTAAATCTTTCCAATATTCAAAACACCAATGAATTATCTGCACGATTTGAAACAAAGCAAAAGGAAAAAGAGATCACATTATTGAATACAGAAAATCAGGTAAATATTTTATCCATTAAAAACAAGCAGCGCACAATTCTTCTGTATACAGCAGGTTTGCTGATTCTTCTCGGCATTATTATCGTTACGCTTTACTTATATCGCAATAAACAAAAAACAAATACCGAGCTGGAAGAAAAAAACAAGATCATTTCAAAAGCCCTGAATGAAAAAGAAGTTTTGTTGAAAGAGATTCACCATCGTGTGAAGAATAATTTGCAGGTCATCAGCAGCTTGCTCAATCTGCAAAGTAAAAATATTGAAGATGAAAAAGCACTGGAAGCGATTAAAGAGGGAAGGGATCGTGTTAAAAGTATGGCCCTTATTCATCAAAACCTATATCAGGATGATAATTTAACAGGTGTTGATGCAAAAGAATATATTGATAAATTAACCCATAGCCTTTTTGCCTCTTACAATATTGAACGGGACAAAATAAAATTGGAAACAGATATTGATGCTTTGAAGATTGATGTAGATACCATAATTCCTTTAGGTTTGATTTTAAACGAACTCATCAGCAATGCGCTCAAATATGCGTTTACAGAAAAAGAAACAGGAACATTAGAAGTGAAATTAAAACAGCAGCAGGAACATTTATTATTGGAAGTAAATGACAATGGCAAAGGCTTACCGGAGGGGTGGAATAAAAAATCTTCATCATTAGGTTACCAGTTAATTCAATCCTTCGTTCAAAAAATGAAAGCAGAAATTCATATTAAAAATGAAAACGGGACAAAAGTGCAGATGATCTTTACAAAATATAAATTAACGACCTGACCACATGAACGAAATAAAAATATTAATTGTTGAAGACGACCCTTTGATTGCAGCAGATATTGAACAGTGTTTGAATAATATCGATTTCCAGGTTTCTTCTGTTGTTTATAATACCGAAGATGCTGTTCATCAATTAGAAAAAAATACGCCCGATGCTGTTTTATTAGATATTAATTTGGGAGAAATAACAGACGGCATTGATATTGCTGATCTCATCAATAAAAAATTTCAATTGCCATTTTTATATATCACATCGCATGCAGACAGGCAAACAATAGAAAGAGCAAAAAAAACACAGCCTGCCGGTTATATCATTAAGCCATTTGATGAACGAGATATTCTTGCAGGATTAGAAATTGCACTATACAATTATTCCCAAAGAAAAAATATCACTCAGCCCGTTTTATCCTATACTCAAATCAATAAACACCTGAGTCGGACATTAAGTGAACGTGAATTTGAAATATTACAAGCTATTTATGACGGAAAAACCAATCAGCAAATGGCTGAGTCATTATTCGTATCTGTAAATACCGTTAAAACACATATCACCAACATTTATCTCAAGTTAGACGTTGCATCCCGTACTTCTGCCATTGCAAGGATCAGAGGCTGGATCTGATGATGCATTTCAAAATCATACTTAGGGGTGATGATAGTAACATCAGTAGAATTTAGTTTTGCGAATCACTATTTACTCCGCTTAAATTAAACATTTTCAGGTTTTCATAGGATAAAGGACACAGGATAAGGGCGCCCCTTTTTAGGGATGCCTTTTATTTTTCGCTTTCTCTTAGTTTTGTATATTTATAATCTATGATAACACTTGCATTTTATAACCTGAAGGGCGGTGTTGGCAAAACTGCAGCCGCTATCAATCTGGCTTATCTTTCGGCGAAAGAAGGCAACAGAACATTGTTATGGGATCTGGATCCACAAGGCTCCTCTTCCTTTTATCTTGGCGTGGAAGCTTCGGTAAAAAATGAAGCCAAAAAAATATTGAGTAATGAATTGGAATTGACAGAAGCCGTCCAATCATCTCCGTATGAAAATTTATCTGTTATCCCAGCCGACCTTTCTGCAAGAAATGCCGATCTCTTATTGAGTGAGTTGAAACAATCCAAAAAGAAATTAGCATCGCTGCTCACGCCACTTAAAAAAAGTTTTGATATTGTTATTTTGGATTGCCCGCCCGGCATTTCTTTATTGCATGAAAATATTGTGAATGCTGCCGATTGGATCTTGATGCCGAATATTCCAACAACATTGTCTATTCGTTCTTACGAAACGGTTTCCAATTATTTTAAAGAAAACGGTTTGGATACAAGCACTATCAAATGTTTTTTCAGCATGGTGGATCATCGCAAAAATTTACACCATGAAACCATGCATAAATTTTATCGCGATAAAATATTCTTCAAGAATTATATTCCTTATTTAAGCGATGTAGAAAAAATGGGCACACACGAAGCTCCGCTGGAAACCTTTGCTGCGAGCAGTTATGCTGCACAATGCTATCGGGATCTGTGGAAAGAGATTAAAAAGAATTGTTTGTAAAAGTTTTTAGAAAATTATGGATAAACAAATTAGTACCTGGTTCAGTCCGGCACTGAATAAAGAAATGCCTATTGCTGTTTATGGTTATTATGGTTTTGCTTTATTGATGATCCCTACAGCCGGTGCAGATTATTTAGAGTATGAAAGGTTTCAATTGATGAATGAACTGCAGCCTTTCATTGATGCAGGAAAAATAAAAGTCTATAGCATTGACAGCATCAACAAAGAAAGTTGGATGAACAATGAAATGCTTGGCGAGCATAAAGCCATTCGCCAAAATCAATTCAATCAATACGTACATGAAGAAGTGATCCCTTTTATCAGAAATAATTCAAGCGCCGATATCATGATCTATACCTGCGGTGCAAGTTTAGGAGCATTGCATGCGATGAATTTATTTTTGAAACGACCTGATATCATTAACGGCACCATCAGCATGAGCGGTGTATATGATCTCACTGAATACACAAAAGGTTTTTGGGATGATCAGGTGTATTATAACAGTCCCATGCATTATATCCCCAACCTTACAGATCCCTGGTATATCGATAAAATAAAAGCAAGTCATCATATACATATTTACAGCGGAAGCGGTGATTATGAAGCACCTGAGGCAAACAGGGCTTTCTCACAAGTATTGTGGGATAAAGGTATTTGGCATGATCTCGATATTTGGGGAACTGATATCAAACACGATTGGCCAACCTGGCGTGCGATGCTGCCTTATATCATTCACAATAAGTTTTAACAACCCTTTTTACAAATTGATTTCTCCAAAAAAGAGTTAATAAAGCCGTCAGGATTTGCGGAATGCTGTTAAGAGATTAATATTACAATTCAATTTAAGAGTTTGGGAAAACGGCTACACTTTTTTTGGATCTTGTTATTATTGAGCGAATGCATCATTGCCCAACAAAAAACAAACCCGCAATTCGTTACCATCAGCGGTACTGTATATGATATTTCTGCGAGAAGACCTTTGGAAGCAGTGGCCGTGATCAGCACTTCAGGAAGAGGAACCATTACAGATTCTTTAGGAAGATACAGTCTCACCATTCGTTCCAGCGATTCCATTTTTTTTAAATTACTGAATAAAGAAACGGTCAAGTATCCGGTGGATACGATCAAGAACACCAGTTCCTTTGATATCATGATACATGTGTATGCACAAAGTCTGCCTGATGTAAAAGTGCGCAACAGCAATTATAAATTGGATTCCATTCAAAACAGAAAGGATTACGGTAAATATTTCGATTTCAAAAAACCGGGTATTCGCCTAAGCAATAATCCGGGTTATAATCCGGGTGCTGTAACAGTTGGATTGGATCTGGATGAATTCATCAATATGTTCCGTTTCAAAAGAAACAGAAGTTTAGAAGCCCTGCAAAAGAGATTGGTGGAGCAGGAAGAAGATAAATATATAGATCATCGTTTCAGTAAACCATTCGTTCGAAAGATCACAAAACTGCAATCGCCGGAGTTGGAAAATTTCATGCGCATTTATCGACCTACCTATCAACTCTGTCAGATGTATAATGATCTGGAATTGGGTTATTACATTGAAAAATGTTACGATCAATATAAAATAAACAGGGCAGACAAATAGTTTGCCGGCTGCAGAATTGCTATGAGACTTTACTTGTGTCACTCACTTGTACGTTCAGTTCTTGATTCAACAGTTGAAGAGTGCCCCAAAGGGATTCCTTGGGAACGACGCAACAGGCGATGCTATGCAATGCGAAAGTCGGTAACAAAAAAATTAATGATCACAATCGTCTGTATGGGCATGATTATGCACCCTGCAGGATTTATAATTCATTACATGCGCCGAAACGATACAAATAACGGCAGGTATTAAAAACCATATTTCCCATTCGTGCAGAATTTGTTTTGTAAACAACAAGATCATTCCGAAAGAAAATATAAATAAGGGCTTCAGGCTGTGGTGATGTTTTTTGTATCCATGATATAAAGAATAGGAACCGATGCAAAATGCGAGTGCGATCATTCCCAATTCAAAACTCAGATTATGAATGATATTGACACCGAATAAAGGAAGCGTTGATAAAAACAAAGGCAATAATGCACAATGTATGGCACATGCCAAAGAAGTGGTTATTCCCAATGCATCCCAATTAATTTTTATTCCAGACATTTTGCAAAGATATGTGAATGCAACACTGTTGCAAATAATTTGTTAGAGTTGTAAAGAAATAATTTTGAGAGAACGCATCTCCTAACTTTACGCTATAATTGATACTATGAACAAAAAATTATTGGGATACCTTGTTTTCTTTATTGTACTTGTACTCTTATTTTTCTTTTTCGTGTTCAACGGAACAGACATCCTTTCAAAAAGCACTTTGGATAAACGCGGTTATGTACAAACATTTTCTTTTCCCGATCAAAACGGTGTTCTGTTTACAAATGCCGATATGCAGGGCAAAGTTTGTGTGGTGAATTATTTCTTTACCTCTTGTAAAGGCATTTGCCCGCGTATGAATAACAACATGAAAAAAATTTATGAGGCATTCAAAGATGAGCCCGACTTTTTAATAGTGTCTCATTCATGTGATCCTGAAACAGATTCTGTTCCGCGAATGAAGCATTATTCCGATTCATTGCAAGTGGATACCAAAAAATGGGTTTTCCTGACAGGAAGGAAAGACAGTTTATATAAGATGGCAAGATTCAGTTACGGCATTGATGATCCGAAAAATGTAGTAGCGAATATCAAGGATGATTTTATCCATACACAATTTTTTGCTTTGGTTGATAAGAACGGTATCGTTCGCGGTGCCGTATATGATGGTTTAAAGGAGAACGAACTTGAAAAATTAAAAACAGATATTAAGGGCTTATTGAAAGAAAAAGCATTGAAAGGAAATTTTGCCAATGGTGTTTTCAACAACAATCCTTAAACGTTTATTATGAAAAATGAAATTGCAGAAATATTAAAACGAAATCAGCTGAGCGTTACTGGCAGCCGTACAAAAATTCTTGAATTGTTTCAGGAAACCAATGGTGCATTGGCTCATGCAGATATCGAAAAGAAAACAGATGAAACGTATGACCGTGTTACCATTTACCGCACTTTACAAACTTTTGTAGAGAAAGGTATCATTCATACCATCCCTACGGCTGATAATTCAGTTCGCTATGCTTTGTGTAAAGATGAATGCACAACGGGTCATCATCACGATAACCATGTGCACTTTATTTGTGATGATTGCGGCACAACGTATTGTCTGGATAATATTACCGTTCCTGAAGTAATATTACCGAAAGGCTTTACACAAAAACGTGCAGATGTAATTGTAAGCGGCATTTGTAAAAATTGTGAGTAAGCTTGATCAGCAGGTTTTTAATGGCAAGTTAAATACTTGTCATTTTTTTTAAATACATTCGATAAATTTTTCCTATGCTTTTAATTACCGGTGCCAGTGGTTTATTGGGCTCTCATTTGGTTCATGAATTAAGTAAGCAGGATAAAAAAGTAAGAGCCATCTACCGAAACAACATCCCTTCAGGGATGCCCGCAGGAATTGAATGGGTGAAGGCCGATATTCTTGATATCCTCTCGCTCGAAGATGCAATGAAAAATGTGGAACAAGTTTATCATTGTGCAGCCATCGTTTCATTCACGCCTGACAAAAAAGAGATACTGCATCAAACAAATGTTGAAGGAACTACAAATGTGGTAAATGCATGTTTGAATAATAACATAAAGAAATTATTATTCGTAAGTTCAGTTGCTGCTTTAGGAAGAATAAGAGAGGATGAAAAAATAAATGAAAAAATGAGCTGGACGGAAGAAAGCAGTAACAGCGAGTATGGCAAAACCAAATATTTGGCAGAAAAAGAAGTTTGGCGTGGTACCGGAGAAGGTTTGAATGCAGTGATCATTAATCCGGTGATCATCTTGGGTTCGGGTGATTGGGAAAAAGGTTCTTCAGGGATTTTCAAATCTGCTTACAATGAATTCCCTTGGTACACAGAAGGCATCAGCGGTTTTGTTGATGTGAAAGATGTGGTAAGAGCGATGATCATGTTAATGAACGGCGCTCCCAACAACGAACGGTTTATTATCAGCGCAGAGAATATCTCGTATAAAGAAATATTCACCGAGATCGCAATTAATTTCGGCAAGAAGCCGCCGCATAGAAAAGTAACACCATTATTAGCTTCTATTGTTTGGCGTTGGGAAGCTTTGAAATCGAAGATCACCGGTAAAGATCCGATGCTCACAAAAGAAACTGCAAAAACTGCTCAGGCTAAAGTTTATTTCGATAACAAAAAATTTTTATCCTACGCTCCCAATTTCGAATACACACCCATAAAAGAATCGCTCAAAAGGATCTGCAACGAATTAACAGCCCAGCATCATTTATGATTCCATTACCTTCTTCCACAATTCAGGAATTCTTTTGATCCAAACATATTCTCTTCTTTTATCACCTGCATCAATTGCAGGCGTTCCCATATAAACCTTATTTCCTTTTATGGTATGGGTTACACCACCCTGCGCCATAACAATAGCACCGGTACCAAGTGTAATTGTTTTGTTAACGCCTACCTGTCCCCATAAAATAACATTGTCTTCTAAAGTTGTTACACCTGCAATTCCTACCTGAGATGCAATCAAACAATTTTTTCCGATCACAACTTCATGACCCAATTGAACTAAATTATCAATGATCGTTCCTTTACCAATTCTTGTTTCAGCAGTAACACCACGATCGATCGTACAATTCGCACCGATCTCAACATTGTCTTCAATTACAACATTACCGCAACTCTGCATTCGTTTATACATCACGTCTCTGTCTTTTTTGCCGTTATAATAAAATGCATCACTCCCAATAATGGTCCCTGACTGAATAACAACATGATTGCCGATCACTGAATGATCATGAATGACCACATTCGGATGGATGACACAATGATTGCCGATACTTACATGATTGCCGATAAATGTATTGGGCATGATAACGGTCGATTCGCCGATAACAGCAGTATCGCTGATCATTTGTTTAGAAGGATTAAAAGGTCTGAAATGATTTACGATTTTCAGATACGCTTCAAATGGTTCTGCTGTATACAATAATGTTTTCCCTTCGGGGATGATGACATCTTTATTGTTGATGATGATAAAACTTGCTGCACTGTTTAAACAGGTTTCATAATATTTCGGATGATCTACAAAAGCCAGATCGCCGTTTTGAACTTTATGAATTTCATTGATGCCTGTTGCAGCAGCATTGCTGTTGCCAATGAGTTCTGCATCTATCAATGTTGCGATCCATTGTAAAGAAACGGGTGAAGGAAATTTCATACTATAAATTTTGTTTGTCAAAGGTAATAGGTGCAACAGCAAAATATCATTTCATTTTTTTATCATTGATTGACGCAGAAATAATTTATTCTTGAATGATCTGCAATCAAATTTGTTGCACTGCTTTTTAAAAAGAATAGGTAACTGCAGAAATTGAATTGATGAAATCGTTCTTAGTATTTATTCGAGACCGATTCTGCAATCCACATCTTCAAAAAAAATGTGAATAAAATTGTTTGAAATTTTTTTTGTATTAGGTAAAACTATTTATAATATTGTGTAGGGAAATTTATTTCCCGGTACTTACTAACCCATCCATATACAAAGTCCCGCTTCTGCGGGATTTTTTATTTTACTTATGTTGCGCTATTTCATTACATATAAACCATACGAAGTTTTATCTCAATTCACTTCTCAGGAAGATAAAAAAACATTGAAAGATTATTTTAATGTAGCTCAAGATATTTATCCGGTTGGCAGATTAGATTATGACAGTGAAGGTTTATTATTATTGACCAACGATAAAAATATAAACCATCGATTATTGCATCCCGAGTTTTCACACGAAAGAGAATATTGGGTACAGGTTGACGGAAACCCTACACAGCAAGCATTACAGCAGATACAAAACGGAGTTGTAATCACTGTTGATGGAAAAAAATATCAAACAAAAAAATGTATCGCATCCCTTTTTGAGAAAGAACCGAATGTTCCTCCGCGCAATCCACCGATACGTTTCAGAAAAGAAATCCCTGCGCCGTGGATGAAATTGATCTTAACAGAAGGTAAGAACAGACAGGTAAGAAAGATGACAGCAGCGATCGGTTTTCCAACAGTACGATTGATCCGTTACCGCATGGAAGAAATAGAATTAAATAATTTACAACCCGGAGATATGGTTGAACTTTCAAAAAAAGTCATTTACAAAAAGTTGTTCCATGAATAGTTTTTATGAAAAAAAGGAAGGAGAATACCAAATAAGTACCGATCCTTCGAAATTAAATTTAGAGGTTATACACAAATATTTGTCCGAACAATCCTACTGGGCAACCGGCATTCCTTTTGAAACAGTGAAAAAATCAATTGAACATTCTTTGTGTTTTGGATTATACCATCATAATATAAAGACCATGCCTACCGGCAGGCAGGTTGGTTTTGCAAGATTGATAACGGATAGAACGACTTTTGCTTATCTCGCAGATGTATTTGTTTTGGAAAAAGAAAGAGGAAAGGGTTTATCGAAATTTTTAATAGCAACGATCCAATCGCATCCTGAACTGTTACAACTAAGAGGATGGTTATTGCGTACAAAAGATGCCCATGGATTATATGAACAATTTGGCTGGAATAAATTGACCGAAGAGCAATTACAGAGATTCATGATTCGTTTTCATCCCGATATTTATAAAAAAGTTGAATAAAGAACAGAGCATGCAAGTGTGCCACTATTTCGCTGAAAGAGTCGAAGGCAGCAACTGATGTCCAAAGACCTGATGCTGGTTACATTATATTTGCATAGCCTTATATTTGCAGTCCTTTCAAAGAAAAATTATGAGTCAACATTTAAGTGAACAAGAGATCATTCGTCGTGAAAAATTAAATAAACTGCAGCAAGCCGGCATCAATGCTTATCCTGCAGCATTGTATCCCGTTTCGCATTTTTCGAAAGAAATAAAGGATAATTATTCAGAAGAAAATAAAGAACTGTATGCAAATGTTTGTGTGGCAGGAAGGGTCATGAGCATTAATGATAAAGGAAAAGTATTTTTTATTAAGATACAGGACAGCAAAGGCATTTTACAATTGTATGTGAAGCGAGATGAGATCTGCCCCGAAGAAGACAAATCTTTTTGGGATAATGTGATCAAACACGGTTTGGATCTGGGCGATATTATCGGTTGCACCGGTTTTGTTTTTATTACAAAAACAGGAGAAACATCTGTTCATGCACAAACCATTACTTTATTAACGAAAAGTTTAAAACCATTGCCCGTTGTAAAACGCGATGAAGAAGGCAATGTGTTTGATGAAGTGACAGATCCTGAATTTCGTTACAGGCAACGTTATGTTGATCTCATCATCAACCCGCAGGTAAAAGAAACATTTGTAAAAAGGACTACTTTAATAAATACGATCCGTGAATTCTTAAACGAACGCGGTGCATTGGAAGTGGATACACCTGTATTACAATCTATTCCCGGCGGTGCTGCTGCGAGACCTTTTATTACACATCACAATGCATTGGATGTTCCTTTCTATTTAAGGATCGCCAATGAATTGTATCTAAAAAGATTGATCGTTGGTGGATTTGATTGGGTGTATGAATTCAGCCGCAATTTCAGGAATGAAGGAATGGACAGAACACATAACCCTGAATTCACGGTGCTGGAATGGTACACGGCCTACAAAGATTATTTCTGGATGATGGAAACAACAGAACAGTTGTTAGAAAAAATTGCCATCGCATTACATGGTACAACCGATGTTCAATTAGGCGATATCGTTTTAAATTTCAAAGCACCGTACAAACGCATCAGTATTTATGATGCCATCAAAGAGAATACGGGAATTGATGTGAGTGAAATGGATGAAACTGATTTGCGTGTTGTTTGCAAACAATTAAAGATTGATGTACCCAACAATATCGGCAAAGGAAAGTTGATCGATGAGATCTTTGGTGCAACAAGCGAACACAAATATGTGCAACCCACTTTTATTATTGATTATCCTGTTGAAATGAGTCCGTTAACAAAGAAACACCGCAGTAAAAACGGATTGGTGGAAAGATTTGAATTGATGGTGAACGGAAAAGAAATTGCGAATGCCTATACTGAATTGAATGATCCGATAGATCAGCGCGACCGTTTCGAGGAACAAAGCAAATTAATGGAACGGGGTGATGATGAAGCGATGTTTATTGATTATGATTTTTTACGGGCATTGGAATACGGGATGCCTCCAACTTCAGGTATTGGTATTGGTATTGACCGTTTGTGCATGTTGATGACCAACCAGTCTTCCATACAAGACGTACTGCTGTTTCCGCAAATGAGGCCCGAGAAGAGCGAATGATCTTACTGTACAATTTCATACATCTGAGTTTTTAAGTGATGTTTTAAAAGCGTGCTTTTAGTAATGCGATTCTGATTTTTATCTGCGCTTTCATAAAACCTGTTTTATTTTATTTCTGAAAAGATCAACATAACCTGTGACCACAATTATGATCAGTACCACTACAGAAAGTAGAGATATCATTGCATCACGATTTTTTATTGGTGCTTTCATATTTTGATTTTAAGCAGTGATTGCTGAGAGCAACATTATTGTTACAAAGAAAATAGATAATGTGTTGGCAATTGTTTGGTCGATTTTGATTTGAGTTTTCATGATTTTTTGTTTTTAAAGTTTTTGAATGGTTTGTTTGACAGAATAGTATTCAATTCTGTGCCAAACCATGAAATCCTTTACAGTATTGGGTTTTGCAAAATAGCGCTTGTCCATTTCATCCCTAAAAAAGAAATGTTTTCCAATAATTGGAAGATGCGGGCAAATAAAAAAAGGTGCTGAAACAAATCAACACCTTTTCAATCGATTATTATTGTAACATCAATCTCTGTAATTTAATGCCGGCTTTCTGTCGCCCAACAATGCTTTATATTGATAGTCGCCTTTATCTTTTTTGAATTCTTCTTTTGCTTTTTCAATTAAAGAAGGTGATGTAAAAACATCGATGGCCGTTAATGCCATTGTTTTTGCAGCCACCATCATTCCTTTAGTACCGATCTCTGTTCCGCCGCAGGCAACTGCCTGCCAGCTATGAGCAGGTGTTCCCGGGATCCATGTTGCTGCACGCAAACCTACTGTTGGTGCTGCATAGCTAACATCGCCAACATCAGTTGAACCGCCGCCGGCATCTTCTTCAACTTTTATCGGTTTAATGGTTGCTGCGGTTTCAATTGCCGGTGGCTTAACTGTAAAAGTTGACTGAATTTTTTTACCGAATTCAATTTCTTCATTTGTATAAGTAACACCGCCAACTTTTTCTAAGTCTTTCTGCATCACTTCGGCCAAAGTTCTGTTCAATAACAGATCGTGTGTACCGCCGATGATCTCATAATCCATTGTTGTGCCGGTTCCCAATGCAGCACCATTGGCCGCTTTCACCACTCTTTCAAAAATAGATTTTACCATATCTCTGTTAGGATGACGAACATAATAATATACTTCTGCAAAATCAGGAACAACATTCGGGGCTTTACCGCCATTGGTGATCACATAATGGATCCTTGTTTCCTGCGGAACATGTTCACGCATCATGTTCACCATATAATCCATCGATTCAACTGCATCCAATGAAGAACGTCCTTTATCGGGTGCTGCTGCTGCATGTGCAGAGATGCCGTGAAAGCGGAATTTAGCAGAGGTATTAGCCAATGCACTCGTCATCGTAACACCATTTTCAGCACCGGGGTGCCAATGAATCACTATATCAACATCTGTAAATAATCCGGCGCGTACCAAATACACTTTACCGCTTCCGCCTTCTTCAGCAGGACAACCATACACACGGATCGTTCCGCTTAATTTTTTTTCTTCCATTAATTTTTTTATTTCAATACCTGCAGCAACAGACGCAGTACCGAATAAATGATGGCCGCAACCATGACCGGCATCTTTTCCTGCAGTTATTTTTTCAGGAACAGCCTGTTGAGATAAACCGGGCAATGCATCATACTCGGCCAGGATCGCAATCACCGGAGAACCGCTACCATAAGTAGCAACAAATGCTGTTGGCATATCTGCGATCCCTGCTTTCACAGAAAATCCTGCGTCGGTCAATGTTTTCTGATGCAAGGCAGAACTCTTTACTTCTTTATAACCTACTTCAGCATAATCCCAGATCTGCAACGCGATCTTTTTATAGTCATCGTATTTATTTTGAATATCAGCGATCGCTTCATCTTTCAAAACAGTATTGTCTTTTTGTTTTTGTGCTTGTGCAAATAAAGAAAGAAGCAACAAACAACTCAGTAATGTAACTGAACGATTTACTTTCATGTTGAATGATTAATGGATAGAATAATAAAGTGAATATAAAATTTTATTGTGCAAAATCTAATGCCGGTTTTCTGTCGTCCAACATGCATTTATATGTAAAATCCTCGCCTCTTAGTTTTTTAAACTCTTCTGTCGCTTTTTGAATAAGGTCTTTATTGGTGAAAAGATCAATAGCCGTTAGTGTCATTGATTTTGCAGCTACCATCATTCCTTTTGTTCCGATCTCTGTTCCGCCGCAGGCAACTGCCTGCCAACTATGTGGTGGTGTTCCTGCAACCCAAGTGGCAGCACCCATTCCAACAGTAGGCACTACCCAGCTGATATCACCAACATCTGTTGAAGCGTAGAATACATCAGGGTTTGCAGCCAATGGTTCAACCGATGCAACAGATTCGATTGAAGGTGGTTTTGAAACAAAACTTGCTTGTATTTTTTTTGCAAACGCAGTTTCCTCCGGTGTATAATTTACACCACCTACTTTTTCAATATTTTTTTGCATGGCTTCGGACAATGCTCTGTTTGGTAAGACCTCATACATGCCTGCGATCAATTCATAATCGAAACTTGTTCCTGTTCCCATCGTTGCCCCGGTGGCTGCATTCAATACACGATCAAAGATCTGTTGTGTCTGATCTCTTTTGGGATGACGAACTGTATAAAACACTTCTGCAAAATCAGGAACTACATTCGGCGCTTTGCCGCCATTGGTGATCACATAATGAATCCTTGATTCCTGCGGAATATGTTCACGCATCATGTTCACCATAAAATCCATTCCTTCCACTGCATCTAAAGCAGAACGACCTTTATCAGGAGCCGCTGCTGCATGTGCAGAGATACCATGAAAACGAAACTTGCCGGAGATCACTGCTAATGAAGAACTATAAGATGCAGCATTGGAAGATGCCGGATGCCAATGTACCACCACATCTACATTATTAAAAAATCCATCACGGACCATATATACTTTACCGCTGCCTCCTTCTTCTGCAGGAGTGCCGAATAATTTGATGGTGCCATGGATCTTTCCTTCATCCATTAATTTTTTTAATTCGATGGCGGTTGCAACAGATGCGGTGCCGAATAAATGATGGCCGCATCCATGTCCTGCATTTTTTCCTGCTGATTGTTTTTCGGGACTTGCTTCCTGCGATAAGCCCGGCAATGCATCAAACTCTGCTAATATTCCGATCACAGGTTTACCTGAACCGTATGTTGCAATAAATGCTGTTGGCATACCTGCAACACCTGCCTGCACTGCAAATCCGCTGCTACTGAGTGTTTGCTGCAATAAGGCCGTGCTCTTTACTTCTTTAAATCCTAATTCTGCATAATCCCAGATCTGTAAAGCGATTTTTTTATAGTCTGCATACTTTCCTTGCAGATCGCCGATCGCTTCTGATTTAAAACTATCAGTCGGATCAACGCTTGCTTTTTTTTGAGCTGATGAAAGGAAAGAAATAAAAATAAAACTTGCTGATAAAATGTAATGATTTGCTTTTCGCATGTATTTGTTTTGTGTGTTGTAAATTAATTCATTTCTGCATTCACAGACATATAGTTTTTCTTCTAATATTGATGAAGATTTTTTTGTTTAGAAAATAAAAAAATGATCCTTATTGTCCAAAGATCTGAATGCTTACCATTTTACCAACAAACTAAATTAGAAAGTACATGAATCTTTAGAAAAGGGTTTATAGTGGACCGACTTATTCTATTTATACAAATAACAGGGTATCTACTCAACAAATTTTCCGCTTACCCTTTGGAATGTTAATTCGAAAAAAGCATACACAATAAAAATTGCCTGTACAGTGATTAATAGTTTCCACAGATTATTGGCAAGATTTATTTTCTGGTGCCAGATTTCATATAATGGAGTTGGTGAAAATTCCATTCTCAGATCTTCCACTAAAAATGGTGTTTGGTAATATACATAAGGTAAGGTGAACACGATCCCTAATGTGACAATAATGTGGATCCAGGCAATAACAGCATTGCGCCGCTTTGTTTTGCGAAGTGTATAATGCAATAAAAATAGCGGAGATAAACAACTGCACCAAAATAGGCCTGCATCAAAATGTGATACTATAAAATAATGATCAAATAAATAGACCTTGCAATAATTATCTTCTCTGAAAAAAATGAATATGCAAGCGAGAACGGCAGGGCCTAAAAAAAGTAAATTCTCAATTCTCAAAAAAAGTTTTTCAAAAAAAATAGAAGAATCTTCATCTATAAAAATATTATGGAGGTTAGCATTATTATAATTCTTTTCTTTATAAAATTCATACCCGACTGAACGGATAGGATATATATGTTTTCCTGCTTGTTCAATAGTGTTTTCCATTTTTTTCAAATTCATGTTCACAGATAGGGTTAATTCAAAACGTTTTTTCAACTGGCAAAATCCTTTCATCTTCAAATTAGAACAGGCCATTTTACAGCAGGATATGGGATATAAAAAATGCAGAGATGGTTCTTCAGCTTTTCAAACTAAGATAAAACTAAAACAAGTAGTTATGTAAAGGCTTCATTCCTTTCAGTTTGAAGCCCTATATACTTTCCTGTTAAGAAATTACACGAGGAATAAAGATTCGACGCGTAAATGACATATGCGATACAAATGTATAATAAATGTACTTTGTACTTGGTATATGATTGTAATTAAATTGCAAACTGATTTTAAGATCTGAAGAGGTTATTCTTTCAGACAACGAGATACTCATCTTTTATTAAAGTAACCTGCTATACATATACTCTTTTCATTAAACACATTTCAACCATTGTCACAGGAAGTGACCGGCAGGAACGAAAAGGAATAAACTATTGGGGCTGGAAGATATTCGTATATTTTAAATGTTTCTTGTTATCAAGATTCCCTACCATTGATTGTAACTTGTCCTTATATAGATCGATCAATATTTTTGGCTTTAGTATTCTCAGATTATCCATCCATTGGAAAATCCAACTCAATAATTCTCTATTAATTCCACACTCCATAATCATCAGCCAATTACCATTGGATAATTGTATGGTTTTTTGTGTAGAATGCCAGTAATAATGCCTTACGAAATCGCCTATTTGAGTACTAAACTCTAACTCGATTTGGTAGGTTTTATTATCCACGTTATTTGAAATGCCGAATCTACTTTCCAATTGCTTTTTTGCCGGTTGAATTAATCTTTTGAATGCAAATGTTTTATCAGTTAGCTCATAATTCACGATTTTAGAAATATCAATTGTCAAAAATAAATCTGTATTACCGGCATATCCGCCCACGAAGTGATTTCCCTTATGAAAAATTAATAGCAATGGTTTGAAGTTCAAAGGATAAACAATTCCTTTTGGGATAGAAGTTGAGTCTCCCTCTATAGTGCAAGCACCGGTCAAATTGACCACCCCTGAGATGATTTGGCTGACCGATGCAATCCGATTCAAATTGACCACCTCCGTCCGGAGCAAATTGACCACCTAAGAAGAAAATAGAGTTCATGTTGT